>Ga0209647_1003088_pt1 | contig 13080 bp, 11 predicted proteins | sample GraSoi_2013_60cm_FD_185827 | JGI IMG/M metagenome (GOLD analysis project Ga0209647, IMG submission 185827) | Grasslands soil microbial communities from the Angelo Coastal Reserve, California, USA - Sample 9_17_2013_60cm (SPAdes) (version 2) | ecosystem: Environmental > Terrestrial > Soil >... | reverse complement strand
ATGAATTCCCTGAGGGGTTTGCAAACGATTTCGCCCCACAGTACCTCGCGCCGGAGCTGCTGGCCCAGAAAGTACGTTGACGTAAGGAAAGGGATGCTATGCCGGGCTCAACCGCAACACACGAACTTGACTTGATCATCGAGAAAAAAACTGGCGACGGAGGTGGGGGAGAGCTTCCACCGACCGGCCGAAACGGCGGCGGCGACGATGGAAAGCGGCCGAAGGGTGGAAGTCCATCGTCCAAACGCTATTACACCGGCATGGCGCTGGGGATCGTGTCCATCCTGATGTTCTTCATGTCGCTTGCCGCGGCTTTCCTGGTTCTCCGGAGCAGCAGCCATTGGATTCCGGTGCGGATTCCCACTCTAATGTGGATTAACACGGTTGTGCTGCTGGCCAGCAGCGTGACACTCGAACAGGCACGGCAGCAATTGGCGCAAGGAAAGCTTTCCGCTTACCGGAATTTGTGGGCAGTTACCACGGTACTGGGGGCGGCATTTCTCTCCGGACAAATTATTGCGTGGCGTCAGCTGGTGGGCGAAGGAATTTACCTGGCCAGCAATCCCGCCAGCAGCTTTTTCTACATTTTCACGGGCGCACATGCGCTGCACTTGTTTGGGGGAGTCGCCGCGCTGATCTTCGTAGCCACGCGCAATTTTAGTCAGGCCCAGGTGACGCGATCCGTAGCGGCGGAAGTGACTTCGTATTACTGGCACTTCATGGACGCGCTGTGGCTGTTTCTGCTGGCACTGCTTTACCTGGGGAAATAATCGCGCAGGCGCGCGAGACTGACAAGCCGTCCAAATCTCCGCTAGAAATTCAACGCAGGCGACCGGGTGGGTCGGCGCCCCGGGGCAGTTCCGGCACGCGTTTCCTGTCTGCCATATTTGCGGTAACTTTTATGGGCGCGGGGTGAGGGATGCCAATACCAACGTTCCAGTCCAAGTGATCTTTGGCGCAGGCGGGGCAGTAGCCTTTGCCGGTGTCATCGTCGCGCAGGCTGGCCAGTTCATAGCAACCGCAGACACAATCACAATATCCGGTTTTGGATGCGGTTCTTATGGGAATGAGTGCCATGTTCGCTGCTGGTGCACACGCTAGTACGGCTTGAGCGGCCCAGAAAGCACCAGCGCCGGAGTGCGGCGAGTGCCGTTTAATTATTCAAGTTCTTCAAATGGGCGAGCCGGAAGGGTGAGCCGAGGTTTTGCCGGAGTTCAACCCAGTGCTGCTCTGGAATCGAGAGGAAGACTTCCACGATCTTGGGATCGAACTGGGTGCCGGCGCAGCGGCGAATCTCTTCCCGGGCGTGGGACATCGGCAGGGCCTTGCGGTACGGGCGATCGCTGATCATCGCGTCCATCGCGTCGGCAAGAGAGAATATGCGGGCGCCGAGGGGAATCTGCTCGCCGCGCAATCCGCGGGGATAACCGGTGCCGTCGAAAAATTCCTGGTGGGCCAGGACGATCTCCGCGGCGTCGCGAAGAAAAGGAATCTTGGTCAGCATGTTGTAGCCGATTTCGCAGTGGGTGCGCATGATGGTCTTTTCATCGTTGTCGAGGGGGCCGGGCTTGCGAAGGATCATGTCTGGGATGGCCATTTTGCCGATGTCGTGCAGGAAAGCGGCGCGCGCCAGAACGGGCAAATAGGGAAGGGGAACGGGAACGGCCTTGGCGATGGAAATCGTAAATGCGGTCACGCGCTGGCAGTGCCCTTCAGTTTCGGCGTCCTTCAAGTCCAGGGCGCTGCCGAGCGCTTCGAGAGTGTCGTCGTAAGATTGTTCTAGTTGGGTGATCGCCACGGTGAGCTGCTGGGTGCGCTCGTCCACCTGTTGCTGAAGATTTAACTGGTAGCTCTTGTTTTCGAGCACCAGCCGGCGGTGTTGCAAGGCCCTGCCAACGCCGAGGAAGAGCTGATCTTTCTCGAAGGGTTTCAGGATGTAGTCGTAGGCGCCGCGGCGGATGGCTTCGAGGGCGGTGGAAATGTCGTGGATTGCGGTGACCATAATTACGGGGACTTCGGGGTCGTGATTGCGCAGCCAGTCGAGCAGTTTGATGCCGTCCATCTCCGGCATGATCATGTCACTCAGGACTAGGTCTGGTGTCTGGCGCCGGACGCACTCCTGGGCCGCCCGGCCATTGCTGACTGCAGTGCAACTGTAGCCGCGGGATTCCAGCATCGTTGAGACAACTTCGCGAATTGCCTCTTCGTCATCCACTACCAGGATGTGTTCCAGGTCCACGTTTGTGTATCTCCCAAGCATCATTATAAGGGACGGCACACACTGTTTGTGGTGCTATTGCCCAGTAAGAAAATAGCGTGTTAGCGTCTAGTCAGCATGGTGTCGTTGCTTCGCTTTAGGGAAGGGACAGGGCACTTTTCTCACCCCAGGTTAATGTTCACCCCGAGGAGGGGCCGCCGTGATCGCGACGCAGGGCATCCAAGGGATCGCTTTCTTTGAAGCCACGGCTTGCCTGACCCTGCTGGTGTTATTCGTCCACCTGAAGCGCGATAACCCGGGCGTTTTCTACAAACTTTGGCTGTTCGGCTGGGTTTCGCTCACCATAGCTTCCTTTAGTGAACTGGCGTATTTTTTCGGATATCCAGCGTTCCTTCGAATTCTTGCGACAGGGTCGGGAATTGCCGCACTGGTGTTGTTTCTTGCTTCCATCGTGCAGTTGACGTTGGGCCAGAATCGTTTTTTCTGGCCGATGATCTGGCTCTGTGTCCTGATGGCGGTGACCGCCGGCTACTATCAGGCGAAAGCGGGCCCGTGGGGGCAAGCCCGTTGGGAGAGCAGCATCCTGGAAAGCATGATCTGCCTGGCCTCCGGGTGGCTGCTGTGGCGGGCGGCGGACTCGATTCGCGGCCACGGGACGAAACTGCTGGCCGGCGCGTTTACACTGCTGGCGCTGAACAACATTAACCGGCCGCAATGGACGATCGGCGAGATTCAGTTGCTTCGGTTTGCCTTTGACCATTTCTTGAACGCCAGCCTGGGAATCGGCATGATCGTTTTGCTGCTGGAGGAGGCGCGAACGCGTTCGCTGGAAATCAGCGAAAAAATGCGTCAGTTCACGCTGCTGACTGCGTCGAGCAGCCAGTCTCTCTCCCTGCCGGCGATGCTGCAGCAGGTGCTGGGACAAATCACGGGCAGCCTGGGCGTTACGCACGGGATCATTCGATTGAAGGAAGGGGAGGCTGACGCCGCGGAATTCGTGTGCCGGGCGTCTGTGGGTTACACGGAAACGTATCTGAAGCAATTGGAGCGGTTGGCGGCGTCCTCACCCGAATTGAAGGCGATGATTCAGGAGGCCTATCGAGTTTCGCGATTCGAGGATGAGAAGGATGCGAAGATCCGGCGGGCGATGGCCGATAGCGGAATCACCCAACTGATCAGCGTGCCTTTGCGGGGGAAAAAGGGAATTGTAGGACTCCTGAACGTTGGCGCGCTTCCCGGCAAGCGATTCCACGAAGATGAGTTGACGTATCTGGTGAATGTGGCGAATTTTCTGGGCACGACGGTCGAGAACGTAAACCTGTTCGAACAGATCAAGACGGTTCAGCAGCAGTGGGTGTATACATTCGATTCCATCGGCGATCCAATCATGGTGCACGACAGTGAAGGACGGATCGTGCGGGGAAACCTGCGGCTGGCGAATCTGCTGGGCAAAGAGTTTGCGTCGGTTATCGGCCGATCGGTAAGCGATCTTTTCAGCCCGCGCGCGACTTTTTTCAAAATTTGCCCGTATTGTGAAGGGTGTTCGGGTGACGCGGATGCGTTCGACCCATGGCTGCAGGGCTTCTTTCTGGCTTCCAATTCGGATTTTTCGGATCCAGCCGGGCGGAAGCTGGGAACAATTCACGTTTTGAAGGACATCACGGAGAGAAAAAAGGCGGAAGAAAAATACCGCGACCTGGTGGCCAGCGTCCAGGAGGGCGTGTTTATTTCGACGATGCAGGGGCGCTTCCTGGATTTCAATGATGCCCTGATGCGCATCGTGGGGTACGACAACCGCGATGAATTGTTGAGCGTGGAAATTGGGCAGGTGCTGTATGTGAATCCCCAGGAGCGCGATCGCCTTAAACGGCTGCTGCAGGAGCACGGTTCGGTCAACGACTTTGAATTTGAAATCCGGCGCAAGGACGGAGAAGTAAGGACGGTTAGCGAATCTTCCACCGCCATTCGGGACGCTGCCGGGAACGTGACCGCGTATCAGGGATTCCTGCTGGATGTGACGGAGCGGCGGCGCGCGGAGCAGGAGATTCGCCGGCGAAATCGCGAGCTGCTGGTGCTGAATTCCATCGGGGAAACACTGGTGTCGTCGATCGATCTGCATGATTCCCTGCAGAGGACGCTTCGCCAGTTGCTGGAACTTTTCAGCATAGACGCGGCTTCGCTTTATCTATTTGAACCGGATGGGTTGACACTGCGCCGAGCAGCCGCAGTCGGGCACCGCTCGGAATTCGCAAAGAATTTTCCAATGGTGGCGGTGCCCCCGGAATTGATTCAGCAGATTCGGGCGGTGCGTGCTCCGTTTCTATCGGCGCAGGGGCTGCCGTTGCCCGGCCTGATTGCAGATCTAAGGAAGAAAGAGCAGATCGAATCCGCTTACCTCGTTACGTTGTGGTCGAAGGACAAAATTGTCGGGGGCCTGGTGGTGGGAAGCCGGACGCCGCGGGAATTTTCGGCGCCGGATATCAGCCTGCTGATCGCGGTCGGCAGCCAGATGGCCAGCGCGGTCGAGCGCAGCCAACTTTACGAAGAGACGCGGCAGGCCTACGAAAATCTGCGGCGGACGCAGGAACAATTGCTGCACAGCGAAAAACTTGCGGCCGTCGGGCAACTGATTTCCGGCGTGGCGCACGAGCTGAACAATCCGCTGACGGCCATTCTGGGGTACAGCCAACTGTTGGAATCGAGCGGGCAGGTGGGGCCGCTGGCGCTCAGCTACTCCGAGAAAATGTATAAGCAGGCACAGCGCACCCACCGCATCGTGCAAAACCTGCTGAGCTTCGCGCGCCAGCACAAACCGGAGCGGGTACCCGTCGCCGTCAACAAGGTGATGGAGGACACGTTGACGCTGCGCGATTACGATCTCCGCATGAATCAGATACGAGTGCATCTGGAGCTCTCAAAAGAGCTTCCGCTGGTGCCGGCCGACCCGCACCAGTTACAGCAGGTGTTTCTGAACTTGATCAACAACGCGGTGGACGCGATTCTGGAGCACTCCAGTGAGGGAGACCTATGGGTCACTTCCGGCATCGACGAGAAATTTATCTTCGTGGAGTTCACGGACAGCGGCCCTGGTGTAAAGGATCCATCGCGAGTGTTTGACCCGTTCTACACAACCAAGCCGGTGGGCAAAGGCACGGGGCTGGGCCTGAGTATCTGCTATGGCATTGTTACAGAGCACGGCGGTACGATACGGGTGAAGAATTCCCATCCGCGCGGCGCATGTTTCCGGATCGAGTTGCCTTTGCAGTTCGATGCGAAGACGCCTCCGCTGAGGGAAGCGACCCTGAGCCGTTGACAGCGGGAGAGTAGAATCGAGGGAGAGGTCAGAAGCCGGCAGGATTTTCGTGCCACGGGCCGGCAGGCTCGGCGCTTCGCACCGCGGCTTCCGCAATGCGCGTAGTTGCCGCTTCCAGGCGGCGGGCGAAGGAAGACGCCATGTTCGAAAGCAGGGCAAAGCCAGAAAAAGGCTGAAGGCCGAGACGCAGCTTCCATCTCAAGAAGGCGCAGTTTGCCGCAAACTCAGTTTCCAGCGTTCCAATTCCTCCATCGCCATAACCTCTGGCGACATCACCGCCAGCAACCGGGAAATCTCGAGCAGCATTTCAAATTCATCCTGCAGCTGCTGCAGGTAGCTCAGGGCGATGGCTCTGCGCTGGCGGCGAATGGTCTGCATCAGGGCCGCATGGCCGGAGCTTCGGAGGAATTCGGTATCGTCTGGCTCCAGGGCCTGCAGGATGTGTGACATCCGCGAAGAATGGCGGGATTGACGAAGCGCCTCAAAAACATCCAGCGCTGGGCGGGGTTCGCGTGCTGGCGGGCGCAATGCCCAAGACAGCAAGACAACCAAGAGGATGGCGAAAAGGACGAGGAAAATTACAGGTAGGCTCATTGGCCGCGATTCTCCAGGTGGAGGAGCTGCATCAACTGACGATTGAGCAGAATCAGGCGGACGTTCACTTCAGAGGAAATCGTTCCGTACAGTTCGGCGGGGATTGTTTGTGGGACCCTGACCTCTTCAACCGCGGTATACCGGCGGACAGCGCCGATCCAGACAAGCAAGCTGGCGATAAAAGCAAACAGGCCGAGGAAATTCCAAAGAACGGCATATTGCCGAAGGACCTTTTCCAGCAATGAGTAGTTAATTACATAAAAAGTGGAATAGAGGCACAATCCCACCGCCAGGGCGCGCTGCAGGGGGCTGACCGGGATGCGATAGTAGCGCGCGAATAGGAGCATGCTCACGATCACGGCAGCCATCGCCAATTCCAGGCCACGAACCCCGTTCATGACCAACCACTGCCACTGGCCTTTCGAGAGCAGCAGGTCATATACAATCACGACCGCCGCGACGCCGAGGAGCAGCCTGCGGCCCAAGGCCCATATGCCGATGTAGGGAGAGAGCACTTTCCGGTTGAGTTCCACCAGTGTCAGAGCTCTGATGGTTACGACCAGGCCCTGCATTCCCCAGGCGATCTTCCAGAACGTTAGCTTGTCGATATTCGGATCTCTGTACAGGGCAGCCGAACCAGCACTCTGGAGAATGGCGGACAAGAGATAGGCGAAGAAAAACGGGTAAATTCGGGCAAGTTTGCGACGCAGTAGTTGAACAAACAACGACAGTTCCAAAGCCGTTGTGAGGGCCCAGGCGGCCGTCTGTAGTTGAAGGGGCTCAACCATACGCTGGCAACGCTACCATAACTTAACTGGCCAGTAAATAGCCAAGCCCGATCAATTCGCGATCGAATAGCTGGGGGTATTAGAAAGTTCTAAGCTCCGGCTCTCACCCCAGCTCTTGGGATCTTCAGGCGGCAGCGAACTTGGGGGACGGTGGAGTTGGCGGCGGAAGTGGAACTCCGTCCGCCACCAAGATGGCCTGGTTGTTCGGTCCTGGCTTAATCGGGGGAGGCAGTGGCACGCCGTCCGCGGTTAGGATGGTTTGGTAATTCGGTCCTGGCTTAATCGGGGGAGGCAGTGGCACGCCGTCGGCTGCGTGAGTGTTTCCCCAGCCAGCACCGCGGGCGAGCCCGCAGTTGACCGGAACAGCGATGGAAAGTACGATTAGACTTACCGAAAGCGTAACTTTGAGTATGAGAAAATGATTCTTCATGGGAACCCTCCTGGCAGCGAAGGGTGACCCAAAGCTGAACGGTTGCTTGGTGGCAGATGAAGAAGTTCCGGCAGCGGAACAATTCCGCGAGCAGGGGAGTCGAGTGCAGGAACAACTTCGCATCCACCGCCAGATTCTTTACGACCTGGCTCTGCATTATCTGGAGCCACTAAACGGGAGTTTTTCTAGGCTGGCGTATTTAGCGAGCCTCAAGAAGCGTTCCGCCCCGACCTATGAGCACGACCGCCTGGCCGCGGTGTATGGTCCAGAACCTGTGAATGAGTCACTGGCCAATTGTCACGAGGAACTATTCGAGCGATTGCTGGAGATGCCCCTGGCCCAGCAGGAAGAGGACCTTCAGCAGTTCGTTGGAACACTCCCTGAGGGAAAACAGGAAGGGATCGAAATTTGCCAAAAGAGGATAGAGGATTGGATCCCTTTGAACGCACCAGACTATCTCAAGGAACTTTTTAGATCCAATCTGACTGCATTGCTGGCGCTGCTCCGCGAGCGGAGTCACAAGGATCGTTCAGGTATGTAATTACGCCGACCACTTTTCCCACCACTTCTGCTTCCGCCGGAGTGCGCCACGCTTCGGGCGCACAATGGGAGAGCATGTGCGGCTGCATCACCAGCCTTGATTTCAGCTTCATGAACCAGCCACAGCGGTAACCCCCTCTTGTTTCCACAAAATAGAGGGGCCGGTCATACTCGGTACTCCACTCTTCCCCAGCAATGCTTCGGATTGCCGTGTCGACGACCACCATGCTTCCCGGCCGGAGGATTGGGGCCATTCGCCGGTCCGAGAGACCGATATATCCGTATCGATAACGAAAGGTGGATTCCTGCTTCATTCCCGGGAAGCAGCGAACGTTGTCCGGTTGGGCGCTCAGCAGCGCGGTGCTGTCGGAGACGGAGTTTAAGTCGAGTTGCGGGCTTAAGGAATAATTCACAGGGAACTCGTGCAAATGTGTACGAGGGGCGGGGAATGCGGCACCGTCTTCGAATGTCTGCTGAAGAGGCGCTTCATACCAGCCGGAAATCTCAAGTGGGCTAAGGTGGTAGATGGCGGCAAGTGAATAGAGCTTGTGAAGGCTGGGGACGACATTTCGGTTTTCGATGTCGGCGAGGCGGCTGATGTGCAGAATGAAGTCCGGCCTGCCGCGCTTGGCGGCTAGCTCATAACTGGCTTGTTCGACTTCCCGGTAGGTTAATCCAAGTGATTCCCGTGCCTGGCGCAAACGGAGTCCCGGTGGATACATGGCTTCCCCCCGAAGGTGAAGTTATCCGCAACTGCCACTCTATCAAATTACCAGTTTGTTACGAATACAGAACACCATAGCCCTCTGTGGAAATCGCCGGGAATATATTGCGATGTGAAACATGCCATCGGGCCTTGGGTGGGTCTCGGTTCGGCTTTGCTTGGAAGAATTTGCTATCCTGAGCTTCTATGGCCCCTGGTTACCGGTTCTTTCCTCATTTTCTCGCCTTTCTGTTGTTTGGAATCATAATTCTTGCCGCCACCCCGCCTGGATTCGCACAACAGGCGGCACCTACCCCCTCAGTGGGAACGAGCAACCCGGAATTTCTTGCCACCGCTGACGAAGTGGTCAAGGAAATGAGCCAAATCACAGGGTGGGGTATCAAGACCCCGCTGAAGAAATCCATCCGCTCAAGGGCGGACATTCATGCGTACATCCTGAAGCAAATGGACGACGAAAAAGACGCGAAAGAACGTTACGCGTCTGCCCGGAGTGCCGAAGCGTTTGGATTGATTCCTAAAGGATTTAACCTGGACACCTTTCTGGTTGATCTGTTAACCGAGCAAATCGCCGGGCTATATGACCCGAAAGCGCACGAGTTCTATATTGCGGACTGGATCCCGGCCGATGAGCAACGGATGGTGATGGCGCACGAGTTGACGCACGCGCTGGAGGATCAACACTTTGACATCGAGCCCTGGGTGCACGCGGCGCGGCCGAATGACGATGCGGAGATGGCGCGGGAGTCCGTGCTGGAAGGAAGCGCAATGGCTGCGATGCTGGAGTACGAGCTAAAGGGGAAGGGATTAAAGCTGAGGGATTTGCCCGAGTTTGATCCGTCCGTCTTTGTCGGCGATCTGGCGGAAACCCCCGTCCTGAAGAAGGCGCCTCCATTTATCAAGGATTCGCTGATGTTTCCCTACTTCAGCGGCCTGACGTTTTCGATGAGCGTGCTGAAATCGGGCGGTTGGCCGGCGTTCTCCGCTGTATTTGCGCGGCCTCCCGCGAACACCCAACAAATCCTGCATCCGGAGATGTATTTCGCGAGCCGGGCGCCTACTCCGCTGAAAGTAGAATTACCGGCAGCGGCACCCGGGGAAAACTGGGTATTGATGGAAGAAAATTCTTTGGGTGAATTGGGGTGGAAAGAAGTGTTGAAGCAGTTCCTGGACGAAGAGCGCGCGAGGGAAACGGCCGCCGGATGGGACGGCGACGCCTATGCAAGCTTCGAGCAGAAAAATTCCAAGCACCTGATGCTGTTCGCGCGTATTCGCCTGGCGGACATTGTTGCCGTGTCACGTTTTTTCACGGAATATGCCGACGCGTTGGAAAAGAAATATCCGGGGCGCACAGACGTTTCCCGCCGGCCGAATTTCCTGACGTTTCAATCCGCGGACGGCAGCGTATTTCTGCGGTGCAATGGAAGGGAATGCATCAGCCTGGAAGGCGGAAGTTCCGGGTTGTTCCTGCAGTGGACCGCGAAGCTGAACTGGCGATTGATACCGGAAGCTCCGCAGCAGCCCGCTTCTTCTGATATCAAGACGGCGCACTCCCACGCCATCGCCATGGAATTCGGTTCCTTTCCCGGGTTTTAGGCGCTGGTGCTCGCGAGAAGCGAACTCAAGTCAGTTGGTATGTTGCATCACCAGCATGGTCAGGTCGTCTGTGCGCTTGACCCCGGCGGAAAAGTTGCGCACTTCGTTCAGGCATGCCGAGAGCATCTGATCCGGGAGTTTCGAAGAATGGCGCGCGAGGAGTTCTTCTACCCTGCAGAGACCGTACTCGTCGCCTTTGAGGTTGAAGACCTCCGAAAGCCCATCCGTATAGAGAAATAATGAATCGCCGGGATCCAGTTGGAGACTGCAGACAGGGAAGTCTGCGGTGCAGAACATTCCCAGAGGAACACCCGTGGCTTGGCGCGATATTACGCCAGTGCGGGAGGCATGCAGAAGGGGCAAGTGTCCGGCGCTGGCGTATTCCACTTTGCCGTCGTGCCAGGCGCGTCCCACGACCAAAGTGACGTATTGCCCGGCGGTTGTACTATCGCAAAAGAGGCGGTTGGCATTGCCCACAAGCCGGCCTAGCGGCAGGTTCTGGCTGGCCAGTGTGCGAAACGTTGCATGCAAGTGGCTCATAAGCATGGAGGCGGCCACGCCCTTGCCGGAAACGTCGCCGAGAAGAAACAGAAAAGAGTCGTCGTTTTCGATCAGGTCGAAATAATCGCCGCTGACCATGGAAGCCGGCTCGTAGTGATAGCGCGCGTGCCAGTTGCCGAGCGACCAGTCGCTGCGCGGCAAAAGTCCGCGTTGGATGCCCGCCGCCAGCACCAGATCGCGTTCGAGGGCGCGCTGTTCTTCCGAGGAAAGATGGTCCAGGCAGAAACGCAGCAGGGGATTGCAGAGCAGACGGTCGGCTTCGATCGAGTCGTGGCAGACTTCGCAGACGCCGAAGGTTCCGCCGTTGAGCCGCGCGAGAGCTTCGTCGACGCTGTGGATCAACTGGTGGACCGAAGCATCGGAGACATTCGCTGTGGCGACCGCCAGCAGGCTGGCGCGGCGCCGCTCGAGTTCCGTATGCAGGTACGACTGAGTTGTGGTGTCCATGCTGATAGTTTGCTGCTTGGTGCCCGGGGATTCCATCCGTTTTGTGCCTCCAAATTCGAACGGTTTATGAGAGGGAGGGGCAACTGAATAACTAACGAACGCCGCTGCCTGCCGTGGCTGGTTTTGCCAGCAACGGCGCTGTGGTGGCGGCATCACTCCTGTTTATGCGATGCCGCAAACGCTCTACCCGGCACATCAGTTTTTCCTGCCGCCGCATTTTACGCGCATGCCAAATTGGATCCCGCGACGCCCACCCTAGCCGCTCCAGCTTCATCAATCCAAGCTGCGCGAATTCCAAAGCTCGCTGCAAATCCTTGCCTTGGCGCTCGTAATAAATTGCCAATTGTTCGCAAGCCTCGCTTCCTTCCTTGGGATCACGCGCCAGTTCTTGCCATAACACTTCGGCCTTTTCTGCCTCTCCGCTGCGCTTGGCCATCAGCGCCATCTCTCGCCTTGCCTGCTTTCGAAACTCGGCCGGAAGCCCCGCATCCAGCGCCTTGACACAGGTGGCCTGCGCTCGCTCGCGCTCCCCGCGCCGCTCCAAAAATCTCGAAAGACCAAACAAGTCTAGCGAGTCGGCTCCATCCAGCGCGCCACGTTCGTCGAGCAGGGAATTAATCTTTACGAACAGAGCCGCCAGCCCCCGCAAATCCATCTGATTGTGCTTTACCACTCCTGCCAGAGGGTCAGGAGCACCTCCACGCAAGAAATCGAAGTAGTACTGAGGAATTAGCGCGGAGGCCACGTCCCCGTACCGATGCAAGCCGAGGCGTTCCGCGTCCAGCACCTTCCGTTCGAGATCCACCAGCCGTACCGAACCGAGGCGCAATTTCCAGAGGGCGCGGGCCGGATGCAGTAAATCCAGATGCGCGGCAAGCTGCGGCACCTTGATCTTGCGCGTCATGATGAAGCGATTTTCGAGCAGCGGCCAGTCGAATGTTTTACCGTTGAAGGTGACCAGAACCGGCCGCTCGGCGACGCGCGACGCCAGTTCGTGTAGCAGCGAGTGTTCCTCGGAAAAATCGCGCAGAAACAGCTGCTCTACCTGCAGCCCACCGCTGTCCCACCAGGCCAACCCCACCAGGAACGCATACGTGCCTGTGCCTCCCGCCAGCCCCGTCGTTTCCGTATCAAGAAACAGCCACTTCTCCGGGTTTCCCAGCGCGGTCTGTGAATCTTGAATTTGCCTTTTGTTGCGGCCACGTATTGAAGTCGGCAGCTTGGTCAACAATTCAAGGGTCACGGGCGACGGTTCGGCAAACTCCGGCGTGGAGAACCAGTTGCGAATCGCCAGGTGTTCGCCGAAATGGTTTCGGGCAATTCCCGCGCCCAGCAACCGGCTGAGCGAGTCTGTCTCATCCGGCGTGCGCAAATCCGCTGGCTTTGACGGCACCGCGCGTACCGGCTTCAAGGCCGACAATCTGGCAAAACGATCGATGATGCCTCCTCCATGTTCTTAGTCAGCGTTCTCAGTGATGATGCTATCTTGCTGGCACAACCGATCCAGGATCGCGAGCGCCGCTTCTTTTGCCTTCGGCGCCAAATCCCCCGCGGGCCCAACGCACGAAGGGCAGCCGGCGTCGCAAGGGCAAGCCTGGATCAATTCGCGTGTCTTCCTGAGCAGCAAGGCGTGCGCGCGAAATAACGGCTCTGAAAACCCAATTCCGCCGGGATAGGCGTCAAAGAGATAAAGATTCGGCTCGAAGAATTCCTTTGCCTGGGCGCCGACGGCCTCTTCTATGCGGGCTGGAGTGAATTCCTCGCTTCCCTCACCCGCCGCCGGCGGCCGCTCGCCGATGGCGGCGCCCAGATCCCGCCCGTCGCACATCAGCAGCAGCGTGGCCACCGAGGCGAGGGCATACAGGAGGCCGA
>Ga0209647_1003085_pt1 | contig 13092 bp, 15 predicted proteins | sample GraSoi_2013_60cm_FD_185827 | JGI IMG/M metagenome (GOLD analysis project Ga0209647, IMG submission 185827) | Grasslands soil microbial communities from the Angelo Coastal Reserve, California, USA - Sample 9_17_2013_60cm (SPAdes) (version 2) | ecosystem: Environmental > Terrestrial > Soil >... | reverse complement strand
GACACCAGGAAGCGCACGTGCAGTACTCGCATCGATCGACACGATCCGGCCCTTGGCAATTGTACTTTGTACCGGAAACGCATACGTCACGCCTTCGACCGGGTGCTCGTAGGCGTATGGCGCTGTGCCGGTGACCTTCTTTGGACCATCGATGCGGTCCAGCGGTGCGCCGATAGCCCGTATGGTGAGGTTCATGATTGGTCTCCCTCCTCTATGAGGTCGAGCAGTGTACGGACAAGGACGTTGCGTGCGAGCGGCACCTTGAACGCGTTGCCAGGGAGTGGCTGCGCATCGGCGAGTTCGGCCTCAGCAGCCCGGCGGAACGTCTCCTCGGTCGCCGCTGTGCCGCGCAGTGCGGCTTCAGCCTTCGTCGCGCGCCATGGCGCATGCGCGACGCCACCCAAGGCGATGCGCACGTCGCGTACGATGCCACCGGTGACATCGAGTGCCGCTGCAACCGAGACGAGCGCAAAGGCGTACGAGGCTCGGTCACGTACCTTACGGTAACGCGAGCGCGTCGCGAATGCAAGCGGCGGCAGGTCGACAGCCGTGATCAACTCGCCGTGTTCGAGCACGGTGTCGCGCTGCGGTTCGTCACCGGGTAGGCGATGGAAGCCGGCGAGCGGGATCGTCCGCTCGCCGTTCGGACCGAGCACGCGTACGACGGCGTCGAGGGCGGCCAGTGCGACGGCCATGTCCGACGGATGCGTCGCGATGCACGCCTCCGATGCGCCCAGGATGGCCAGGGTGCGGTGATAGCCAGCGCGCGCGGGACAGCCACTGCCTGGCACGCGCTTATTGCACGGCTTGGAGACATCCTGGAAGTAGACACAGCGCGTGCGCTGCAGCAGGTTCCCCCCGGTCGTCGCCAGGTTGCGCAGTTGGCCCGAGGCTCCCGCGAGCAGCGCCTGGGCAAGAACGGGATAGCGCTGGCGAATCGTGCGATCAGCAGCGAGGTCGCTGTTGCGCACCATGGCACCGATGCGGATTCCCCCATCGGGCAGCAGCTCGATGCGGTCGTAGGGAAGGTGTGCGACGTCGACCAGCAGCTCTGGGTGTGCGACCCCCAGCTTCATGTGGTCGACGAGGTTGGTTCCACCGCCGAGGAAGGCAGCGTTCGGGTTCCCGGCGAGCAGTGCGACAGCGCTGGACGCGTCGCTCGCGCGTTCGTAGCGGAAAGGATTCATCGCGCTCCCTCCTTATTCCGATCACCAACGAAGCTCTCGCTTCTACGCTCCGCATCAGGTGATCGGTTCGGTAGTACCTCCGCAATCGCCGGGACGATGTTGGCATACGCTGCGCAGCGGCAGAGATTGCCGCTCATGCGCTCGCGGATCTCCTCGTCGTCGAGGGTGACGTGATCGGCGTTCAGATCGGCGCTCACCGCGCTTGGCCAGCCGGCCTCGGCCTCGCGCAGCATGCCGACCGCCGAGCAGAGCTGTCCCGGCGTACAGTAGCCGCACTGGAATGCGTCGTGCGTGATGAACGACCGCTGGAGGGGATGCAGGGTCTCGCCATCTGCAAGCCCCTCGATGGTGACGATCTGGGTGTCCTGGTGCGCGACGGCGAGCGCGAGGCAGCTGTTCACACGCCGGCCATCGAGCAAGACGGTACAGGCACCGCACTGACCGTGGTCGCAGCCCTTCTTGGGACCGGTGAGTCCGAGACGTTCGCGCAGCGCGTCCAGGAGCGTCGTCCGGGTATCGATGATAAGCCGATGCGCTGCCCCGTTCACCCGCAGGGTGATCTCAAGGTCCATAGCCAGTGTGCTTCCTTTCCATGAATATGCTCTTTTGTACTCGTTACTTTGTCTCTGGGCCACTGGCACCGACGGCTGCTTCGCTTTGTCCAAAAGCGCGGGCGGGATGAGATGCTGCGTCTCGCTGTGCTTCGCGCTCTTTAATGCGAGCAATCTTGTGTTGCAACGCGGCCATGTGCTCCTCGAGTTCCTGCATGTGCTGTTCCAGTGAGTGCTGGTGTTGTTCAAGCAGGATACGGCGTTCGGTGAGCGTAGCAGAACCCTGGCGGCGCAGTTGGGCAAAGCGCACCATCTGTGTGCGAGGCATGCCCGTATCCCGTAAGCGGATGAGCAAGTCGATCCAGGCGAGATCGTGCTGCGTATAGCGACGATGGCCGTTCTGCGCCCTCCCGACCGGCTCAAGCAGCCCGATGCGCTCATAGTAGCGCAAGGTATCGATGCTTAGCCCCGTTTGTCGAGCAACCTGTTGGATAGTCAGTTCTGTTTCCATGCCACAAGTATATAACCTGGAGTGGACTCCAGGTCAAGGGCTATTCTCTACTTTGCAGCACTACCGACCTGCAACAGGGATGATCTCAACCACCGGGATAATCCTCGTTGCCAGCAGGTCGAAGGGTTCATGGCCAGTCACATTGGGCATGATGATCTGATCGAAGCCCTCGGCGGCCAGGTCCGCGAAACAATCGATCGCAGCTTGCGGGCTGAGAGTCCCGTTGCGACCATCGTGGGTGATATGCATGAAGTAGACCAGGGTTTTTTCAATCTGCTCGTAGGGACGCCCCAGCGCCTGGCAGTGCTCGCGCAAGATGTCCAGCTTGTGTTGCCGTTGGTCTTTGTCCAGATACCCCATGAAGTTGCAAGCATCGGCATACTGGGCCACCAGGCGCAGTGTTTTCCGTTCGCCATGGCCTCCAACCAGGATCGGAGGATGCGGTTTCTGGACGGCCCGCGGCGAATTGAGCGGTCGTGCCAGCTGATAGTACTTCCCCTCGTACGGTTTCTCATCCCCAGACCACATCTGCCGGGCGATCTGCAATGTCTCCTCCAGCCGAGCGATCCGCTCGGCCAGGGGTGGGAGGGGAATACCCAACCCCTGGTGCTCCTCTTCGATTCCTGCTGTCGCACCAATCCCAAAGTACGTTCGTCCGTGTGAGAGAACATCGAGCGTGGTAGCCATCTTCACTAAGATGCCCGGATGCCGGTTGGTCACGCCCGTCACCATAGTCCCGAGCTTGATGCGGTTGGTGCGACCGGCGGCGTAAGCCAGTGCGCTCCATCCCTCCAGCATCTCCTGCTCTGGAGAACCTATCCAGGGGATTTGGAAGAAGTGATCTGGAACCCACAGACTGTAAAAACCCGCGCGCTCGGCCTGCTCCACTAGCAGCCCAAAAGTGTCGCCAAGAAGCTGCTGATCCGCTGACCAGGTAAAATTAGAGATCGATAATCCTAGACGCATACGTGGTTCCCTCCTGTCTTTTTCGTGTCGATACTCGCCTGCTCGAGACACCTATCTCATGTTCCTGCCTCGCCCTCTTGCGAAGCAGAAGGATGCATGGCTGCCTTGACCTGTTCGCGCAGCTCCTCGGCCCAGAGGAGTTCCTGTTGATACTGGTGAATCTTGTGCTGCATGCCTGTGAGCAGATCTGCCAATTGAGCGCTCGTCATCTGGATGGGACTTTCCGTACCTGATTGTGCCAATTCTTCCGCCCGCGCAGTCCCATAGGACACCAGGCGCTGACAATAGCCAATATAGTGCTCGATCAACTGCAAGCGCTCCTCGGGCTGCAAGAAGGAGAAGTACGCCACTTTCTGCAGGAACACTTTCTGATACTCACCCAGGTACGAGGTCGTATCCAGCATCAAGTCGTGCAACCGCTTGCGTCCATCCCCGGTAATGCGGTAGCGGCGGGACGGAATGTGGGATCGACGGTGCTGCTGGCGCTCTTGCTGCTCGGAGACCGGCTCCACCACGATCAGTCCTCCCTCTTCCAGTTTCGTCAACAGGGGATAGAGCCGCCCAGCACTGATCTTGCCATACGGGCCAAGAATGTTCTGCATAATCTTGGCAATCAGATAACCATGGAATGGACCCACCATCAGTGTCCCGAGAATAATCAGTTCATAGTACATCTCAACTACGGACTCCTCTGACATCTTAATATTTTCTAGGTCACAATGATGTATATCACTATGATCTAGATCACTGTGATCTAGTATATCCGTAAAGAACTATTTTTGTCAAGTGGAGCGGTTGTTTTCAGATCATCTAAGCTCTCTTAGAGCCAGAAAGAAGAAGTATAGAGCATGTGCTGTAAATAATGTCGATTTGGCCAGATGCCATTCGTCGTTTTACTAGAAAGGTGAAGTTAAACGCCTTCAAAAATTCTGTTAATGAAGAAGGAGGAACAGCAATGGCGAATTTTGTACTACTCTACAGTGGTGGCAGCGTGCCCGCGAGTGAAGCCGAACGAGCAGCAGTCGACCAAGCGTGGGGGGCCTGGTTCGGTAGACTCGGTAGTGCCGTCGTAGACGGGGGCAATCCGTTTACGCCGAAGGCAAAAAGCATAGCGAGCAACGGAACCGTCAGTGATGGCCCGGTGGGTTCGCCGGCCAGTGGGTACTCAATTATCAAGGCTGATTCGCTGGACGCGGCAGTCGAAATGGCCAGGAGCTGCCCTATTTTGCAGGGTGATGGCCAGATTTCAGTGTACGAAACCTTCCCGGCGATGTAGGGGGATAGGGAGAGCCTCATCAAAAACAGCCCCAGTTTCTTACTGGTGCTGTTTATTTTTTGGCGAATCGCTAGCAATTTCTGGGAAACCTGTTACACTCCTTCCTGTATGCAATAATATGTACAAAGAGGGAAGAGAGCGGTAAAAACAGCAGTGTTTTTTGCATATCCCTAACCGGCTCTCGATCTCTTCCTGAAGCAGCTTTAAGATACCAAGGAGGTTGTATGGTAGGCAGATTTCAGGTGATGGCGCTCCTGCAGGCGGCACGGGCAAAAGTCCTGGGGCATCCGCTTGATGAAGCTCAAAGCTTCGGTCTCAATCGGGCGATTTTTTATGCCGCTGCAAAAAGGGGATTTAAAGGCGGTCCAAGCGCCAAACGTCCCGGTGAGCAACAGACATTGAAAGCGACACCATCCAAGAGCATCACCAAGACAATACAAGAAGATACGATCGGCAATGAAATCGCCTATTATGTCGAGATGGACGGGAAGAAGCGGTATGTGATGGGGGATGAGATTCTGGAGCCAGAAGACTTCAAAAGACAAGTAGAACAGGGGTTTGGCAAAGCTTTTCCAAATGCCTGGAAACAAGCTTTGCAGATCGTTGAGCAGACTGACAGGGCTACGTTAGAATCACAACGGAAATTTTATGAGGAGGTATATAAACCCCGCAGAGATGAACTTGCCAAAGCATGGTCAGCTCTGAGTAAACAAGAAAGCTAGGTTTTCCCGTTTCAACCTATATTCCGTACATCTGGTTAATACCCCGGCCCAACAAGGAAATAGCCCGTATTCACGCTACAAGCGTTCGTATTGCTACTACAAAAATTCCCTTTCAGATAGGAGCCTTGTTGTTGTTGAACTGCCCCATAAAAGTAGAGCGGTGTCTGACCGACGGATAGCTGCACCGTAAAAGAGAAGTTGCCTTGCGTATCAACGGTCCCATGCAGCGGATATACCCCCTGGGAAGGTGATTTGAACGTTACCGTTCCACTCAAGGCAGCATTTCCCTTGCTCTGCACTAGAAACACCGAGACGTATGTTGTCTGTTGGGTTGTCTGATCAAATATCGACCCGTTAAACGTGCCAGCTATATAGAGGCCGTTTTGCGGCAGTACCACGGTGGGAGGAGGATAGGCAATACGAGGGGTAGGGGTGGCTGTGGCCAGAGACGTGTGCGTGGCGGTGGCTCCTGAAGAGCTCTGTCTGAGAGAAAGCAGCTTCACGCTGCCTATAACGCCCAGTGCGAGGAGGAGCAAAAGCCCAATCAAGAGTAGGGCCCTGCTTCGAAAGAAAGGTGGGAAGTGCTGGGGTATGCTCTTCTCTCTCATAAGCAAATGCCCATTCGCAATTTCTTTGGCGGGGATAATCGTAATCGTGAGGGTGAGCGTCCCCCTGGGTCCCCCAGGAAAGGCTGGTTCGCCCAGTCCTTCTAGAGAGAAAACTTGCCCTTCGTACGCTCCTGCTGGCACGACCACGCTCGTTTGCCGGCCGCCTGGAAGCCTGATGGACCGACTGGTCCCACCCCTTGCCTCCAGCTCACTGATGGCAAGCGTGGCATGCAGATTGCCACTCCCTGAGAAGTCCTGCTGTGACAGCAGTGGTGGTTCGATACTCTCGCGCTTTTCTATGATCTCATCTGTTGTGCGGGTAGGCTCTTGTCTCTGCTTGTCCATGTTACTCCCTGCCTTCTCATAGTGATTGCAGAATTCTATCTAGTAGATGTTATACCCAAAACTTGCCGCAGAGGCAAGACGACTTCAGTTCCAACTGCCACGAAAATTTCGTGGGGACTTGAAGAGAAGAGATATAGCTACGATCTCTGGTGTATTTGCTGGATGCGGCGCGCAAGCGAGGCATCAGGATCCCGCCGGAAAGAGTGGACAACCCCTCGACCAAATCCAATTTCCTATCTCGTCTACGAGGTAGTGGTCAGTCCGTTTAGCTTTTAGCGAGGTGGTATACTCAACCAAAACGGAGGATGCGTATGCCACACCAACCCACCGTGACCTTGACCGATGACGAGCGGACGACGCTAGAGACCTTTGTGCATCGCGGAAAAGCCAACGCGCGTACCCTCACTCGTGCTCGCCTTCTGCTGAAATCAGCGGACGGCTGGAGTACCTCGGCCCTGGTCACCGCGTTCGATGTATGCGCGGCAACGGTCACAAACATGCGACGACGATTTGCCCAAGTGGGACTGGAGGCCATTTTGCACGATAAAGTCCAGCAGCACCGTCGCAGTGCCCTCTCGGGCTTATAGGCCGCCCATCTGATCGCCGTGGCCTGTAGGCCCGTCACCCGATGGACATGACCACTTTTAGGAGATGATCACCCATACATCTCCCACCGTCTTCCCACCCGTCACACGCAAGTCCCAGCAACCAGCGCTAGGAAATTTGAACGCTGTCCCCCATTCTGCACCAGGACGAGTCCAATCTGAGCTCCCATGCTTCTGTAAAAAAAGAGGCTGAAGACGCTCTCCACGCGGACCAAGTGCAACGACTTGGATGGGATCCTGGAAGCTCTCCCCATCTCTCCAGATAATCTTCCCATCCTCATTGACCGGTGGAACTTCACCCAAAAACAGACTCCAAAGGTCCCTGGCTGGTGTTGTACCCGGTGCCTCAGGATCACCGGTGTTTGAGGTATCCAGAGGGGAGGGAGGATGGCATCCGGGTGCTCCGAGCGTAGGAGTAGGAGCGGGTGAAACATGTGACGATATGGGAGTGAGGGTAGCACGCGGCAGTACGAGAGGCGGCGCACCGGAAGAACACGCTGCAAGCAGAACGGTCAGCAAAAGGTCAGCAACCAGTCCTGGCCAGACAGAACCTTTTTTCTGAAGAACCATGCTCTCTTCTCCTCCCTCCTCTCAAGAGCTGATACAATGATGGAGCTGAAACCATACAATTACTGCCTTTGTCTCACTTTCCTGTGTTATGCAGCATCTTCCGTTTAGCCGGGTCGAGAGCCGCGCTGGCCAAAGACTACTCGATTACCAATTGACGCACTAGAACGTGCCTTCTTCCTTCCTTTCACTGGAAAAGGGTGGCTTTTCCTGTCAAGAGCTGGTGATGCGTTTGAAAACCGAGACGCCGGTAGATACGAATGGCAGTGCTGTTGTCTGCAAATACATTCAGGACAACAAGAGAGAACTGCTGTTCGAACAACGCTGCAACCAGCGCTGCGGTGATGGCTGTTGCATATCCCTGTTCACGAGCTTCTGGTGTTATTAAGATGTTTCCGAGGACGGCGATCCGATGCGCAGGGACGAGAGCGTGTGTTCCACCAGCGGCGATGATCCGTGCTCCTGCATATGCGCCAAAGTACAGGCCTTGTGGGAAGAGATCAGCGGAAAATCCGCTCTCAGGATGTTGCGTATACAGGTTCTTCAAAGCGGGCAAATCTGAAACGGTCAGTGGCTTGATCGGTCGATGAGGCACAGCGCGGAGGGATCGCCAGGAGGTTGAGGTGATTGCCATGCGTAACATCCTTTTCCACGTCGTCTCCGGTTGGTAATAGCGTTGGAGCGACGGGATATGGAGCTCCTGCGCCTGAATCAATGGGCGTTCAGGAAGAGCGAGTTGGTTCAAGATGGCTGCTACGCCCTCCCTGCTCCCAAATGGCGAGAGGACTTGTCCTATGATGGGGTGGCGTAAGATGAGGCATAGCGCATATTCGTTGCTTCCATCCTGGGAAGCCATGGCAAATTGACTGTAATCGCGCAGCGGCAGTTCCAGATCGGCTAAAGCGAAACAATTCCAGACAGGATCCTGCGAGAGGATCGCATATGCTTCGTCGTTGGTTGCATCTTGGGTGATGCGCCAATGGACAAGATGCGGCGTCATCGTTCCTCCTAGACACTCAACTGAAAGCGTTGCGAGAACAAGCTTCTTCTCATTTTCTTCAGTTTAACACCCTCTGTCAAAAACCTAAGCGGACTGACCAGTAGTGGACTGTTAAGGTTGATTTGAAAAGGAGGAAAAAGTGGATCTCAGTCAGTTCACGACGGGTCATGCTGCTCCCTGCGTTCCCTTGATCTGACCGATTGCCGAAAACCAAAATACCCAAGCAATGGCGAGGGTGAGCACGCCAATGCCTACATAGACGAGGATGACATTTCCGCTCCAGGTAATCGTCCACCCTCCCACAAGTGCGCCAAGAGGAGCCGCTCTCACGAGACACACTTTGATTCAGGGTTAAAACTGGAGTTGAGAGGAAGATTCACCAAAACCATCACTCGTACTGAACAGGCGCACCATGTTCATTGCAGTAGCGGTAAGAAGATGCTGGACATGGGTTTTAATCAGTTTGACAGGCCACACCATCTGAGCATATAGTGGTATGAAGCTCATCAGATCTCTTGCTGAGTAGCAGAAAAGGGCGTTATGCATAGCATCCAACCGGAGAAAACGCATGAAACGATGGAATGGATGGGGCGAGGAAACGATCACCGCACCTCTTTCAGCTATAGCCACTGCTTTTCTCCAGCATGTCGTCGGCATTGGTACGCCGCCGCGCGATGCCACCTTAGAAGAAGTCGCCGCGCGCCTCCCTGCGTCCAGGCTGCCTGTGCGCCCCGGCATCTCTACTGATCCCATAGCACGGATACGCCATGCGCGCGGGCAAAGTTTGCCCGACTGGATCGCCCTGCGCGGCTGCTGTATTGATTCCTTCCCTGACGGGGTCGCCTATCCTGAAAGCGCGGGCGAGATACGCGAACTGATTCGCTACGCGGGCGAGGTCGGGTCCAACCTGATTCCCTATGGCGGGGGTACCAGCGTCGTTGGCCACATCAATCCCCTGGCAGGTGATACCCCTTCGCTCACCGTCGATGCCAGTCGCCTGAACCGCCTCTTGATACTGGACGAAACCAATCACCTGGCCACCTTTGGAGCTGGCGTTACTGGCCTTGATTTGGAGGCACAGTTGCGAGCGCATGGCTACACCCTGGGACACTTCCCGCAGTCGTTTGAATACTCCACCCTTGGTGGTTGGATTGCAACACGCTCCAGCGGCCAACAATCACTCGGGTATGGGCGGATTGAACAACTGTTTGCCGGTGGCTACGTGGAAACTCCTTCCGGCGCACTCGATGTACGGCCCTTCCCGGCGTCAGCAACCGGGCTGGACCTGCGGGAGATCGTACTTGGCTCTGAGGGACGCCTGGGTATCCTGACCGAAGCGACGGTCCGCGTGCGACCCCTACCAGAGCAGGAGCACTACCTGGTCGTCTTTTTTCCCACCTGGGAGCAGGGCATCACTGCCGTGCGTGAAATGGTCCAGGGTAGGCTCCCTCTCGTGCTGCTGCGCCTGAGTACCGCCCTCGAGACGAGAACGCAACTGGCACTGGCTGGTCATGAGCGGGTGCTGAGCATGCTGGAACAATTCCTCGCTCTGCGCGGCATGGACAAGCGCAAGTGCATGCTGCTGATCGGCGTTGCCGGTCACGCAGCGGTCGCGAAGCGTACACACGCAGAGGTTTTGCACCTCGCTCGGAAGCATAAGGGCATTTCCACAGGGCGTATGTTGGGAGAGGAATGGCACAAGAAGCGCTTCCTGACGCCATACCTCCGCAATACACTTTGGCGCATGGGCTACGCCGTGGATACCGTGGAGACTGCCACCACCTGGGATCGGGTTCCTGCTCTCACCAGTGCCATCGAAGCAGCGCTGCGAACAGGCCTGGCAGAGGAAGGTGAGCAGGTACATGCATACTCTCACCTCTCGCACGTATATCCCCATGGCTCGGCTATTTATACAACCTATGTCTACCGCATTGCCGCTGACCCACAGGAGACGCTGCGCCGGTGGCAGCGTCTGAAAGGAGCCGCGAGCCGCGCCATCGTAGCCGAGCGTGGGACCATCAGCCATCAGCACGGCGTTGGCACCGATCACCAGCCCTATCTCGTTGCTGAAAAAGGCGCGTTGGGATTGGATGCCATGCGCCATCTCTACGCGCAGTTCGATCCAAGGGGCATGATGAATCCGGGTAAACTGGTGCTGTAAAGGGGATACGCGTATGTGGACAACAAACTGGCGCGACACGAACTGGTCTCGGCTATCCCAGCCATGGGATATCTTGATCGTGGGCGGCGGCATTACAGGTGCAGGGATCTTGCATGAAGCCACCCGGCTCGGATTACGAAGCCTGCTGGTGGAGCAGCGTGACTTTGCCTGGGGTGCATCGAGCCGCTCATCGAAACTGGTGCATGGCGGCTTGCGCTACCTCAAAGAAGGAAATTTAAAACTCACACGCGATGCAGTCCGGGAACGGGAACGCTTACTCAAAGAGGGTGTTGGCCTGATTACCCCTGTCGGATTTTTGTTTCCTATCTACAAAGGAAAGTCTCCTGGCGCGATGATGTATCGCCTGGTCTTCACCATCGCTGATCTGTTCGCCTCGCGCCGGAATCATCAATATTACCACGCCGGCACATTTCAACTCCTTGCTCCTCACATCGCCCAGGCGGGGCTTACTGGTGGCTTCCGCTATGGCGAAGCGCAAGTCGACGATGCGCGTCTCGTGCTGCGAGTTCTGCGTGAGGCAGTGGATGCCGGCGGCACCGCCCTGAACTATGTGCGTGCCGAAGAACTGTTATGGCAACAGGATCGAGTGGTCGGCGCGCGACTACGAGATAGGGAGCAGGACCGCACGGCCGAGGTCTACGCAAGGGTCGTGATCAACGCCACAGGAGCCTGGGCCGATCAACTCCGGGAGCAGGCAGGGGCGCCAGCACATATTCGACCTCTACGCGGAAGCCATCTCATCTTTCCCGCCTGGCGATTACCGCTTCCCCAGGTCGTTAGTTGGAACCATCCGCTGGACCATCGTCCGGTATTTCTATTGCCCTGGGAGGGCATCTCGCTGGTTGGGACGACAGACAGCGATCACATGCAATCCCTGGACGAGGAGCCCTCTATACACCCGGAGGAAGTTGCCTACCTGATGGCCGCCCTTGAAGACCAATTTCCATCCTTACAGCTCACATTGGACGATATCACCGCCACCTTCAGCGGCGTGCGCCCGGTGATCACAAGCGGCGAGGCGAATCCCTCCAGAGAAAGCCGGGACCATGCTGTATGGAAAGAAAAAGGGCTCCTGACAGTGACTGGCGGGAAATTGACGACCTTCCGCCTGATGGTCGCGGATGTGCTGAAGGAAGGAGTAACGCGGGAGCCGCAGCGATCCAGGCCGCTACGGCTACTGAATCCTGTAGAGAGCAATGAGGCGAGTTTGCAGCAGGTGGGAGAAACGATACGACGCCGGCTCCTGGGCCGCCATGGCGCCGATACACCACTCCTGATCAACATGGCTCGTCCAGGTGAACTGGAAACCATTCCTGGGACACAGACCCTTTGGATAGAACTGCGTTGGGCCGCGCATGCCGAAGGAGTTGTTCACCTTGACGATTTATTGTTACGTCGAGTACGGCTGGGTCTCCTGCTTCCTGATGGAGGAAGAGCGCATCTACCTGCCATTCGCGCGCTCTGTCAAGCGGAGCTTGGCTGGAGTGACGAACGGTGGGAACAGGAAGAGGAGACCTACCTGGCGTTAGTACGTACCAGTTATAGCCTCCCTGATCGCTCAACGATTCCAGACTGGCGCAGCATGCTCAAAGCAGCCGGAGTGAAAAGATAAAAAGTACAACCCGCCTTGCGTGGTTGAGAGGGGGGAGAGGAGTGAAACGCAAGACGGGCTGTATTTGGTTGTACTCCCTATTTTTTTGTGTGTTATGAGGATTAAAGCCCCTTTATGTAGAGAGCCGAGGGGCGGGGACGTTCACAAAGCACCTGTACCGCAAGGTATGTGAACGGTAACAGGTATTGTCCCTCCTTTCTTTTTATGCACTAATCGGATGAAAATAAACGCTATTCTTTAGTGTAATGATTATTTGTCTCCTGTCAACAAACAAACAGTATTGGGTAAAATCCCACAAAGGTACAAAAGCAGCCATATTAGGCGTGGAATTAATCAAACAGGATAAAAGTACCACAGAAAAGAAAAAAACACGAATGCAACCAAAAATAGAGAAGCGTCCTATAGGGCGTAAAATTTCGTATTTTGTAACCTTGTATTTGCGCGAACTGGATCTCTATCCGCGTGCTATACGTAAATTGCGCGCTGCTGCAGCGATCATGCTACTGATATCGGTCGTCACGCTGATCATCTGGAATCCCTGGCGTACACGTTCAGCCGCGGCCTCTCCATCACGACTAAAAATGCCAAGGGCAACGTGATGTTTCCGCGCTCCTGCCTTAATACGTTCCAGAGCATCCACAAATTCGGGTTCGGCCCCCTCGCTACTCGCCGTGAGGCCGAGTTGTGCGTGGAGATCGTTTGGTCCGATGAAGGCCACATCTATCCCTGGCAGCGAGAGAATATCATCGAGATTTTCGAGCGCCCGTGTACTCTCAATCTGGATAGTCACGATAGTTTCATCGTTCGCCGTCCGTGCATAACTCGGCCAGTCGATGATGCCGAACCCGTACGGGCCGAAAGCCCCGCCGATACTGCGGGTGCCAAGCGGAGGATATTTCGCGCACTCTACCACCTGTTGTGCCTCTTCACGAGTGTTGACCATCGGGACAACCAGGCCCC
>Ga0209647_1003084_pt1 | contig 13094 bp, 10 predicted proteins | sample GraSoi_2013_60cm_FD_185827 | JGI IMG/M metagenome (GOLD analysis project Ga0209647, IMG submission 185827) | Grasslands soil microbial communities from the Angelo Coastal Reserve, California, USA - Sample 9_17_2013_60cm (SPAdes) (version 2) | ecosystem: Environmental > Terrestrial > Soil >... | reverse complement strand
GTTTGGTATATGATAGCGTCGTCACCATCTGGGATCGCTATGGGACTCATCACCAGACAGCGCGAGATCGTCGACCGCCGTGCCCTCGGCGAGGCGCTGGCCGCGCTTGCCGGGCGACAAGACGTCGCCGCCGGCGACCGGGTGGCGGTCGTCGCCTTGCTCAAGGCGGCGCTCAAGGGCGGCTATGACGAGATCCGCCGGCGCTTCGAAGCCGGCGCGCATGGCGCCCAGACGGTGCGCGAGCATTGTTTCCTGATGGATCAGCTGGTCCGCGCGCTGCACGATTTCACCATCACCCATATCTATCCGCTGCCCAACCCGACCTCGGGCGAGCATCTCGCCATGGTCGCGGTCGGCGGCTATGGCCGCGGCGAGCTGGCGCCGCATTCCGACATCGATCTGCTCTTCCTCCTGCCCTACAAGATGACGCCGCATGCCGAGCAGGTCATCGAGTACATGCTCTATGCGCTGTGGGATATCGGCCTCAAGATCGGCCAGGCGGCACGCTCGGTCGAGGAGTGCCTGCGCCAGGCGCGCGCCGACATGACGATCCGTACCTCGATCCTCGAGGCGCGCTACATCTGGGGCGACCAGAAGGTCTTCGACGATCTGAAGCGCCGCTTCGAGACCGAGATCGTCAAGGACAGCGCCGGCGAGTTCGTCGCGGCGAAGCTGGCCGAGCGCCACGCCCGCCATCAGCGGCTCGGCGATTCGCGCTACCATGTCGAGCCCAACGTCAAGGAGGGCAAGGGCGGGTTGCGCGACCTGCACGGGCTGTTCTGGATCGCCAAATACGTCTATCGCATCGACGATGTCGGCAAGCTGGTCGAGCTCGGCGTGCTCTCCGAGAAGGAATCGACGCGCTTCGCCCGCGCCCAGGACTTCCTGTGGACGGTGCGCTGTCATCTGCACTATCTCGCCGGCCGCGCCGAGGAGCGCCTGACCTTCGACGTGCAGACCGAGATCGGCCGCCGCATGGGCTATACCGACCATGCCGGGACGCGCGGCGTCGAGCGTTTCATGAAGCACTATTTCCTCGTCGCCAAGGATGTCGGCGACCTGACGCGCATCTTCTGCGCCGTGCTCGAGGCGGAGCAGGAGAAGAAGCCGCGCTTCCGCTGGTCCGGCTTCTCGTTCCGGCGCAAGACGGTCGCCGGCTTCGCCGTCGATGCCGGCCGCCTCACCGTCGCCAAGGACAGCGCCTTTAGGGACGATCCCGTCAATTTCATCCGCCTCTTCCACGCGGCGCAGCTGCACGATCTCGACATTCATCCCAAGGCGCTGCGGCTGATCACGCAGAATCTGCGGCTGATCACGCCGTCCTTGCGCGAGAATCCCGAGGCGAATCGCCTCTTCCTCGAGATCTTGACCTCGCGCAAGGATCCCGAGATCGCGCTGCGCCGCATGAACGAGGCCGGCGTGTTCGGCCGCTTCGTGCCGGATTTCGGCCGTGTCGTGGCGCAAATGCAATACGACATGTATCACACCCATACGGTCGACGAGCACACGCTGATCGCCATCGGCATCCTCTCGCGTATCGAAAGCGGCGCGCTCAAGGACGAGCATCCGCTCTGCACCGCGGTGGTCGGCACGGTGGTCTCGCGCCCGGTGCTCTATCTCGCCCTCCTGCTGCACGACATCGCCAAGGGCCGCGGCGGCGACCACTCGGTGCTCGGCCAGGAGGTCGCGGAAAAACTCTGCCCGCGGCTCGGCCTCACCGCCGAGGAGACCGAGCAGGTCGCCTGGCTGGTGCGCTGGCATCTCCTGATGAGCAGCACGGCGTTCAAGCGCGACATCGACGATCCCAAGACGATCCAGGATTTCGTCGAGCAGGTGCAGTCGCCGGAGCGCTTGAAGCTGCTTCTCGTCCTCACCGTCGCCGATATCCGCGCCGTCGGGCCGAAGACATGGAACGGCTGGAAGGCGGCGCTCTTACGCGAATTATACGCGCGCGCGGTCGACGTCATGTCGGGCGGCCTCGTCGCCGAGGCGCGCGACCGCCGCATCGCCGCCGCGCAGGAGGCGGTGCGCCAGCTGCTTCCCGAGTTCAGCGCCGAGGAGTTCGCCGCCTTCGTCGCGCGCGGCTATCCCTTCTACTGGCTGTCCTACGACGCCGCGACGCATGCCCGGCATGCGCGCCTGATGCGCGAGGCGGAACGCGACGCGGCGCCGCTCACCGTCGAGAAGCGGGTCGACGCGCAGCGCGCCGTCACCGAGATCACGCTCTACGCCGCCGATCATCCCGGGCTCTTCTCGCGGGTCGCCGGCGCGCTTGCGGTGTCGGGCGCCAACATCGTCGATGCGCGCATCATGACGATGGCGAACGGCATGGCGCTCGATACGTTCTGGGTGCAGGATTCGAGCGGCGGCGCCTTCGACCGGCCGGACAAGCTGGCGCGTCTCGCCGTCCATTTCGAGAACGTGCTGAGCGGGCGGCTGAAGCCGCATCTCGAGCTGGCGCGGCCGGCCGCCTTCGTCAGCCGGACCAGCATCTTCACGGTGACGCCGCGCGTCCTCATCGACAACAAGGCGAGCACGGCGCACACCGTCATCGAGGTCAATGGCCGCGACCGGCCCGGTCTCCTCTTCGAGCTGACGCGGGCGCTCACCGGCCTCAATCTGCAGATCTCGAGCGCCAAGATCTCGACCTATGGCGAGAAGGTCGTCGACGTCTTCTACGTCAAGAACATCTTCGGCCTGAAGGTCGAGCATGAGGGCAAGCTGAGCGAGGTCCGCGAGACGCTGCTCGCCGCGCTCGCCGAGCGCAAGGAACCGGCGCCGGCAAAGCGCCTGCGCGCCAGCGCCGCCGCCGAGTAGCGCCGCCATGGGTCTCCTCGCCAGCAAGCAACCCGCGCCGCTCCGCCTGCCGCCCGGCGACCGTCCGGTCGCCGGCAACGACACCGAGAATTTCATTCAGGTGGTCGGCCAGTACGACAGTGCCGGCGTCAAGGTCGTCGAGCCCGATCTCACCCTCTGGCTGCTCGGCGCGGGACGCCGCATCACGCGCGACGCCGAATTCTTCGATGCGCTGTGCTGGCGTCTGCTCGGCGCCGGGCTGGCGGTCTCGCGGATCAGCCTCTCGGTGTTCACCCTGCATCCGCAGATCGTCGGCCTCAATTTCCGCTGGTGGCGCGATCGCCAAATCACCGAGGTGCTGCGCGTCGGCTACGGCGTGCAGCAGACCGCCGATTATGCCGAGAGCCCGATCCGCAGCGTCATCGAGAGCGGCGCCACCGTCCATTTCCGCCTCACCGATGCCGAGTTGATCGCTCCCTATCCGCTGCTCGGAAAATTGCGCGACGGCGGCGCGACCGGCTATTTCGCCTGCCCGCTCACCTTCTTCAACGGCCGCCACCAGGCGACGACCTGGACGACGGATCGGCCGGGCGGCTTCAACGATGCGGATATCGCGCAAATCGCCGCCATCTTGCCGGTGCTCGCCGTCGTCATCGAGGCGCGCTCGATGCATCGCCTCGCCGGCACGCTGCTCAACATCTATCTCGGCCGCACCGCCGGGCAGCGCATCCTCGACGGCGAAATCCGCCGCGCCCAGGGCGAGCGCATGAGCGCGATCATCCTGGTGAGCGACATGCGCGGCTTCACTTCGCTGTCCGACCGCCTGCCCGGCGAGGAGCTCATCGCCCTGCTCGACGATTACTTCGATGCCGTCGCGGCGCCGGTCCAGGCGCGCGGCGGCGAGGTGCTCAAATTCATGGGCGACGGCTTGCTGGCGATCTTTCCGCTCGGCAGCTGGGCGCCGGCGGATGCCGCGGAATCCGCGCTCGCCGCGGTCGACGAGAGTTTCGTGCGCATCGCCGATCTCAACGCCGAGCGCCGCACCGCCGGGCGCAGCGAGTTCCGCATCGGCGTCGGCCTGCATATCGGCGAGATCATCTTCGGCAATGTCGGCGCCGTCGACCGACTGGATTTCACCGCCATCGGGCCGGCGGTCAATCTCGCCGCCCGGCTCGAGACGCTGACCAAGCGGCTGGGTCGGCCGCTGCTCGTCTCGCATGATTTCGCCGACGCCTGCCGCCGCCCGCTGGTCTCGCTCGGCTTCCATCCCGTCAAGGGGTTGAGCCAGCCGGAAGAGGTGTTCGGCCTCGCCGATCACGTCAGCGGGATTTGACAGCGCGCGTGCCGTCGCCGAGTCTCGTCGCAACTGGGACGAGCGGGAGGGATGCCATGCTGATCAACGCCGATCTGACGCAGCGCGCCGTCGTCGAGACGGCAGACCTGCCCTGGGCCCCTTCGCCGATGCCGGGCGTCGCCCGCAAGATGCTGGAGCGCGACGGCGGCGAGGTGGCGCGCGCCACCAGCCTGGTGCGCTACGCCGCCGGCAGCCGCTTCGAGCGGCACGAGCATGGCGGCGGCGAGGAGATATTCGTGCTCGACGGCGTGCTCAGCGACGAGCGCGGCGACTATCCCGCCGGCACCTATATCCGCAACCCGCCGGGCTCCAGCCACGCGCCGTTCAGCGCGGAGGGCTGCACCCTCTTCGTCAAGTTGCGCCAATTCGCGGCGGATGACGGCGCGCGAATCGTCGTCGACACCAATGCTGCCGCCTGGCAAGCGGGCAAGACCGACGCCTATAGCGAGATGCTGCTGCACCAGCATGGCGCCGAGCGGATCTACCTCATCAAATGGCACGCCGGCAAAGAATTCCCGCTGCATTATCACCGCGGCGGCGAGGAGATCTTCATCGTCTCCGGCACCTATGCCGACGAGCACGGCACCTATCGGCGAGGCACCTGGGTGCGCGCGCCGGTCGGCTCGTCGCATGCGCCGCGCCCGACCGAGGGGGCGCTGCTCTACGCCAAGCTCGGCCACCTGCCGGCGGGCGGCGCCTAGGCGTTCCGCAGAGGAGAGAGCGCCGTGGCCGATTGTCGCCAGCGAAGGCGACGCGCGCCACCCCTCCTCGTGCTTGCCGCCCTCCTCGCCTGGGGCGTTGCGGCCGCCGCCGAGTCCTTCGACGACAGCGGATCACGCGCCCTTTTCGACGGCAGCAGCCTCGCCGGCTGGCATGTCAGCGCCGCGACGACGCACAGCGCGGCGAGCGGCCAGCGCAGCGGCGGCTTCTGGACGGTCGAGGACGGCGCGATCACCGGCACGCAGGATCTCCCCGGCAATGGCGGCATCCTGGTCAGCGACGAGAGCTTCGGCGATCTCGAGATCGTACTCGAGGCGCGCGTCGATTTCGGCGTCGACAGCGGCGTCTTCCTGCGCAGCAGCGAGGCCGGCGCGGCCTATCAGATCCTCGTCGACTACTATCCCGGCGGCTCGATCGGTGGGCTCTACGGCGAGGCGCTGAACGGCGATCCTTATATCAAGAATTTCGAGTTTCTCGATGCGCCGGAGCGCATTCGCCTACTGCCGGCGGCGTTTCCCGCACCGGTCGCCCCGGCGGACTGGCCGCGCTTCTGGCACAGCGACGGCTGGAACGAGATCCGCGCGCGGATCACCGGCAACCCGCCGCACGTGACCAGCTGGATCAACGGCATCCGCTTCCTCGAGTTCCAGGACGACCGTCGCCGCCGGCCGGATCGCGGCGCGATCGCGCTGCAGGTCCATGGCGGCGGCGACCACCGCAACCAGCTCGTCCGCTACCGCAACATCCGCGTCAAGAAACTCGACTGAACACTAAGCCCCGGCGGCGACGATCATCTCGTAGGCCGGCAGGGTGAGGAACTCGACGAAATCCGGCGCCGCGACGAGATCGCGGAAGAGCTTGCCGGCATCGTCGTAGCGATGCCCCGCCGGCGCCGCCGCCTTCAGCCCGGCGAGCTCCTCGTCGAGAATCCGCGCGCAGAGCGCGGCGTCGATCAGCCGCCCGTCATCGAGCTTCGCGCCGTGGCGGATCCACTGCCAGACCTGGCTGCGGCTGATCTCGGCGGTCGCCGCGTCCTCCATCAGATGGTAGAGCGGCACGCAGCCATTGCCGCGCAGCCAGCTCTCGATATAGCCGATGCCGACATTGACGTTCTGCCGCAGCCCCGTTTCGGTGATCGTGCCCTGCGGCACCTGGACGAGATCGGCGGCGCCGACATGGACGTCCTGGCGCTTGCGGGCGATCTGGTTCGCTCCCGGCATCGCCTTGTCGAAGACCTCCTTGGCGATCGGCACCAGGCCGGGATGGGCGACCCAGGTGCCGTCATGCCCCTCATTGGCCTCGCGCTCCTTGTCGGCGCGCACCTTGGCCATCGCCGCCTCGTTGGCGGCGGGGTCGTTGCGGATCGGGATCTGCGCCGCCATGCCGCCCATGGCATGGACGTTGCGCCGATGGCAGGTCTTGATCAGCAGGCGGACATAGGATTGCAGGAAATGCGTGGTCATCGTGACCTGCCCGCGATCGGGCAGCACCGCCTTGGGATCGTTGCGGAATTTCTTGATGAAGCTGTAGATGTAGTCCCAGCGGCCGCAATTGAGCCCGGCCGAATGCTCGCGCAGCGCGTAGAGGATCTCGTCCATCTCGAAGGCGGCGAGGATCGTCTCGATCAACACCGTCGCCTTGATCGAGCCCTGCGCAATGCCGAGCGTCTTCTGCGCATCGACGAAGATGTCGTTCCACAGCTTCGCCTCCGCCGCGCTTTCCAGCTTGGGCAGGTAGAAATAGGGGCCGCTGCCCTTGGCGAGCAGCGCCTTGGCGTTGTGGAAGAAGAAGAGGCCGAAATCGAACAGGCTGCCCGACATCGGCGCGCCGTCGACGAGGAGATGGGCCTCGGGCAGGTGCCAGCCGCGCGGCCGCACCTTGAGCACGGCGGTCTTGGCGGCGAGGGTGTAATGCTTGCCGCTCGCGGGATCATCGAAGCTGATCGTCCCGGCGATGGCGTCGCGCAGATTGAGCTGGCCCTCGATGAGATTGGTCCAGCTCGGCGTCGAGGCGTCCTCGAAATCGGCCATGAAGACGCTCGCCCCGCAATTGAGGGCGTTGATGATCATCTTGCGGTCGACCGGTCCGGTGATCTCGACGCGGCGGTCGAGGAGATCCGCCGGCAGCTTCGCCACCACCCAGTCGCCGTCCCGGATCGCCTGCGTCGCCTTGGGGAAATCCGGCTTCCAGCCGCTATCGAGCTTGGCCTGCACCACGACGCGCTCGGCGAGCAACCGCTTGCGCTCGGCGCCGAACTTGCGCTCGAGACCGACGACAAAGGCGATCGCCTCCGGGCTGAGGATGGTCTCGAAGCCGGGATTCATCGTGCCGCGGATGGTCACTCCGGCGGGCGCCTTGTCGTTGCTCATCGCTGCCTCATCCTTCGCTCATGCGGCCTATTTCAGCCATTTGTCGGAAATCGCCTGGTATTCCTTGCTCTCGATGGCGATATGCAGCCACTGATCGGCAAACGCCTTGAAGGCGTAGTCCCGTGCCAGCCAATACGCCTTCTCGGAAAAATTGAACGGCTTCTCGGCATGCAGCGAGCACAGCACGCCCGGGTGCAGCTTCTGCTGCAGCAGCGTCTCGCTGGCATCGGTGACCATGACGTCGGCCTTGTCGCCGGCGATCTGGTCGAAGATGGTGACGTTGTCGTTATGGACGGCGATCGGCGCCGCCTTGAAATTGTCGCGGGCGAATTTCTCGTTGGTGCCGCCCGGGTTGACGATGACCCGGGTCGCCGCCTGGTCGATGCCGGCAATTGTGGCGTATTTGTCCTTGTCGGCGCAGCGCGCGATCGGCGTCTTGCCGTCGACCATATAGGGGATGGTGAAGAGCCCCTTCTTCTGGCGCTCCAAACTGACCGAGACGCCGCCCATCGCGGCGTCGAACTTGCCCGCGGTGAAATCGGCCATCAGCGTCGGCCAGGCGGTCTTGACGATCTCGAGCTTGACGCCGAGCGCCTTGGCGAGGGACGCCGCCATGTCGATGTCGATGCCCTCGAACTCCTTACTTGCCGGGTTGAGGAAGGTGAAGGGCTTGTAGTCGCCGGTGCTGCCGACGCGCAGCACGCCGCGCGCGATGATCTCGTCGAGCAGGGTGCCGCCCGGGGTCCCACCGGGCGCGGCTTGGGTCTGCGCCAGCGCGGCGGGCGCCAGCAGCAGGAGGGCGAGGACGAGAATACGGGCACGACTCAGCATGTTGGTTCCCCTCAATATGTCGTTGGATTGCCCCCTCTGGCGTGGGGCCGGTGGCGTCATATCACGAAAATGGTGTTGCGTCAGCGGATTCGCGGCTCAACGCCCGTCCACCGCGAAGGCCCGCGCGAAGAAGTCGATCAGCCTGGTGTAGAGCACGCGCAGATTCCTCGGCTTGCGGATACCGTGCCCCTCGTCGTCGAAGAGCAGCGTCTCGTAGGGGATCGCCGCGGCCTTCAGCGCGACCTCGACCTGGTGGAGATTTTCCGGCGTGACGTTGGGATCGTTCATGCCCTGGACGATGAGCAGCCGCGCCGCGATGCGGTCGACGAAATGGATCGGCGAGCGCTCGCGATAGCGCTCCGGGACCTCATCGGGACTGCCGCCCAGCATCTCCTCGCTATAGGGGCGCAGATCCGGCCGCGTCGAGTAGTAGTCGACGACGAGGTCGGTCATGCCGCAGATCGGCGCCGAAGCGGCGAGCAGGGTCGAAGGCCAGCGCGTCACCGCGCACCAGCTCGAATAGCCGCCATAGGAGGTGCCGGTCACCGCGATCTTGCCGGGTGGAACGAGGCCGCGCGCGATCACCGCCTCGGCGCCGGTGCGGATATCGTCCTGCTCGCGCCCGCCCCAGTAATCCTGGCGGATCGCCTCGCGGAATTCGAGGCCGAAGCCGGTGCTGCCGCGATAATTGGGGTCGAGCACGGCGAAGCCGGCGGCGACGCAGGCCTGGATGAAGGCGGAGAGCGCATCCTCGCTATGCGCCGTCGGCCCGCCATGGATCTGCACGACGAGGCCCTTGGCCGACCCTCTCGGCTGGTAGAGCCAGCCCTGGATCTCCCGCCCGTCGACCGAGCGCCAGCGGAAATCCTCGGGGGCGACGAGGTCTTCGGGGCCGAGGGTGCTGTCGGAGAAAGGCTTTGCGAGCGGCACCTCCCGCCCCGACTCTCCCCCGAAACGGACGAGCTCGTCCGGCTGGGTCGCGCCGTAGACGCGGCCGAGCCAGGCGCCGTCGGGCAATTGTCCCAGCGGCAGCAAGGTGACGCCGTCGGCGGCGACCGGCGTCTCGGCGCCGCTTTCGGGGTCGAGCAGGACGGCGCGGCTCCTCGCCGCGCGCACTTCGACGACGACGATCTGCCCGCCGCGATCGGGAACATGGGCGGTTTCGATGGCGCGGGCGGGATCGTCGATCAGCCAGCGCAGCTCACCCGACACCGTGTCGTAGATGCCGAGCCGCTTATGCGTCGCCGTCTCGGCGAGGATGAGGGCGCGACGGCTGTCGGGAAACCAGCTGGCGCTCGCCTTGACCGCGGCGCCGAAATCGAGGATCTCGCGATCGTTCTCGCCATCGATATCGACGAGCCAGATCTGCGTCCCGGCAGGGTCGCGATCACGCCGGCTGTAGAGGATCTGCGTGCCCGCTTTGTCGAGCAGCGGGCGGAAACTGTGCGGCTTGGCCGGCTTGGCGAGGGCGCTGCGGGCGCCGCTCGCGAGATCCTGGCGGATCACCCAGCTCGCCTCGATCGCGGCGCCGGTCGCGGGATCGAGATTGGCGGCGAAGATAAGGTACCTTCCGTCGGCAGAGAGCTCGCCGCCGCGTGCGAAGAAGGGCGGCGACGCCTCGGTGAGCGGCGTCATGGCGCCCGATTCTGTCGCGGAATTGGCGAGGGTCAGGCGGAAGAGCTGGACGTGCTCGTCGCCGCCGCGATCCTCGGCGACGACGAGCGACGCCGAATCGGGCGCCCAAGAGACCAGCACCGTGTCGTCCGGCGTCGCGGTCAAACGCCTTGGTTTTTCGTCGGGCGCCGCCGCCGTGCCATCGGTCGGCGCCAGATAGATGTCGGCGGCAGGCGCCTTGCGGTACCAACTCCAGGCGACGAGCCGCCCATCCGGCGAGACGACGGCCCGCCCCATGGCGGGCAGGGCGAGGAGGGCGTCGATGGTGGCGGTGAGCGACATTGGATTTCAGCTACGCCTGCTCCCTCTCCCCTTGCGGGAGAGACCCTTCGACAAACGCTCAGGAGGGACCCGCGAAGCGGGGAGGGTGAGGGGGCTGTCGCCGAGGGCGAGTTGCGGAAACATACCCCTCACCTTCCCGTTGCTACGCAACGGGTCCCCTCCTCTCCCGCAAGGGGAGAGGATAAGAGGAGAGCGGCTGCTCAGAACGTCTAGAACTCCGCGCTCTCGATGATCATTGGCTCGTTCTTGGCGGCGGTGAGCCATTCCTGCAGGGCGGGCAGGGCCCAGACGGCGTCGGCATAGGCCTGCGACTCCTCCTCGAGCTCGACACGGTAGGTGCGGAAGCGGCTGACCACCGGGGCGTACATCGCATCGGCATTGGTGAAGCCGCCGAACAGAAAGGGGCCGCCCTCACTGAAGCGCTTGCGGCAGTCGCGCCAGATCGCCGTGATGCGGTTGATGTCGGCCTGCACCTCGGGAGTGACGCCGCGATTGGGGAAGGACGAGCGCATGTTCATTGGCAGGTGGTTGCGCAAGGCGGCGAAGCCGGAATGCATCTCGGCACTGACCGCCCGCGCCACCGCGCGCGCCGCCGGATCGGCCGGCCAGAGCTGCGCCGCTGGGAAGCTCTCGGCGAGATATTCGCAGATCGCCAGGCTGTCCCACACGGTCAGCCCGTCGCGAATCAGCGCCGGCACCCTTCCCGAGGGCGAGTAGCGCAGAATGGTGCTGCGCGTCGTCGCCTCGCTGAGCGGAATCAGCTCCTCGTCGAACTCGGCCCCGGTCTGCTTGAGCGCCAGCCAGGGCCGCAGCGACCAGGACGAATAGTTCTTGTTGCCGAGGTAGATCGTGATGTCGGCCATCAGTCCTCCTCAACCGTTGTCCATAGCAGCCGCCACTGTGGCGGCAAGACCGGCGTCGCGCAACGCAACTTTGTCTTGCATGGGAATCGCCCGCCGGTCCGCCGCCATGACCCTTCCCAAGCCGCCGCTTCGGCGGCATGTTAGCCGCAAGCTCGCAAAGTGAACAGATTCGGAGGTCCCCGCCGTGCTCGCACATCTCACATCCGACAAGGGCGAGGCGATCCCGATCACGCCGGTGACGCGCGACGGCTTCGCCGCCTGGCTGGTCGCCGCGGGCGAGGCCGACCGCAACTGGCTCAAGGCGACCGGCTTCGCCGCCGAGCCGGGCAAGCTCGGCCTCCTGCCGGGGCCGGGCGGAAGGCTCGCGCGCATCCTCGTCGGCGTCGCGCCGGACGATCCGCTGTGGTCGCTCGCCGCCCTGCCCGAGACGCTGCCGGAAGGGCGCTACGCGCTCGATGCGGCGAGCTGGGACGCCGCGACCACGACCAAGGCGGTGCTCGGCTGGGCGCTCGGCACCTATGCCTTCACCCGCTACAAGGAGCGCAAGCGCGGCTTCGCCACCTTGGTCTGGCCGGAGCGCGCCGATCGCGCCGAGATCGAGCGCCTGACGCTCGGCATCTTCCTCGCGCGCGACCTCATCAACACCCCGGCCGAGGATATGGGCCCGGCGGAGCTCGCCGCCGCCGCCAAGGCGCTGGCCGAGCGCAGCGGCGCCGCCTGCTCTGTCATCGTCGGCGACGATCTCCTGGCGATGAATTACCGCACCGTGCACGCGGTCGGCCGCGCCAGCGTGCGTCCGCCCTGCCTCATCGATCTGCGCTGGGGCAGCGAAACCGCGCCCAAGGTGACGCTGGTCGGCAAGGGCGTCTGCTTCGATAGCGGCGGGCTCGACCTCAAGCCGGCCGCCGGCATGAAGCTGATGAAGAAGGACATGGGCGGTGCCGCCATCCTGCTCGGCCTCGCCGGCGTGCTGATCGACGCCAAGCTGCCGATCCGCCTGCGCCTGCTCATCCCGGCAGTCGAGAACGCCGTCTCGGCCAATGCCTTCCGGCCGATGGACGTGATCCGCACGCGGAGCGGCAAGACCGTCGAGATCGGCAATACCGACGCCGAGGGGCGGCTCATCCTGTGCGACGCCCTCGCCGAGGCCGATAGCGAGAAGCCTGATCTCATCGTCGACGCCGCGACGCTGACCGGCGCGGCGCGCGTCGCCCTCGGCCCCGATCTGCCGGCGCTGTTCTGCAACGACGAGGCGCTCGCCGAGGGACTCCTGAGCGCCGGCGTCGCGGAGGCCGATCCGCTCTGGCGCATGCCGCTCTGGCAACCCTACCGCAAGCTGCTCGACAGCAAGGTCGCCGACCTCAACAACGTCGCCGATTCGCCTTTTGCCGGCTCGGTCATCGCGGCGCTCTACCTCGCCGAGTTCGTCGCCCCGACGACACCCTGGGCGCATCTCGACGTCATGGCGTGGAACGGCAGCGCCCGGCCCGGCCGCCCGGAAGGCGGCGAGGCGATGGCGCTCCGGGCGCTCTACGCCCATATCAAGAAACGGTTCGGCTGAGCGGCGATGGGCGGGCCGCGCCTGTAAGCAACTGGAAAATCCAGGCGGTCGGTTGCGTCGCGAAGGCGCGGCACCCGGTTTTCGGGTAGCGCCGCTTGCGGACATCCTCGCCGGTCAATCGATTCGGCGATTGCGCCCCTTTCCGCTACTCTGCGTGTCGCCCCGCGTGCCGGCGCGGCGCGCGAGGGGGAGTGCGGGGGATGGTTGCCGAGCTGGCGCCGATGCAGGCGCTCGAATTGTGGCGCCGCGTGCTGATCGCCAATCTGCGGCTGACCGGCGGCGATCTCTCGGCGCGCCAGCTGGCGCTGCTGCTCACCGTCTATATGGCGCCGGCGCCGCGCACCGTGCGCGGGCTCGCCGATTTCCTCGACATCTCGACGCCGGCGGTGACGCGCGCCCTCTACCGTCTCAACAAGCTCGGCGTGCTTCGCCGCAAGCTCGACAAGGGCAATCGCCGGCGGATCGTCGTCCATCGCACAGTCAAGGGCGCGGTGTTCCTGCGCGACTTCGCCGATCTCGTCGCGGCGACCGCCCGCGCCCTCGACCAGGGCGAGACGCCGGCGGGCTAGGACACTGGCATTCGCCATCGCTGTAGGGGCGGGGCTTGTCCCGGCCCGCTCGCGCCGCGGCTGCGACCGGCGCTG
>Ga0209647_1003082_pt1 | contig 13100 bp, 12 predicted proteins | sample GraSoi_2013_60cm_FD_185827 | JGI IMG/M metagenome (GOLD analysis project Ga0209647, IMG submission 185827) | Grasslands soil microbial communities from the Angelo Coastal Reserve, California, USA - Sample 9_17_2013_60cm (SPAdes) (version 2) | ecosystem: Environmental > Terrestrial > Soil >... | reverse complement strand
CCGCCATAAAAGAGTACAGCCTGGCCGATATGAATGATTTCGGTTGCACGTTGCCCCAGCGCATGCACGCCCAGGAGCTTGCGTGTCTGCGGGTCAAAAAGCAATTTGAGCATGCCGGCTTCGTCGCCGAGCATCATGCTCTTTGCAAGTTCAGAATACTTTGCGATTCCAGTTTCGTACGGAACTTTGTTCGCCGTCAGAGCTTCCTCGGTCTGGCCAACCATGGAGATTTCTGGAATTGTATAAATGCCGTAGGGAAACAGTTCGGGTAAGTGTTCGAAGGGAATCCCGAACATATGGCACGCCGCCAGCCGGCCTTGTTCCATGGATGTGCTCGCGAGTGCAGGAAAGCCGATAACGTCACCAGCGGCATAAATGTGCGGAACCTCAGTTTGAAAGGACTGATTCACACTTAACCTGCCGCGCGAATCAGGCGCCAACCCGGCGGCCTCCAGATGAAGCTGATCACCATTGGCTTGCCGGCCGACGGCATACATGAGAGCGTCAGCTTGAACTCTCTTGCCGCTTTCCAGGTCCGCAACAACACGATCGCGCATCGGATCGATTGCGACGTGCTTCACCTTTTCCCCCAGCCGAAAAGTGATACCTAGTTGGCGTAAGTGGTACGACAACGCTTCGATGATTTCTCGATCCACGAACTCCAGAATGACTGGCCGCTGGTCGATCAACGTAACCTCGGCACCCAAGGCTGCCATGAAGGATGCGTACTCCAGGCCCACCACGCCGGCGCCTACGACGATGATTTCTTTCGGCAGGCCTCCCAAGGCTGAAAGGTGATCTGTATCCACAATGCGATGGTTGTCAATGGGAATCTCCGGGCTGTGCGCGGGTCGGGTGCCGCAAGCAATCAGGATCTTCGAAGCTTTGAGTTTAATCCCTTCACCATCGCCTTGAACTTCCACTATATGGGGATCCAGAAAACGCGCACGACCCTGGTGGATCGCAACCCCGTTGCGCTTTAGCTGCGCTCGAACCACCTCAGTCTCTCGCGCTACAATGGCCGTCACACGAGAGGAGACATCTTGGACAGAAATGTCTGCACGACTCGGAGACCTGTTGCCGTAGAGTGCTCTTACAGCAGAGGCGGTAAGCTGAAAAATGGCCTCACGCACGCTCTTGCTGGGAATTGTGCCGGTATGAACGCTCACGCCGCCGATCATTACGTTCACGTCGATCACGGCGACCCGCTTGCGCGCCTTTGCTGCTGCAATCGCGCCCTTCTGCCCCGCTGGTCCACTGCCGATAACAACCAGATCGTATTCAGGCAAGCTCACTGCTTAGAACCTCTGTGCCGGTCAGATCTTTTGCAGCTTTCTGCCATTCTGCAATGACGCTAGCAGCGGCATTTTGAATGTTGGTTTGTTCGCCGGAGGATCCATCCAGCGCGCGTATGAACTGGATCCTGTCTTCCTCCTCAACAGCATCGTAAGCCTGGCGAAGAATGCTTTCGGCGTCTTCCCAGGATGCCAGAGCGTACTGGCGCCAGGATTTCCAGAGGTAGAGACTCGCGTGGGCCAGTGTCCTTCCCGGATCGTTCGAATGTGATTGAGCTTTCATGTCCCACCTCTTCACCTCACGCCGTACTCCAGTGCAAGAAGCATGCCAAACTCTTCTGAGACCACGCGGCCCGCGAAATCAAACCAACGGCATACCACGTGCATGCAACAGAATCATGACTGACTCCAGAAAAATGGTGTAGTCAAGTCTTGAGAGGCCCTGTACTACCCCTCCGCACTCTACCCCATGTGCACCGTACAGGCCGCCTCTCAGGACTGTGTTCTCCCAATCCTTCTCTGTCAAATGTCCTCGTTTGTTGAAAGTGACTTTTGACAGTTTCGACACCGCAGCCATTCCGTATTCCATGGCGTTACCGTAATTTCAGAACCGCGCCACCATGGGCGCCTAAATCAAATCCATTCGATCTTACCGCTCGAGCGATCTTCAACGCCGGTCGCTTCCCTAACTTACGAGTTTGCAGGTTTGGCATTCGTATTGCCTTGTGAACCAGCAGATGACCAAACAGCTTCAATCCGATCTCGCCGAATTGGAGAAGCTCAGAGGCATAAGGATTGCCATGACCGATGATGAGCAGTCATTTTTCATAGGCTTTACTTATCAGCAAAATCCAGACGACAGAGCCTTTGCGTGGATGTGCTGGACGGCCGTAGCCATTCTCTACGGCGTGTGTGGGCTGATTTTGTGGTGGGTAGTGACGTGAACGTGCCTAAGGAACTGAGAAGTATGCCCGACGTAAGCGCGTTCAGCGCATGTGCCAACAAACGAACGAATAGAGGTGGGTGGTATGAGCCAACGGCACACGATTAAGGGGCCCGCGCCGCATTTTTCTCATCAAGGCGGGCCGCACATCCGATTGGAGCTGTCTTTACGAAGCGAAGTTGGCGCGATCTCCCCATTCGTCGACACGCTCATGCACTTGATCAGGAAATGCCGATGGGTCCCTGGAAACGAGGAGGACATCGAAGTCGCGTTGCGCGAGGCCCTGGCGAATGCCGTCATTCACGGCAATCATGAGGACCCTGGGAAGCAAGTTTACGTTGGCTGTCGCGGCGGGACTGACGAGGTTTCCATCGTCATCCGCGACGAAGGAGAAGGATTTGACCTTGGCGAGGTCCCAGACCCTACCTCCCCGGAAAACATCAAGTCCAGTCATGGCCGTGGAATCTACCTGATGAAAACCCTGATGGATGAAGTTCGCTTTGAACGAGGCGGCGCCGTCGTCTATATGCAAAAGGTTGCCAGGAAGCCATCACGCAGAGGAAACGGCAATCAAGACGACGGAGCTCAATGACCGTGAGTTGATGTTGAAGGCAGTGATCGGCCCGATGACGGAAACATCCGGCAAGATTACGTTCTCGCCGCGCGCTTGAATCAGCCCTGAACAATGATCCGGCCTTGCCGTTGGAGGACTTACGCCTATGACAAGAACTAAAGTTACACGCATCGTCCGCGTCGTCTTTTTGTTTTGGGTGGTCGTTTCGATTGCTCTTGTCGGAACCACAGTTGTGACGCTCCTACCAATGCCGACCAAAGGCACGGGCATGAAAAACCGGAATCAGATCGTTTGCACAGGCTTGTTCCGTGACCGCAGCCTCCACGATCCTGTAGCTCCCTTTGCACCAATTACTGAAAGCCATTGGCCCCTGGCTGTTGAGATTGACTTCGACAGCTTTGACAGTGCAGTAGGCTGCGCCTCATACCGACCTTGAATTTCAATGACTTGCAGCGACCGCAGTTTGGCACGCGCGTTGCATTTCCCATAAATCGAGCGGAAAACACCATGTTGAAGATCTCTGTAGTCGACAGCAGCAACCAGCGCCGACTGGTCCTTGAAGGCCGGCTAATCGCACCGTGGGTGGCGGAGCTGAGAACAGTATGGACGAAAGCCAAGACGGAACTTGACGGCCGCGAGCTGCTGATTGACATGGAGAGCGTAATGGTCGTCAGCCAGGAAGCCGAGAACACTCTGCTGCAAATGATGAATGAGGGAGCTAGGTTCCGTTGCAGTGGTGTGCTCACCAAACACGTACTCCAGCAACTCATGCGGCGAAGCAAGAAGAATCCAGCGCAGCCAGGCATGCGCGATCAGAAAGGCCTCAAATGAATTTGCTTCGCAAGAGCCATATTCATACATACAAAGCAGACGAGTATGCGACGAGTGAAGACTTCTGCAAGCTGTTCACAGAAGGCATGGCAGGGCTGTATCAGCTCTCGTTTGTCTTGACGGCCAATCACGAGAAGGCGGAGCAGTGCTTCGTGGCCGGGCTGGAGGACTGCGTGAAAGGCAACTCCGTATTTAAGCAGTGGGCCCGTGCCTGGGCTAAACGCATGGTGCTCAAGAACGCAATTCGCAGGATGGCGCCCTTTCCCAACAGCGACAGCGGGAGCTTGGCCGGAACTGATCCGGAAGTCGATGGAAGACGCCTAGCGGCTCAAGATCAACACGCGGCAATCGCGAGCGTGCTTTTGCTCGGAGACTTTGACCGCTTTGTTTTTGTGATGTCCGTTCTCGAACGATACACCGAGAAGGAGTGTTCGCTCCTCTTGGGTTGCTCGCAGCAGGAAGTTCGCGAAGCGCGCATGCGAGCACAGCAGCAGATTGCGGAGTACACCCAGCACGATGCGGCACGAGTGGAACACTTAATTCAATCTTCCAGCCGCTCACCGGAGATGCTGGTGCAATGACAGAAACGCCAGCGCTCACAGCACACAGGTGAACCCAGGGCGGCAAGGTTACGGTTTGCCTGGAGAGGACGCATCATGCAGGTGACAGAAACGCGGATTGAAGACGAAGGGACGGGCGGAGCTGATTCGTTGAGCGAGCGTGCCCGGGCCCTCGGCGATCTTGTTTCGCGCAAGCTGCCCATGTTTTACAGGAGGGCTTTTCGATACTTGCGGAACGCATCAGATGCGGAAGACGCTGTTCAAGATGCTCTCCTCTCCGCCTGCAGGCACTTGTCGGACTTTAGGGGGCAAGCGCAAATGTCAAGCTGGTTAACCGCAATCGTCATCAATGCTGCGCTGATGCAACTGCGCCGCCGCCGCGGTATCCAGTTGCCGGTTGAACAAGAGCACGGCGAGGAACCCCTCACGCTATCTGAACGTCTGCCTGATTCGAAGCCAAGTCCGGAACAATTGTGTCTCACCACTGAAGCACTGGACCGCCTGCTTAGAGTCGCCAACCACCTCCCACCAACGCTGCGCAGAGCATTTCAATTGCGCGATATCGACGGTCTAACGACGAAAGAAACTGCGCTTGTTTTAGGTGTGCCCGAAGGGACAGTGAAAGCGCAGCTCGCACGGGCGCGGGCCAAGCTTGCTCGAGGCATGCAGATGAAATCTGGCCGGCAGTGCTCTCGATCATTTGGTGAATCCGCATTTGGAGTGAAGTGAATGCCCACGCAAGGTCCATCCGAGCTTGGGATCCAGTGTGGCCCTGCACGAAAGTTATGATCGAACGCCTGTTGAAGCTGACTTCAACAGGTTCAACAGTTGTCATGTGCGGACACGTTTCATTTTGAATCCTCCTCTCATTTTTCAACCACTTACGCAAACCTGATTTCGTGTGAGCTTTGGCACGCGCATTGCTCTTCTAATCCTAGACAGGGAATCCTGCCAGCGGGAGTACAGACTGAATGCACCAGCTCAACAGACGTATTTCGACCAAAGTTCTATTATTCACTCTTCTTGCCGTCTTCGCGTTGGCGATGATTGGCTGCGGACGGACCCATGCGGCGCCGCCGCCGCCAGCTCCCGAGGTGAGAGTTGCCCCCGTCATCCAGCAGGATGTTCCGGTGTACAGCGAATGGGTGGCGACGATGGACGGTTACGTGAATGCCCAGATCCGGCCCCAGGTCTCAGGCTACATAATCAAGCAAGAATACAAAGAAGGTTCGCTCGTCCGCAAAGGCCAGGTACTGTTCGAAATAGATCCGAGACCCTTCAAAGCGGCCCTCGACCGCGCTAAGGGCGACCTTGCGCAGGCGCAAGCACAGGTTGGCAAAAGCACTCTTGATGTGGAACGCGACACACCGCTTGCGGAAGCCAGGGCCATCGCCAAGAGTCAATTAGACAATGAGATTCAGGCCAAGCTTGGCGCCCAGGCTGCCGTCCAATCGAACAAGGCGGCCGTTGAGCAGGCGGAACTCAATCTTGAGTGGACGAAAGTGATCTCGCTGGTGGATGGAATTGCGGGAATTGCACAAGTCCAGATCGGCAACCTGGTGGGACCTAATTCTGTTTTAACTTCAGTTTCACAAGTCGACCCCATCAAAGCTTTTTTCCCGATTAGCGAACACGAGTATGTCCTTGTACAAAGGAAGAGCAATGCTGTTTCCGGAAAGCATGCTATCGGCTTTTTTGGAAACTCACTCGAACTGATTCTGACTGACGGCAGCGTCCACCCTGAAAAAGGCAAAATCCTGCTGGCCGACCGGCAGGTGGATCCAAGCACGGGCACGATTCGCGTAGTCGCGGCTTTTCCCAATCCTGGCAATATTCTGCGTCCCGGCCAATACGGACGTGTGCGTGTCGAAACCAACATGAAAAAGGGCGCTCTGCTGATACCTCAGAGCGCGGTTGCGCAATCGCAGGGAAGCTATCAGGTGGCGGTTGTAGGCAGCGACCACAAAGTCAGTATGCGCACGGTGAAGCCCGGCGAGACCGTGGGAACAATGTGGGTCATTGACGACGGTCTCAAGCCGGGCGAGCAGGTTGTGGTCGAAGGGCTGCAACAACTCAGGGAAGGAACTACCGTTACTCCCAAGCCTGCACATCTTTCAGCGGAAGGAAACTGAGTTATGTCAAAGTTCTTCATCAACCGTCCGATCGTGGCCATGGTGATCGCCATCCTTATGGTGATTGTCGGCGCGGTCACTATCGCAAACCTGCCTGTGGCGCAGTTTCCGAACATCGTTCCGCCGGAAATTCAGTTGCAGGCCACGTACCCGGGTGCGGACGCAAAGACCCTTGAGCAGGCCGTGGCCACGCCGATTGAGCAGCAGACGAACGGCGTGGACAACATGGAATACATGTACTCCCTGAACGCCACCGCCAACTCGCAAACCACAATGATCGTGGATTTCGACGTGAAGACGGACCCGAATACCGATCTCATCCTCGCACAGTCGCGCGAGCAGCTGGCCTCCGGTCAGCTTCCGCCCGAGGTCAACACCCTGGGCGTGACCATAAGAAAGTCAGTAACCGCTCCGCTCATGCTGATCTCCTTATCCTCGCCGCATGGCACTCACGATGCGAAGTTCTTGGCCAACTATGCTTACATCAACCTCAACGATCCCATTGCACGCCTGTACGGTATCGGCCAGACGCAGGTTTTCGGCTCGGGTAAATATGCCATGCGGCTCTGGGTAAAACCTGACCAATTGGCCAAGCTGAACATCACTGTTACTGAGATCGTCAACGCGATCCAGGCGCAGAACAAAGTGAATCCGGCAGGTCAACTCGGCGGCGAACCCGCTCCCGCGAACCAGCAATTCACTTATTCCGTTCTTGCTCAGGGCCGTCTGACGTCGCCTCAGGAATTTGAAAACGTCGTCATCCGTGAAGCTCCTGATGGCGGAATCGTTCGCGTGAAAGACGTCGCGCGAGTCGAACTGGGCGCGGACGATTACAGCATTGTCAGTCGTTTGAATGGCCAGCCCGCCGCAATCGTCGTCGTTTACCAGTTGCCCGGTTCAAATGCGGTGCAAACCGCAGCAGGCGTCCGCAAGCTCATGGAGGAGATGAAACAGCGCTTCCCCCAAGATATGGATTACGCCATATCGCTGGACCAGACGAGCGCCGTGACCGAAGGCATGAGGGAGATTATTCAAACCCTCTTGATCGCCATCGTGCTGGTGCTCCTTGTGGTCTACCTGTTCCTGCAGGACTGGCGGGCTACCCTCATCCCGATGCTTGCCGTGCCAGTCTCGCTGGTAGGCACGTTTGCTCTCTTCCCGCTGTTGGGCTTCTCCATCAATACGCTTTCAATGTTCGGACTGGTGCTGGCCATCGGCTTGGTGGTAGACGATGCGATTGTCGTCGTCGAAGGAGTCCAACGCCACATCGAAGAGGGGTTGCCACCCAAGGATGCCGCTCGAAGAGCTATGGAAGAGCTGTCCGGGCCGGTCATCGGTATTGCTCTGGTTCTCTCTGCGGTGTTTGTGCCGACAATCTTTATCCCGGGCATCACCGGACGGCTCTACCAGCAGTTCGCTTTGACCATCGCCATCTCGGTGGTCCTCTCGGCTTTTAACGCCCTCACGCTGAGTCCGGCGCTCGCTGCGCTCCTGCTCCGCCCAAAGAAGAAAAGCCGCGGGCCACTGGCAAAATTCTTTGCATGGTTCAACCGCATTTTCGGCAGCGCCACGGAACTTTATCTGCGCTTGTCTGGCGCGCTGATCCGGAAAAGTGTCCTGGCGCTGGTGGCGCTCGTGGCTTTTGGCCTTGCCGGGATTTTCTTTGGCCGCCTCCTGCCATCAAGCTTCCTGCCTGATGAAGACCAGGGCTATGCCTTCATCAATATGCAGCTTCCAAACGCAGCTTCGCTGGAGAGGACGGCTGCTGCATCGAGACAAGTTGAGGATATCCTGGCGCATACGCCAGGCGTCCAATACACCACGAGCGTTGTTGGCTTCAGCTTGCTTAGCTTTGTCCGGACCAGTTACAACGCCTTCTATTTCGTCACTCTGAAGCCATGGAGTGACCGCACAAGCAGGGCGGAACAGTATCAGGAAATTAAGGCGCACCTGAACCAACAGCTCAGCAAGCTTCCACAAGGGACCGTTTTCAGCTTCTCGCCTCCCGCTATTCCTGGAGTCGGCACCTCCGGCGGATTTCAGTTCGTGCTGGAAGACCGCGCAGGAAAGGACGTTCAGTTCCTGGCAAGCAACCTCAGCAAGTTTCTGGCGGAGGCCCGCAAGCGCCCTGAAATCGGTATGGTCAGCACGACGTCTCTACCGAGCGTGCCGCAAAAATTCGTGGAGGTGGATCGGGAAAAGGTGCTTAAACAAGGTGTGGCCATCAACGATGTTTATCAGAGCATTCAGGCTTTCATGGGCGGGCTGTTCATCAACTACTACAACGATTTCGGGCGTACGTGGCAGGTCTATGTAGAGGCGGAAGCGCCGTACCGCTCGGATCTCGGGAACCTGGGGCAGTTCTACGTACGCAACAATCAAGGGGAAATGGTGCCGCTTACCGCGCTGACGAAATTCGAGTCGCGCGAGGGCCCTGAATTTACCATGCGCTACAACGAGTACAGATCAGCGCAGATCAACGGCAGCGCTGCGCCAGGCTACAGCTCAGAACAAGCGACAGCAGCCCTGGAAGACGTTTTCAGGCAGACGATGCCCGGCGAGATGGGCTTCGACTACATGGGCATGTCTTATCAGGAGCAGAAGGCACGGCAGGGGCTGCCGGCTTCGGTCATCTTCGGCTTCTCGCTGGTGTTTGTGTTTCTAATCCTGGCGGCCCTCTATGAGAGCTGGTCATTGCCTTTCAGCGTGCTGCTGAGCACGCCGGTCGCGGTATTCGGCGCCTTTGGAGTGTTGTGGCTGCGCCGGACGGTGCTCAGCGCTCTCTATCCGGCGTACATGGTGCAAATTGAGAACGACGTTTATTCCCAGATCGGTTTGGTGATGTTGATCGGCCTGGCGGCCAAGAACGCGATTCTGATCGTCGAGTTTGCCAAGGAACAGTACGAAAAGGGTAAGCCTCTGGTGGATGCGGCGCTTGAAGGCGCCAGGCTCCGCCTGCGGCCCATCCTGATGACCTCTTTCGCGTTCATTCTGGGTTGTGTGCCGCTATGGATAGCAACGGGTGCAGGTTCAGTGGCCCGTCAGATCATGGGGACCACCGTAATCGGAGGTATGGCAGCGGCTACAGCGATTGCCATATTCATTATTCCGGCGCTATTCGTTTTGGTCGAGCGTTTGTCGAAACGCTGGAGCGCCGAAGTGCACAGTGTTCCGCAGCCACGCCCGGTAGAAGGAGATTAAAGGTGACGAAATTAACAACCCTTTTACTGGTTGTGCTGCTAACTGCAGGCTGCGCGGTGGGGCCGAACTATAAAAGGCCGAACGTAAACCCTCCTGGTGTGTACCGTGGAGTTATGCCGCAAGAGGCAGCGCAGCCTGCAACGGAATCGCTCGGAGACCAGAAATGGTGGGAGGTGTTCCAGGATGAAGAACTGCAGAAGCTGATCCGGACTGCTCTCCAGCAGAATTTCGATGTGCAAATTGCGGCGGCGCGCATCCTGCAAGCGCAGGCGCAGTTGGGAATTACACGAGCCGACCAGTTCCCCTCGATTGCCGCCGGAGCCTCAGCGATCGACCAGCGTTCGCCGCAACAAAAGATTCTCCCGGCATTTAACTCGAGCGCGAACCAGGTAAGTCTCTCGCTGGCCTGGGAACTGGACTTCTGGGGCAAGTATCGACGGTCGACTGAAGCGGCGCGGGCCAATCTTCTGGCCAGTCAATGGGCTCGACAGGAGGTCATCAGCACACTGGTCGCTAACGTTGCCAGTGCTTACTTTCAGCTCCGAGAGCTTGATCTGGAACTGGAGATCTCCCGGAACACCCTGGGCTCTCGCCAGAATTCGCTTAAATTGACTCAGCTGCTAGCGGACCACGGGGCCACCTCCCTGCTGGATGTGCGCCAGGCTGAGCAGTTGGTATTCACCGCGGCCGAACAGGTGCCCGATCTTGAGCGTCGCATTGAGCAGCAGGAGAATTTCATCAGCACTCTGCTGGGAAAGAACCCGGGCGCAGTTGCGCGCGGACGCAAATTGACGGAGCAACCACATGCGCCGGAAGTTCCGGCCGGGCTGACGTCACAACTCCTGGAACGCCGGCCCGATATCCGCCAGGCTGAACAGCAATTGATTGCTTTCAATGCACGCATTGGCGTGGCCAAGGCTGCGTACTTTCCGCAGATCAACCTGACGGCTGATGCGGGATACCAGAGTTCAGCCCTGACCAGCCTGTTCAGCGGCCCTCTGGGACTGTGGAGCTTTGGCGGCGCGCTGACGCAGCCGATCTTCGAAGGTGGAAGACTTCGCAACAACGTGAGGTTGACAGAAGCCCAGAAAAAGGAAGCAGTTCTGGTTTATCAACAGACGATTCAGGGGGCGTTTCGAGAAGTTTCCGACTCGCTCGTCGCGTATCGCAAGGATCAAGAGTTCCGCGCACAGCAGGAGCTGCTCACCAACTCAGCTCAGGACGCAGCCCATCTTTCTGATATCCGATATCAAGGAGGGGCCACCAGCTATCTTGAGGTGCTGACAAATCAAACAAATTACTTCTCCGCCGAACTCAACCTGGCCCAAGCCCGCCTCAATGAACTGCTGGCCCTCGTCGGGCTCTACAAAGCGCTGGGAGGAGGCTGGCAACAATAGGCAGTCGTGATTTCAACGCAGGCGCTGCCGAGCAGCGTTAATCGCCGATCCGTGACGGCATGTTCAGCCTATTGCTCGGCATAGAACAAGAAAGGACCGCATTATGGAAACCAAGGTGATTGTCTCAATCCTGTTATGCATTGTTACCGTATCCCAGCCGGCATTCACCGCAGTACAAAGTAAGTCCACCGACCAGGAACCGCCATCTGTAATGATGGCCTCCTCCTCAGCGGATAACGCTCATGTTCTGGCAGATCTACTTGCGATCGCTCCGGCGGTCCCCCTCGGCCCACGTGATTTACTTCGGAATTATGAATTGGAAATGGCTTCGATTGCAGTGCAATTGTCGACAGATCTGGCAGTTATTTCGAATGCAGTGGGAACGGGACAGATCACCAGAGAGCAGGGAGAATACGTCAGCGGTGAACGATACCAGGTTGCAATGATGCAGTTTCAGCTTTTCAGTGCATTGCACGCGATGCTGGAGGCGGATATCGCCCGAACGCCCGCTGTACGAACAGACTCTACCCCGTCCGCTGCTGGCGAGATGGTAGTTGTGGCAATGCCACTTTCCTCTTTGCGGTTAAATCCCTCACTGGTCGAATATCTGGGATTGACCTCAACGCAAGTTAGTTCCATCCAGAGATTGATGGACCAGGCACGTCCAGCAACAGAACAGTTGATGCATGAACTGCGGACCATTAACGGAGCGTTGCGTGCCGCTATTCAACAGCGGCAGAACAATGAAAATGAAGAAGCTGCACAAAGGCTGGCAGCTAGGCAAGCAAGGCTCCTCAAGCAGCTAATAAAGGCCAACTTACGTCTCCAGCAACGGATCAACGACGTGCTTGATCCACGACAGCGGAAGAAGCTCGACTCCTTCAGGCGCACGAGCGAAGTCACGGCGAGAGAAGGGAACTAAAGATCTCAAATCCTGCTTCGGGTCCTTATCCGTAAAAAGCATTCCACAGCTTGGCGGCACTCGCTCACGGTTCTAAGCCTCTGTTGCAGGAAGATGCCGAGCCAATCTCGCAACTGGGTGCGGGAAAAGGTTTTGGAAGTTCCGCGTCCTTCGTCAAGCACTAAACGTGGAGGTCACAATGATTGTCCCCAATCCCCCGGCAGCGGTGAGAGTGCTGTTGGTGGACGACGAGGTCCCGCAATTGGAATTGCGCGCGGCAGTGATGAAGACGCACGGATTTTCAGTCGTCACAACATCCGATCCCATTGAGACCATCTCGATCATCGCGAACACGAACGAGACAATTGATGTAGCGATCCTGGATTACGACATGCCAGTCCTGAACGGCTGCCTTCTGGCAAACCGCCTCAGGTCTGCTTTCCCGGAGTTGAAAATCATCCTGTACTCCGGCGCCGTCGATATTCCGGAAAGCGAAATGACCAGCATTGACGTTTTTGTTCCCAAGAGCGATGGCATGGCCGCGCTGCTTAACCAGATTGCAGATTTCACACAGGGTGAGAACGGGGTGCCGACAGCTTCGTCCTGGGCAAGGCGACAGTGGGCGTGACGCCTAAGATCCAGCGGGCGCGGCCGACGTCAGATCGTTGGGATAGTTCCACCATCGATAACATATTCACTTCCAGTAATGGATGAAGCACGGTCAGAAGCCAGGAAAGCGACAAGCTCGGCGACTTCTTCGGGACGTCCTGGCCGGCCGAGCGGAATGCCGCCAAGCGAATCCATCAGCCCTTGTCGTGCTGTGCCGGTATCGGTGCCGCCTTCCGTGGCCAATCGTTCAATCAGTGCTTCCGCAGCAGTTGTTTCAATGAACCCCGGAGCCACGCTGTTCACCCGTATACCGTGAGGGCCAACCTGCTTGGAAAGCCCTTTGCTGTAGTTCGTCAGCGCGGCTTTCGCGGCTGCATACGCGAGGGTGGCTTCCCACAGCGGAAGGGTCCTTTGGATGGAGGAGATGTGGATGATGACGCCTGAGCGCTGCTTCAGCATCGAGGGGAGCAGGCCGCGGTCCAGTCGTACCGCGGCAAATAAATTCTGGTTGATGGCGTTCTGCCAGTCCTCGTCGCTGAGAGCCAGCGCGCCTCCACCAGGCGCGGATGAGCCGCCAACATTGCTCACCAGAATGTCTATGCCTTCGAGACGCTCCAATGTGGCGGTGATGACTTTGCGAATTCCATCGGCTGTGCT
>Ga0209647_1003080_pt1 | contig 13108 bp, 9 predicted proteins | sample GraSoi_2013_60cm_FD_185827 | JGI IMG/M metagenome (GOLD analysis project Ga0209647, IMG submission 185827) | Grasslands soil microbial communities from the Angelo Coastal Reserve, California, USA - Sample 9_17_2013_60cm (SPAdes) (version 2) | ecosystem: Environmental > Terrestrial > Soil >... | reverse complement strand
TGTCTGGGATTCGCTTCACCCTTTAGCACGAATCCTATCCCTTCGAAGTCGGCTGTGTATTCCTTTTCCAAATCGGTATGGACCGACCTTTTTTCAATCGGGAAATGATGGGCAAAACTTTGTTCCAGGCGTACAGCCTCCGGAGTTTGCGTCACGATCTGTACGTCACTGCCGTGGGTCGTACCGCCATTGCGTTCGATCACTTGCAGCGCATGTTTGTAGCTCAGCGCATATACCTTGTTTGGCGAAATCGTCGTGTATTTGAAATCAATGTCCTCTGCCTCTTTTAACCCCATCTTCCAGTACGCCGGAATTTTTTCATAACCCAGTATCGTGCCCACTATTCCACCCGCCGACGATGGATTGCAGTCGGAATCCTGGCCGGCGCGGGCAGTGACTTCCATGGTTTTTGTAAAGTCACCGTCGCCATACAGTAATCCCAGCACGATATAAGCGGCGTTGATCTTAGCATCAATGTCAAAGGGATGGAAAACGCCGTCGGGGCATCCCACTTCGTCTGTCCATTTTTTTTGTAATTCAAACCATGTGCGTTTCCAGTCTCCGGGAAATTGTTCGTGCCATCGAACGACATCGGCTATGCATTGATAAAAAGTACTTTGCGGTGGAATGGTTTTAAGCGCTTCGGTGACAATATATTTCAAATCCCCGGACACAAAGGCGAACGAATACATCGCCGCTACATACACCCCTCCATACCAACCATCACCGTAATTCATGATGTGGCCGATGGGATCGCCAATCCTGGCTGCCGTATTCGGCATGCCCGGAGACATGAGTCCGGAGAAATCCGCTTCGATCTGAAAGTCGATGTCATCGGCGTGCGGATTGTTGAGCCAATGGCCCGACTGAGGGGGTGCGATCCCGTGCAAAATATTATAGCGTCCGGCTTGATTGGCGTGCCAAAGCATGTACCCCGCCTCCGCATACGCTTTGGCGTGAGAAGCAACCGGAGCATCAAGCCCTTCTTTTTCAAGGATATCCACAAAAGTCAGGTCCATGTACAGATCATCATACAATCCGGGATTATTGATCATGGTATTCTTGATATACCCATCGTACCAGGGGATAGGCTGATAGTCATTGATCATCGTGCCCTCGAATCGAAATTCGGTCGGGCCGCCAAACGTAACGCCGATGATCTGCCCAGCCCATCCTCCTTTTATTTTATCTTGTAGAACGGTTTTGGAAAGGGTTACTTTCTTTTGTGCATAGGCTGAATCCACAATGAGAAAAGCCAATAGGGTAAGGATAAAAATCTTCTTCATGTTATCAATTTATTGATCAGTGATATGGGCAATTGGATTGTGCATCAAAGCTACCTGTTAAATCCTGAATTTAGTTAGTGGCTCCTGAAATTTGAAAATCCCGCAGGGGCGGGATTTTCAAATTAGTGGTCCATAAAGAATGATCGGTTCAATATCCGGGATTTTGTGTCAGGGTAGTTTGGCCATTTTTCTGACTGTTGAGTATCTCCTGGATGGGAATGGGGAAATATTCGTGTTTTCCTTTTACAAACAGAACCCCTTTCAGATAACTGCGTTTAGTCCCTTCCACAAGGTAATACGCATTGAGCGTTTGATCAGCAATTGTCCAGCGGACCAAATCAAAACGCCTGTGGCCTTCCATACCAAATTCAAGACGTTGTTCAAACTGAACGGCCTTCTGTGCCATGACCGGATCCGTCCAAGGTGTATCGTATGTACCGATCACATAGTTGGCCGCATTGGAACCATCCGGGTTCTTTACAAAACCAGCTGCATTGGCCGCTCTCGTTCTGATTTGATTGACATATCCCCGGGCAATATCCAAATTGCCTAACTGAACTTCAATTTCAGCAAGCCAGAGCAAGACGTGTGAATAGCGGATCATCCGGTAATTGTTTGCGTTCAACCGGGGATTGCCTGCAAATGTGTTGGTTCCTACATCCGACCGATACATCACATGCTTCTTGGGAGAGTAAGGACCGGCGTAAGCCTGATCGCGGATATAAGCTTTGCCGGGGTGAACGCCCCAGTCCAGGTAAGGGATACCTCTTCTGCCAACGGTCCAGTCAAGGCGGGGATCAACCGTACCGGCATAAGGAGTAAACGGCGCGGTAGCATCTATTCCCTGGTCGTTCGTCACATCCGTAGCATTAAAGGTATCAAGCAAAGGTAAACCGGCTGCGTCTGTTTTGAAGGCATTGACGAGATTTTGTGATGGCTGAAAAAATCCACAACAGGTCGTTACTCCGCCGCCACCATAAGGATAGTTCAACGTAGAACCGATATTACCATTTTCACCTCCGGGAGCTCCATCGTTCACTGAATATTGAACTTCAAAAATGGATTCGGGATTGTTGTTGGTTACGGCTTTGAAATTATCATGGTACTTGTCCGTTAGTTTATATTGTCCGCTATTCACGATGGCTTCCAGTAAGGTTTTGGCTTCACTGTATTTTTGCTGGAAGAGATAGGCTTTTGCCAAGGTGGCGGCGGCGGCCCATTTTGTCGGTCGGCCGGGTTGTGTTTGTTTTGCCGGCAGTGCCGTATAGGCAGCCTGTAAGTCCAACACAATTCTTGGCCAGATATCTTCTGAGTTGGGCACTTTGGTGCTTTCCAGGTCATTTGGATTATAGATCGTTTCATCAATATAGGGCACCATATTATACATTTTCTTCAACTCGAAATGAAAATGCCCGCGCAGAAATCTGGCTTCCGCGATGATTTCCTGGCGCGCCGCTTCCGTTATGTCGGCAACCTTCGGCAGGATTTGTAAAACATCATTGGTACGGGCAATCCCATCGTACATGCCGCGCCACTTCCCGCGGAAATAAATATTATCGGATGCAATGTTTCCTTGTTCGATCAGGGAAATCGGCGGCTGATCCCCTGCTATCGTGCCCTTGTAAGCATCATCGGAGGCGACGCTTCCATACACCCAATTGTCGGCGCCGACCTGGTAGGAACGATAGGCACCGTCTGCCGTAGCCCAGCCGTCAAGCAAGGCGTAAGCACCCACCAACAAAGAATTTACGCCCTGGCTGTTTTGTAAAGCTGAACTGCTCAGCGCCGCTTTCGGCTTCGCATCCAGGAACGCATCGGAGCAGCCACTCAATATGCTCAGCAAAATGGCGCTGCCTGTAATTATTATTTTTTTCATCTTTTTAAAGTTTACTGTGAATGATGTAAAACATAAACAGATTTAATTAGAAACTTAAGTTTACTCCAACGAGGTATTGCTTCGCGGCAGGATATGAACCCCCATCTACGCCGATCTGCCGGTCATTGCCCGAACTGTAGTTGCGCAGGTTGATCTCCGGATCCATACCGGAATAGCGGGTGAACGTAAATAGATTTTGCCCCTGAACATAAATACGGGATGCACCGAATCCGATTTTAGACATCCAGGCTTTTGGAAAATTGTAGGTCAGTTGAATGTTCTTCACCCGGAAATACGATCCCTTTTCCAGATAATACGTAGAGGGAAGAATGCTCACCTGATCGCTGGACGTTAACTGTGGCAAAACGGCGTCCGTTTTACCCGGCCTCCAGGAATCATACAACATGCGGGTACTTCTGTTACCGGCAAAAGTGGGGAAGTCGGTCCAATACTTTACATAGTTAAAGATCTGGTTTCCATGGACTCCTTGACCAAACAAAGCCAATCCGAAATTCTTATAATTGACATTGATCGTGATGCCGTACGTAAAATCAGGGTGCGGATTTCCTATGATGGACAAATCTTTAGTATTGATCACGCCATCTCCGTTTGTATCCCTGAATTTGAACCGGCCTGCTTTGTTTTGGTTCGTGCCCAGGTTATTGACCGGGGCCGCTGCCGCTTCATCATCGGTTTGGAAGATGCCGTCAATCGTATATCCAAAAAAGGAGGATATGGGGTGGTTTTGCTGCGTTACAACGAAGTTCTGAATACGCTCGTCATTGATTCCAAAGTATTGCGTTGCCGGGTCACCCGTGGTTCTCGTTACCCTGTTGCGATAGGTGCTGAAATTTCCCCCTACGCTGAACGCAATTTGGTTGCCCATCGCATGGCCATTGTAATTTAACCCCAGGTCAATCCCCCGGTTTCGCATCGAACCGATATTCTGGAACGGAACGGCGGCTACACCAGACGTCAGTGGTGCCTGAACGGGAAAGAGCATATCGCTCGTAAGGCGGGTGTACCAGTCAAACGCTATATCAAGGCGGCTGTGGAATACGTTGGCGTCAATGCCAATATTGGTTGAAGTCGTGGTCTCCCATTTTGCTTTGGCGTTTCCGAATTGGGTCAACTCATAACCAGGAATAGCGGAAGTGCGCGAACCATTCAGGTCATAAAACGAGGTGGCAGGATTGGTTGCAAATATGGTCAGTGCATTATAGTTACCAATTTCCTGATTGCCGGTTTGTCCCCAGCCTGCGCGCAATTTAGCCCGGGTTAACCAGGTACTCCAGTTGCTGGCAAAGCCTTCTTCTGAGACAACCCAACCTGCACTCACGGCGGGAAAAACCGCACTACGGAATTGGGGTGCAAAGCGGGAAGAGCGGTCGTGCCGGATTGTGCCTTCCAGGAGGTATTTATTCGCGAACGCATAATTTGCTTTGGCAAATTCAGAAGCCAATGCCCAGTTGGATGCCCCGCCATTGTTGGTCTGCACACCGGTACCACCACTCAGGTAACGGTTTTGGAGATCATCCGAGGCAAAGTTAGTTCGGGAGGCATCAAAAAATTCGAAATAATCTTTAATGGATTCCGTTCCAACTAAAAAATTTACCCGATGGTTGGCCCCCAGGGTAAGGTTGTATGTTAATGTATTGTACCAGGTCCAGGTGTACTCGTAGTTGTTTGTTGTTTGCAGGCTATTGGAACCCCTGGCTTCCGCTGATTCAATATCGCGAATGGTGTAGTTGCGGAAGTTGACGATGTTATAGTCTATTCCAAAGCTCGTTTTGGCGGTAAGGTTGTCCAGGATATCCACCTCGGCATACGCATTTCCGAACAAGCGGACTTCCTTCTGAACATTGTCCTTATTTCGCCACAGGTCGCCGACCGGATTGCGGGAATTATCCAAATCGGTTCCCCGTGTTCCACCAAAGTTCACGCCGGAAACATCATACACTGGTACGATGGGTTGGATCCGGAAAGCAAAAGAGGTAGGGTTACTCTCCTGGCTGTTGCCGTTGGGCTGATTCACTCGTTCACTATACCCCAACTGAAAGTTTTCGCCTACTCTCACACGCTTGTTGACGTTGAATTGAGTATTCACTCGCATCGTGTATCGCTTGAAATTGGTATAGAGCATTATTCCCTTTTGATCGAAATAATTCAGCGACAAGGCATAGCGCGCTGTTTCACTTCCTCCCGACGCGCCAATCTGGTGATTCTGGATAGGCGCCGGATTGAAAATTTCATCAAACCAATTGGTTCCTTGTTTATTCGCTTTCGTGATCAGCCACTTGGTCTTGTTGAAATCAGCAGCGTCAATATTTGCGCTATAGTTGATGTACTTTCCATCTGCATCACGGGCCACACGTGGATCGCCCTCCATTGCCCCCGCCGGAAAAATATAGTCCGGTATCACCGGAGTTGGCCCATTCCCGAATTGTGCATGCACAGGATTTCCATTGGCACCCACGGCTCCGGCATTGATTCGCGATTCCCAGACAAGCTGGGCATATTCATTTGTATTAAGCATGCTCAGCAGTTTGCCCGGACGCTGTGTTCCATAGTACGAATCATAGGTAAACACAGGCTTACCCGATTTTCCTTTTTTTGTGGTGACGATCACGACACCATTGCCCGCACGTGAACCATAGATAGATGCTGCTGACGCATCCTTCAATATCTGGATGGATTCAAAATCATTCTGGTTAAGGGTATTCAAGTTGCCTTTTGTGGGTACCCCATCGATCACATATAATGGAGAATTGTCGTTGATCGTCCCAAACCCCCGGATACGGACCATGACCCCGCCACCCGGGCTGTTTTCGTTTCCGACCATCACACCGGCCACCTTGCCCTGAAGGGCCTGGCCCAGATTGGTAGAAGGCGTTGAAAGCAATTGTTTGCTGTCAATGGTTGCCACCGCACCGGTAATATCACGTTTGGATTGCGTCCCATATCCGGTTACTACGACTTCAGAAAGGGAAATGAGTTCTTCTTTTAAGGTAATATTGATACTGGTTCGGTTATCAATACTAACCTCCTGGGTTGCGTATCCGATAAAGGAAAATACCAGGACACTATTCTGATCTGCAACCGTGAGGCTATAGTCGCCATTGGTGTCAGAAGTCGTTCCGTTGTTTGTACCTTTAACCAGAATGCTTACACCGGGAAGGGGTTGATTGCTTTCATCAGTTACCTTTCCGCGAACTGAGATTTCAGCGGTTTTCGGTGAGCGCCCATCGGATGAAATAAAGTGACCGCCATCCAGTCTATACAGTACGACGGGGGGTGAATCTCCGGGGGGGTCTCCACCGGTGTTTGCCGCAAAGATCAGATGGGGAAGAAAACTGAAACTGATCGACCATGCGAAAGCGCATGCATTACGAAGCATTCTTTTCATAATTGTGGGGGTTTAGTTGGTATTGATTTAGAGAAAGAATTCGTGGTTTGTAATTAGCAATAGAATACTATCCGGACAACCGGCCGCTACCAACCCTAACTAACCCTATCCGGGTTAGTGGACTAAACCAACAGGACTTACATGAATTCGGATTTAAAATAAGAATAATGATTTGAATAAGATATTTTTAAATCATTATTTTTTTTGAAAATTATCGCGGATGAGCATAGGGTAATTAGTTAATATTAAATTAATTTGATAAAATCCTAGTTTAGGAATTGCAATTCCTAAACCATGAAATGACCAAACCCTTTTTATATGAAAAAATACTGGATTCTCTTTGCTGTTCTCGCGGGCAGCATTCAACTGATACAAGGACAAAATACAACGCCCCTTCGCATCGTCGTTATCGGCGCCCATCCCGATGATTGTGACCTGGATGCCGGAGGAACAGCCGCTCTCTTCGCTGCTATGGGCCATGCGGTCAAATTTGTATCGGTCACCAACGGCGATGCCGGCCATCAATTGCAGGGAGGAGGCATATTGGCAAAGCGCCGTTTTGCCGAGGCCCAGGAGGCCGGTAAACGCCTGGGCGTAGCCTACGATGTACTCGACAACCACGACGGAGAATTGGTACCGAGTCTGCAGGTCCGTCTTCAGGTCATTCGAAAGATAAGGGAGTGGAGTGCGGACGTGGTCATCGCCCCGCGACCCAACGACTATCACCCCGACCATCGCTACACCGGGGTGCTGGTGCAAGATGCCGCGTTCATGGTGGGTGTGCCCAATGTAGCATCGGATACTCCTCCATTAAAAAAGAACCCCGTGTTTCTCTACTCCCAGGATAATTTCAAACGGCCGAATCCTTTTCGGCCTGACATTGTCGTTGATATTACTTCTGTCTATGATCAGAAAGTCAACGCCCTTGACGCGCATCAATCGCAGGAATACGAATGGCTCCCCTGGATCGGCCACTATTCGGAAGAAGTTCCTGCCAGTGCCGCCGATCGCAAGAAATGGCTTGCGAAACATATTGCCGTGACCATCACGCCCGAAGTAAGAGCGGCGCTGGAGGCGGGATATGGGAAGGAGAAAGCTACGCTCGTGCAGCATGCCGAGTCCTTTGAAATCTGTGAATACGGAACGCAGCCCAGTGTGGAAGAGATCAGGAGATTGTTTCCGATGGTGAGGAAGTAATTAATTACCGCTGTTTTCTCGCTTCTTCCTTTTTCGTCGGATCAAAGAAATAATAGTCTTCCAACCAATCGGTGAGGCGCTGGGGCCAATTTTTTATTGACTTCAATGTTGACCGGTAGCCCATATTGAAAGCATGGTCGCCTTTGTCATAGACGTGGGCCTCAACTGGAACTTTGGCATTGCGATATCCCTGAAGCAATTTGACAACCGGGCTGGAACAGCATTCATCGAAGTCGGACACCAGTAGGAAAGCAGGTGGTGCATCGGATGGAACGACGTCAGGGACCCCGAGCGGCCCCGGATAAATGAGAATCTGAAAATCAGGCCGGCCGTTAAGGCGGTCGATAGGGTCCTCGGCCTTTGGGTCACCGTCTCCGGGCGCATAAGCTACCGCAGCAACCACCTCACCTCCGGCAGAAAAACCCATCATGCCCAGCCGATTGGGATCGAAATTCCATTCCTTGGCCCGGCTGCGCAACAGTCGAATGGCCCGGTAGGCATCTGCTTTGACATCCTTCTCATAGGTGTAAGGTGAGTTCTCCTCTCGAAAAAGCCGGTATTTGAGGACAAAAGCCGCCACACCCAAACTATTGAAATACAACGCCGGATCTTTGCCTTCGCCATTGTATACCAACGTACGAAAACCACCCCCCGGGCAGATCAACACTGCCGCACCCGTTGCTTTGTCTTTTGGCGGCAGGTAAACCGTAATGGAAGGGTTATGAATGTTCTTCACCCACCAATCTTTCGCCAGCTCCGGCTCGTTTCGCCGGCTCTCAAAACCAGGAGCCCCTTTCGGCCAAAGGGGAATTTGCAGCGCTTCCTGCGCGCTCACGATCAAGGGACAGAACCCAATCAACAGTGGGACAAGTGGACTCAAATTCATACCTTATTTTTTTTAGTTTTTCTACTCAGCACCAGAAGTCTTTGCCGTCGCGGAAAAATGGCGGTCGATGATTATTTCGGGAATTAAATTAGTCACAAAAATCCAGGTTAACATTGCTTAGCCTGCATTTTCTTTCCTGTTTTGAAAATAACAAGGTACCTTTAAAAGCAAACCAGATCAGCCAAACCATTCTGCGAAAATCTGCACGATCCGACTTCGCCAAGGATTTGTGCGGCAATATTCTGCGAAAATCTGCGCGATCTGCGGGAGACCACCATGAACGAGGAAGCACACTGGAACAACATCGCCAACTCCTACGAGGAGGAGATATTTGACGTGTTCAAATCCGATAAGAATAAGAAACTTCCAACCTATTTTCAAAAATATGCTAACCCCTCTCATACTGCGATCGACTTTGGATGTGGTGTTGGCAAGGCGTTTCCGTACCTGTCACCGTTGTTTGGTAAAGTAGTAGGAACCGATATTTCAGCGGAATGTCTGGCAATCGCAAAAACAAAACCTTATTCCAATATTTCGTTCAGGCGTGCTGATTTGACCCGGCGTGGTCTTCGGTTTCCCGAGTCCGATTTTGCTTTTTGCTGCAACGTCGTCATGCTGCCCGAGATTGAAAAAAATGTGGAAATGCTCCGGAATATTCAAAGGGCGTTGAGAGTTGGTGGGGTCGCTGTTTTTGTATTGCCTTCCCTGGAGTCGATTCTCTACGCTACAGGCAGGTTGATGGAGTGGTACCGGAAAGAAGGTATTGTTGCGGATAAAATTCCCAATTCCGAATTGAGTTACTATAAGGGAAGCAAAAGAGACATTGTCCAGGGAATTATGCATATCAATGGGGTCCCTACCAAGCACTATTCAGAATCTGAAATTCAGGTATTATTTGCCAATGCAAAATTATTGGTGACGACTATCGATCGGGTGGAGTACGATTGGAACACGGAATTTTCAGAGCCGCCAAGTTGGATGGGACCACCCTTTCCATGGGATTGGTTGGTGGAATGTAAGTCTGAACTGTGATTTCTGTGATTTTGATGATTTGTATGATCGTCTGAGCCGGACTTTGTAACGAGTAATTCTCTCTCACGATAATCATATTAAATCACAGGAATCACAGTTCAGACAATTCAATAGTACCTCCCAATCATCGGGTTATCCACAATCGCCTTTTTTAACTCGAGTAAATCTACCGGACCGGCCGAGCGATAGACAATTTTTCCGCCGGGCTCGACCAGTATCGTGTATGGCAAGGCCCCGTTCCAGGCCGGGTCAACGGCTTCGACCAGCTTATAATTATCGGTACCGTCATAGAGATAATTCTTTATCGGTGAGTGTTTTGTTTTCAGAAATTCCAATGTTTTGTCTGCATTCTCCGGCTTATCGGCTGAGAGCGAAATGAATTCAAAACTGCGTGCCCCGAACATGCGCTGAAGGGTGACCAGGCTTGGATACTCGGCTACACAAGGGGCACACCAGGTGGCCCAGACGTTGATCAGTCTGAGTTTCTTTGAATCGTTACTCACTAGTGCCTTGATTTCCGGCTCTTTTAATTTTTCAAGCGTAACCGGCCTTTCATTCCACTCTTTTTCAACGTGTTGATTCCACTCATCTTTCCATCCCCATTTAATCGAACATCCAAAGGATTTATTGACAGGATGGTCAATTGCTTTATCCGTGAGCAACGCATCTACTGCTGCCCGCAGGTCCTCGGCATGTGCCTTACCCGGTTTCTCCAGGGAATCCAGCCGGCCGATGTACCTCAGCTTCCGGTGGCCGTCAAAGACATAAGCATGCGGTGTTGCCACCGGTCCGTATTTAATGGTAACGGCCTGATCGTCGCCGTCGTAGAGATAAGGAAAATTATAGCCTTTATCTTTGGCCCTTATTTTCATTTCGTCATAGGAATCATTCAAATCGGTATATCCACATTCTTCGGGGAGCACGGCATAGACACTGTTGGGCATGATCGCCGTCACGGCTACACCTTTGTCGGAATAGTCTTTGGTAAATTGGATCATGCGGTCTTCATAGGCCTGTGCTGTCGGGCAATGATTGCAGCTAAACAAGATCACCAGAATCTTCGCATCCCGGAAGTCGTCTAGGCCGTAGAATTTTCCGCTGATATCCGGCAACGTGAAATCAGGAGCCGCCGAACCAATGGCTAACGTCTCCACATGTTGCTTCGCCACCTTTTGGGGATGGGGAACAAACGCAGTTTCCTGACTGGTATCACTTGCAGGCCTGCAATTGCCTAATGCGACGCATAGGAAAAGCAGACACGCTTTTTCTCCAACCGATTTTTTTCTACTCATAACGACATCGTTTAACTTCCTATCTCGTTAAATTAAACAAAAATGAGAATCAGAACAAAATATGAAGATCAAACTCTATCAAATTGACGCCTTTACCCATCAGGTCTTTTCAGGCAATCCTGCCGCCGTTTGCCCCCTGGAAGGGTGGCTGGACGATGCCGCGCTTCAGAACATTGCCGCTGAAAACAACCTCGCTGAAACAGCTTTTTATGTTAAATCAAAAGAAGGATATCATATCCGTTGGTTCACACCGGTGGCGGAAGTTGATTTATGCGGTCACGCTACGCTGGCGGCCGCCTATGTCATTTTTAATTTCTCAGACTATCGTTCTGCCAATGTATCGTTCCAATCCAGAAGCGGGGTGCTCACCGTTGCCCTTAATCAGGAATGGTATACGCTCAACTTCCCTGCCGACATCGTGAAGGCGATTGCAATAACACCCGAACACATTGCCTGCATTGGCAAGAAACCCATCGAAGCCTACCAGGGACAGTCGGACACGATGTTTGTGTTTTCCAACCGTCAGGAGATTGAGGAGGCCGTTCCTGAGTTTTCGAAAATCGCACAGCTTAAGGCCCGGGGCCTCATCATTACCGCGCCGGGAACCGATACGGATTTTGTTTCCCGCTTTTTTGCTCCGCAATTTGGTATAAATGAAGATCCCGTTACAGGATCGGCGCATACTACCTTGACTCCGTATTGGAGCAAGCGACTCGGGAAATTAGAACTGACTGCCAGGCAAATTTCAAAGCGTAGTGGATACCTGAAATGCAAACTCCTCGGTGACCGCGTTGAGATGAGCGGACAGGGAGCGTTTTATATGTCGGGAGAAATAGAGATTTAAAAAGAATGGTACACACTGCCTATGTTTGCCACGAAGGCACAAAGACACGAAGAAAATTTAAGACATCGGAAGAGCAAAAAATTAAAAACTTAGTGTCTTTAGTGTCTTCGTGGCAAAAGGAACCCATAACTTCGTTGCTGGGATTTATTTCATAATGAACTTTACCCCAATCGAGGGGTCGGGGGCGACGGCGACGTAACCGCTTGATCCAATCTCGACAAACGGTTTCAAATCCAAACTGAAAGCAATGGGAATGTTTTCCGGCAACCGGTACTCCAGTCCGACGATGCCATTGATACCGAATCCCACATCATTATTCGGGCGATAATCTACCTCCCGGCCAAAATGGCTGTACGTACTGCTTCTGCCATTGTAAAATGCCGTGTGAACCCCTCCACCATAATATAAATACAGGCCTTTGGTGTTATAGAACGCGATCGACTTTTCAAGAAGTCCTGTTATACTGAATCCATTCCCAAACGTGCCGACGATCCCTTCCACCGCCATGTCAGGCTTATAGAAATATTTTCCGGACACCCCGCTGGTCCCGCCAAGGCGAATGCCCGCCGCCAGGGCATATTGTGCATGCAAGTTGGTAGTAAACAAGGACGAAAGAACTATACCAAGTATAATTCCATTCACTTTCACCATTCGCTTCTTCATAATAGATTGGATTATAAGTAAGAAGGCCCGCGTATAAAACGCAAAAATGCAACCCGGGTTAACTTATTATTCGGAAGAAACGATGAATGAACGGGGAAATCGGTGATCGGTCATCGGTGATCGGTAATCGGTGGATCCGGTCTTGTCACAAAGATCGTGGCCACAATTTTAGCAGTCTTGTACATGCCACCGATCACTGATCACCGATTACCGATCACCTTTTGTAGAGAATAAAGCCGGATCAATCCCCGGAATGACTTTCAATGCGTTTTTAAAATACACCTTTTGCAGCACCGAATCCGGCAGATCGAGGCCGTACATTTTCCAATGAGCATGGCGTTTGCGGTAATAGTCAAAATATTCATCCGAAGTTTCAAGTACGCGGAAGTACGTGTAGTATTCCTCTTTTTTATACGTGTCTTTTCCCATCATCACGCGGTCCTGGTAGCGGATCATCCACGACCTGGCAAACCGGGGCTGACGCCCTAACTCGGCCAACACCGCACCCAACTCGGTATAGACATTGGGCAATTCGTCCAATAATTTACCAAAGCGCTCCAAATCGTTGCCAAACCATCCAAGGTGTGCATCGATGAATTTCGTTTCAGGGTGTTTCCGGAATACAT
>Ga0209647_1003078_pt1 | contig 13115 bp, 11 predicted proteins | sample GraSoi_2013_60cm_FD_185827 | JGI IMG/M metagenome (GOLD analysis project Ga0209647, IMG submission 185827) | Grasslands soil microbial communities from the Angelo Coastal Reserve, California, USA - Sample 9_17_2013_60cm (SPAdes) (version 2) | ecosystem: Environmental > Terrestrial > Soil >... | reverse complement strand
GCGGCCGGCACCGCGAAGAAATGGCGGAACAGCTCGTAGGTGCCGTCGACCAGGTGGACCTTCATCGATCAGAAAGGTATCACTTCGCGGCCTTGGTGTTCAGTGCAGAACAGCCTCGCGCGAAACGCCGATGAACTTCGCAAAATTGGAGACGCTCTATCAGTACTTATGCCAAAACGCTGGGCGGAAAGCTAAAGGCCGGCTGAACGCCAGAGGTGACAAATATCGAACAAGAAACAGTGACAATTAACAATCAAAGTGACCCCTCATTTAGTGTCCCCTAACTCTTATCGGACATAACCTAGAGTATCATAATAATTAGGCGAAGCTAAATGACCAACATGTGTCGTCTTGACTAGTAATTGTCACTGTTTCCCAATGCGTGGCCAGACAAGGATCATGAGTTCGTTGAGTTACCGTGTTTGGCGTCATGCTGATCCTCTAAATTTGTCTTCGGAGCTGAGACCTACTTGAAGGGAAGGGGAATAGCCTCCGCCTATCCGTTGGTGAGTAAACCCGCATTCTTTTTCGAACCCCGGTGGCGTGAGACCCTTTCTCTACGAGCGACGAGAGCTTGCCAGGCCGAGGAGTACACAATCATGTGTCGAAACCAAGCCGCGTAACTGTCGGAGCATTAGCCGCGAGTTTATTGGAGCCGGAACCTCTAAAATCGGCTTACAGCGGGTTTTTAAGCTCTCCGAGTATCCTGACAGCAGGGCATTTCGGCTGGCTGTACACAATTTTGTGTCAAAACCGTGCACAAATCTAGTGTCAATCAACAGGTGAAGGCGAATCGGCGAAAGGGCGAAAGGGCGAAGGGGCGAGACGACCGTTGCGAGAAAGCGCAGGAGCGAGGCCTTGAAAACCTCGAAGATGGCGCCTCGCATCTCTATTTTATATGACATATATTGTATGATGTTATAGATATTGGCAACGTATCCAAGGGCTTCCGCGCTTGTGAATAACTTGTGAATTGCGGGAATTTCGCTCCCAAATGGCCGCTTCTACGCTGAACTTATTGACACGCTCCCGCGCTCAACGAGATAACGCTTTGGGCTGTCGATGAAACCGGATTATCTCTCGCGCGGGTTCGAAAAAATTCACGAGGATCTCTCGTTCTTGATGCACTGCTTTCGCGAAGTGCTCGAAGAACTGGGCGAAACCGAACTCGCCCAATCGTTACCGTGGATCAGTGAGGTTAAAGTTTCGTCCGAAGCGAATCCGCGGCTTTCTCAAACCTATTCGATCGCGTTCCAGCTTTTGAATATGGTCGAGGAAAACGTGGCCGCTCAGGTCCGCCGGGCCCGCGAATCCGATCTGGGCCTCGCCAGTGAGCCCGGGCTTTGGGCGGATCAATTAGAACGGGTAAAACGCGCCGGACTCAGCGAGTCAGAGATCGCGGCTCAGCTGCCATCGATTCGCGTAGAACCGGTGTTGACCGCCCATCCTACCGAAGCCAAGCGGCTCGCCGTTCTCGACCAGCACCGGGCGCTCTATTACCTCTTGGTCCAACGGGAGAACCAGATGTACACCCCGCATGAGCAGATCGCGATCCGGGACGAGATCAAGGTGACCTTGGAACGTCTGTGGCGAACCGGTGAAGTCCATCGGACGAAACCGATCGTGGCCGAGGAGCGCCGGAACGTGGTGCACTATCTACGTGATGTCTTCCCTATCGTTTTGCGCGACGTCGATCTCCGGCTCCGGCAATCGTGGAGCGAAGCCGGCTTTGAACCCGAAGCGTTAAGCTCTCCGGATCAGTTTCCCCGGATCCGATTCGGCACCTGGGTTGGCGGCGATCGGGACGGCCATCCGCTGGTGACGGCACAGGTCACTCGGGAGACATTTTTCGAACTGCGCGAAGCCGCACTCGAGACCTTGATCAATGCGATGGACCGGGTGGTCGAACAATTGACCTTATCGGGCAATGATCAAGTCGCTCCCCCGTCCTTAGTCGAAGGAATTGAACGACTTACGACAGAAACTTCTATCGGAATTGAACGGCTGCTTTTCCGGGAAGAACCATGGCGGCAGTTCGCTTTTTTAATTCAGAAAAAACTTCAGCAAACCCTTCAGGATAAGGGATATCGATCGGCCGCGGATCTTCGAAGTGACCTCATTTTGTTGAGCTCGGCTTTGGATGCAGTGGGCGCGGTTCGGATCGGGCGCACAGAGGTTTGGCCGGTGATCCGGATTGTGGATGTTTTCGGGTTCCACGGAGCGGTCTTAGATATTCGCCAGAACAGCCAGTTTCACGATCAAGCAGTTGCCCAGTTATTGACCGCGGCCGGCATCCCTTTGCCGAAACCGTATCCGGAACAAACGCAGGAAGAACGGCTTCCCTTGCTCCTGGCTGAGCTGAATTCACGCCGGCCGTTTTTGGCGCCGGATGTTTCGGTTGGGCCGGAAGCGGATGCGGTCCTGAGTTGTTATCGCGTACTGAAAGAGTACCGGGACCGGTTCGGTTTGCGCGGTATCGGCTCGTTGATCGTCAGTATGACCCGAGGGGTGGCCGACCTTTTCGCGATTTATCTGTTTGCCCGGGAGGTTGGTCTCTGGCGGGAAACACCGGAGGGACCAGCGTCTGAGATCCATGTGGTCCCCCTGTTTGAGACGATCGAAGATCTGGAAGCAGCCCCGGCTATCGTGGCGGACTATCTGCAACATCCGTTTGTGCGGCGGAGTGTGCATTTGCAGGCGGATATTCGCGGCAGCGAATACCCGGTCCAGCAGATCATGCTGGGGTACAGCGACAGCAATAAAGACTCGGGGCTGTTGACCAGCCAATGGGCGTTGCATTGCGCTCAAAAAGAGATCACCAGGGTAGCCGAGGCCGCCGGGATCCAAGTTCGCTATTTCCATGGCCGAGGCGGCACCATCAGCCGGGGCGCCGGACCGACGCATCGATTTTTGGAGGCGCTACCCCACCAGACGATCCGGGGCGACATCCGGTTGACCGAGCAAGGTGAAACCATTGCGCAGAAATACGCGAATCGGATCACTGCCGCCTATAACCTCGAGATCCTGCTGGCTGGGGTCGCCGGCATTACCCTCCGGCAAAAGAACCAACCCGAACCGACTGATCGCATCAACGAAATTGCTTCGGAATTGTCGGATGCCAGCCGAGCCGCGTACCGCAACTTGCTGGGCCACCCGAAGTTCCTCGACTTTTTCCGTACCGCGACGCCCATCGATGCGCTGGAATTAAGCAGTATCGGTTCCCGTCCGAGCCGGCGAACAGGTCGACAAACGTTGACCGACCTGCGGGCGATCCCCTGGGTATTCAGCTGGACCCAATCCCGCTATTACCTTCCTGGCTGGTTTGGGATCGGGACCGCGTTACAAGCGATGACCCAGGATACAGCGAAGTTAGAACTCCTTCTAGAGCTAGGGAGAACGTCATCCTTTTTACGGTTTGTCCTTACAAATGCAGAGACCAATATCTGCAGCGCCGAGCTTTCTCTCATGGAATTATACGCGTCGTTATGTCCTGAGGATCAAGGGGTTAAGGACGTTTATTCGGTAATTAAAGAAGAATTTATTTTGACCCATCAACTCTTGTCTCAGGTCCTGGGCGGCGCTTCCGCAGATCGGCGGCCACGGTTTTCAAAGACATTGCAAATCAGAGCGGATGGCCTCCTCGCCCTTCATGTCCAACAGGTCGGTTTCCTTCGAACCTGGCGCCAAGCCATGGCCGCCGGTGCCACCACCGATGCCGATCGGTTGTTTGCGGACGTGATGGTTTCTATCAATGCGATCGCAAGTGGGCTACGGACCACCGGGTAATGGGCGGGGTCGCAGCGGCTGGCATTCAGACCTGCATGGGCGCGCGCAACCGATGGGCCTAGTAATCAGTAATCAGTGAGTCAGTAATTGGGGGCGTGCATGAAACCGGGTGTTGGGGAGCAGAAAACCGGTTTAAGCAAATTTCAAGCAACCTCTTCAAGGACTTCGGCCGGGTTTCTTAACGGCCGCAATTCACCTCAAGTAGCCGCCTCCGGGACCGAGAAAGCGTAGCGGCCGAGCAGATTGATATGATCAAAGATTAGCGGCGAAAGACGAGCTACATCTTCCGATGTCTGGTTATAAATCTTGCAATATGCTCGACCAGAACGCTACAAATATAAGCCAGTATTCTTTCCAAAACCCAACCTGAACGTGGCATCCCTCGGTTAGGAGGTGCCGCGTTGAAGGAGAAATATGAGCGAACCGACGAAAATCAAATGGCGGATCGCAGGTGAAGAAGTGGGTAACTGCAACTGCAGCTGGGGCTGTCCCTGCCAGTTTAGTGCGCTGCCGACGAACGGGCACTGCGAAGCCCTTCTAGCGTGGCAGATTAGCGACGGATATTTTAGCAACACCCGATTGGACGGCGTGCGTTTCGCGCGCCTTTAACTGGTGGCCGGGAGCGATACATGAGGGCAACGGCGTGCGGTGCACGATTGTCGACGAACAAGCTACCAAAGAGCAGCGTGAGGCGCTGATTGCGCTGGACAGCGGTCAGCATGGCGGGACGTATTGGGAGATCTTCGCTGCTGTCTGCCCCAATCTGATTGAGACGCTCCTCGCCCCGATCACCCTCACTGTCGATCGTGAGAAGCGGCGCGCGACAATTCGGATCCCGGGAATCGCCGAATCCAATGTCGAGCCAATCAAAAGCCCTGCGACCGGCGAGGAGCACAGGGCGCGGATCGCGTTGCCCAATGGCTTCGAATACAAAGAGGCCGAGATGGGTAACACGGTGTCTTGCCGCGTCAGCGCAGGCGACAAGCTGACGTTTGAGCTCAAGAACACCTATGCACAGCTGAACGCCTTCGATTGGAGCAACTGACGAGGCATCGCCCCCGAACGTCTGTTCCCATAACTCCAATACTCCATCACCCCGCTGCTGTCTGATTACTGATTACTTCGGGACAACGGGACCGAGCCCTCCCCGCAATTCTTACCAAGACTTGGCCTGATAGCGCGCCTACCGTGCCGAATGATCGTGAGACAATGGAAAGGATGGGCGCAGAAAGATCGGGCATCGGATTACGTGCGGTATTTCGCGACCCAGCTGCAGCCAAAGCTTAGCACCATCCCAGGTTACAGAAAGGCGTTGGTCCTGACTCGGGAACAAGGCGGAGAGACTGAGATCGTCACGATGACGTTTTTCGATCGGTTGGAAGACGTAGCAGGATTTGCGGGCGACCGTTACGAGGTGGCAAACGTGTCCGCGGAAGCGCAAAAGCTCCTATCTCACTTTGATAAAACGGTTTCACATTTCGAGGTGGCTCTGGAAACGGCCGAAAACCGGTCAACAGCGGTATCGTGACCCGTACTCGATTAAAGGTGGCCGAGGGAGCGCCGGGGTTCAGTCTGCTTGAAGCTGAGTTCGTGATAATCAGTAATCAGTGAGTCAGTAATCAGACAGAAGCGGGGCGGTGGAGTGTTGGAGCACTGGAGTGATGCGGTTTACCGGTGATTGACGAGCGCGTCGCCTTACGGGAGCCAACAAAGCGGACTCGCTGGCGGACAAGGACCATAACTCCAATACTCCATCACTCCACCACCGCCTGATTACTGACTCACTGATTACTGATTACCGATTTGTGGTTGGTTCGGGCGAGTCGTTGGGCTTTCTTCTTCGGAGGAGCGGTGCTCGCTCTTTTTATCAGGGTCGGTACTACCGTATACGTCCGGGGGCTGCGGGAGTCTGCGCGGATCTGTTCAAGCAGGCATTGGACACCCAGTTTACCGATCCGCGTGAAATCTTGGCGGATCGTGGTGAGCGGAGGCAGGAAAAAGCCGGCCTCAGGGATATCGTCGAACCCGACGATAGAGATATCATGCGGAACGGAGATACCTGCTTCCTGAAATGCGCGGATGGCGCCTAACGCCATTTGATCGTTCGCCACCACCAAAGCGGTAAATTGTCCCCAATATTTTCCCATCAGATCGCGGGCGGCTTGGTATCCACCTTCGGCCGACCAATCGGCTTCGACACAAGGACCTGGGTTTAACCCACCTCCTTTCAAAGCCAACAACCAGCCTTGATAACGCAGTCTGGCCGCCCTCCAGGCGAGGGATGCGCGAAGACAGGCGATCTGCCGATGCCCAAGGTCGATGAGATGGTGGGTCGCTAACCGCGATCCGCTCTTTTGTTGGAATAGCACGGCGGAGGTCTTAAATCCTAAATCTGAGTCCATCGCGACTAAGGGAACGTTTTGGCAGACATCACGCAGGATGGTCAGGTCGATCTCGAGTGGCAGATGGATCAAAATACCGGCGACCCGATGGGCATAGAGCTCGTTCACAGCGCGGCGAATCTCGTCGACATTTTCTTCGGCAATGCCCGCGAACATAACGCTATACCCTGCCTCTTTTGCCGCCTCTTCTACGTTGACCATGGTTTGAGAAGGTCCGTAAAGGCCGGTGGCGAAACTGACATGCCCGAGAACAGTAGAACGCCGGCTCACCAGATGGCGAGCGGTCATATTGGGCCGGTATCCTAGCTGTTCGATTGCTCGGAGGACCCGGGTCCGAGTCGCTTCTGCGACCTCGGGCATTTCATTGATCACACGTGAGACCGTCTGATACGAAACGCCGCACCGAGCAGCGACATCGGTCATTGTAACTTCCCGCTTTTGGACAGTTCGAGGCATCATTAGAGGCAAGAGCGGACCGAAAGCGGATTATTTAGCAAAGAAATCGGTAATATCGAAGTACACTGAACGTTGGTTCCCGTTTTGGTCTGTTATTTCCATCTGGTCGTAGACCCGACCTTTCTGGTTGATGAGCGCTTGGCGTTTTAGGAACCAAGAGCCGAAATGCGCAGAGAGATAACGATGCTCAGCCGAAATTCCTTCACTTTCGTGTTTAGCGCCACGAATGACCACAGCGGATTCAATCGAACCGCCATCACCGCCAGCGAATTCGACTGGTCCGGCGAAAAGAGGCGAACCATTCATGATGAAGAAAAGGCTGAGAAAACTTAACGCTTTCAAAGCCATAGTATAATACCGCGCGTTAATACGCCTCAAGCGCGCGTTCGCTGAATGAAGGAGTTCGAGGAGTTGCGGGCGTTCAAGGAGAGGAGTCAGGAGCCAGAATCCAGGAGCCAGGAGGGCGCTGCAGGAGATGACACGCTCGAAGTCGGCCTCGCAAGCGAGGCGCGCTCCACGTCGCGGGCGATTTGCTATTTGCTATCTGCTATTTGCTATTCGCGAACGAGCTTCAGGCGAGTTCGGGCCCGCTTCGCGCAATCCGTTCGATGTGTTTGCGGAAATCGGGGTCTTCGCCTTCGAGCAGATCGGGTAAAGCTTTGCGGAAATCAGGGCGCTGGCACCATTCCCGGATATAATCTTCCCAGGAGGACCACAGACGTTTGGTCTGTTTGTCCATGTGGTCTTCATAGACCAGGATGTAGGCTCGCTCGAAGATCGACACTAGAATTCCGAAAAGCGCGAGGCGGCGTTCCTTTTGTTCTTCAGTGATCGACGGAAGAGAAGCCCCTTTCCGGAGCAGCTGCAGATCGGCGTTGTCCAAAACCAGTTTAAGGAAGTTGGTGTATTCGTCCGACAGACGCTGATAAAGCTCCTCTTGGTCGGCGATCCGTTCTTTGCGGCGTTCAAAAACGAAGACCAAAATCGCGAACGGCAACGCGAATGTCTCGACGAGGTAGAACGAAAATTCGACTACGTTCATCCAGCTCATCAAGACGGACTCGCCTGAAGCTCGTCCGATAGCAAATAGCAGATAGCAAATAGGATCTGTCGGCGTATGGGCGTTTGGCATCGGCGAAACGGCGAATGGGCGAGGAAACGCCCATGATTCGGTGGGGCGAGGAACCGGTGGGGCGAAGAACTCGGCGCGCCGCTGACGTGGTTCCTCTATCAGACTAGTCCGCGCCGGTTTTGAGCCGTTCCGTGCGTGTGACTTCGGTATATAATGTCCGAACGTCGGCGCAGCTAATTTGCTATCTGCTATCTGCTATCTGCTATCTGCTATTTGCTATTCGCGAACGAGCTGAAGGCGAGTTCGCGCCTCTACTGCTTGCCGTTGATGGCGTCGTCGAAGATTTTCAGGTCTTTCTCGACGATGTTCGGCGATAGCTGTTGATACTGCAGGCCGAGATAGCCGGGCTGAAGACCGCCCTCAGGGAGTGCGTTTGAACCGCCTAAGCTGAGGTTAATGCCGCCGTGAAAGAGCTTAATCGGTTCGAGAGGAGGATGTTCTTTCCGGTCTGCCGCCGCATCCTTCTTGGCCTCGATCGCCTTGTTGATTTCTTTCTGTGCGGCCGCTGCCGCCTTTGAGCGGCTTGAATCTTCCAGGAAGCTTGGCTTCTCGCCGATCACCGTCAACGCCGGGAGCTCGATCGATTTCACCATGGTCTTCGAGTACTTATCCCGGTCCGCAGGTTTCAATTCGCTGTAAGAAAGTGCCGTCTCCCCTTCCTCGCTGCGAATCAACATGGCCGAAGCGTTCCGGGTCAAAACTTCAACGTTATGAAAAACCTTGCCGTTCGCGGCGGTGATATCATCGGCGTGAGCTCGGCCGACGATGCCGAGCATAAAAGCAAAAAGGGCAATACTCCAACCCTCCGCTACTCCACCACTCCGTCTTCGAGGACAGCTTGTCCGACGTAGCTTCGCGCGCCAAGTTTGGTTGCCGAATGGTTCAGCGAAGTCGGAAGGACGATTACGAGAGTTTGCATCCGCGAACGATGTCCCGCGGCCCTTCACTAATCCATCGCGGAAAGATCGCAACGCGTACGGAGAGCACATCAGGCTTTACGGATAGATGACAACGCGACAGTGCGCGAGTCGTTTTTTTTCGTTTGCAATGCCTACTTAATTAGTAGAGTTGATGCAAATCGCGTCTATGCCTGGTACTACTATCGAAGTTTCGCCTCCTCCCGAACAAGTTGCTCACTCCCCTCGCCCCGCAAAGGCACATCGCATTGCGTCGGATGAAGAAGCACTGGCGGTCGCTCGGCAGCTCTCTCATCAATTCGCTATCGATGGGGACCGAAACTTCCGGATGAACATCCGGGAGGGATCGTCCGTAAACAAGGGATCAGACAACTGGAGCCGGCATCGTCGTAGGTATGGGTGGCGTGATTTATTGACGAATACCGGGAGGGCACGGCGCCTGTCCACGGGACTTACCGCGAAGCGGTTACAGAGAATAGCCCAGGGTTTTAAGCCTGGGTGGGGCGTTGTTACGGGATGTGCCCTGAAGGGGCACCAGACCGGAGTCGAGCGGTCGAGTCAGCGAAATCATGTCGTGCGGAAAATACGACCATCCTCGGGCGCCCCGCGTAGCGGGGTTGAGGATGCTTTCAGGGCGCATTCATTGGTTATCGTTAACCCAGGGCTAAAGCCCTGGGCTATTCTGTTGAACCGCTTCGCGGTAAGCGTCGAGGCGCTCTGGGCTATCATCTTCAGCCGCTGGGCGGCATTTTCGTGCGTGGCATTCCTAACGTTAGTCCCACTCACACATGCGGAAGACCAAAAACTGTCTTCCGTTCGCATCGGGTATCAGAAGTATGGGACACTTAACGTCCTGAAAGCGGAGGGAAGCTTAGAGAAATCTTTGTCCGCCAAAGGAATCACGGTGACCTGGATCTTGTTCCCGGCGGGGCCGCAATTATTGGAAGCTCTGAATGCCGGCAGTATCGAGTTCGGGAACACGGGGGAAGCGCCACCGGTTTTCGCCCAAGCAGCCGGTGTGAACCTCGTCTATTTCGGTAACCAACCACCTTATCCGAAAGGCGAAGGCGTGTTAGTAAAAAAAGGTTCTTCCATTCGGGGTGGGTCCGATCTTAAAGGCAAACGGATTGCGCTTAATAAAGGGTCGAACGTCCATTTCTTTCTGGTGAAACTCCTCGAGAAAAATGGGCTTAAGATCGACGACATTACGCCGGTCTATTTAACGCCAGCAGACGCTTGGGCGGCATTCGAAGGAGGCAGCGTCGATGCGTGGGTGATCTGGGATCCGTACATGAGCGCGGCCATTGATCGTTCCGGTGCTCGGATTCTGCAGGATGCAGAAGGTGTGGCCACAAACCGAGAATTCTTTCTGGCCGACCGGCGTTTTGCTGAAGCGCATCAAGAAGTTTTGTTGGCCGTACGCGATGCGGTCGGCCGTTGTGGAACCTGGGTCACGACAAAACCGCAAGAGGTTGTTAGCTACTTGGCTCCGCAGTTAGGGATGAGCGAGCAGGTGATATCCAAGGTGATCCAGGCTCAACCCTGGGGCTTTCAACCGATCACTGACCAGGTCGTTTCTGATCAACAGACGATCGGTGACACTTTCTTTTCGTTAAAATTGATTCCAAAAACAATCCGAGTCTCGGAAGCCGTCGCGCGAATACCGGCGAGCTCGCAATGATGGTGGCCGTAATAGACCCTGCCCGGCGTTTTAAGAAATGAAATTACTCTGGTTCATTCCAACCTTCGGAGACGGCCGTTATCTTGGTTCGGCTCAGGGAGCGCGTGACACGAACTACGCCTATCTGCGGCAGGTGGCCGAAGCGGTAGATAGCCTAGGTTTTTACGGAGCATTGTTGCCGACGGGACGAACCTGTGACGATTCTTGGATCACCGCCTCCACCCTCATTCCATCAACCCAAAAGATGCGGTTTTTGATCGCGGTGCGTCCCGGACTAATGACGCCGACCATGGCGGCACGAATGGTCGCAACCTTTGATCAATATTCGGGCGGCCGGCTGCTCCTCAATGTTGTTACCGGCGGCGACCCGGTCGAACTCGCCGGAGATGGTTTACACCTGAAACATGATGAGCGGTACGCACTAACGGGTGAATTTCTTCACATTTTTCGCCGGGTACTTGCGGGCGAGTCGGTCGATTTTAACGGCACCTATTTGCAGGTACAGGACGCCAAGCTTTTCCGGCCTGGTCCGCAAAAGCCGTATCCAGAGCTTTGGTTTGGCGGTGCCTCTCCAGCCGGTCATCGGATCGCAGCGGAGCATGTCGATGTTTCCCTGACTTGGGGGGAACCGCCCGAAGCGGTCGCCGCTAAGATCGAAGAGGTGCGCCGGCTAGCTGCCTCGGTGGGTCGAACACTTCGGTTCGGTTTACGCGTCCACATCATCGTGCGGGAAACCGATAAAGAAGCCTGGCAAGCCGCCGATGATCTTTTGCGTTACGTTTCAGACGAAAGTATTGCCGCCGCGCAAAAGACTTTTGCCCGATTCGATTCCGAAGGTCAGAAACAGATGAGCCAGCTTCACGGTGGGAAACGGGATCGGCTTGAGATCAGTCCGAATCTTTGGGCTGGAGTCGGTTTGGTCCGCGGCGGCGCCGGCACCGCGTTGGTAGGGAATCCGGAGACGGTCGCAAACCGGCTCAAGGAATATGCAGCGCTCGGGATTGAGTGTTTCATTCTTTCCGGGTACCCGAATCTGGAAGAGGCATATCGAGTAGCGGAACTGCTTTTCCCATTGCTTCCGCTCGATCATATCCAGAAGGAGACGACAGCGGCATATTCGGGGCCGTTCGGGGATTCTCGGATCGGGCATTAGGAGGGGCGGGGCCAAAAATGGTGGGGCGAGGCTCCGGATCTTACTCAAAGGGTGCACAAGGCGCTTGGGTTGTTCGAATCTAATAGTAGACAGCACTGACTGACTGCCGAGCCGGGGTCCAGCGTGCGCCGTCTCCCATTGTATCTGAAGCGCGAGGGAATGTGTACCATTCAACGCGTTGGGTCGTGGCCCTATCGTGGACGCGGCTCGGCGAGCGCAACGGCCTAAAACCCCTCATATCCTTCAACATCGCAGTCCCTGGAAAGCCGCCAAGGCCGTGCAGGAGCCTCGCCCCACCATTTTCGATCCCTCTCGCCGGTGGCCGACCTTGCTACCGAAACCAGAAACTAGGAGCCGAATCCGGCGTCTACTATACTGTCTTCGACAACTCAATTGAGTTGCTGAAGTTCGACGAAACGATCCATCGATCATGAATCGCTATTTTGTTCTGCTCCTGGGCCTCTTCCCATTCACCGCGCTTGCTCAGGAGACACCGCAACCAACACCGTCTCCTTCCCCAGTCGTTTCGCCGGCCGCACCGGAGGCCTCAACCGCGCCGGCGCCGCCAAATCTCACCGCTGAAGATCTGGGACCATTTCTCGACGGCCTGATGAATGCCGAACTCACCCACCGCGATATTGCCGGTGCGGTTATCACCGTCGTGAAGGACAGCCAGATTTTGCTCTGTAAAGGTTTTGGTTACTCCGATTTCGCGCGCCGGCAAACAGTGGTCCCGGACCGCACTTTGTTTCGCCCCGGGTCAATCACCAAGCTGTTTACCGGGATCGCCGTAATGCAGCTGGTCGAAGCCGGCAAGATCGATCTGGACCGAGATATCAACGACTATCTCGACTTCAAAATCCCGGCCACGTTCACGCAGCCGATCACGATGCGAAATTTGCTCACGCATACCGCCGGCTTTGATCAGCGGCTGCGCAACCTGTTTGTCAGCCGGCGCGAAGAACTCCAGCCGCTGAGAGACTATCTCATCGTCGAGATGCCGGATCGGCTTTTCTCACCGGGTGCTGTTCCCGCTTACTCCAATTACGGCTTAGCGCTGGCCGGCTACATCGTCGAACGAGTGTCCGGTGTTCCATTCAAGGAATATGTCCGGTACCAGATTTTTCGGCCCTTGCAGATGAACCACAGCAGCTTTGATCAACCGTTGCCGGAAGATTTGTTGCCCGACATGTCGAACGGCTACAACACCGCCTCTGGTCCTCCCGGCGGGTTTGAGTTCGTACAAGCAGTTCCGGCTGGCGCTCTCTCCAGTACGGGGTACGACATGGGCCGTTTCATGGGGGCGCTATTGAATCAAGGTGCGTTGGAAGGCGCGCAGATCCTCAACCCGGATTCCTTGCAAAAGATGGAAGACCGCGTGTTAGTACTTGATCCCTCCCTGAATGCGATGGGGCTCGTTTTCATGGAGCGCCGGCCATCCGGCCCGCGCATCATTGGGCATGTCGGTGATACGGTCTATTTCCATAGCGATCTCATTCTTATCCCGGAGCACAAAGTCGGATTCTTCGTTTCGCTAAATAGCGCGGGCAACGATGGCAAACTGAATCAGGAAGAGATTGTGCACGCG
>Ga0209647_1003077_pt1 | contig 13118 bp, 10 predicted proteins | sample GraSoi_2013_60cm_FD_185827 | JGI IMG/M metagenome (GOLD analysis project Ga0209647, IMG submission 185827) | Grasslands soil microbial communities from the Angelo Coastal Reserve, California, USA - Sample 9_17_2013_60cm (SPAdes) (version 2) | ecosystem: Environmental > Terrestrial > Soil >... | reverse complement strand
TCCGTCGGGTGCCAGTCCTGCGTCAGCACCACGTTGGTAAAGCGTGGGGCAAGGCGATTGATCACCGGCAAGACTTCATCGCCTTTCGGCACGGCGAGCGCCCCGCCCGGCATGAAGTCGTGCTGCACGTCGACGACGATCAGGACGCTTTTTTCGGCTCGCGTAGGATTTCCACCAGGGTGCGCAGCGCCGCGGTATAGGAGCGCCAGCCCAGGCCCTGCACGGTGCCTTTCACCGCCGGCGAGATGATCGAGTGGTGGCGCCATTCCTCGCGCGTCGCGAGGTTGGAGAGATGCACCTCGATCACCGGGAAGGGCATCGCCTTGATGCAGTCGTGCAGCGACACGCTGTATTGCGTGAGGCCGGCGGGGTTGAGGATGGCGCCGGCGACCTTGTCCATGTGCTTTTGCAGCGTGTCGAGCAGCACGCCTTCGTGGTTCGATTGCACGATGACCAGCTCCACCTGGATCTTGGCAGCGAGGGTGCGCAGCCGCTCGTTGATCTGCTCGAGGGTCATGGTGCCGTAGATGTGCGGCTCGCGGCGGCCGAAGAGGTTGAGATTCGGGCCGTGCAGCACCAGGATCGACTCAGGCGCGTCGTGTCGCAGCATTCCAGTTCCTCTCCAGGTTGGCGATCAGCGCGGGGCTGAAATGGCAGTCGGCCTGCTCGCGGGCATAGACTGACATGTAGCGGCGGAAGCTGTCGAGCGGCTCTTCCGAGATGCGAAAGGCGCGCCGGTTGCCCGCCGCGCTGACCACGCCCGAGCCGGTGAGTCTCTCTATCGTGCGCGTAACTGCCGCGTCCATCTCTTCGGGCGCCACGATCTCGTCGCAAATCAGGCGTCCCTCGGGGCTCGCGCAGTCGATGCGCCGCTCGGCCAGCACCGCCTGGCGCGCCATGCGCGCGCCGACGAAGCGCGGCAGGCGCAGGTTGGCCGCGCCCGGGATGATGCCTTCCTTGCGCGCCGGCAGCGTCATGTAGGCGTCGCGCGCGGCCAGCACATAGTCGAGCGTCAGCACCGCCTGGCAATGGCCGCCGATGGCGAAGCCTTCGATCGCCCCGATCCACAGCTTCTCGATCGAGTCGACTTCCGGCGAGACCTCGGCACGCGCGAGGCCGCGATAGAGCTTGTTGACCAGGCCGAGGTCGCGAACCATGTACCAGAGGTAGCGGATCTTTCCCTGGTAGAGATGGGTCAGATTGATGCCGGCGCCGAACAGGCGTCTTCCGGCATAGCGCGGATGGCTGACCTCGCCGCCGCGCAGCACGCAGATCTCCGCCTTTGCATCCAGCAGCGCGATATCGATGGCCATCTCGAGCGGCTCGAGCGTCGATTCGTCCTCGGCGTTGAGAAAGCGCGGATTGCGCATGGTGACGATCGCCGCCTTGCCGACGCGCTGGACATGCGCACCGCCGAGATCGAGCTCGCCGCGGCTCTCATACTCGGCGAGGCGCGTACGCGCCGCCGGCAGCGGCAGCAGCATGGCGTGGCACAGGTGCGCGCCGGCCGCGGGATCGGCGAGCACGTGCGACAGGAACAGGCCCTGCGCCTTTTCCAGGCCAAGCTTCTCGCGCTGCATGCGCGGCGCCTCTGCGGCAAGCGCGGCATCGCTCGGCAGCAGGCTCGGGAACGCCGCCGCGGCGCGTCGGCAAAGCTCGTCGGCCCGCAAGAACTGCGTGCGCCCGGCGGTGAGCTGGTCGTAGATCGTCCTGGCCTGTTCGGGTTGCATGCGGCGAATTATGGCGCCGCCGGGTCCTGGCGGTAGAAGAGGCGCAGCTGCTCGTAGACGTCGGGATAACGCCGCTTCGTCTCCGGCGCTTCGCGGAAGAAGGCCTCGCTCACCACCGCGAAGAACTCCGACGGGTGCTCGGCGGCATACGGATCGAGCCAGGTGTCGCGCCCCCGCTCGAGGGCGTCGCAGAAGCCGTCATACGCCTGCTTGAACGCTGCGATCCATGCTCGCCGGTCCATGCCGACATGCAGCGGCGGCACGCCGTCGGCCTCGCCGTTCAGCATGTCGAGCTTGTGCGCGAATTCGTGGATCACGACGTTGATCGCCGGGTCGTGCGCCGCGGCGTCCCAGGAAAGCACCACCGGTCCTCCGGGCATCGCTTCGCCGGCGAGCACGTCGTCCCATTCGTGCACCACGCCGTGCTCGTCGGTCTGGCTGCGGCGCACGCGGAAGTCGCCCGGGTAGACGACGATGCCGCGCCAGCCCGAATACCAGTCGAGGCCGAGCTCGAGGATCGGCAGGCAGGCCTGCGCGGCGATGGCGACGCGCATCTCGTCGGTCACCTCGAGACCATGGGTGCCGGCGAACTCCTTCTCGGCGAGCAAGAGCAGCGCCAGCTCACGCAACTTGCCTGTCCGCGGCAGGAACGCCAGCCGTGCAGTTGCGCGCCGCCATAGCGCATCGTCGATCCGGTGTTTCTGCAGGACTCGGCGGCGCCGCCACTCGGTAAGCCATCCCATGGACCGTAAAATAGCGCATGCGCTCGGTAGTCCAACTGCATCCGCAAAGCGGCGCGGCCGCCCTCGGCGCGCTCGCCGACGGGCTTGCGCCCGCCGATCGGGCGCGCCTTGCGCAGGCGCTCGAGTTTGCCGAGCCGCTCTACGCGGGGCAGCTGCTTTCCACCGGCGAGCCCACCTGGGCGCATGCGCTCGGCCTGACCGCCAACCTCGCGGCGATCGGGCTCGATGCGCCGGGGCGCATTGCGGGCCTGCTATTCGCCGCACCCAAGCATGCCGATCCCGAAAAGATCTCGAACCAGTTCGGCGCGGAGATCGCCTCGCTCGCTGCCGGCGTCGAGAAGCTCTACCAGCTGCGCATTGCGACGCGCTCGAACCCTACCGAGCAGAACGAGATCCTGCGCAAGATGGTGCTCGGCATGGTCGAGGATGTGCGCGTGGTGCTCATCAGGCTCGCGAGCCGCACGCAGACGCTGCGCTGGTTCGCCCGCAATCCATCCGATGAGCGGCCCGCCTATGCGCGCGAGACCCTCGACATCTACTCGCCGCTCGCCAACCGCCTCGGCGTGGCGCAGCTCAAGTGGGAGATGGAGGACCTGTCGTTCCGCTTCCTCGAGCCCGAGCTCTACAAGCGCATCGCCGGGATGCTGGATGAAAAGCGCCTGGAGCGCGAGCGCTACATCGCGCGCGCCATCGCGACGCTGACGCAGGAGCTCGAGGCGGTCGGGGTGAAGGGCGAGATCTACGGGCGGCCGAAGCACATCTACTCGATCTGGAACAAGATGCGCGCGAAGTCGCTCGACTTCAGCCAGCTCTACGACGTGCGCGCGCTGCGCGTGATCGTGCCCTCGGTGAAGGATTGCTACACCGCGCTCGGCGTGGTGCACAACCTGTGGCAGCCGATCCCCAAGGAATTCGACGACTACATCTCGCGCCCGAAGGGCAACCTGTACCAGTCGCTGCACACCGCGGTGATCGGGCCGCAAGACAAGACCGTCGAGGTGCAGATCCGCACCGAGGAAATGCACCGGCATGCCGAGTTCGGCGTCGCGGCGCATTGGCGCTACAAGGAGAAGGTCAAGACCTCGGAGGCGTTCGAGCAGAAGATCGCGTGGCTGCGCGAGCTGCTCGCCTGGCGCGACGAGGTGGCGGACTGGGCGAGCACCACGAAAAAGGCGCAGCTCGACGACACCGTCTATGTGCTCACGCCGCAGGGCAAGGTGATCGACCTGCCGGCCGGCTCGACGCCGGTCGACTTCGCCTACGCGCTGCACAGCGACCTCGGGCATCGCTGCCGCGGCGCGCGCGTCGACGGACACATCGTGCCGCTCGATACGCCGCTCGCGAGCGGCCAGCGGGTGGAAATCGTCACCGCCAAATCGGGCGGCCCGTCGCGCGACTGGCTGAACGCCGAGCGCGGCTTCGTCAAGAGCCCGCGTGCGCGCGCCAAGATCCGGCAATGGTTCAACGCCAAGGCGCACGCCGAGACCGTCGCCGCCGGCCGCGCCGCGGTCGAAAAGGAGTTGAAGCGCGAGGGCGCCACCCATGCGAGCCTCGACGTGCTCGCCGAGCGCCTGGGATTCAAGAAGCCGGAAGATCTGTTCGTCGGCGTGGCGCGCGACGAGGTCAACCTGCGCCAGTTGCAGACCGCGGTGCGCGGTTTTGAAGCACCCGCGCCGCTGCCAAAGGTCAGGCCGCGCGCGACGCCGACAAAGACGGGCGTGCTGGTGGTGGGCGGCATGGACCGCCTGATGACCCAGCTCGCCAAGTGCTGCAAGCCGGTGCCGCCGGACCCGATCCGCGGCTTCGTCACGCGCGGCAAGGGCGTCTCGGTGCACCGCGAGGACTGCGCCAGCCTCAAGCGCCTGGCCGAGCGGCAGCCGGAACGGCTGATCGACGCTCAATGGGGAGAAGGCCCGGGAAGTTATACGGTCGAGATGGCGGTCACTGCCACGGACAGGCGGGGGCTGCTGCGCGACATCGGCGACGCGCTGGCGCGCGAGAAGATCAATGTGACCGCGGTGCGCACCCAGAGCCGGGACGAGCTGGCGTTCATGCGCTTCACGTTCGACGTCAGCGACCTGCCGCAGCTCAAGCGCGCCTTCACCATCGTGCGCGCGCTGAAGGGCGTGATCCGCGTCGCACGCGCCTGACAGGGTTGCCCCTGTCACGACGCCACTTTGCGACGTCGCCGAGCGCGCGGTACGAAATAGGCGATCCGCGACAATATGACGCTGCAGGCGGCGATAGCGCGGCACCGCGCGTTTGCGCACAATGCTTTCCAGAGCGGGAAAAAAAAGAGGGCACGTCCGCTAGACGCGCCCTCCGGTACTGCCCACTCTGGCGATCAGACGGCGACTACACTTTGTTTGGCGCTACCGTGGACCGGCTCCTGCCTTGCCGGTCTCTCGGAGGGCACTGGTAACAGTGTGCTGGCCACCCTCAGAATCTGTGTAGCTGACTGCCTACACAGGTCAGCATCATCCGACCTCCCGCATTTCGGCGCTACGTGCCTGTCGCCGAATCACGTAGTCCGGTAGGACTAGCCCTTAGCTCGGCGTAGCGAGCAGCTGCAGGAGCTCGTCCTGCGCCGAGCGGGGCTTGGCGCCGCGCCGCGGGCGCAGGCGCTCGTAGTTGCCCTCCGGGCCCATCACCCAGGCCTGGGTGTTGTCCTCGAGATAGGGCTGCAGGCCCTCGCGGATCACGCGCTTCTTGAGGACCGGATCGAGCACCGGGAAGCACAGCTCGATGCGGCGGAAGAAGTTGCGCGCCATCCAGTCGGCGCTCGCGAGATACGTGTCCTCGGCGCCGCCGTTCTCGAAATAGAAGATGCGCGAGTGCTCGAGGAAGCGCCCGACCACCGAGCGCACGCGGATGTTGTCGGACACGCCCTCGATGCCGGGCCGCAGCGCGCAGACCCCGCGCACGATCAAGTCGATTTTCACGCCGGCACCCGAAGCGGTGTAGAGCTCCTCGATGATCTGCGGCTCGAGCAGGGCATTCATCTTGGCGATGATGCGCGCGGGCTTGCCCTCGGCGGCGAGCTTCGCCTCGTTGCGGATCGCGCCGACGATGCGCCGGTGCAGGGTGAAGGGCGACTGCCAGACGTGCTTGAGGCGCCCGGCGCGCCCGAGCCCGGTCAGCTGCTGGAACACTTCGGCGACGTCGGCGCAGAGCTCTTCATGCGAGGTAAACAGGCCGAAATCGGTGTACTGGCGCGCGGTCGCCGGATGGTAGTTGCCGGTGCCGAGATGCGCGTAGCGGCGCAGCAGCTTGCCGTGCTCGCCGTCCTCGCGCCGCACGATGAGCGACATCTTGGCGTGGGTCTTGTGGCCGACCACGCCGTAGACCACGTGCGCGCCGACCTCCTCGAGCCGCGCCGCCCAGTTCATGTTGATTTCCTCGTCGAAGCGCGCCATCAGCTCGACCACCACGGTGACTTCCTTGCCCTTGCGCGCCGCCTCGACCAGGATCTCCATCAGCTCCGAGTCGGTGCCGGTGCGGTACACGGTCTGCTTGATGGCGATGACGTTCGGATCGTTGGCGGTGGTGCGGATGAAATCGATCACCGGCAGGAACGACTGGTACGGGTGGTGCAGCAGCACGTCCTGCTTCTTCAGCACCTCGAACAGATCCGGCGCGTCGAGCGCCGGCGGCAGGCCGGGGATGAAGGGCGGGTACTTGAGCGCCGGGCGATCGACCTGGTCGTGCACTTCCCGCAGCCGGTAGAGGTTGACCGGGCCCTCGACGCGATAAAGATCAGGCTCGCGCAGGCCGAATTGCTGCAGCAGGAACTCCACCATGCCGAGCGAGCAGTTGTCGGCGACCTCCAGGCGCACCGCGTCACCGAAATGGCGATGCAGCAGCTCGCCCTGCAGCGCCGTGTGCAGGTTCTTCACTTCCTCTTCGTCGACGAACAGATCGGAATTGCGCGTGACGCGGAACTGGTAGCAGCCGATCACGTTCATGCCGGAGAACAGCTCGCCGACGTGGGCATGCAGTATCGAGGAGAGGAAGACGAAGGCATATTCGGCGCCCGCATGCGCCTGCGGCAGGCGGATGAGCCGCGGCAGCGCGCGCGGCGCCTGCACGATCGCGGCGCGCGAGCTGCGGCCGAAGGCGTCGCGTCCCTCGAGCTCGACCGCGAAGTTCAGGCTCTTGTTCAGCACCCGCGGGAACGGATGCGCCGGATCGAGCCCGATCGGCGTAAGGACCGGCAGCAGCTCGCGGAAGTAGTAGTCGCGGATCCACTGCTTTTGCGCCCCGGTCCATTCCTCGCGCCGCGGGAACACGACGCCTTCGCGCGCGAGGGAGGGCAGCACCACCTCGTTCAGCAGCTTGTACTGGTCGGCGACCAGCGAGTGGGCCTCCTTGCTCACCGCCTCGAACACCTCGGCCGCGCTGCGCGCGTCCGGGCCCGAATCGTGCAGACCGAGCTTGATGCTCTCCTTCAGCCCGGCGACGCGGATCTCGAAGAATTCGTCGAGGTTGGACGAGACGATGGTGATGAAGCGCAGCCGCTCGAGCAGCGGCACCGCCTCGTCCGCCGCCTGCGCCAGCACGCGGCGGTTGAACGCGAGCTGGCCGAGCTCGCGGTTCACGAACTGGGCGGGCGTCGGGATTCTGCGGTTCATGGGGAGGCGGAATTCTAATCCGTGGCCCCAGACGTTCTGGCGGCGCGGGGAATGTGACAGTCGTGTTACGACGCCGGTCGTGCTACGGTTGGCCGCATGGCCCGCCAGGACACGCTCGCCGCGGTCGACCTCGGCTCGAACAGTTTTCACCTCGAGATCGGGCGCGTGGTCGATCGCCAGATCTATCCGCTCGACGCGGTGCGCGAAGTGGTGCGCCTGGGCGGCGGCCTCACTGCCGAAAAGAGGATCGACCGGGGCACGCAGGCCGTGGCGCTCGAGGCGCTCGCCAAGTTCGCCGAGCGCCTGCGCGGCTTTCCGCGCCAGGGCGTGCGCGCGGTCGGCACCAATGCGCTGCGCATCGCGAAGAACTCGTCGCAGTTCCTGCGCGAAGCGCGCTCGGTGCTCGGCTTTCCGATCGAGGTGATCTCGGGCCGCGAGGAAGCGCGGCTGATTTACCTCGGCGTGGCGCACTCGCTGCCGGTCTCGCAGCAGCGGCGCCTGGTGGTCGACGTCGGTGGCGGCTCGACCGAGTTCATCATCGGCACGGGGCTTGAGCCGCAGCTCACCGAATCGCTCTACATGGGCTGCCTGAGTTTCAGCCTCAAGTACTTTCCCGAGGGCAAGGTCGACAAGTCCGGCATGAAGGCCGCGGTGCTCGGCGCGCGGCAGGAGCTCGCCGGTATCGTGCATGCCTACCGTGCCGCGGGGTGGGATGAAGCGGTCGGCTCCTCTGGAACGGCGCGCTCGCTGGAGAACATCCTGCGCGAGAACGGCTTCGCCGACGAGGGCCTGACGCGCGAGGGACTCGAGCGCCTGCGCGCGGCGCTCATCAAGCACGAGAAGGCCGATCCGGACAAGATCGCGGGCCTGCGCCCGAACCGCGCGCCGGTACTGCCGGGCGGCCTCGCCATCATGAGCGCGGTGCTCGACGAGCTCGGCATCGAGGCGATGAAGGTCTCCGAAGGCGCGCTGCGCCACGGCGTGCTCTACGATCTGCTCGGCCGCGTCGAGCACCGCGACATGCGCGAGGTCACGGTGGCGCAGTTCCTGCGCCGCTATCACGTCGACGCCGCGCAGGGCGAGCGGATCAAGCAGCTCTCGCTCACCATCTACGATGCCTTGACCCCCGGCGCGGAGCGTGACGAGGACGCGGATCGCCAGCTGCTCGAGTGGGCGGCGCGCCTCGCGGAGATCGGCCTTTCGATCGAGCACGCGCAATACCACAAGCACTCGGCCTACGTGCTCTCCAACGCCGACATGCCGGGGTTCTCGCGCATGGAGCAGGCGCGCCTTGCGCGCATCGTGCTCGCGCATCGCGGCAAGCTGCGCAAGATGCAGGATGCCGGCCTCGACGGGGCGGACTGGAAGCTGGTATTCGCGCTGCGCATCGCGGCGCTGATCCTGCGCAGCCGCACCGATGCCAGGCTGCCGTTCCTGCGCGTCGCCGCCGACGCCGGCGGCTTTGCCATCGACCTGCCGCAATCCTGGCTGGACGAGAACGCGCTCTCGGCGGCCGCGCTCGATTCGGAGACCGATGCCTGGAAATCTATCGGCATGAAGCTCAGCGTGAGCGGCCTCTCCGACAAGAAAGTCTCTGTCCTACAGCAGGTCCGCTGATACCACCGCACGCACCACCACCTGCGCGTCGCCGTCGCGCACGCGGTTGCTGATCCGCCTTCGGCGATTGCTACCGCTCTGCTACAGCGCCTCCGGGGGCAGCACCACCTTGATGCGCGCCGGCGCATCGCCGACCAGCCACCAGATCGCGCCTTTCTCGATGTGCCATTCGCTCGCCGCGCTTGCGACCAGACGTGCCGCGGCGCGGCCGAGATCGGGCTGGTGCCCGACGATCAGCACCACGCCTTTATGCTTTTCCGCGGCCTTCACGATTTCGGAGACCGAGGCGCCGGGTGCGAGGGTCTCGTCGGTGACGATCGTGGCGCCAAGCGCCGCCGCGGTTTGCTGCGCACGTACCGCGGGACTCGCGACGACGGTGTAGCGCTCGGGCAGGTGCGCCTGCAGCCACTGCGCCACCGCTGCTGCCTGGCGCTCGCCTTGCGGCGTCAGGCGCCGCGCCATGTCGTCGGCGCCGTCTTCCGCATCGGCATGCCGCCAGAGGATGAGCTCCATGCCGGTAGTATAAAATCCGGGCCTTCCAGGCGCGTAGCTCAGCTGGTTAGAGCACTACCTTGACATGGTAGGGGTCGTTGGTTCGAGTCCAATCGCGCCTACCAATGCCGCCGGGAGGTCCACCGTGCTTCCTCAGGACGTCCTAAAGCGCCCCGCTCGCGTGCTCACCGAAGCCCAGCGCGCGCAATATTTCGCCGACGGCTTCCTCGTCCTTCCGCAATACGTACCGGCGCCGTGGCTGCGGCGCCTGCAGGGTGCGCTTGCGGAGCTGATGGAGCGCAGCCGCGGGATCGCACGCTCGGACGAGATCTGGGTTCTCGAGGAAGGCCATTCGCCCGCGACGCCGCGCCTGCATCGCATCACCAGCCCGCAGGACCAGCATCGTGTCTTCTGGGAGTTCTTGTGCGATCCGGTGATGACGGACCTCGCCGCCGACGTCGTCGGGCCGGACGTCAAGTTCCATCATGCCAAGCTCAACGTGAAGTCGGAGCGCGGTACGCGTGGCTTCAAATGGCACCAGGACATTCCGGCGTGGCCGCACACCGACTACAGTCCTGTCTCGATCGGCGTCTATATCGACGGCTGCACGGCGGAGCAGGGCCCGTTGAGCTTCGCGCGCGGCAGCCACGAGGGGCCGCTCTTCAGCCAGTATGACCGCGACGGGAATTTCGTCGTGCACATCCGCGACGAGGATCTGACCTGGCTGAGCGACGATAGGATCGCGCAGGCCGTCGGTGGTCCCGGGACCACGGTGCTCCTCAACTGCCGCACCGTGCACGGCTCGCTTGAGAATCGCTCGGATCGGGCCCGGCCGCTGCTGCTCCCCGTCTACAGTTCCGCCGACAGCTTTGCCTACACTGCGAGCCCGATCGTGAGCCCGCGCATGGGCGACGTGGTGCGCGGACGCCCGGCGCGGCGCGCGAGCTTCGACCCGCGGCCGTGCGAGCTGCCGCCGGATTTCCGCGCTGGCTACAACCCGCCGTGGCTTGCGCAGCAGGAAGAGGAGCAGCGCGCTCGGGCGTGAAGGTACGCACTGCACTGCTGCTGGTTTGTTCGCTGCTTGCCGGTAGCGTGCTTGCGCAATACCCGTCAAAGCCGATCCGCCTGATCTCGCCGTTCCCGCCGGGCGGCAGCGTGGACGTCGTCGGTCGGCTGCTGGCGGCGAAGCTCTCGGAGAGCTTGGGCCAGCAGATGGTCGTAGACAACCGCTCGGGCGCCTCAGGGGTGATCGGCACGGAGGTCGTGATGAACTCCCCGCCCGACGGCTACACGCTGCTCATCAATACCATTCCGTTCGTCTCCAATCAGTTCCTTATGCCCCGCGCGCCCTACGATCCGTTGCGGGACTTCGTTTCGATCTCGCTCGTCGCCTCGTCGCCGTCGTTCGTTACCGTGCACCCGTCGCTTCCGGCGCGTTCCATCCAGGAGCTGATCGCCCTCGCCAAGGCGAAACCCGGCCAGCTCCATTACTCGGCCGCGGGCGTGGGCACCAACCCGCATATCGCGGGCGAGCTTTTCAATTTGCTTGCGGGCGTCGACATCGTCGCCGTGCAGTACAAGGGCGGCGGGCCCGCCGACATGGCCGTGATCGCGGGCGAAGTGGGAGTGACCTTCGGCAACGTCTCGCAGCAGATCGGCTACGTGAAGGGCGGCCGGCTGCGGGCGCTGGCCGTGACGAGCGCGAAGCGCAATTCCGCCATGCCCGAGTTGCCGACGGTCGCCGAGGCAGGCGTGCCGGCCTATGAGTTCGACACCTGGTTCGTCGTCGTGGCGCCCAAGGGTACGCCGCGCTCGGTCGTCGACACGCTCAATTCACACATCCGCAGGGCGCTTGCCGCCCCCGACCAGGTGAAGTTCTACGAGGAGCGCGGGCTCACGGTGATCGCGAGCACGCCCGAGGAGGCCGCCGCGCACCTCGAAAACGAGCAGCAGAAATGGGGGCGCGTGATCAAGGAGCGCGGCATCAAGACGGAGTGACACGGTAATCCATGAAAAAAATCGCACTGCTCCTTTGCCTCGGCGTCTTCGCCTGCCTCGGCGTCTTCGTCAGCGGGGCGTTCGCACAGTTCCCGTCGCGGCCGATCAAGATCCTGGTCACCATTCCTCCGGGCGGCGCGCCCGATATCGTGGCGCGCGTGGTCGCCGAGAAGATGACGCCGAGCCTTGGGCAGCCGGTCATCATCGAGAACAAGCCGGGCGCCAACGGCAATGCCGCGGCCGCCGAGGTGGCGCGCGCCGCCGCCGACGGCCACACGCTGCTGCTCGCCGCCGACAGCCTGATCACGATCAATCCGCATCTGTACGCGAAGATGATCGATACGCTGAAGGAGCTCACGCCCGTCTCGAGCCTGGTGTCGAACCAGTTCGTGCTGTCGATCAACCCGGCGCTGCCGCCGAAGACCTTCCCTGAATTCATCGAGTTCGCGCGCAAGAGCAATCCGCCGCTGCCTTACGCCTCGGGCGGCCAAGGCAGCCAGCATCAGCTGACGATGGAGATGCTGAAAGCGCGGGCCGGGATAGAGCTGCTCCACGTACCCTACAAGGGCGGCACGCCGGCGACCACCGCGACCATCGCCGGCGAAACGGCCGCGGTGTTCTCCGGAACGTCGTCCGCGCCGCTCATCCGTGCCGGCAAGCTGCGCGCGCTCGCCGTGGCGGGCGCCAAGCGCTCGCCGACCTTCCCGGATCTGCCGACGATCGGCGAGTTCTACCCCGGCTTCGAGAATTCCATCTGGCTCGGCCTGTTCGGCCCCGCGGGGATGCCGGAGGAGGTCTTGCAGCGGCTGAGAACCGAGGTGCGCAAGGCGCTCGAGTCACCCGAGGTGAAGCAGAGGCTGGTGGGCGCCGGCAGCCTGGAGACGCTGCTGCTCTCGCCGCAGGACTTCAATGCGCTGATCCATCGCGACTACGAGCGCTTCGGCAAGCTGATCCGCGACATCGGCATCAAGGCGGACTAAATCTTGAAGTGCTCACGCGTCTCCGGCGCGAACACGTCCTCCATGCGCAGGCGCTTGCCCGCGATGCCTTGCTCGTGCGCGTACTGGAAGAAGGCTTCCAGCGTGGGACGGTTGGGCTCGATGCCGTAAGGCCAGAAGTCGTCGCCCGCGAGCGCCTGCCATTGCCGCAGATGGTCGGGCACCCAGGGCATCGGCAGGTGCGACAGGCCGAACTCGCGCACCCGCGCCTGGCTCCGGCGCTTCGCCTCCTCGAATGCCTGGTAGAGGTTCATCGCGATCCAGCGGTCGCGCTCGTAGATGTCGCGGCGGATCACGAGGACATGCATGATCGGAAAGATGCGCGTCTTCTTCCAGTACTCGGCTTCGGCCGCGCGGTAGTCCTTGAACAGCCTTGGCGCGGCAATCTCGCGCGCCGAGATCACCGCATCGAGCTCGCCCGCCGCCAGCATCGCGAGGAGCGTGCGGTCGGCCATGCGCTGGATCTTCACCCCCGGCGGCAGCTTCAACTCCACCTTCTCCACGCGGCCGGGCTCGCGCACGCCGGCCTGGAACCACTGGATCCTGGCGAGATCGACGCCGTATTCGTGCGCCAGCATGCCGCGCACATAGATCCCGGCGGTCTGCGCCCATTCCGGGAAGCCGACGCGGCGGCCTTCGAGGTCCTTGGGCTTGCGGATCGGCGAGCCCTCGGGGAGATAGATCGCCGAATGCCGGAACACCCGCGACAGGAAGACCGGCAGGACCACGATCTGCGGGCGCTCCTCCGACATGAGGGAGACCACCTTGCCGAAGGACATCTCGGAGACGTGCCATTCGCGAAAGCGCGTGAAGCGGTAGAAGATCTCCTCGATCGGCAGCTCGAGCGGCACCAGGTCGATGCCCGCGGGCCGCACCGCGCCCGAGATCACATCGCGCACGTGGTCGTAG
>Ga0209647_1003076_pt1 | contig 13124 bp, 12 predicted proteins | sample GraSoi_2013_60cm_FD_185827 | JGI IMG/M metagenome (GOLD analysis project Ga0209647, IMG submission 185827) | Grasslands soil microbial communities from the Angelo Coastal Reserve, California, USA - Sample 9_17_2013_60cm (SPAdes) (version 2) | ecosystem: Environmental > Terrestrial > Soil >... | reverse complement strand
GACCCGACGATCCTCTCCTCGGAGACCGGCACCCGCCACCGCACCGCCGAGCGCGTCTCCAAACAGACCGACGCCCTGGTCGTGGCGATCTCCCAGCGGCGCGACGTCGTCTCCCTCTACGTCGAGGGGACGAAGTACATCCTTCAGGACATCCCTGCCGTGCTGGCCAAGGCCAACCAGGGCCTGGCGACGCTGGAGAAGTACCGCGAGCGCCTGAACCAGGTCTCCGCCCGCCTCACCGTGCTCGAGTTCGAGGGCGGCGGCGTTCTCCACGACGCGCTCGCCGTCCTGCAGCGGGCCGAGCTGGTGACGCGGATGGCGGTCGAGGTCGAGCGCTACATCGTCGAGCTCGGCACCGAGGGCCGCCTGATCGAGATGCAGCTGGAGGAGACGATGGTCGGGGTCGCCGCCGACAAGACGGCGCTGATCCGCGACTACTCGGTCGAGGACACTGAGCAGGGCCTTGCCGGCGTGCTGCAGGCGCTCGGTCGCATGCCCCACCAGGATGTGCTCGACTTCGGTCGCCTTGCCGAGCTGCTCGGCTACGACCGCAAGCTCAACACCCTCGACTTCCCGGTGGCCTCGCGCGGCTACCGCGCGCTGGGCCGGGTCCCGCGCATTCCCAAGCTTGTCGTCCAGAAGATCATCCAGGAGCTGGGCGGGTTGGAGGAGGTCCTGGCGGCCTCCGACGCCGACCTCGCCGCCGTCGATGGAGTCGGCCCGACCCGGGCCAAGGACATCCGCGAGGGCCTGCGCAGGCTCCAGGAGGTCGACCTGGTCGACCGGTACTTACAGAGCTGACGGCGATGGGCGCCGTCGAAGACGAAAGGAGCCACCGATTTCCGAGCTAGACGAGGCCATGGAGGCAGTCTTCGAGGAGGACGTCGTTTACGTCTGCGACTTCGAGGAGGGCGACAAGGTCGTCTACCCCCATCACGGGGCGGGCCTGGTGTTGAAGAAAGAGACCCGGGAGCTGATGGGGACCGAGCGTGAGTACCTCACGATCAAGATCCTCCACAACGAACTCACGGTGATGGTCCCCTGCGAAAACGCGGGAGTGGCCGGCCTGCGACGCGTCATCGACGAGGAAGAAATCAAGAAGGTCACAGACGTCCTCACCGACGACGTGTCGGAGATGCCGAAGAACTGGAACCGCCGCTTCAAGTACAACCGCGAGAAGATCAAGACCGGCGACGTGTTCGAGCTTGCCGAGGTGGTTCGCAACCTGGCGATCCGCGAGATGGAGAAGGGCCTCTCGACCGGCGAGAAGCAGATGTACACGCGCGCCAAGAAGATCCTGGCGTCGGAGTTCATGTATGCCCTCGACAAGGACGAGGAGGGCGCGGAGGAGTACCTCGACGGGCTGCTGGAGGAGCGCTTCGCCGCGACCGCCTAAGAGCGCATCCGGAGGTTCCCCGCGCACGTCTGACGGCGGCGGACCGGCACGGTACGGCGTCCTCGGAGGGCGGCAATGCAACCAGCATTGCTGCCCTCCTGCGTCCTTGTCCCGTTTGGTCCGGCGCTCGTCAGCCGCACACGCGGAACCTCCGAATGCGCTCTAGAGCGCCTGCGGCAACCGCAGTCATCGCGGCCGCCGGCTCCGGGGAGCGCCTCGGAGCCGGCGGCCCGAAGGCCTTCGTGCCGCTGGCGGGAAGGCCGATGATCGAGTGGTCGATCGATGCCTTCCGGGCCTGCGACTCGGTGCGCTCGATCGTCGTCGCGGCGCCTCCGGGTCATGTCCACGACCTCGGCGGCCACGACCTCGGGGTGGTCGCCGGCGGCGCCACCAGGGCCGAGTCCGTCGCCAACGCCCTGGCGGCGGTCGGCACCGCCCTGGTCGCGATCCACGACGCGGCGAGGCCGCTCGTCACTCCAGAGCTGATCGAAGAGCTGGTGGCGCGCCTCGACGTCAGCAGGGACGCCGCGGGTGCCATCGCTGCTGCCCCCGTCACCGACACGATCAAGCAGGCGGCGGGGGCGACTGGCGGCGGCACGAGCGATGCGTTTTCCGGCCCTGGCACGGACAACGCATCGCTCGTCATCGAGCAAACGCTGAATCGCTCGCGGCTGTGGGCAGCGCAGACGCCGCAGGTCTTCCGCATCGAGGCATTGCGGGAGGCGCTCGCGGTTGCGCCCGAGCGGCGCGACGCCGCGACCGACGAGGCGATGCTGGTCGAGGAGGCGGGGGGGACGGTCCTGATCCACCCCTGCGGGCCGGAGAACCTCAAGGTGACCACGCCGTCGGACCTTCACGTTGCCGAGATGCTGCTGGCGGAGCGATCCGCCGACGGGCGCTGACCCTGGAGCTCCGTCACACCGGCGCCGCCGGCTCAGTTCGCCATCAGAACCCAGACCAGCGCCGCGGCGAAGCAGACCTGCCCGACCCCGAAGGCGGCGCCGAGGCTGATCGCGCCCAGCAGCCCGGCGATCGCGGCGCCGCCAGCGAAGGCGAGTAGGAGTAGGAGCAGTTGGCGGGCCATCCGGTCGGAGAGTCTAGGCGGCGCCCCGACCCGGTCCTCGACGCCGCCGCGGACATCGCGCTTGGCTAGGCTCGTTCCATGCTGACGGACTACCACCTCCATCTGCGCCCGGACGACGGGGACACCCCCGCCGAGCGCTATTTCACCGGCGACAACGTCGACCGCTACCTCGAGGCCGCGGCGGCCGCCGGGGTCGAGGAGCTCGGCGTCTCCGAGCACGTCTACCGCTTCCGCCAGGCACTCGACCTCTGGCGCCACCCGTTCTGGGAGAGCAACGCGCGCGATGACCTCGACGCCTACTGCGAGTTCGTCCGCGGCACGCAGCTGAAGCTCGGCCTCGAGTGCGACTACGTCTCCGGCGCCGAGGACCGCACCGCGGCGTTGCTGGAGGCCCGGGACTTCGACTACGTCGTCGGTTCCGTCCACTTCGTCGGCAAGGACGCCGTCGACCATCCCGGCTGGGACGTCTGGGAGGGCGGTGACGACCCAGACGAGATCTGGCGCCGATACTTCCAGGCGCTGGCCGAGTGCGCGCGCTCCGGCCTCTTCGACATCCTCGCCCACCCCGACCTGGTCAAGGTCTGGGGCGGCACCCGGCCGCTGCCGGAGCGCGACCGCCGCTTCTTCTACGAGCCGGCGGTCGCGGCGATAGCCGAGAGCGGGATCGCGGTCGAGATCTCCACCGCCGGCCTGCGCAAGCCGGTCGGCGAGCTCTACCCCGCCCGCGGCTTCGCCGAGATGTGCGTCGAGGCGGGGGCCCCCTTCGCGCTCTCCTCCGACGCCCACCTGCCCGAGCACGTCGGCTTCGCCTACGAGCGCGCGGTGGACTTCCTCGACAGCCTCGGGGTGGGGGAGATATGCGTCTTCGAGCGGCGCCAGCGGCGCCTGGCGCCACTCGCCAGCCGAGTCGGTTGATGATCGGGATCGGCTACGACAGCCACCGCTTCGCCGAGGGCCGGCGCCTGGTGCTCGGCGGCGTGGAGATCGACCACCCGCGTGGCCTCGCGGGGCACTCCGACGCCGACGTCCTCACCCACGCCGTGATCGACGCCATCCTCGGCGCCGCCGGCGGTGGCGACATCGGCACGATGTTCCCCGACGACGACGAGCGGTGGAAGGACGCCGACTCGGTCGACCTGCTGCGGACCGTGGTCGGGACGATCTCCGGGCCGATCGTCAACGTCGACGCGACCGTGATCTGCGAGGAGCCCCGGCTCGGCCCCTACCGGGCCGAGATCGAGCGGACGATCGCTGAGGCGACCTCGGCCCGGGTCAGCGTCAAGGCGACGAGCAACGAGGGCATGGGCTGGATCGGTCGCGGCGAGGGCATCGCCTGCATCGCGGTCGCCTCACTACAGAGCGAATAGTCTTCGCCGCGATGGGGATCCTCAGCGACAGCGCGTCGAAGCTGCGGGCATCGGCCTCCGACTCGCTCTTCGAGATGAAGGTGCTGCGCGAGGCGGGCATCCTGGCGCCCGTTCGCCCCGACCGGGCCGTGAAGATCGGCACCACCTTCCTCCGCTGGGGCGCCTCGCCGGCGACCGGGATCGCCACCGCCGCGATCCATCACCCGCACGAGATCGCGGTGATCGACGAGCGCGGCTCGCTCAGCTTCGAGCGCCTGCACCGCCGCTCCAACGCCCTCGCCCACTCGTTCGCCGCGATGGGGATCGGCTACGGCGACGGGGTCGGGATCATGTGCCGCAACCACCGCGGCTTCCTCGAGGCGACCCTCGCCACCGCCAAGCTCGGCGCCAGTGCGCTCTACCTCAACACGATGTTCGCCGGACCGCAGCTGGCCGAGGTGGCCCGCCGCGAGGCGCCGAAGGCGCTCGTCTACGACGCCGAGTTCGCCGGCCTGCTGGAGGACGTCGACGATTCCGTCGCCCACGTCGTCGCCTGGGTCGAGGACGGCGAAGAGGCCGGTGGGACGACGCTGGAGCAGCTGATCGCGGCCGGCGCCGAGTCGGACCTGAGCCCGCCGCCCGACAAGCCCCGTTTCGTGATCCTCACCTCCGGCACCACCGGTGCGCCGAAGGGCGCCCAGCGCTCCAGCCCCGACGGGCTGCTGGCGATCGCGGCGCTGATCGACAGGATTCCCTTCCGCAGTCGCGAGACGATGATGATCGCGGCGCCGCTCTTCCACTCCTGGGGCTTCTTCCACTTCATCATGAGCCTGCCGACGGCCTCGACGATGGTGCTGCGCCGCCGCTTCGACCCCGAGGGGACGCTGCGGGCGGTCCAGGAAAGCCGCGCCCAGGTGCTGGCGGTGGTGCCGGTGATGATCCAGCGGATCCTCGGCCTTCCCGACGAGACGCTCTCCTCCTACGACCTCTCCTCGCTGCGGATCACCTCGCTCTCCGGCTCGGCCCTGCCGGGAGAGCTGGCGCTGGAGTGGATGGACCGCTTCGGCGACTCCGCCTACAACCTCTACGGCTCGACCGAGGTCGCCTACGCGACCGTCGCCACCCCCGAGGACCTGCGCGCCGCCCCCGGGACCGCCGGGCGGCCCCCGCGCGGCACTACGGTGAAGATCGTCGACGAGGCCGGGCACGAGGTGCCGCGGGGCGACGTCGGGCGCATCTTCGTCGGCAACGAGATGTCCTTCGAGGGCTACACGGGCGGGGGCGGCAAGGAGATGATCGACGGCCTGCTCAGCAGCGGCGACGTCGGCCACATCGACTCCGGCGGCCGGCTCTTCGTCGACGGCCGTGACGACGAGATGATCGTCTCCGGTGGCGAGAACGTCTTCCCGCGCGAGGTCGAGGATCTGCTGGCCGACCACGAGGCGGTGGTCGAGGCCGCCGTGATCGGCGTCGCCGACCCCGAGTTCGGCCAGCGGCTGAAGGCCTTCGTCGTCGCCAGGGCAGGGGTGGAGATCTCCGAAGACGACCTGAAGGCGCACGTCAAGGCGAACCTGGCCGCCTACAAGGCCCCTCGCGAGGTCGAGTTCCTCGACGAGCTTCCCCGCAACGCCACCGGCAAGGTGCTCAAGCGCGACCTCCACGCGCGCGAGAAGGAGAGCTCCACCTCCTGAAAGGCGAAGCTCTCCTAATGGTCGCTATGTGACCCTGAAGCCGATCGCGTTGCCCCCGCCTGTTTCCTCGGCCTTCACTGTGCTTACCCCTTCGTAGGTGCCGTCCAAATAGATGTTGTCTTTCGGTTCGTTCGGGCATTCGGCCCCGTTCGTCACCGAGTAGGTCATTTCGTGGAGATCGATCAACATGTGGATGTCCATTTTCGGCTGGGCCGTTGTTGTGTTTTCGGTCACGAATTCGTTGCCGAAGGCCTGCCCGTAGATCTTCACTTCACATTTCGTCCCCGGCACCGTGATCACGATCTTGTGGACCGGTTTTTCCGGTGTGGCTTTGCAGACGATTTCGGCTTTGGTGTAGATCGCGTCGGGGTTTTTGGGGTCGACTGTTTCTTGTGGTCTGAACTCGAAGTCACATTCGTTCGTTGCCACTATCGCTTCGAAGCCGCCGAGCGTGCAGCCCGAGAAAGTCGGGGTCACTGTCAGCATTCCGAGCGACAGCGCTTCGCGTTTGCCGTGGAATTTCACGCTGTTGCATCTGAGGACTCCCGCGGCCGTGGTGATTTTGTGCTGCGTGACTTCACTGCCTGTGATCGTGCCCGAGATCTGTTCGCCTGTGATTGTCGCCGAGACCAGTCCTTCGGTCTCGATGAATCCGGCCCGCGCCGCCGGCGCCGCCACCGAGCACGCCGCGAGGACTGCGATCAGGGCCAGCCAGAGGATTCTGAGCTTGGCGGTCATGCTGCTCTCCCTTCGTTTGGTCCCCGCCCGAAGGGAGGCATACCGGGTTAGACTTAATAATGCAAGAAAGCTTGAGTGATGGCTCGCAGAGCTCCGGACGCAAATTGCGCGATTCACTTCGCCAGCGTCCACGCCACCTCCGCTGCCCATAGTAGGTTGCCCGGGCATGAGCGATCCAGCGAGGCAGCTGCGAGCGGTCGGTGAGGCCACCGAGGCCATGCACGGCGTCGCCGAGCAGGCGCTGGAGTGGGTTCGCGTCAGCGAGGAGCGTGTGGCCAAGGCCGAGGCGCGGGCCGACCGGGTCGGCGTCGAGCTGAAGGAGCGGGCGATGGGGACGCTGCGCGGCGTCTCCGCCGAGGCTCGGCAGCGGATCGCCGCCGAGCGCAAGGCGAGGTGCGAGGCTGAGTCCCGGGTGGCCGGCGCAGAAGAGGCGCGCGACCGTGCCGAGCGGGCCTTTGAGGAGCTGCAGAAGCGCTCGCAGGCCGAGAACGAAGCCGTTGCCGCGCACGCGTCCGAGCTGCAGGCCGAGGCCAAGAGCTCGATCGCCGAGGCGGCGAGGAACCTCGAGGCGGAGGTCGAGCGCCGGGTTGGCGCCGCGCGCGAGGAGATCGAGGCCGAGGCCGACCGCCGCGCCGCCGCCGCCGAGCAGCGTGCCGCCGATGCCGAGGCCGCCGCCGCGGAGTCCCACGAGACGGCGGTGCGGTTGGAGACCGAGATAGAGCGGCGTGTGATGGAGGGCACCAAGGAGGTGCGCCGGGAAGCCGAGGAGAGCGTTCGCAAGCTGGTCGAGAAGGTCGAGCGAGGGGCCGAGGAGGCGGCCCGCGCCCGGGCCGAAGACCAGCTCCGCGTCGAGTCCGACCGGATCCGGATCCAGGCCGCGCGGCGCGAGGAGCGCGCCCGCGAGGCCACCGAGGACGAAATCAAGGCCAGCGCCAAGCGCGCCAAGCGCGAGGCTCAGGCGGCGGCCGAGGAGACGGCGCCGGCCTGGCTGCGCGGCGAGTCGACCGCCACGGCCGGCTACCGAACCTTCTAGTCTCGGCCTCGCGATGCGCGAGGTGCGGATCAGGGACACGCTCAGCGGCGGGCCGCGGGCCCTCGACCCCTCCGGGAAGGTGGGGATCTACGCCTGCGGCCCCACCGTCTACAGCCGCATCCACGTCGGCAACGCGCGCCCCTTCGTCGTCTTCTCCCTCTTCGCCCGCTTCCTGCGCTCCGAGGGCTACCGGGCGCGGCTCGTCATCAACGTCACCGACGTCAACGACAAGATCTACGTCGCCGCGAAGGCGGCTGGAGAGCCGTCGGGCGAGTTCGCGGCGCGGATGGCCCGCGCCTACCTCGAGGACACCGACCGGCTCGGGCTGGGCCGCCCCGACGCCGAGCCGCTGGCGACCGAGACGATCGCCGGGATCGTGGCGCTGATCGCCGACCTGGTCGAGTCCGGCCACGCGTACGAGTCGGGTGGCGACGTCTACTTCCGCGTCCGCAGCTTCGGCGGGTACGGCAAGCTCTCCAACCGGCGCGCCGAGGACATGGACCAGGGCGAGGAGGCCGGCTCCGCTTCGCTCAAGGAGGATCCGCTCGATTTCGCCCTCTGGAAGGCCCACAAGCCCGACGAGGACACGCAATGGGACTCGCCCTGGGGCCCAGGCCGGCCGGGCTGGCACATCGAGTGCTCGGCGATGGCGGAGGCCGAGCTGGGCGCGTCGTTCGCGATCCACGGCGGCGGCTCCGACCTCGTCTTCCCTCACCACGAGAACGAGATCGCCCAGTCGGAGGCGGCCGGGAGGCCCTTCGCCCAGATCTGGATGCACAACGGGATGATCGAGACCGACGCCGCCAAGATGTCGAAGTCGGAGGGCAACATCTTCCAGCTCTCCGAGGCGCTCGACCGCTATGGGCGCGAGGCGGTGGTCGCCTACCTGATCTCCGGGCACTACCGGCAGCCGCTTGCGTTCGGGGCCGAGCAGATGGAGCAGGCGGTCGCGCAGGTCGAGCGGTTGAAGAACTTCTTTCGGGAGCACCCGGTGGACGGAGAGTCCGGGGGGGTCCTGTCGGAGCAACAGCGGATCGAACAGCGGGGAGGCTCCGCCGACCCCTCCCCCGGCGCCCGTCTCGACAGGTTCCGAGATGCGCTGGCGGATGACTTCAACACGCCGCGGGCGATGGCCGAGGCGTTTGAGCTGGTGGCGGAAGCCAACCGCGAGAACATCCCAGGTGCCTCTGAGGCGCTGCGGGAGATGCTGGAGCTGGTTGGGCTCGAGTCGCTGGCGGAGGTCGAGGAGGGCGGCGACTCTGAGGTCGAAGGGCTGATGGCGGAGCGAGAGCAAGCTCGCGCGGCCAAGGATTTCGAGCGCGCCGATGCGATCCGCGACCAGCTGGCTCAGCTGGGCTGGGAAGTGCGCGACGGGGCCGACGGTGCTCGCTTGGTTCCCAGGGGTTAGATGGCAGGCCAGGTCATCTACGGCCGCCAGCCGGTCGCCGAGGCGGAGCGGGGGAGGCGTCGCGTCCACCGCGTCTGGCGAGCACCGGAGACGGCGGCGGCCGAGCTGGAGCGGCTCTGTGGCTCCCCGGACCATCAGGGAGTGGCGGCGGAGGTGGATCCCTATCCCTACGCGGACCCGCGCGGACTGCTCCGCGGCGAGGACTCGCTGCTCGTCGCCCTCGATCAGGTCCAGGACCCGCGCAACCTCGGCGCCGTCTGCCGCTCGGCGGAGTTCGCCGGCGCGACCGGGGTCGTCTTGCCGCTCCGCCGCTCCGCCGCCGTCACGGCCGCTACCTGCAAGGCCTCGGCGGGTGCCGTCGAGCACCTCCAGATCGCCCACGTCCGCAACCTCGCCGATTGGCTCGCCGACGCCAGGTCAGCCGGCTTCTGGATCTGGGGAGCCGATGCGGAGGCGGAATCACCAGCCTGGGACGTCGACTTGAAGGGGCCGACCGTGCTGGTGCTCGGCGGCGAGGGCAAGGGCCTCCGCCCAAGGGTGGCCAAGTCATGCGACGGCCTCATATCCCTTCCCCGACGCGGCAAGGTCGAGTCGCTGAACGTCTCAGCGGCCGCAACCGCCCTCCTCTTCGAGGCCCTGCGACAGCGCGGCTGAGCTTCTAACAAATGCAACGGCGGTTGCATTTATGTCCCCCGCGGGTTGACAGAACTCCGTTCGGCCGTAAACTAGCGACGCAACAAGGGTGAACCTCAGCTTGAGTGTGAGGTAGACCCGTCGATAAGAGGCGCCTCGGGGGAGGTAAGCGGCGCCACGACCCTTCAGCAAGGAGAAGGATCTGTGGCTCTCTCTACGCCTACGCACGAAATGCCAGCCCCTGCGGCTGGTCGACGAGCCGGACCCGCCCGCGCCCATCAGGCTAACTCTCAAGCTGAGCTTGATGACCACTACCTCGTCGCTCTCGCCAAGGACGGCAAGACCGACGCCTATGACGCGATCATCCGTCGCTACCGCGGCTTCGTTCGCCTCAAGGCCTCGTCCTACTTCCTGCTCGGCGGCGAGTCCGACGACCTGATCCAGGAGGGCCTGCTCGGCCTCTACAAGGCGATCCGCGATTACCGCACCGATCGCGAGTCGAGCTTCCGCAACTTCGCCGAGCTCTGCATCACCCGGCAGATCATCACCGCGGTCAAGACGGCGACCCGCAACAAGCACACGCCCCTCAACCAGTACGTCTCCTTCAGCCAGACGCCGGCGGCGGCCGGGGACTCCGACACGACCCTGGACGAGATCCTGCCGGGGCCGAGCGTGCACGACCCGGTCAACCAGGTGATCGCATCCGAAGAGCTGGCGAGCCTCGTCGCCTGCCTCTCCGGCGTCTCCGGCGTCCTCTCCGACCTCGAGAGCCGCGTCCTCTCCCTCTACCTCGACGGCCACTCCTACGAGGCGATCGGCGAGCGGCTGGAGTGCGACACCAAGACCGTCGACAACGCCCTGCAGCGGGTCAAGCGCAAGGTCGGCTCTCACCTCTCGTCTCGAGAGGTTCCCCTCTAACCCCCTCCGACCAAGCAGATCAAGGACGCAGGGAGCGAAGCGTGCTCTGCACGTGAGCGACCGAGGACGCCGAGCTGCGCAGGTCGGCGAGGACGTAGTCGAGGAGCTCGCGGCCATGGTCCGAGGCGACGGCAATGTCGTCGGCCTTGACTCGGACCCGGTGCGGCGGTTGGGGAAGACGCCGGCGTAGGAGACGCCGAGCCGCTCGAGGTCGTCCGCGACCAGCGCGGTCGCCGGCTTCTCCAGGGGGAGATCGATGTAGATCGCGTCGAGCCCGGCCCGGTGGAAGAGGTGGTGGCGCTCGGCGGCGATCGCCGCCTCCAGGTCGGCGCCCGGCACCTGGACGGTCAGCAGGGCGAGGTTGTGGTCCCCGTCGACCTCCACGTGAAGCTCGGTCCGGCTCTCGAGCTTGGCTCCCCGCGGCGGCTTCGCCAGCGTGCCCCGCAACTGGCACAGCGCCAGCGTCTGGCCGACTATCTCGTGATGGCGCTCGGGTGCGTATACCCGCCGCTCGTGGCCGTCGTTCAGCTTCGTGTAGAAGAGGGCCGCCGACTGCCGGCGCCGCGGCGCTCCCCCGGCGGCGTCGTTGGCGACCGAAGCGGGGACCCAGCCGAGCAGGAACCCGGTCTCGTGCGCCCCCAGCTCGATGTTGGCCCGCTGGCTGTAGGGGTGGGCGGCGGTCGCCTCGCTGAACATGCCGGCCAGCCCCTCTCCCCGCGCCCAGTCCATCAGGAAGCGCTTGGTCCGCGTGAAGAGGTGCTGGCCGCGGGCGGCCGGCATCGTCACCGCCTGGCCCGAGTGGGCGACCGCGTCTCCCGCCGCAGCCAGGCTCATCCCCTCGTGGCAGAGCAGCTCGCCCTCGGCCGACTCGGCGACGCAGGAGACGTACCTGCCGTCGGCCAGACGGGCCGAAACCTCCGCCCGGTCATATACCCAGCTGACGTCGTACGTGGTCCCGTAAGCTGCTTCTATCGCCTCGGTGAGGACGCTACCCTCGTCCGGCCCGAGGAACCTGAACGTCACATCCATTTGTCTATCTTCGCCACCACGCCCGCCTAGCTCAACCTGGGAGAGCACCTGATTTGTAATCAGGAGGTTGCCGGTTCGAACCCGGCGGCGGGCTTTCGTAGAAGCTCCTGCCAATCGGCGGTTTTGGGTCGCCAGAAATCATCTAGAAATCGTCCCGCATCGCGCTCCATTTGAGGCACCGGTGGCTGATACTTTCACGGCACCGCGACGGATCCGGCGCGGCCACGGCCCGCTTGCACGCGGTTTGTCCGTACGGTTGACTGGCGTAATGCGGCCGGACGCACAGCCACCGGCGAGGCTCGATCGAGATCAGGTCATCGAGTTCGCGCATCGGGCCAGCGCCGCCGGCGAAGAGCTCGACCTGAGCGGCTACGACCTGAGTGGGGTGGACCTCGCCGGTACCGACCTCGTCTGGCGGCGGGTCGTCTTCGGCCGTCACGGCGGGTCTCCGCCGGCGATTCTCCGCGGCACGAGCTTCCGCAACAGCAGACTCGAGGAGTGTCTCTTCGCACATGCCGACCTGACCGACGCCGACTTCCGCGGTTGCGACATCGTTCGCTGTGATCTGCGTTACGCCATGTTCTGCCGGACGACGCTCGGCGACGCGACCGTCGTTCGTTCGGACTTCTACCGAGCGACTCTGGGGCAGGGGACGGTGATGCTCAACACGACCTTGGAGCTGGTCAGCCTGACGACCGACCTCGAGGGCGCACAGGACTTGGCCTGGACGACGTTTAGCGCTCGAAGCCGGCCGCCGGCGCTGGTGCTCGAGGACGAGGGCGCCTATCGGGAGTTCCTTCAGCCGACGAAGGGGGATCGGCTGGCAAGCTATGACATCGATGCCGCCATCGCCGACCGGCTTCTCGACGCCGCGCGCATCTACCGTCTGCTCTGCGGTCTCTGGACGGAGCGAGGGGAATTCCGCGACGCCGGCGCGGCCTACGCTCATTGCCGCCGGCTCGAAAGGCAGGCCACAGGCCCCTTCTATCGCGGTCGACCGTTCCGCCCGTTCACCTGGCTTTGGCTCTGGTTTGCCGACCTCCTCTGCGGCTTCGGTCAGAACCTCGGCCGGATCATTCCCTGGTTGGTTGCCTTGGCGCTGCTCCCCGGGGTCGCCTATGCGATCGTCGGCGGCGTGGCCGGTGCCCACGGCATCGGCGACGACCTGCTGTTCAGCGCCTCACAGCTGACCGCCTCCACGCCGGCCCGCTTCGCCGCCACCAGCCCGCTCCTCGATTGGATCCGTGTCGTGCAAACGCTGCTCGGGGTGGCATTGCTGGGCCTCTTCGGCTTCGTCCTCGGCAACAAGATTCGCTATTCCTGATCGTGGCCCATCGGGCGCCCGGACTTCGAGTGCGGCGAGCAGTCCGTCGACGTCGCAGACGACAGCGCCGGCGCCGGCGAGGGCGGCCTTCGGATAGCGCGGGGAGGCGAACATCACTGAGGCGACCCCGTCGGCGCGGGCGATGGCGACGTCTTCAGGAGTGTCGCCGACGATCACGGTCCGCTCGCGTGGCCAGGAGTCGCCTCGCGAGCTCGCCCGCCTCCGGGCGATCGGCACCAGCATCGCGCGCGCCTCAGCGTCGTCGCCGTAAGCGCCGATCGCCAGATCGAAGACCCCGGTCAAGCCCATGCGCTCTATCTTGGCGACGGCGATCGCCCGAAGGTTGCCGGTGAGCAGGCTGAGGTGCATGCCCCTGTCTCCGAGTTGCCTCAGAGCCGCCGCCAATCCCGGCCGGATATGCCACTCGCGCGCCGAGTCCTCGTCGGCGACGAAGGCCTCTCCCGCCGCTCTTATCCAGGCGGCCCGCCCCGCCTCGACCACCTGCTCGTCCAAGCCGGCCCCAG
>Ga0209647_1003075_pt1 | contig 13129 bp, 12 predicted proteins | sample GraSoi_2013_60cm_FD_185827 | JGI IMG/M metagenome (GOLD analysis project Ga0209647, IMG submission 185827) | Grasslands soil microbial communities from the Angelo Coastal Reserve, California, USA - Sample 9_17_2013_60cm (SPAdes) (version 2) | ecosystem: Environmental > Terrestrial > Soil >... | reverse complement strand
ACCAGCTGCGCGATCACCTTGCCGCCGGTGGCCTCGGCGATGCCGAGGTCGCGGTAGAGGAAGAAGTCGCGCAAGCCTCCGCTGAGATATTCGGTTTCGCCGGCCTTCATGTGCGAAAACTTGTTCTCGACTTTCTGCAGCATCTGCGCTCTCCCTTTCAGAATTCGACTTCCAGCTCGTCGATGTCGGTTTGCTCCAGCTTCGCCGCCGCCACCCACTCCAGCATGTCGGGCCACGCCATGATGCGTGCCGCATAGTCGGCGCAGGCGCGGTCGAGCTTCACGTCGTAAGTCAGGAAGCGCGTCACTACCGGCGCATACATCGCGTCGGCCATCGACAGCTTGCCGAACAGATACGGACCGCCGTAGGTGGAGAGGCACTCGCGCCAGATGTCGGCGATGCGCTCGATGTCGGCTTGCGCACGCGACCAGATGCGAAAGCCGGGGAAGCGGGCCTTGACGTTCATCGGCAGCGCCGAGCGCAGCGCGCTGAAGCCGGAGTGCATCTCGCCGCAGATCGAGCGGCAGCGCGCGCGCGCGGTGCGATCCGCGGGCACGATGCCGGCCTTGGGCGCCAGCTCGTTCAGATACTCGGCGATCGCGAGCGTGTCCCAGACGCGCACGCCGTCGTGCGTCAGGCAGGGAACCAGGATCGACGGCGAGAGCAGCAGCAGCTCGGCGCGCGCCTGCGAATCGTCCGGCGGCAGCAGCACCTCGTCGAAGGCGATGCCGCTCATGCGCGCGAGCAGCCATCCCCTCAGCGACCAGGATGAATAGTTCTTGCTGCTGATGGTTAGCGTTGTCTTCTTCATGCCGGCGATTCATCAAAAAGGTGCGTGCACCATCTTTTGCGCGCCGCGTCGGAGCATTCGGCAGGTCTGCGGGCGCTGAATCGTTCCCCTGGCCGGTGCGTCGCAATAGTCATGCCATTGGTATGCATATTGCTCGTCAGCTGTCGGGGACAAGGGGAAGCATGCTGTATCAATCGTTCCAGGCGTTCACCGATCTCGCGCATCCGGTTCGCGCGCTGGCCGTTGCGGTCAGCCGCGGCATGGGCACGGACTGGGCGACGAGCCCGCTGGACTATCCGCTGCGCAAGCTCGCCGCCACCTACGAGCTGATCGCGCTCGGCAAGCTCACGCACAGCCGGCCGGACTTCGGCATCAGCGCCGTCACCGTGAACGGCCGCGAGGTCGCGGTGCGCGAGGAAGTCATCCACGCCACGCCGTTCGGCTCGCTGCTGCGCTTTCGCAAGGAGATGGACGCCTGCGGGCCGCGCGTGCTGCTGGTCGCGCCGCTCTCGGGGCACTTCGCCACCTTGCTGCGCGGCACGGTGCAGACCCTGCTCGCCGATCACGATGTCTACATCACCGACTGGCACAACCCGCGCGACGTGCCGCTCTCGGCGGGACGCTTCGGGCTCGAGGAGTATGTGCTGCACCTGGTGGAATTCATCGAGCACATGGGGCCGGGCGGGCATGTGGTCGCGGTCTGCCAGCCGACGGTGGCGGCGCTGGCCGCGGTCGCGGTGATGGCCGAGGACCAGCATCCGGCGCAGCCGCTCAGCCTTACGCTGATGGCGGGCCCGATCGACACGCGCGTCAATCCGACCAAAGTGAACCAGCTCGCGACCAGCCGCCCGATCGAGTGGTTCGAGGCCAATCTCATCGCCACCGTGCCGCAGCGCTATGCCGGGGCCTCGCGGCGCGTGTATCCCGGCTTCGTGCAGCTCGGCGCCTTCATCAGCATGAACCTCGAGCGCCATCTCAAGGCGTTCGGCGATCTGTTCCACTGCCGCGTCAAGGGCGAGCACGCCAAGGCCGATGCGACGCGCAAGTTCTACGAGGAGTACTTCGCGACCATGGACCTCACCGCGGAGTTCTACCTGGAGACGGTGCAAGCCATTTTCCAGGAGCAGGCGCTGGCGAAAGGCACGCTCGAGATCCGTGGCCGCCGCGTCGATCCCGGCGCCATCCGGCGCATGGGCCTCCTGACGGTCGAGGGCGAGCGCGACGACATCTGCGCGGTCGGGCAGACGCTCGCCGCGCAGGACCTTTGCCGCAGCGTGCGTCCTTACCTGAAGAACCACCATGTGCAGCCGGGCGTCGGCCACTACGGCGTGTTCAGCGGCAAGAAATGGGAGAACGGCATCTACCCCGTGCTGCGCGACATGATCCAGATGACGCAGCAGACGCTTTAGTTGGCGCTGCGTCCCCTGAACGCCCATCCGGTAAAGCGCTGCTCGATCGCCGCCGTCAGGCCATAGAGCACGATCCCGAGGAAGGCGAGCACCAGCAGTCCGGCGAATACGATCGGCACCTGGAACGAGGCCTGGGCGTCGAGCATCAGCTTGCCGATGCCCTTGTTCGAGCCGACGGTCTCCGAGACCACGGCGCCGACGAAGGCGAGAGTGATCGCGACCTTCAGCGAGCCGAAGAAGTAGGGCAGCGAGCGCGGGATGCCGATCTTGCGCACGATATCGAGCTTGGACGCGCCCAGCGCCCGCAGCACATCCTCCATCTCCGGCTCCACGGTCGCGAGACCGGTGGCGACGTTGACCACGATCGGAAAGAACGAGATCAGGAAGGCGGTGAGGATGGCGGGGATCTCGCCCAGTCCGAACCAGAGGATCAGCACCGGCACCACCGCCACCTTCGGGATCGAGTTGAAGCCGATCATCACCGGATAGAGCCCGGCGTAGATGGCGCGGTGCCAGCCGACGAGGATGCCGAGCAGCAGGCCGAACACGGTGGCCATCAGGAACCCGGCCAGCGTGGTCCACAGGGTGACGATGGAGTTGCTCGCAATCGGCGCGCGGTACTGCCACAGGGCGCCGAACACCGCCGACGGCGCGGGCAGGATGGTGAGCGGCACGTTGAGCACCCGGCAGGCGATCTCCCAGAGCACGAAAAGCGTGACGGTGAAGGCGGCGGGCGAGAGCACCCGAAGGGCGAGCACGCTGCGTTCCATCAATGCCTCGCGCCGATCAGCCCGCGCAGCTCGTGCACGATGTTCTGGAACGGCTCCGTATAGGTGACCTCGAGGTCGCGCGGCCGGGCAATCGGCACTTCGCAGCGCCGCACGATGCGCCCGGGCCGGCTCGACATGACATAGACCGTATCGGCCAGGAATACCGCCTCGCGCAGATCGTGCGTCACCAGCATCACGGTGACGTTCCTTGCCGCCTGCAGGTCGCGCAGCGCGCACCACAGCTCTTCGCGCGTGAAGGCGTCGAGCGCGGCGAAAGGCTCGTCGAGCATCAGGATGTCCGGCTCGTGGATCAGCGCGCGGCAGATCGAGGCGCGCTGCTGCATGCCGCCCGAGAGCTCCCAGGGAAATTTTGCGGTGAACCCGGCGAGCCCCACCGACTCGAGCAGCTTCACCGCCTTGTCGCGGTAGGCGGCGCGCTCGGCGCGCATGCGGCTGCGATACGGCTCGACGATCTCGAGGGGCAGCAGCACGTTGTCGGTCGCGCTGCGCCACGGCAGCAGATTGGAGTTCTGGAACGCCATGCCGACCGACTTGAGCGGCCCGCGCACCGGCTGGCCTTCGACAGTGAGCTTGCCGGAGAGCGGCGGATGCAGCCCGGAGACCAGCTTCATCAGCGAGCTCTTGCCGCAGCCCGAGGGCCCGACGACCGCGACGAACTCGCCGCGCGCGATCGACAGGCTGACGTCCTCGACGGCCCGCACCGCGGCCGCGCCGCGTCCGTATCCCATCGAGACGTGCTCGAGCCGGACGAAGTCGTGCACGGCTATTTCACCAGCCGCTGCTCCTTCGCCGGCAGGTAGCGGGCGGTGAACACGTCGGCGGCCTTCGGCTTGTTGGTGTAGTTGAAGGTCAGGCCGATCTGGTCGATGGAGCGCTCCAGGCGCTTGAAGTCGACGCCGCCGAGGCCGTTCTTGCGCACGTCCGGCGTCACGAAGTTCTTGTCGAGCGAGAGCTTGAGCCGCTCGAGCTCGACGTCGCGCTTGGCGATCGGGTTCCGCTTCATCAGCGAGTCGATGGCGGCCTCCGGATCCTTGATCGTGTCCTGGATGCCGCGGATCGTGGCCCGCACGAAGCCCGACACCGCCTTCGGCGAGAAGCGCATGAAGTCCGGGTTGGCGATGATCACGTTGCCGTAGAGGTCGACGCCGTAGTCGCGCATCAGCAGCACCACGATGTCCTCGCCGGCCACGCCGTTCGCCTTGAGGTTCATGTACGACGAGAACCAGAAGCCGGCGATCGCGTCGACGCGGCCTTGCGCCAGCATCGGCTCGCGTACCGGAAAGCCGACGTTCTCGATCTTCACCTTCGAGGCGTCGATGCCGTTCGCCTGGACGAAGATCGGCCACTGCGCCCAGGCGCCGTCGGCGGCCGGCGCGCCCAGCGTCTTGCCTTCCAGGTCCTTCGGCGCCTTGATGCCGGACTTCTTCAGCGCCACGATCGAGAAGGCCGGCGTGTCGTAGACCATCATCACCGCCATCACCGGCAGGTTGCGCGGGTTGTCGCGGTATTTCACCAGCGAGTTGATGTCGGCGAAGCCCACCTCGTAGGCGCCGGACGCCACGCGGTTGATGCCTTCCACCGAGCCCGAGCCCGGATCGACCGTGACCTCCAGCCCTTCGGCCTTGTAGTAGCCCTTGTCGATCGCGACGAAATACGGCGCCGCGGGGCCTTCGAAGCGCCAGTCGAGCGCGAAGCGCACCGGAGTTTCCTTTGCGGCCAGCGCGCTGCCGCAGACGAGGGCGGCGCAGAGCAGGACGGAAATACGCATGCGAGTGCTCCCTGGTTGATGGTTCATTCGGACTTCGCGCCGGCACGAAACCAGCGCGCGATGAGTTGCCGTTCTTCTTCGGTGATCGCGGTGAGGTTGCCGGGCGGCATTGCCTTCGTGATCACCTGCTGCTGGACCTGAGCCGCGTAGCTGCGGATGCGTTCCGGGGTGTCGAGCATCACGCCCTTCGGCGCTTCCGCGAAGCCCTGGAAACTGGGCTTTGCCGCGTGGCAGGTGACGCAGCGCGCCGCCACGATCTGCTTCACGTCCTCGAACTTCGCCCCGCCACTATCGTTGCTCGTGTGCGGCGCGATCAGCAGCGCGATCGCCGCCAGGATCGCGATGCCCGCCGCCAGCGGCAGCGGCGAGGCCTTGCCTTTGTGCCGCTGCACGAACCAGACGCGGATCAGCGCGCCCGCCGCGGTGAAGCCGATCAGCACCAGCCAGTTCCAGGCGCTGCCGAAGGTCATGGCGTAATGGTTGGAGATCATCACGAACAGCACCGGCAGCGTGAAGTAGGTGTTGTGTACGCTGCGCTGCCGGGCCACCGCGCCGGTTGTGGGATCGGGTGGGCGATCTTCGGCAAGAGCGCGCACCCATTTGCGCTGCGCTGGCATGATCACCATCGCGACGTTCGCCACCATGATGGTGCCGAGAATCGCCCCGTAATGGATGTAGGCGCCGCGGCCGCCGAAGGTGCGCGTCAGGCCCCAGGCGGCGAGCGAGAGCAGCGCGAATACCACCACGCCGAGCAGCGTATCGTTGCGGCCGAGCGGCGACTTGCACAGCAGGTCGTAGATGATCCAGCCGGCGGCGAGCCAGGCAAGGCCGGCGCCGACCGCCGCGCCCGGCGAGAGATTCAGCACCGCCTTGTCTACGAGGTAGACCTCTGCCGCCAGGTAGTAGGAAAGCACCAGCAGCGCGAAGCCCGAGATCCAGGTCCAGTAGGCCTCCCACTTGAACCAGTGCAGCGTCTCGGGCATCGCCGGCGGCGCGGCGGCGTATTTCTGCGCGTGGTAGAAGCCGCCGCCGTGCACCGCCCAGAGCTCGCCGGCAACACCGGCCGCGCCGTCGGCCGGGTGCTTCGGCTTCTCGAGTGAATCGTCGAGGAAGATGAAGTAAAGCGAGGCCCCGATCCAGGCGACGCCGGTGACGAAATGCGTCCAGCGCACCAGCAGGTTCGCCCAGTCGAGCAGGTAGGCCTGCACTACGAACCGCGGTAGGTGCTATAGCTCCACGGCGATACCAGCAGCGGCACGTGGTAATGCTGATCGGGACCGGCGATGCCGAAGCGCAGCGGCACGCGGTTCAGGAACGGCGGCTCGGGCAGCGTCGCGCCGCGCGCGCGAAAGTAGTCGGCGACGTGAAACACCAGGCGGTATTCGCCCCTGATCAGCGTGTCGCCCTCGAGCAGCGGCGCGGGGCAGCGGCCGTCGGCGGTGGTGGCGACGCTCTTGAGGAGCTTCCAGCCGCCGCCCTCGAGGATCGAGAGCTCGACCTTCATCCCGGCTGCGGGAATTCCGCTCGCCGTATCCAGCACGTGCGTGGTCAGGCGTCCCATGTCACCCCAGCAGATTGTCCAGGCGCGCGCGTGCGATGTGGCCGATCTGCGCTAGGGCATTGCCGATTTCGGTTTCACGGTCGTTGCCCAGACGCCGCTGGAATTGCGCGACGACCGTGTCCCGGGACGCGTGCAGCTTGAGCGCGACGATGCAGGGAAAGCCGAATTTCTCGTGGTAGCTGCGATTGAGCGCGGCCATCTGGTCGAGCTCGCCGCGCGACAGCGCATCGAATCCGAGCCGCGCCTGCTCCGAGGTGGAATCGGCGGTGAGCCTGCCCGACGTCGCCTCGCGTCCGGCAAGTTCGGGATGCGCGCGGATCAGCGTGAGTTGCGCCTCGAGCGGTGCGGCAAGCACCGCCTGCATCATCTTCGCGTGGAGCTGTTCCACGTTTGCGAACGGACGCTGCGCGAAGGCCTGCTGTGCGATCCACGGCGAGTGCTCGAAGACTGCGCCGAGCGCGGCGACGAACTGCGCGTGTGCGAGACGATTCACTTCCTGAAGCGTCATCGACGCATCGTAGTATAGACTCGGCGCATGCCGGGTCCGCGCAAGAAAAAGGCGAGCGGCTATCCGCGCGATCTCGTCGGCTACGGCGCCACGCCGCCCAAGGCGCGCTGGCCCGGCGGCGCGCGCATCGCGCTGCAGTTCGTCCTGAACTACGAAGAGGGCAGCGAGAACGCCATCCTGCATGGCGATGCCGCATCCGAATCGTTTCTCTCCGAGATGGTCGCGGCGCAGCCCATCCCCGGCGCGCGCAACATGTCGATGGAGTCGCTGTTCGAGTACGGCTCGCGCGTCGGCGTGTGGCGCGTGCTCGCGCTCTTCCGGCGCTACGGCATGCCGCTTACCGTGTACGGCGTGGCGATGGCGATGCAGCGCAATCCGGCGGCGGTGGAAGCGTTTCTTCGCGACAAGCACGAAGTCGCGAGCCACGGCTGGCGCTGGATCAACTACCAGCATGTGCCGCTCGCGCTCGAGCGCGAGCACATGCAGCGGGCGATCGAGATCCATACGCGGCTCACCGGCAAGCGGCCGCTCGGCTGGTACACGGGGCGCACCAGCCCGAACACCCGCCGGCTGGTGGTCGAGGACGGCGGCTTCGTCTGGGACGCCGACGATTACAGCGACGAGCTTCCCTGGTACGACGCGCGTTACGGCAAGCCGCAGCTCATCGTCCCCTACACGCTGGACACGAACGACATGCGCTTCGTCCAGCCGCAGGGCTTCAATTCCGGCGAGCAGTTCACCCAGTACCTCAAGGACAGCTTCGATGTCCTCTACGACGAGGGCCGGCAGACGCCGCGCATGATGTCGATCGGCCTGCACTGCCGCCTCGCGGGCCGGCCGGGCAGGCTCGCTTCGCTCGAGCGTTTTCTCGGGTACGTGGCGAAAAAACCGAAGGTCTGGATCGCGCGCCGCATCGACATCGCGCGTCACTGGCTCAAGCATTATCCGCCGCCCGCACACTGAGCGGCAGCTCGCCTGCCTCCAACACTTGCTGTAGCTGGGCCGCGACCGCGACTGCAATCGCCCCGGGCAGCTTGCTGTCGATGCCGGCGATGCCGATCGGACAGACCAAGCGGGCAATCCGCTCCGGCGCAACGCCTTGGCGCGCAAGGCGCTGCATGAACCGCCTGGCCTTGGTCGCCGAGCCGATCAGGCCGGCCCAGGCAAACTCACGTCCAAGGATCGCGCGCACGATCTCGTAGTCGAGGTCGTGGCTGTGCGTCATCACCAGGTAGAACGCGCCTGGCGGTGCTGCCGCCACTTCGGCCTCGGGCGCGTCGCTGCAAACAATCGACGCGTTCGCCGGCACCATTGTCGGGAAGGCGTCCTCGCGGCTATCCACCCAGGTGACGCGCAACGGCAGCGCGGCCAGCACGCTCACCAGGGCGCTGCCGACATGGCCGGCGCCGAACAGCCACAGCGGCGTGAACGCCGGCTGCAGGCGCTCGACCAGAGCTGCGCTCGCTGGCGCCTGCGTGGCGATGGTCCTCTGCGGCGCAGGCCCCGGCTCGAGGCGTGTAATGAGCAGCGCGTCGGGATTTGCTTCACGCGCGGCGAGCGCGCGGCAGATGAAGTCGCGGTCTTCGCTGCCGAAGCGCTCGAACCATAGCTCCACTGCGCCGCCGCAGCACTGGCCGAGCGTCGCGCCGAGCGCGAAGCGGTCGAGGCGGGTGGCGTCGGGCTCGGCTTGGCCGAGCATGCCGCGCGCGATCTCGATCGCGCGGAACTCGAGGTGGCCGCCGCCGATCGTGCCCTCGACGGCCGCCTTGCTGACCAGCATGCAGGCGCCGGACTCGCGTGGCGCCGAACCGCGCGTCGCCGCGACGACCACGCGCACTGCGCTTGCGCCCCCGAGGACGATGCGCGAAAGCCTGTCCAGCCAGTCGGTCATGACGAGATCGCCCGCAACACGGACTCCGGCGTGGCCGGCGCGGCCAGCGCGAGCGATGCTTCGGCACCGCAGGCGTCGCGGATCGCGTGGAATACCGACAGCGCGAGCATCAGCGGCGGCTCGCCGACCGCCTTGGAGCGGAACACCGTGTCTTCGCTGTTGGGCGAATTCTCCAGGAGCCGCACGTGAGCCTCGAGCGGCCAGTCGCGTGCCGTCGGGATCTTGTAGGTCGAAGGCGAATGGGTCTTCAGCGCGCCGCTGGCATCCCACCACAGCTCTTCGCTCGTCAGCCAGCCGGCGCCCTGCAGGAAGCCGCCTTCGACCTGCCCAAGGTCCACGGCGGGATTGAGCGAGCGGCCGGCGTCGTGCAGGATGTCGACGCGCAACAGGCGTGTCTCTCCCGTGAGCGAATCGACCGCCACCTCGGCAACCGCCGCGCCATAGGCGAAGTACAGGAACGGCCGGCCGGTCATCGTCGCCTTGTCCCAATGGATCTTCGGCGTGCGATAGAAGCCTGACGCCGAGAGCGACACCCGCGCCATGTAGGCCTGCTGTACCAGCTCCGCGAAGCGAACGCGCTGGTCGCCAGCGCAGACATAACCGGCTTCGAAGCGCACCGTTTCCGGGGCGACGCCGTGGCGGCCGCCAGCGAATTGGGCGAGCCGCGCCTTGATGGTGCGCGCCGCCGCCTGCGCCGCTTTGCCGTTCAGGTCGGTCCCCGAGGAGGCCGCCGTCGCCGAGGTATTCGGCACCTTGCTCGTGTCGGCGGCGCTCACGCGGACGCGGCCGAGCGGCAGGCCGAGCTCGTCGGCGACCACCTGGGCCACCTTGGTGTAGAGACCCTGGCCCATTTCCGTGCCGCCGTGGTTCAGCAGCACGGTGCCGTCGGTGTAGACATGCACCAGCGCGCCCGCCTGGTTGTACGACGTCGCGTTGAACGCGATGCCGAACTTCACCGGGGTCAGCGCCAGGCCGCGCTTGATGAGCGGGCTCGAAGCGTTGAAGCTCGCGATCTGCGTGCGCCGCGCGCGGTAGGCGCTGGTCCTTTCCAGCTCCTCTACGAGGGGCGCGACGATGTTGTCCTCCACCGTCTGCCCATAAGGCGTGAGGTTGCGCTCTGCCTGGCCGTAGAAATTGGCGCGGCGCACGTCGAGCGCATCGATGCCCAGGTGCCGCGCGATTTGGTCGATGACCGCCTCGATCGCCATCATGCCCTGCGGCCCGCCGAAGCCGCGGAACGCGGTGTTCGATACCGTATTCGTCTTGCAGCGATGCGAGACGATCTCGACGTGCTCGAGGAAATAGCAGTTGTCGACGTGGCACACCGCGCGATCGTTGACCGGGCCGGAGAGGTCGGCCGAGAAGCCGCAGCGCGAGGCGAGCATCACGGCGAGCGCCGTGATGCGGCCGCGTTCATCGAAGCCGACGTCATAGTCGGCGATGAAGTCGTGCCGCTTGCCGGACACCAGCATGTCGTCGTCGCGGTCCATGCGCAGCTTCACCGCACGGCCGGTCTTGACCGCCAGCAGCGCCGCGGCGCAAGCCATCAGCGCCGGCCGGCTTTCCTTGCCGCCGAAGCCGCCGCCCATGCGCCGGCACTGGACCACGACCTGGTGCGCGTGGCGCCCGAGAGCGTCCGCGACCTTGTGCTGCACCTCGGTCGGATGCTGCGTCGAGCTGTACACGAGGATGCCGGCGTTTTCCTGCGGGAGCGCGACCGCGATCTGCCCTTCGAGGGAGAAATGGTCCTGCCCGCCGATGGTCACCGAGCCCTTCAGGCGATGGCGCGCGCGCGCCAGCGCCGCGGCCGGCTCGCCGCGCACCAGGCGCTGCGTCGGAATCACGAAGCTCTGGCGTGCGATCGCGGTGCGGATGTCGAGGATCGCCGGCAGCTCCTCGTACTCGACGCGCGCCGCGCGCGCTGCGCTGCGCGCCGCGGTCATTGAAGTCGCCGCGACGGCGAACAGCGACTGCCCGGCGTGCTGCACCAGGGCGCCGGCGAAGACCGGCTCGTCGGCGAGGATCGGGCCGCAGCTGTTCTTGCCCGGCACGTCGGCCGCGGTGGCCACCGCGACCACGCCCGGCGCCGTCTTCACCTTCTCGAGATCGAGCTGCCTGACGCGCGCGTGCGCCGGGCGCGCGAGGCCGAGCGCGGCATGCAGCGCGTTCGCCGGAAGCGGAATGTCGTCGGTATAGACGGCCTCGCCGCTCACGTGCAGATGCGCGCTCTCGTGATGCAGCGCCTCGCCCGAGATCGAACCGACCGTCTGCAGCTCGGTTTCGGTCATACCCGCGTCAACATTTCCGAGCCGCTGTGCTCGTGGAAAAATCTCAGCAGCAGGTTCTTCGCGACCTGCAGGCGGTACGCCGCGCTCGCGCGCATGTCGCTGATCGGCTCGTAGTCCAGCGCAAGCGCCGCCGCGGCAGCCTGGAAGGCCTCCAGCGACCAGTGACTACCGGCGAGCGCGGCCTCGGACCTCTGCGCGCGCTTCGGCACCGCCGCCATGCCGCCGTGCACCACGCGCGCCGCGACGATCCGATCGTCCTTTACTTCGAGCGCGTACGCGGCGCACACCGCCGAAATGTCCTGGTCGAAGCGCTTGGAGATCTTGTAGCAGGCGAGCCGCGTTCCGGGTCTTGGTAGCGGCACGCTCACCGATGCGATGAATTCGCCTGGCTCGAGAGCCTTTTTCTGATAACCGAGGTAAAGCGCATCCAGCGGCAAGGATCGGCGCCGCGTGCCGCGCTGCAGGTCCACCGTGGCGCCGAGCGCGATCAAGGGCGGCATCGAGTCGCCGATCGGCGAGCCGTTGGCGAGGTTGCCGCAGAGCGTGCCGGAGTTGCGGATCGGCGGCGATCCGAACCGGTTCGCGACCTCGGCGAGTGCCGGCCAGTGGCGCACGATCGCGTCCCAGGCCTGCGTGAGCGGCACGGCGGCGCCAATGCGCAGCACCTGGTCCACTTGCCGGACGTAGTTGAGATCGGCGACTTCGCCGATATAGATCAGCGGCGGCAGCTCGCGCAGCTGCTTGGTGACCCACAGGCCGATATCGGTGGCGCCGGCGAGGATCAGCGAATCGGGTCGCGCCTCGTAGGCGGCGGCCAATTCGTCCGTGGTGCGCGGCGCAAAGAAGCCTTCGATGCGCAAGCTGTCGGTTCTCTGCAGCTCACGCAGACACTGCTGCCGCCCGGCGCTCTGCGCGTCGCCAGGACTCCAGCGCTGCGGCTCGGGATAGCTGTGCATGCGCAATGCGGCGTCGACAATCGGGCGGTAGCCGGTGCAGCGGCAAAGATTGCCGGCCAGCGCATCGAGTACTTCGCCGCGCTCCGGTCGCCGGGCACCGAGGTACAGCGCGAACAACGACATGACGAATCCTGGGGTGCAGAAGCCGCATTGCGAGGCATCGCAGTCCACCATCGCCTGCTGCACCGGATGCAATGCGCCGTCCGCGGCCTTCAGGCTCTCGACGGTCACGACCTCCTTGCCGTCGAGCGTCGGCAGGAAGCGGATACAGGAATTGATCGCGCGGTAGGCGATGCGCTCGCCCTGCGGCTCGCCGACGACGACCGTGCACGCGCCGCAATCGCCTTCGGCACAGCCTTCCTTCGTACCGACGCGCTCGCAGCTTTGGCGCAGATAGGCGAGCAGCGTCGTGGTCGGCTGCGGTTCGCGTACCACCACCGCGCGACCATCGAGAAGAAAGCGGACCGTCCCCGGTTCCTGGTTATCCATCCCTGTCTCAAGCGCTCGCAAATTATGTGCCAGAGTGGCATGCAATTTGCGTTGAGCATCCATCCAACAACAAATGCGGCATCAGGGACATGGAACCGCTCATCGAGGCCCGCCACATCGTCAAACGCTTCGGCGAGCTGGTCGCAAATGAGGTTGAGCGCTTCGAGGTGCGCACCGGAGAGGTGCACGGCCTGCTCGGGGAAAACGGCGCCGGCAAGACCACCCTTTCGAAGATCCTGTACGGCTTCTACCAGCCGGACGCCGGCGAGATCCGCGTGGGAGGGGCGCTCGTTCGGATAGCGACGCCTGCGCAGGCGCGCTCGCTGGGGATCGGCATGGTGTTCCAGGAATTCAGCATCGTCCCGGCGCTTTCCGTGTTCGAGAACATCGCGCTGTTCATGCGCGCGCTGCCGGCCGTCCTGCCGCGGGTGGCACTGGAGCGGCGAATTGCCGAGGTGGCCGGCGAGCTCGGCATGCCGATGGCGCTGGAGGTCCCCGCGGGAGCACTTTCAGCGGGCGCTCAGCAGAAGATCGAGATCCTGAAACAGGTACTCGCCGGAATGCGCGTCCTGATCCTCGACGAGCCGACCAAGGTGCTCGCGCCGCAGGAGCTCACCGGATTGTTTGGCACGCTTGCCGCCCTGCGCGCGCGGGGCTACGGCGTCGTCCTCATCACTC
>Ga0209647_1003072_pt1 | contig 13141 bp, 13 predicted proteins | sample GraSoi_2013_60cm_FD_185827 | JGI IMG/M metagenome (GOLD analysis project Ga0209647, IMG submission 185827) | Grasslands soil microbial communities from the Angelo Coastal Reserve, California, USA - Sample 9_17_2013_60cm (SPAdes) (version 2) | ecosystem: Environmental > Terrestrial > Soil >... | reverse complement strand
CGTTGTTTCGTTCGCATTGATCTATTTCTTTCCTGCACCGCCATCAAAATTTACAATCGTCACTGGCGGCAAAAATCAAATCTACCAATCCATCGGTAATCGCTATCGAGAAATAATTGCGCGGTCGCATGTGGACCTGGAGGTGCGCTTAACGACGGGCGCGGTAGAAAACATCGAGCTGCTGAACGACCCGACGTCCGGCACCAGCGTTGGTATTGTGCAGGGAGGTATTTCGACCGGCGATCGCTCACCGGATTTACTGTCGCTGGGACGCATCAACTATCAAATCTATTGGATCTTTTTTAATGCGGCTGAGACCTTGGATGATTTGAGACAGCTTAAGGGCAGGCGGGTTGCTTTGGGGCCGCAAGGGAGCGGCCAACGGCCGATGACCGAAAAAATCCTCGCGATCAGCGGTGTCACCTCTGAAAACACGATGTTGTCAGGTCTCTCGGCGCAGGACGCGGCGGACGCACTGAATGACGGCAAGGTCGATGCTCTTTTTCTCCCTTTTGCTCTGGATTCGCCAATACTCCGTTCCTTGCTGGAAAATACCCGCCTTCGCTCCATGAGCATGACAGAGGCGGAGACACTCACCCGCATTTTCCCCTTTCTTGTTCGATTGGTCATGCCGCGGGCCCTAATGGATTTTGAGAAGGTAATTCCGGCGACCGACACAGTACTCATTGCGACCACCAACGCCGTACTGGTGCGCAAAGACATCAATCCTGCACTGATTGATCTCCTGGCACAGGCAATTGTGGAAACGCATGGCAAGCCGGGCTTGTTTCAACAGGCCGGTGAATTTCCCAAGATGACCGACCCGGAATATCCCGTCGCTCCGGCCGCCATCGATTTCTACAGAAATGGCGCCTCGTTTCTAAATCGATATCTGCCCTTCTGGATGGTCACCCATGTACGGAGATTAATCGTTGTGTCGTTGGCAGGCGCAGCAATTATTTTTCCGCTGCTGAATTTCGCACCCAAACTATATCAATGGTTTGTGCAAAACCTGATGACTAAGTTGTATCGCCGCCTCCGGATTATTGAAAAGGAAATGCAAAATCAACTTACCGCGCCCCAGGTGGTGGCTCTCCAAACCGATTTTGATAACATCGTTCGGATGGCTGAAATTCTTCCAATGCGACACTCGGATTTGTTTTTTGATTTAAATCTTCACATCAAGTCGATGCGCGAGCGTCTCGCCTCGCGAATGACTGAGGTGCGGGGCCAAACAGCAAAGGTTGCTTGAGGCGTGCACTCATAACCTCATCAATGAACACTTGCCGATGTCCGCTTCCGCGCATGGATCTGCTGATGACTGATGAGTGCCACTATCAGAAATCTGCCCGACGGCTACAATTGGCTCGCAGTTCGCAGCTCGCATCGGCAGCGATTGCTCACTGCTTCGAAGAGGCGGAACAGATGCGGTGGCCGGTCAAAATCTTCGCAATTGTCTGCTGGGCGCTGATCGCCGGCACGCTTACCCTTTGGCACGGCTGGGGCTGGGGCGTGATCCTCATTTTTGCAGTGCTTTCCATCGGTCCCTACCTGGTCTGGGCGCGGTATTCGCATAACATCCAGATGCGGCAACTGCTCCGCGCCGGGCAGCCGCCGGACAAAACGCTGCCGCTGCAACCCGACAAGGTATCGCTGGCGCTCTCGATCAACCCGGTTGTCCTGTGGTTGTTGGAGTTGGGCTCGCTTGCGTTTGTCTCAGCCGGACTCTTTATTCTGGTTGTTGACCCCGGCAGTTGGCTGATCGCGCTCGCCTCGATCGTCTTTTTTGGCCTTTGCGCTGCTTTTACTGTGTACTTGCTCGTTTTGCGCTGGGGCGCAGCCGTCACACGGCCCTAATCTGTGCGGTATCGAACACTGGCATTTTTTGCCTGGCGGCCTCTATCCGTTAGCTACCGGACACACGAGCGCTTATATGTATGGCATCACTGATTTGACCCTTGGCGTCAGTGGCTGAGAGACGCGATCGCGCTCCCGCCTAACAGGCAGGAGACGAGTCGTGGAAAAATCCCCCAATCGGTTGCTCGCGTCGCTTCCCGCGGCCGCCTTTGCGGCGGTTGCACCGCATCTGAGAGAGGTCGAGTTAAAGTTTGGCGATGTGCTCGCCGAAGCCGGCAGTCCGATCCGGCGGGTCTATTTTCCCTATTCGGGTCTCATTTCCCTCGTCGTTGAACTGGACGTTGGGACGATGATCGAGACTGCGATGGTAGGCCGCGACGGCGCGTTTAACGCGGCCTCGGCGCTCAACGGCAAGGTGTCTCTCAACAAGGGCATCGTGCAACTTGCCGGCGGTGCGGGCGTCATCGAAGTTGACCGGCTTCGCGAGCTGGCTGACGAACATAAATCCTTGCGTTCGCTGCTCATCGGGCATGAGCAGGTGTTGTTTGCGCAGGCGCAGCAATCGGCCGCGTGCAACGCCAGTCATACGGTCGAGGCCCGCATGTGTCGCTGGCTCATGCATATGCGCGATCTTGCCGACGACGACCATCTCACGCTGACGCAGGAATTTCTCGCCCAGATGCTGGGTGTGCGTCGGCCGAGTGTGTCGCTCGTGGCGAACACGCTGCAGAAAGCGGGCCTGATCAAATACACCCGCGGAAACATCCATCTGCTCGATATCGAAGGTCTGCAGAGAGGTTCGTGCGAGTGCTACGGCGCGGTCAAGGCGCACTATCAGCGGCTGCTTGTGCACGAACAGTGAATTCGGACGGCCGCCCCGCTATCGGGCACCTTTGGCATCCGATTGGATTGGCACTATTGCGCCGAGACGGAAAAATGCGTCGCGCCGGCGAAGAAGGCCGGCATCAGGGCCGAATAGTTGGTGGGCCTTGGCGGAGGCCAGGTCGGGTCATATGTTAACTGTTGGACGTAGGCTTAAAGTGTTACGGTCACAGCGGCAATCGCGCCGGATTGGCGATTATCTGCCGGGAAGTGTATAATATCGGCCGTCATAGCTTTGCACCCGGGCGTCGGTGGCTGAGAGCCTCCCACACTTGGATCAAGGCCCAGCAAACAAAGCATAAACCGCACAGCAGCGAGTGGAGCGCTGTTTGACCCTGCGGCGTTATGAGTGACGGCCGCCGCGGCCGTCACATTTCCACGCATTTAAAGAAAGTAGCCTTTCTGCTCAGGGCGTTTCGGCGAACATCAGAACAAAGGAGACTTGTGTGAATATAAAAAAGCCAGCTCTTGGAATGAAAGAGCAACCGGTCGATCACTCGATAAGTATGACGAGGCCCAAAAATCCGTCCGCCAATACGATTCCATCCCAGGGCTATGTTCTTGAGATCGATGGAAAGTTTAAAACGGAATTCGATTCTTCGGAGGCGGCGATGAAAGCAGCCCTGGAGCTCAAGAAAAAATATCCGCAAATCCAAGTCAATGTGTACGACGCAAAAGAACATTCACGCACGCTGGTCGACCTGACTGAAAAATCGGATGTTTCAGTTTAGTTTTGTCCGATGTCAGACTTTATCTGACACCTCGCAGTCCCACATTTGGACGATGCCGTACCGCCTCATCCTGAGGAGCGCGCGCAGGCGTTCCGCTCTGCTGTCGTCCGCGCACCCGGGTCCGGCTTCGCCGGCCCGAGTGCAGGCTCCAGCGGGGACCCATACGCCGTGCACTATCGATAGGCTGCGGCGTATGGATCCCGGGCCTCGCTGACGCTCGCCCGGGATGACGCAGAAAATGCGTCTTGACTTTAATCCTAGCACGACTATAATCCTATTCGTTCGATCCACCAGAGGGCGCTCTCATGAGGCGTCATGAAGGGCGGGATCGGATGCGGTGCCCGCGGGCGTGGTTCGCAGCCACGTTTCCGGGAGGCCCCGGGTCGCCGTCCGCTCCAACTACGTGGGGCTGCCTTCAATGGCTGGACGCGGCGTGGATGAAGGGCGGCGAAAGCCGCCTGGATGCGGTGTCCGCGCCCGGAAGCACGGTCCCGGTGGACAGAAAAGCCGCAGGTGGAGCGCCGTGTGGCGAACGTGCCTTGCAAGGCACGTCAACGCCGCGAGGCGTTGGACCGCTGGTTGCGCCGCACGGCGCTCCATCCCCTCGCATTGGGGGGCACAAGGAAGACGGGCCTCCCCGGGGCCTCGACAAAGAATACGGGCGGCGGAGCGTTGGCTAAGGCTGTTTGACAATTGAATCTGAGAATTGGCGCGCGGGAGCAAACTCTTGCTGTCGTCCCCGCGAAAGCGGGGACCCATACGCCGTGCCCTATCGAGATGCTGCGGCGTATGGGTCCCGGGTCTCGCTGACGCTCGCCCGGGACGACGGGAAAAACAGTCCGGCAATGACAGTGAGGCAATGACAGTGAAACGAGCGCAAAAGGCACGCGTTCAGCGCGCCTCAAACATGCTGGCCGCCGTTGATGTGGATTTCGGCGCCATTCACGTACGAGCTCGTGTCGGTGCACAGCACGTAAATGATTTTGGCGACTTCATCGGGTGTGCCGAGGCGTTGCATCGGGATGTGCTCGACGATCTTGTCCGTGCCGGGCGAGAGTATCGGCGTATCGATCTCGCCGGGCGCGATGGCGTTAACGCGAATGCCGAGGCGGCCGAAGTCGGACGCCATCTCGCGCGTCAGCGATGCCAGCGCCGCCTTCGAGGTCGCGTAAGCAGCACCGGCGAAGGGATGAACGCGCGAACCTGCGATGGAAGTCACGTTCACCACTGAACCTTTCACCGCCTTGAGTTCGTTCATGAGGCCGCGCGCCAGCATGATCGGTGCAAAGAAGTTCACCTGAAACACGTGGTGCCACACGTCGATCGTGGTATCGAGCGAACCGAGCCGCATGCCGGCTTCGGCCTTGGGCGAGATCGCGGCGTTATTGACCAGCGCATGCAGTTCCCGGCTATCGAGTCGTCCTCGGATTTCCTCGATCGCCGACAGCGTGTTGGCTTCATCGGCGAGATCGACCTGGATGTGGTCTTCCGGTCCGGCGTCCCACGGACAATTTTCCGGAAACGGATGACGCGAACATGTAATCACGCGCCAGCCGGCGGCGGAGAAGCGCTTGACCGTTGCATGGCCAATGCCGCGGCTTGCTCCGGTGAGAAGCAAAGTGCGGCGCGGCTGGTTCGTCGGCGTGCTCGGCATCGTTCCTGGAATGGTTCGGGTGTGCGATTGATCGGTTGAGCAGATGCTAGCTTACGGATAAAGCCGCGTCTTGTTCCACGGCGCGCCCAGCGCATCGCGTTTGAACGCGATGCGATCATGGAGGCGGAAGGGCCGCTCCTGCCAGAACTCGATCGAGAGCGGCACGATCCGGTAGCCGGACCAATTGGGCGGCCGCGGTACCTCGCCGATGGCGTATTTGGCGGCGTAGAGGGCGACCGCCTTCTCGAAGGCGAGGCGGCTTTCCAGCGGCGCGGATTGCTTGCTGGCCCAGGCGCCGATTTGCGCCTGTTTCGGACGTGAGGCGAAATAGGCATCGGCCTCGGCGTCGGCGACCCGCTCGACATTGCCCCGCAAGCGCACCTGCCGGTTGGCGGACTTCCAATAGAACACCAGCGCGGCCTTTGGATGGGCACCCAATTCCCGCCCTTTTTGGCTGTCCATATTGGTGTAGAAGACGAATCCCCGCTCATCGGCTCCTTTCAAGAGCACCATGCGGGCATTCGGGAGGCCGTCGGCATCGACGGTGGCGAGCGTCATAGCGGTCGGATCGCGCGGCTCGGAGGCTGTTGCCTCCGTCAGCCAGACGGTAAATAGTCGAAAAGGCTCATCGGCGGCGGTGAAATCACCACTCGTTAACCAACTTGGGTGTTGAATCGGTGCCGTGTCGGACATCAGCTGGGGTACTTTGCGTGGCCGGTACTGAAGCTCGTCAATGTCGTCGCCTTTATAATGGATGCGTGGGTCCGCGCCTATGGCGCGCCCTGGCCGCTGCCGGAGCGCTGACGCTCACGCTCGGCGGCTGCAGCATGTCCGGCCAATTGGACTCGCTGTTCGGCGATACCAAGTCCGAACGGACGGGATCGGCCGCGCCGCCGCCCGGAAGCAAGGACGCGGCCCAGATGCCGCCGGACGCCGACCTCGCTTATGCGCGGGCCGCTGCCAGCGCGCTGCTCAGCCGCGGCGAAAAAGACTCCAGCATGCCGTGGGAAAATCCGGGCACCGGCACGCGCGGCACCGTCACGCCAATCGCCTCGGCATATACCCAGGACGGCCAGACCTGCCGCGATTTCCTCGCGAGCTTCGTCACCGGTAACTCGCAGGCTTGGGTGCAGGGCGAAGCCTGCAAACAGGAGCAGGGCGCGTGGGAAGTGCGCGCACTCAAGCCGTGGAAACGTTCGTAGTTCTCTTCCGCTCATCCCCGTTTTCTTTTCCACTCATCTGCGCAAGAGCCGGGACTCGTGTTGTGCGGGGGAATGTGCGGAGTTTTGAGCCGCGTTGCATCGAAGGCGTTTCGACCCCACATTGAGCGTTAGACTGCCGGGATCGGCGGGCAGGGGATTTCACAGGAGTTTGGATACGATGCGCGACCCCTACGACATACTGGGGGTTTCCAAGGGTGCGAGCGAGGCGGACATCAAGAGCGCCTATCGCCGCCTCGCAAAGAAGCTGCATCCCGACGCCAACAAGCACGACCCAAAGGCGGCCTCGCGCTTCGCCGAGCTCAATGCTGCCTACGAGATCGCCGGTGACGCCGACAAGCGCAAAGCATTCGACCGCGGCGAGATTGATGCCGAGGGCAAGCCACGCTTCCAGGGCTTCGAAGGTTTCGGCGCCCAGCCGGGCGGTGGCGGCGGTTTCCATCCGGGCGGCGACGGCACGCATTTCGAAAGCTTCAGTTTTGGGCCCGACGGCTTTCGCCGTTCAAGCGCCGGGGCCGGTGCCGCTGGCGGCGGCCGCGGTGGCGGCTTCGAAGATTTGTTGCGCGGGATGTTCGGCGGCCGAGCCGGCGCTGCGCGCGGTTTTGGTCCGCAGTTCGAGACGGAGGAATTCGGCGTCCCGGCCGGCGGCCAAGACCTGCATGCGTCGCTGACGATCACGCTTGCCGATGCGGCCAAAGGCACCAAAACGCGCGTGCATTTGCCGACCGGCAAGGATGTCGAGGTCAAGATTCCGGCCGGGATCGCGAGCGGACAACAAATTCGTCTGAAAGGTCAGGGCTGGCCGAGCGCGACCGGCAAAGCGGGCGATGCGCTGATCACGATCAACGTCGCACCGCATCCGGTGTTCAAGCCGGATGGCGCGGATCTGCGGCTCGAATTGCCGATCACGCTCTACGAAGCCGTGCTCGGCGGAAAGGTGCGCGTCCCCACGCTTGACGGCGCGGTGGAGCTGGCGATCCCTGCCGACACCAATTCCGGGCGCACATTCCGTCTCAAGGGCAAAGGCCTCAAGGCGAAAAGCGGCGCCGGCGACCTGCTCGCCACCGTACGCGTCGTGTTGCCGGAACGCGTCGATGACGAGTTCAAGGAACTGATGAAGAAGTGGCGCGAGAAGAAGCCTTACGATCCGCGTGAAGGTTTGGAATAAATGCGCTCATGGTGAGGAGCGCCGCAGGCGCGGCGCCTCCTCAGGATGAGGTGAAATTTACAACTTCTTCGCCGCGCTCTTGTCGATCTGTTCGTAGACCGATTTGGTCACCGACTCGAGCCGCTCGCGGTCGGCCGGGCCACTCACGACATAAGCGATCTTGTCGTCGACCCAGTAGAACGCCGCGAATTGTTCTTCGCTGGTGTAGCGCAGCGCTGTCTGAGACACGCCCGCCTTGGCACAATAGATCGTAAAGCGCTCGCCGGATGGGCTTTCATACATGTAGAAAGCCGCCGCGCCGGTCGGGCCGGGAAGCAGCCGGCCGCCGACAAGTTTGAGCCCGATCGCCTGCAAGTCGGGGATGCGCAATTCCTCGCCCAGCCGCTTCGACAGCCATTGCGTCATATGCGCACGCTCGCTGCCCGGCACTTCGACGGGATGGCGGACCTCGACGACGTAAAGCTTGTAGGCATCGAGCGCTTCGCTGGCGATGACGTCGAAACCGGCGGGTGCCGCGGCGGAAACGCCGCGTGCCAACCAGCCTGTACCGCCGCCGAGCACAAAAGCCACAACAGCCGCGGCCGCAGTCATCGCAGCCCACGACCGTCCATTCCGACGGTCATGGCTGAGCACTTGTTCGAGCTTGAGCCGTTCCGGTACCGGTTCTTCGCCGACTGCGCCGTACCGTGCGCGGATGCTCTCGGCTTGCGCTCGCCAAGATGCAACCAACGCGCCCTGTTCCGGATGGTCGGCGAGCCATTTGGCTATCGCCTCTTTCCGGTCGGCCGGCAATTCGCCGTCGATATAAGCGTGTAGTTCATCCTCGGTCACGGGTGAATCGCGATCGATCATGGGTTCACCTTCTCTCTCATTTCACGCGGCGCAGCGCGGGGCGCTCGCCGTCGAGATAGTTTTTGATCTGTACGCGCGCACGCGCCAGACGCGACATCACAGTGCCAATTGGCACACCTTGCACCTCGGCAACTTCGCGGTAGCTAAGCCCTTCCAGCACCACCAAGAGCAAGGCATTACGCTGGTCCTCCACCAGCGTTGCGAGCGCGCGTTCGATATCGCGCCCACCTGCTTCCGGTCCGGCAAGATCCGGAGCATCGTTATCTTCGATCGGCGACAATATAGGCCGCCGCGCAAGCGACCGCAGCCGGTTGCGATTGAGGTTGGTGAGGATCGTGTACAGCCAGCTGCGCACGTCGCCACCATGAAACAAGTGTTCTGAGCGCAGCGCGCGAACCAGCGTGTCCTGCACCAGATCATCGGCGATGTCGGCGTCGCGCGTCAGAGCCCGTGCATAGCGGCGCAGCGCAGGGATCGTCGCCTCAACGCTTTGCCGAAACGTGCCCAATACGGCTCCTTTTTACATTCAGCACAGGCGGTCAAGAGACACGGGGTCAATCGGTCCGCACTGACTGCATCGTCGATCGTCAGGAAAAACCCCATCAACCGGCCACATATTCCCGAAAATGAATTGAAATAACAACGACAAACCTCACCACAGGTGCTTTGCTCCACCCGCACGTGCTTTGCTTGATGGACAAAAGTCCCTGTGCCATACGAGGCGGCCGGCGTTCACCGGTCAAAACGGGTAGGCTTAATGCCGGAAATTTCGGGTCTGATGCGCGGTAAACGCGGGCTGATCATGGGCGTGGCCAACAGCCGCTCGATCGCCTGGGGCATCGCTCGCGCGTGCCGGGACCACGGCGCGGACCTCGCTTTCACCTACCAGGGTGACGCTTTAAAGAAGCGGGTCGAGCCGTTGGCCGAAGAAGTGGATGGCCTCGTTGTGGGCCATTGCGACGTCACCGAACCGGCAAGCATCGACGCAGTGTTTGCAGCCGTTAAATCCGCCTGGGGCTCGCTCGATTTTGTACTGCACGCGATCGCATTTTCCGACAAGGACCAGCTTGACGGCCGCTATGTCGACACCACTGAGGACAATTTCGTCAAGACGATGCTGGTGAGCTGCTATTCGTTTACGGCCATCGCGCAGCGCGCGGAAAAACTGATGACCAACGGCGGCTCGCTATTGACGCTCACTTATTACGGCGCCGAGAAATGGATGCCGCATTATAATGTCATGGGGTTGGCCAAAGCCGCGCTTGAATCCTCTGTGCGCTATCTTGCCGCCGACCTCGGCGTCAAGAATATCCGGGTCAACGCCATCTCTTCTGGGCCGATCAAGACGTTGGCCGCGTCCGGCATCGGCGATTTTCGCTACATTCTGAAGTGGAACGAGTACAATACGCCAATGCGTCGCAATGTGACGCTGGAGGATGTCGGAAAGGCCGGGGTCTATTTCCTTTCAGACATGGCGAGCGGCGTGACCGGGGAAGTGCATCACGTCGATGCGGGCTACCACATGGTCGGCATCAAACATCCTGATGCGCCGGACATGGCGGTCGGCAAGGAAGAGTAATGGTCGCTCTGCGGCCGACGATCTTTTACATCCGTCACGGCGAAACAGATTGGAACGTGGCTGGCCGTTTACAGGGCCGTCACGACGTTCCGCTCAATGCGCGCGGCCGCGCGCAGGCCATGCATTGCGGTGAGATTCTGCGCGATCTTCTGGCTCGCGATGGTCACGCCGCCGTGGAGTTTGTCGCGAGTCCGCTCGGCCGCGCGCGCGAAACAATGGAGCTGGTGCGGGTGGCTCTCGGATTGCCGCCCGAGGGTTACCGCGTGGAGCCGCAGCTTGCCGAAATCTCCTTCGGCGAGTGGGAGGGCTTCACCATCGCGCAATTGCATTCGCGAGATCCCCAGCGGATCGCTGCCCGCGAGCAGGACAAGTGGCACTTTGTGCCGCCCGGCGGGGAGAGCTATCAAGCTGTGTCAGCGCGGATGAGCGTATGGTATGAAAACCTCACTTGCGACACCGTTGCGGTTGCGCACGGCGGGACCGCGCGCGGGCTCATCGCCCATCTTGGTATCGCCAAGCCGGCTGCCGCGCCGCTGATCGATATCGAGCAAGGCGTCGTTTATGTCTTTGAAGGCGACCGGGTTACACGCTACAGCTGAGGGTCGCCAGGAAAAGCGAAGTGTAGAGACTCTGGGCCTCGCCGGTCATTGAAATCGCGGAATTCGCGCTCGAAACCCGCTTTAAACCGTACTGCGATTGACCAGCGCAGAGGCGCGGGCTACGAAACCGCGCAAGCGCAGAACCATCATGTCATTCAATACTTTCGGTCATCTTTTCCGGTTCACCAGCTTCGGCGAAAGCCACGGGGCTGCTATCGGCTGCGTGGTCGATGGCTGTCCGCCGCGAATTCCGCTCAAGGAAGAAGACATCCAACGCGAGCTCGATCGCCGGCGGCCCGGACAATCGCGGTTCACCACGCAACGGCAAGAGCCCGACGCAGTGAAGATCATGTCCGGAGTATTCACGGACGAACAGACCGGGCAGCAGGTCACCACGGGTACGCCAATTATGCTGATGATCGCGAACGTCGATCAGCGTTCCCGCGATTACTCCGAGATCAAGGACAAATATCGGCCCGGCCACGCCGGTTACACCTATGACGTCAAATACGGCATCCACGACTATCGCGGTGGTGGCCGTGCCTCTGCGCGAGAGACGGCCGCGCGTGTGGCCGCCGGTGCTATTGCGCGCAAGATCGTGCCAGGCATTACCGTGCGTGCCGCGCTCATCCAGATGGGTCCGCACAAGGTGGATCGTTCGCGATGGGACTGGAACGAGATTGGCAAGAATCCGTTCTTCTGCCCCGACGCCAAGCAGGCAAAATTCTTTGAGGAATACCTCGACGGCGTACGCAAGGCAGGCTCATCATGCGGCGCGGTGATCGAAGTCATCGCGGAAGGCGTGCCGGCAGGTCTTGGCGCGCCAGTCTATGCCAAGCTTGACGGCGATCTCGCGTCCGCGCTGATGGGCATCAATGCGGTCAAAGGAGTCGAGATTGGCGACGGGTTCGCCACGGCAGCCATGAGCGGCATCGATAACGCCGATGAGATGCGTATGGGAAACGATGGCAAGCCGATATTCCTGTCGAACCACGCCGGCGGTATTCTCGGCGGTATCTCGACGGGACAAGCAATCGTCGCCCGCTTTGCGGTCAAGCCAACATCCTCGATTCTGACGCCGCGCAAGACTGTGGACCGCTATGGCCGCGACACCGAGGTCGTCACCAAAGGCCGCCACGATCCCTGCGTCGGTATCCGGGCTGTGCCAATCGGTGAGGCGATGGTGGCATGCGTGCTGGCCGACCACTATTTGATGCATCGCGGCCAGGTCGGCGAGGGAACGGCATGGCCGTTCAAGCCCGGCGCGTGACGTCGTCTTCGAGGTAGAGCAGTGTCCGATAGCCATCAACGCGTTGAAGCGGCGATAAAAGCCTTCGCCAAAGGCGAGATCGTGGCTGTCACGGACGACGACGACCGTGAGAACGAAGGCGATTTGTTTGTCGCCGCATCGCACTGCACGTCCGAAAAGATGGCGTTTATCATCCGCAATACATCGGGCATCGTCTGTGCGCCGCTTGGCGCCGAGCTGGCGCGTCGGCTGCGTCTTGAGCCGATGGTGGCGGCGAATGAGGCTCCGCTCGGCACCGCCTTCACGGTTTCAGTCGACGTCCGGCACGGGCTAACGACCGGCATTTCTGCCGAAGAGCGTTGCAACACCGTGCGCGCGCTCGCAAATGACAACAGCGGCGCTGCCGATTTTGTGCGCCCGGGTCACGTGTTCCCGCTGGTTGCACGCGACGGCGGCGTTTTGATGCGGTCCGGCCATACCGAGGCTTGCGTCGATCTCTGCCGGCTTGCGTCATTGCCGCCGGTCGGCGTGCTTGCAGAGCTGATGAACGACAATGGTTCGGTGATGCGCGGCCCCGAAGTTTCCGCCTTTGCGCAGAAACACAAGTTGGCCCAGGTTTCGATCGCCGAATTGATTGGATACCGGCAAAGTCGAGACAAGCTCGTAGAGCGAGTCGGCGAATTTCATGTGGCGTCGGAAATTGGCACGCTTAACGGTTACGCCTATGTGACGCCATTTGACCGCGTGCATCACATGGCCTTCGTCTATGGTGACATCGGCGACGGCAAGGGCGTCCTGGCACGCTTGCATCGTGCTGATGTGATCGGCGATGTATTCGGAGGTGCAAAACCCATTCATGCGGCTCTCGCGCGGTTCAAGTCGGCGGGGCGCGGCGTGATTGTCTTTTTGCGCGATGGCACCGCAGGCGTTCCCGTGTCGGAGATTCCGCACGGGGATGACACGGCCACCGATGCCGCTCGCTCGCGTCAGTGGCGTGAGATCGGTCTCGGCGCGCAAATTCTCAAAGACCTCAAGATTTCCTCCATTCGCCTGCTGACTTCCAGCAAGCGCACTTACGTGGGCCTTGGCGGCTTCGGCATCGAGATCGTGGCGACTGAGCCGATCGATCACTGAACGACGGGCCTTTTTTTTGCCCCTACCGCGTGCCAGCATTCAAGCATGGGGAGACGGCTTCACAACCTGGCTATTGCCGGAATTGCTACGGTCTTGAGCTTCACGCTTGCGGCTCTCGCGGCGCCGACGATGCGGCAGCTTGTCGACACTCGTGCCGGCGCCGTCCCTGTCGACGTGGAGTTGGTCATCGCGGTCGACGTTTCCTATTCAATGGAC
>Ga0209647_1003071_pt1 | contig 13141 bp, 10 predicted proteins | sample GraSoi_2013_60cm_FD_185827 | JGI IMG/M metagenome (GOLD analysis project Ga0209647, IMG submission 185827) | Grasslands soil microbial communities from the Angelo Coastal Reserve, California, USA - Sample 9_17_2013_60cm (SPAdes) (version 2) | ecosystem: Environmental > Terrestrial > Soil >... | reverse complement strand
ACATCGGTGGCACCGGGTTCGATCTCGAAATTTACGTTCATCGTGGCGCCGGCGCTTACATCTGCGGCGAAGAGACCGGATTGATCGAATCTTTGGAAGGGAAACGGCCTTATCCCCGGATCAAACCACCGTACTTCCCAGCTGCCCTCGGGCTCTACATGAGCCCCACCATCGTCAACAACGTCGAGACTCTATGCGACGTGAAACACATCATTAAAATGGGGGGCGCCGAGTACTCAAAAATCGGCCGTCCAAATAATACTGGCACCCGGTTACTTTGCGTGAGCGGCGATGTGCAGAAGCCGGGCTACTACGAGCTAGAAGTCGGCGGTCTAACCATGGGCGAACTGATCAACGACATTTGTGGCGGCCTTCGCCCGGGGCGCACATTGAAAGCGATCATCCCGGGTGGCAGCTCCGCCAAAGTGTTGCGCGCCGACGACCGGTACAAGATCAAGACCAAGCAACCGGACGGAACGACTGTTGACGAAGAGATCGGGATCGAAGATATCCGCATGGATTTCGATAATTTAGCAGCTGTTGGCTCCATGGCAGGCTCCGGAGGAGTCATTGTGATGGATGATTCCCGCGACATGGTCTGGGCGCTGAACAACATCAATGAATTTTACGCCCATGAAAGTTGCGGTCAGTGCACCCCGTGCCGGGAAGGCTCGCTCTGGATGAACAAAATTACGACCCGCCTGCTCGATGGAGGCGGGTTCGCCGATGATCCTGACACGCTAAAAACGGTGGCTGACAATATCGCCGGCCGCACGATTTGCGCCTTCGGCGAGGCGTGTGCTTGGCCGACTCAAAGCTTTGTCGCTAAATTCCACGACGATTTTCAGGCATATGCTTCCAGGAATGGCCGGAAGCAGAGTTAACTGTGATGAATATTCGACATTGCCTAGCTCGCCCGAAGGGCGAAAGCAAAGTAGACCGGGGCTTCAAGCCTGGGCGTGAAGCTTGGACGTTTTCTGGGCGAAAAAACACGCTCCGTAGGAGCGAAATCGTTATAGGGTTATGAGCGAACCAGTCCCACTTCTCAACGTCCAAATAGACGGTGTCTGGCACCAGTTCCCAAAAGGAACTCGAGTTATCGAAGCTTGTGCCAAGGCTGGCAAATTTGTTCCCCGATATTGTTACCATCCTAAACTGAGCTCCCCAGGCAATTGTCGCATGTGTCTAATCGAGATGGGCATGCCGAGGATGGGCCCGGATCGCAAGCCGGAGCTCGGCCCAGATGGTAAACCGGTTATCAATTGGATGCCGCGCCCGCAGATTTCCTGTGCTCAAGACATTGCGGAAGGCATGGGAGTAAAAACCGATTCGCCGATGGTACAAGAATGCCGCCACGGCGTAATGGAATTTCTCTTAATTAACCATCCGCTGGATTGTCCGATCTGCGATCAAGCCGGCGAATGCGAGCTACAAGAGTTCAGCGTTCAATACGGAAGCGGCGGTTCCCGTTTTCGGGAGGAGAAAGTTAAGAAACCAAAGCACGTCCAGCTTGGTCCCAGGGTGACCTTAGACGATGAACGCTGCATCCTCTGTTCACGCTGCATTCGGTTCATGAAAGAAGTCGCTCAGGACGACGTCCTGGGTTTCGCCAGCCGAGGCAGCCATTCCTATCTGACAGCACACCCGGACCGGGTTTTGGACAGCAATTACTCGCTTAACACCGTCGACATTTGTCCAGTAGGCGCGCTGACCAGCTCCGATTTCCGGTTCAAGATGCGAGTCTGGTTTCTTAAGGAGACGAAAAGCATCTGCACCAGCTGCGCCACCGGTTGCAACACGCTGATCGGCAGCCGGCAAAACATCATTTATCGTCAGACCCCGCGCGAAAACGATGAGGTGAACTCGGCCTGGATGTGCGATTACGGCCGGCTGAATTTTCATTTCGTCAATTCGACTGACCGCCTCACCGACCCCCAGATCCGCCATCTGTCGACGCTGGAAACCGCTAGTTGGGCAGCCGCTATCGCCCGCGCCGGAGAAGATCTCAAACGATTCCAACCAACCGAGATCGCCGTTATCGCTTCCGGCCGGATGACCAACGAAGAGCTGTGGCTGGCCAAGAAGCTGGTCGATTCGGTGAAGACGCCAAACTACGATATCGTGCCGAGAACCGGGCCCGCAGACGACATCCTTTTAAACGCCATCCGCAATCCGAATGCGGTCGGCGCCCAAGTCTTCGGCCTCTCTTCAGATGAACCCGGAGCGAAGATTCAACAAATCATCGACGGCGTAAGCCGTGGTCATATCAAGGCCGTGGTAGCTCTGCAGGAAGATCTGACGGCCGCTGGCTTCCAGGCCAAAGATCTCGAATGCCTGGAAGCGCTGATTGTGATGGACATTTTGCCGAACGAAACCACTAAGCGCGCCACCACCGTATTGCCGTCGGCTTCATTCGCGGAAAAGCGAGGATCGATGATCAATGTCAAAGGCCGGTTGCAACGATTGAATCGGGCCATCCAATCGCCTGGCAATGCCAGAGAAGATTGGGAAATTCTGCGGGATGTCATCCAACAATTGACCGGCGCGAACGGGGTTTACCTTATCGAAGACGTTTTCAAACAGATTGCTGAGAACGTGCCGCAATTTCAGGGACTGAGTTTAAGCAAAATTGGTGACATGGGAGTGCAACTGGTGGGGGTAAGTTCGGCTGCGCCGGTAACAGCGTCGGCCTAATACTATGTCGGATATTCTATTTGCGCTGCTAATGGCCCTAGTTAAGGGCGTGGGGTTGGTCTTCTTGATCATCCTTCCCATGGTGTCCTACACGGTTTATGCCGAACGCCGGGTCAGCGCAATGATTCAGGATCGTATCGGACCGAATCGGGTATGGATATTCGGGTTAGGTCAACCGATTGCCGACGCCGTGAAGTTGTTGCTCAAGGAGGATTTTACCCCTGCCAGCGTTAACAAGTTCTATTATTGGCTGGCGCCTGCGTGCGCCATGGCCCCATCCCTCATGGCACTCGCTGTTATTCCCTTCGGGAGTAATTGGTTCGGCCAGCCCATGGTCGTGGCAAATGTGGATATCGGCGTTCTGTGGGTCTTCGCGGTTTCTTCTCTTGGCGTCTACGGCATCGTCTTGGCTGGTTGGTCTTCGAACTCGAAATACCCGTTCCTTGGCGGTATCCGGTCGAGCTCGCAGATGATTTCGTATGAGCTTTCGCTCGGTCTATCTGTCATCCCGATTTTCCTCGTCTGCGGCACGCTAAACTTGCCTGAGATCGTGAAGTATCAGATCGAGAATGGCTGGCTGATCTCGCCGATCTGGCTAAAAGGAATTTCGTTCACCGGGATCAATTTCTCCCTTCTGGCCAGCTCCATTTTCAGCCTAACCGCTCTCTTCAAGCTAGTGCTTTGGGTCCCCCTCTTTATATCTTTCATCGTCTTCATGGTCTCGATGTTCGCGGAGACCAACCGGTTACCATTTGATTTGCCGGAATCGGAAACCGAGTTGGTCGGTGGTTACCACACCGAATACTCCTCGATGAAGTTCGCACTTTTCTTCCTCGGCGAGTACGCGGCGATGATTACGGGTAGCGCTGTCATTGTGACCCTATTTTTTGGCGCTTGGCATATCCCCTTTCTACCAACCGACCCGCAACAGCTTTCTCCTGTCTGGGGCTTTCTACTCGGTCTTCTGCACATCGCTGCCTTCTTCGTTAAGGTGGCGGTCTTGCTCTTTTTCTTCATCTGGGTCCGCTGGACCTTTCCCCGATTTCGTTATGATCAGCTGATGCGACTGGGCTGGTATTTCTTCTTCGAAATCGCGTTAGCAAATATTTTGTTAGTCGCTTTCATCCTCCCGTTCGCACCAAATTAGAACGCACCCATGGCTTACACTGTCGCTCGTCCGAAATTAAGTTTTGTTGAAAGACTCTACGTGCCGGCAGTGCTGGCTGGCATGAAGATTACTATCGGCCACTTTTTCAAGATGCTGACCGGCAAGACAAAAGTTACCATGCAGTATCCGGAAGAACGCTGGGATACGCATCTACCTGAGCATTATCGAGGTGCTCCTACCTTAGTTAAGGACGAACATGGGCATGAGCGTTGTGTGGCGTGCCAGCTCTGCGAGTTCATCTGTCCGCCCCGCGCGATCACCATCAAGCCGGGCGAGATTCCGGAAGGCGATCGCTGGCGCAAGGTAGAAAAATTCCCCCAAGAATTTGAGATCGACATGATCCGCTGTATCTATTGCGGCCTCTGTGAAGAAGTCTGTCCGGAACAAGCGATTTTCTTGCGTAAAGACTATGCGATTACGGGGCTAAGCCGCGCAGAGATGGTGCATGACAAACAGCGTCTCTACGAGCTCGGCGGGGTGATGACCGGCTTAGTCTTCAAGTGGAACGAAAAAAAGTAGACCAATGCCCGCCGCACTCTTTTGGACGTTTGCTTCCATCATGCTGTTCTTCGGCGTGATGGTGATCGTTAATCGTAGCCCGGTCTCCAGCGCCCTGAGTTTGGTCGTCTGCTTTCTCGGGTTGGCCGCTCTCTACATCTCCTTGGACGCGTTCTTCCTGGGCGTCATTCAGATCCTGGTCTACGCCGGGGCGGTCATGGTGCTGTTCCTCTTCATCATCATGCTGCTCGATTTGAAAGCCGAGCAACGCCGCAAATTCAATCTGATACCCATGTTTGGCGGCGTCGTGGTGATCGTCCTCTTTGTTAAGGTGTTGCTCGATGTTTGTTACGGATTCCAAGGTGGTAACGCCGTCTTCCCTGCGCTCCATTCGGACGGGCACGGTGATACTTGGGAAGTCGGTATGGCGCTCTTCCAGCAATATAAACTGCCGTTGCAGATGATCGGCGCATTGGTGGTCGTCGCTACCGTCGGGGCTGTTCTGCTCAGCAAGAGAGAGTTAAAATAACTATGGCCACTCTTAATGATTATCTGCTAGTTAGCGGACTGTTGTTCACTATCGGATTCGCCGGGGTCCTGCTCAGACGGAATATTATTATCATTTTCATGGCGCTGGAGTTGATGCTCAATGCCGCCAATCTGTCGTTAGTCGGTTTTTCGCGTTTCCATGTCCGAGCCGGGCTGCCCGATTACAACGCTCAGGTATTAGTTTTCTTTATTATCACGGTGGCAGCGGCCGAGGTCGCCGTTGGGCTGGCAGTGATTGTGGCCCTCTTTCGAGCCAAACAGACCACCCACATTGAGGACCTCAATTCGCTGAAATTCTGACGAATGAACCCGGCTCCCTGGATTATCCTTTTTGCCCCTCTGCTGGCCGCGGCTGTCATTGCGATCGCAACTCAGCCTCTCAAGAAGCTCAGTTCCTATCTATCGGTGGCGGCAGTTGCCGTCTCATTTTTCTTTAGTCTTCTCGTATTCGGCAGCTCCGATCAGGATGTCAGTTTTAACTGGATCGATCTGGGGAGTTTCCAGATCCGGATCGGCTACATGATTGATAGCTTCAGCAAGACGATGCTGTTCATCGTCTCTGGAGTCGGTCTGGTGATTCATGTCTATTCGCTGGGCTACATGCACGATGACCGAGGTCGGTCCCGGTACTTTGCGGGACTCTCGCTCTTCATGTTCTCCATGCTCGGCATCGTCCTGGCCAATAACTTCATCATGATGTTTGTCTTTTGGGAGCTAGTCGGCGTGAGCTCCTACATCCTGATTGGCCACTGGTTTGACCGACCCTCAGCAGCGGACGCGGCTAACAAAGCGTTGATCGTCAACCGAATCGGCGATTTCGGATTCATGCTCGGGATTTTGATGGTCTGGTCCGCTTCCGGGACGGTGATGTTTGACGAACTATCTTCAAAATGGACCACTCTCGGTTTAAGCGCCGGGTACACGACCATCGCAGCTCTTCTGATCTTTTGCGGCGCCGTCGGTAAGTCCGCCCAATTCCCGTTACACGTCTGGTTGCCCGATGCGATGGAGGGTCCTACTCCGGTCTCCGCCTTGATCCACGCGGCTACCATGGTGGCTGCAGGCGTGTACATGCTGGCCCGAGTCTTCTTCCTCTTTTCCGGCTCCGCTGGCGCACTGACGGTCGTGTTGTGGATCGGATTGATTACCTCTCTACTGGCCGCTTTAATGGCCACCCAACAGGATGATATCAAACGGATTTTAGCTTATTCGACGTTGTCTCAATTGGGTTTGATGGTTTCCGCGATCGGTTTGGGCGTTCCGGTTGCCGCACTTTTCCATCTTTTCACGCACGCTTTCTTCAAAGCCCTGCTCTTCCTTGGCGCTGGTTCAGTGATCCACTCGTTACATAACGAGCAGAACATTTGGCAGATGGGCGGACTGCAGAAGAAAATGCCGATCACCTTTTGGACTTTTCTGATAGCAACCCTGGCGTTGGCTGGCTGCCCGCCCTTGGCTGGTTTCTGGAGTAAAGACGGAATCGTGGCTGCTGCTTTCGAGCATAACCCGGCCTCGGCTCTGGTCATCTCAGTGATTAACTTTTTCACTGCGTTTTATATGACTCGGCTCTTCTTGGTAGCGTTCCTGGGCCCGGCTCGTTCGGAAGGCGCTAATCACGCGCACGAGTCGCCTCCCGTGATGACCGTTCCGCTTGTCCTCTTAGCGATTCCCAGCCTGATAGCCGGACTACCCCTAGTTTCTCACCTCTTCTTCTCGGAAGTGGAAAGCTCAGAACCGTCGATCCCGGCCATAGCGGTGTCTTTGGCCGTTTTCCTGGGAGGAACCCTGGCAGGATTTGCTCTCTATCGCGGAAAGAACAGCGATCCTCTCGACATTCCGCTTTTCGAAAATCGGTTCTATATCGACCAGTTTTACGCCGGCCTGGTTAAATGGACTCAAGACTCTCTGGCCGGAATCGCAGCCTTTGTTGACCGCTGGATCATCGACGGAGGGTTGGTCCGCGGCCTGGGTGGTACGACCTGGGGCTTTGGGTTCGCCCTTCGGTTTTTGCAGATCGGTAACCTGCAAGCGTACGCGTTTCTTTTCGGCTTCGGAGTGGTTCTTCTCCTCTACCTGATCCTTTTCGCTTCATGAATCTACTAGTCCATCTCAGCTATCTGGGGCCGTTGGGCGCCGCCGTTCTGATTCTGTTCGGGTTTGCGCCCCGACGGACGGCGATCACCGGGGCCATCGTGGCGTTGATTTCTTCGCTGATTCTTTTCTTAGGCTATGATCACACCGCCGGCGGATATCAGTTCGTATCTGCGTTACAGCTGGTGCCCGCCTGGGACCTGAAGTTCTACGTCGGTGTCGATGGCCTGAACGCCACCATGCTGCTCCTCACCTCTTTGGTAGCGTTGGCGGCAGCATGGATGTCTCCCAGAACTGAAGAGAATCTACACCGATATATGGCCTGCTTGATGGCCATCGCCGCAGGCGCCGCCGGCGCATTCGCTTCCCTCGACTTGTTTTTCTTTTACGCGTTCCATGAGCTCGCGTTGATCCCCACGTTTCTGATGATCGGCATCTGGGGCACCGGCAACAAGCAAGCTGCTGCCTGGAAGATCACGATCTACTTGTCCATCGGCAGCATCATCCTGTTGGTTGGGCTGATTGGGCTTTATTTACTGGTTCCGGAAAAGGATCGCACTTTCGACATCGTCAAGCTGCAAGCTATGGCAAGCCACGGTGTGTTTGCCGGCGACGGAGCCAAACCGATCTATCTGCTCCTGCTGCTAGGCTTCGGCACACTGGTTTCGTTGTTCCCGTTCCACACTTGGGCTCCGCAAGCATATGCCTCAGCGCCGGTGCCCGTGGCCATGCTGCACGCGGGCGTGCTGAAAAAGTTCGGACTTTACGGCCTGTTACGCATCGCTCTCCCTCTCATGCCGGAAGCGGCTCGTTATTGGTCTTGGCTGCTGCTGGCCCTGCTCGTGGGTAATATCATATTCGTCGGACTTGCCACTATTTCCCAGAAGCAGCTCGATCTGACCCTTGGGTATTCCAGCGTGATGCATATGGGCTACATTTTCCTGGGGATTGCTACCTCTAACCTGATCGGCGTCAATGGAGCTGCCCTGCTGATGCTGGCTCACGGCCTATCGATCGCTGCCTTGTTTGCCATTGCCGGGGAACTCCGCCGGCAAACCGGTACGCTTGATTATCGCGACCTGGGAGGACTAGCCAAGTCGATGCCTTTGCTCAGCTTCTTGTTTGGGTTAGCCGCCTACGCCTCTATCGGATTGCCCGGCTTCGCTAATTTCGCGTCCGAGCTCCTGGTATTCTTTGGCGCCTTCAAAACCGCTACTCCCGGTGCTGCCTTTAATGGTTACCAGATTGCGACTGTCTGCGCTCTTTGGGGTCTGGTCATCTCAGCCGTGTACATGCTACGAGCTTATCGCAACATATTTTTCGGCGAACGCTCCAGCCGATGGGCCAACGTAAAAGATGTCAGCCTGGGCTTAGGTTGGCCCGTACTATTGCTCCTGGCTGGCCTGATCTTCTTCGGCTTTATGCCACAGACCGTGCTGCAAAAAATCGAACCCGGTATGGCCCTGTTTTGGAAATGACTTTATGTCTCCGATATTCCTTGAACTGATTGTTTTGGGCCTGGGCTTAGGTATGCTTTTAATCGAGTCGTTCGCGGAACGTCTCAACCGCAACACCATTGCCATCATCGGTATCATCGGCTTGGCTTGCGTTTTTCTTTTACTCCAGTTCGGAAGTTTCTCCAGTACAGCGGTGACCGGGTATACACAGGATAAAGCCGCTCTCTTCTTCAAAAAGTTTGCCCTGGTCACCACTATTATTGTGCTGATCATGTCGATCGATTATTCCGACACTATTCGCAAATTTGTGCGTGGGATCTCCCCTCAGGCCGGCATCGGCGAGTTCTATTCACTACCGATCTTAACTTGCGCCGGTATGATGTGGATGGCTTCCGCCACAGATTTCGTTCTTATCTTTATCTCGCTGGAAATAGTCACGGTCTCGTTCTACGCGTTGGTCGCGTTCACCCGGCGTAACCCGTTGTCGCTGGAAGCCGGCGCCAAATATTTGATTCTGGGGGCGTTGTCCACCGGCTTCTTCGTCTATGGCATCACGTGGATTTACGGGGTCACGCAGCATACCAATCTGACCAGCATCGCAAAGGTGCTTCCATCGATTCCGGCCTCGGAGCAAACCGGACTCCTTTTCGGAGCGATGCTAGTACTGGTCGGCCTCGGATTTAAAGTAGCAGCGGCGCCCTTCCAGTTCTGGGTGCCTGACGTTTACCAGGGAGCGCCCACCCCAATTACGGCATTCTTATCCGTAGGATCTAAAGCATCGGGTTTTATCGTTTTATTAAGAGTGCTCGAGGCGTTCCAAAGTCTGCCCGCCGTCGCGTATAAGCTATCGCTAGCCATCGTGTTGCTGGCCGCTGGTACCTTGATTTATGGAAACCTGGCCGCTCTTCCGCAGACCAACTTCAAGCGGTTGCTAGCATACTCCAGCATCGGGCACGCCGGTTACCTCCTGATGGCCGTAGCCAGCTTTGGCGCGCTCGATGCCGGCCTCGCCGTCGTAGTTTATCTGGCTGCCTATCTCCTGATGACTCTGCTCTCTTTCCTTATCTTGATCATCGTTGCCAAGAATTCGGAGGGCGACGATATCACTCATTTTAACGGCCTGAGCAAACGCTCGCCTTTCTTGGCTTTCAGCCTGCTCGTCGCCATGATGTCCCTGGCCGGCGTGCCGCTTACGGCTGGATTCCTCGGCAAATTCCTCGTTTTTAAGGTCGCTTTCGAGTCACAACAATTCCTGCTGATCGTCCTCGCGATAATCACCGTTGGTTGTGGGTATTACTACTATCTCAAGGTGGTCCGGGCCATGTACTGGCAAACCACTACAGGGACACCAACCACGATCCCGGTGAGCCTGCTTTCAACCATCACCATCGGAGCGCTGGTTGTTCTTATCTTCCTTTTTGGTATCTTCCCGCAGTTCGGAGCGGGGCTTTTAAGCTAGCCTACTCCGGTCCGCGAATTTCAAAGTAATCAGTAATCAGTAAGACGGTAATCAGTAACTTCCGTGCCCAGTTGTTTAGCGCTTTTACCCCGGCGATCTTTTCAGAGTACCAAGGAGCTCCGAGAAGCAACACCGGCATTTGCGCATAACCCGGGCGCGGAAGCGGTGGCTATCGCTTTACTGATTACTGATTACTGATTACTGATTACTGATTACTGATTACTGATTACTGATTACTGATTACTGATTACTACCCTATGCTGGACACCCTTCGTAAACGGCAACGCACGCTGCTGATCATCATCACCGGCGTTACCATCATTACTTTCGTCGTCTTTCTTAATCCCTCGACTCGGATGCGGGGTGGCCCCGGAGGGGAGATCGGTAAAATCAATGGTCGATCAGTTACCGTGGAGGACGTCCAAAAATTGTACAATATCCCCGGGCTTGCCTACGGGCTTGGCCTGACTGACTTCGTCCAACGTTTGATTCCGGCCGACGCTCGCACTCAGGACGAACAAAACCTCGGATTCGCTTGGAATCTGCTTCTCCTCAGAGACGAAGCCAAAGCTCTGCAAACCGATCCCCCCGACGACGTGATCCGGAATGCGGAAAAAAATCTGCCGGTTTTTCAAACCGACGGACATTTTGACCAGGAGAAGTATCAGAAGTTCACGGTGATAGCGAGTATGAGAGGGTTCACGCCCGCCGACATCGACAACGTCGTGGCCGATAGTCTCCGGGTCGAAAACGTGTTCCACCTTGTTACTGCGGCAGCTCCGATGCCTGAGGCAATGGCGCGGAAAAATTACGAGCAGGCTCAGGCGAAGATGAATTTGGCCGTAGTGTCATTCAAAGCCGCCGATCTCAAAGAGAATCACGATTTCTCCGATGCTGCTGTGAATACCTACTATCAGGATCATAGCTATCGGTATCAGTTGCCGGAGAAGCGGAAGATTGAATACGTCGCCTTCACTCTGACCGATAATCAGAAGAAATTGGCCGATAAAGAGAAGCAGGGTGTGCTGAAATCGCTGGCGGACGGTGCCGAAGCCTTTCAACAAGAGGTCTCCGAACACGCGGACGATTTCGAAAAGAAGGCCAAGGAAAAGGACCTGAAGGTCGAACAGACCGGCATGTTCACGAGTAATGATCCGGATCCGTTGATCGCAAAGGAGGAAGGTCTGTCCCGGGCAGCGGAAAATTTAAGCAAAGAACAACCGGTCACCGACGTGATTCAAGGAACAGAGGGCTTTTTTGTGGCCAAGCTCACGGATGTTGACCCCACGCATGTAGCGCCGCTGGCGGACGTACGCGGCCAAGTGGTTGCAGCGATGAAAGCGGAGGCGGCTCGCGCTGACATTCTGAAAGAGATGAAGGCGGGCGCTACCTTCGCCGATGCCGCCAAAAAAGCGGGTGTAACGCCGGAAACGCCGCCTGCCTTCAGTCTGGTTGAACCAGGTAACCAAGAGGCCATCGTGGGGCTAATTAGGGAAAGCAGCTTAGACTTAGCTCCAGGAGACACATCAGACATCTTATCTCAGGGGCAAGATAGTGTGTTCATTCATTTCTTGAGCCGGGAACCGATTGATGAAGCCAAGTACGCCGAGTTTAAAAAGTCGCGGCTCCCAGAATTCAACCAGATGTTCGCCGGGAAAGTAGTATTTCAGGAGTGGCTCAGGGTCGAATTAAAGAAAGCCGGCGGCTCGCCCTTGGCGCGTTATCAGAGTAGTTAGTTTTCGAATTCACCACTTGATAATATCGCTGCTATCGAAGTAGATCACCTAGCATCGCGCCCTTCAGAAATATAAATCGTCGAGTCAACCTCTTCGGAAGAGAAGACAGTTTACGCTTCGGGAAAAGCTTTCCCGAAGTCTCGGCGCCGGTATTCGACTTGAGCACGGCAACCTGCTGTCCTCTATCGGTAACCAGAATAGGTTCTTTTAGTGCGTGGCGGACTAGTTCCCCGGTATGCTCGTGCAACTCTCGTATAGAGACCACTTTCATGTGTCCAATGTGACACAAGCGGCCTTTGCCCCAAGCGCGCCAACCAATACCGACTCGCTCACACACTTCCTGCTGGCGCCAAAACCATGATCAGCCGGGACAAAACTTCTCGTCCATGCGAGAATTGAGTCATGGAAGAAATTCCTGAGAGCGTGGCGGACCTTTTTGACGACGCCAACGGTGATCTGGCAGTAGGCGACCTGCCGGCAGCAATTGAGAAGTACCGGAAATGCACCGAAATAGAGCCGGAGTTTTTCGATGGCTGGCACGCTTTGGGAATGGCGCTGATGAAAAATGGGCAGTACCCAGAAGCGATCGAAGCCGGAAATAAAGCGATCGAGCTCCGGCCCAACGATCAACTGGCTTGGTCAAGTCTCTCCTTATTTTACGTCCGAAATCATCAAATCAAGGAAGCTGAGGCCGCGAGCGGCAAAGCCAGAATTCTTTCCTGGGGAGGGAAAATCGTTCGAGACACATAAGAATGATTTGCACAACAAGGTCGCAACGATCACGAAGACAAATAATTTCACAGCAAGATCACAAAGGTCGCGAAGACAAACAATTTCATAACCAGGCCACGAACGTCACTAGACAGACCTAATTGGAGTTCAAATGCTCTATCCTAATCCGGGTGGTGTGCCCCTCTATTTTCGTGTCTTCCTGACGTCATTGTAAAAAGGTTTGTCTTTGCGGCCTTTGCGACCTTGCTGTGAAATTATTTGTCTTCGTGAACGTTGTGATCTTGTTGTGAAATTTTTTAGGGAAAGTTCAATCCGGTGAAATACTTCGTTACTACTGCAATCGATTATACTAACGCGGCACCGCACATCGGGCATGCCTATGAGAAGATCTTGGCCGATGTGATTATCCGATATCGCCGAACTCAAGGTCCCGCATTTTTGCTGATCGGTGTCGATCAACATGGCCAGAAAGTGCAGCAGGCCGCGCAACGCGAAAACATTGCACCAGTGGATTTCGCCGAGCGAGTCACCGGACAGTTCCTGGCTCTTTGGGAAAAACTCAATATTCAGCGCGACGGCTGGGCTGCCACCACGGATCCGCGGCATAAACGCGCCGTGCAAAAGGTGCTACAAGCTCTTCACGATAAAGGGGAACTCTACAAAGCGAAATACTCCGGCTACTACAGCGTCCGCCAAGAACAGTTCCTCACCGATAAAGAGCGAAACGCTGAAGGTGAATTTGGGCCCGAGTGGGGAG
>Ga0209647_1003070_pt1 | contig 13144 bp, 12 predicted proteins | sample GraSoi_2013_60cm_FD_185827 | JGI IMG/M metagenome (GOLD analysis project Ga0209647, IMG submission 185827) | Grasslands soil microbial communities from the Angelo Coastal Reserve, California, USA - Sample 9_17_2013_60cm (SPAdes) (version 2) | ecosystem: Environmental > Terrestrial > Soil >... | reverse complement strand
CATCTCTTGTCGTTCCAGTCAGCAACCATTCTGAGACGCCCATGTTCCCCGATACCCAGTGCCGATCCTCGCCATAGTGCACGTCAGGCGTCATTTCGAATCGCATCGCTAACCCCTTACGCACCGCGTCCTTCCCGGTGAAGCGAGTGCCCCACGGCTTGCTGCCCTTGGGCATGTCCAGAGACGAATGCTCGGCAAAGTGCGCCATGATCGTGTCCAAGTCGTGTGCATTGAATGCCGCACACAATTCGAGAAGCAACTGGTAGTTGCTCTTCTCTTGATTTGTCATGATTGCGTTACTTGCGATGCTTCTGCGCCGCGGCGCGCAGGGCGTCGTACTCGGCCTTGACCTGCGGCTGCCCGGCGAGGACCGACTCGGTCACCTTGTTGACGTCGTCGACGAAGCGCTTCTGGTCCGCGGGCGGCAGGTTGATGAGCTCGCCGCCGTTCGAGGTCCAGTTCTTCTTCGCGCGCTCGACGTCCTCGGGGAGCCAGGTGAAGAAGAGCTTTTCCGTGTCGCGCGACACGCTGCGCACGATGCCCTCGAGCTCGGGGCCGATGTTCTTCATGAACGCGCGGCTCACGCCGCCGACCAGGATCAAATACGACCCGGGCAGATAGGTCATGCCCTTGGCGACGTCGTAGTACTTGAAGCCGGGAAACACCGTGAGGCCGGCGACCGCGCCGTCGATGGTGCGGTTCTGCATCGAAGGCAGCACTTCGCCGAGCGGCATCGAGACTGCCGAGGTGCCGAAAGCCTGGAACGGCTGCACATGCAGCGGCGCCGCGCCCGGCACGCGGATCTTCTGGCCCTTGAAGTCGGCGAGCGTGCGGATCGGCTTGTGCGAGAGCACCATGTTCGGGTTGGCCGAGTAGACGATCAGCGGCTCGATGCCCTTGTCGGCGCTGAAGTTGGCGAGGCGCTTCCTGATCTCCGGATCCTGGAACACGCACGAGATAGCGCGGGTCGATGCCGATGAAGAAGCCGCTCGCCACCAGCGTCATCTCGATGGTGCCGAGCGCCACGCCTTCCACCGTGCGCGGGATCTGGCCGAGCTGGTTCGCCGGATAGACCTCCACCTTGATCCTGCCGTTGCTGCGCGGCTCGATGCCGGCCTTCATCGCCTTCATGTACTCCACGTTCATGTCGTTCACGGTCGGCGCCGAGAGCTTCATCGTGTATTGCTGCGCCCACACAGGAGAAATGAGCGACGATCCGAGGGCGCAGGCCGTGATGGCGGCAAAGGCTTTCATTGGCGGGTTCTCCGGGCGGCGGCGACGAGCGCCTCGTAATCTTCCTTGAGCTGCGGACTGGCGGCGAGCAGCGCCGGCAGCACACCGGTGGTCTCGGCGAGGTAGCGCTGCGCCTCGGCGGGCGCCATCTCGATGTTCTCGCCGCCGTTCTGCGCCCAGATCTTGCGGCCGCGCTCGACATCCTCCACGCCCCAGCCCGAAAAGAGGCTTTCGGCCTTGCGCGATTCCTCGCGCACGATGGCTTCGAGATCCGCGCCGAGCGACTTCATGAAGTTGCGGTTGACGAGTCCCGCCGCGATGAGGTGCGAGCCCGGCAGGCGCGTCAGGCCCTTCGCCACGTCGTAGTACTTGAACGAGGTGAACACCGTGAGCCCGGCGATGAAGCCGTCGATGGTGTGGTTCTGCATCGCCGGCATCACCTCGCCGAGCGGGATCGAGACCGGCGACGCGCCGAGCTTGCGGAACGGCTCGATGTGCATCGGCGCTCCGCCCGGCACGCGGATCTTCTGGCCCTTGAAGTCGGCCACGCCGCGGATCGGCCGGTGCGCAAGCAGCATCAGCGGCCCGTGCGCGAAGGTGACGAGCGGCTCGACGCCCTTGGTGGCGCCGAAGCTCGCCAAACGCTTCCTGATCTCCGGATCGGCGAACACGCGCTGGGCGTGCTGCATGCTGTCGAAGAGTCCCGGCGCGTCGAACACCACGAAGCGCGGCTCGAGCGCGGCGAGGAAGCCGGTGGCGGGCAGCACCATCTCGATGGTGCCGAGCGCCACGCCTTCCACGGTGCGCGGGATCGGCCCGAGCTGGCCCGCCGGATAGATCTCGACCTTGATCTTGCCGCCGCTCCTCGACTCGACGCCGGACTTGAAGGCCTTCATCCATTCTTGCGATACGTCGTTGATCGTCGGCGACGACAGCTTCATGGTGAACTGCTGCGCTGACGCCGAGAATGCCATTGCCAGCAGGATGCCGGCGATCCAGATCCTCCTCATGCTTCCCCTCCTAGTAACCCAGAAACAGCTTGACCCCCACCAGAGAAATCCAGGGGATGTACGTGATCAGCAGCAGCGCGATGAGATATAGCACGATGAACGGGATGATGCCGCGGTAGATCACGTCCAGTTTCAGGCCGAGCGCCGATTGCGCGACGAAGATGTTGATGCCGAACGGCGGGTGGAACAGGCCGATCGCCAGGTTCACGGTGAAGACGATGCCGAAGTGCACGGTATCGATGCCGACCGCTTTCACCAGCGGAATCAGGAGCGGCGTGAGGAGCAGGATCGCCGAGAGCGGGTCGAGGAAGCAGCCGACTGCGAGCAAGAGAACGTTGATCGCCAGCAAGAGCTGCCAGGGCGCGACGTTCAGCGACTGGATCCACGCCACCATCGCCGCCGGCACCTGGTTGACGGTCAGCAGCCAGGCGAACACGCTGGCGCAGGCGACGATGATCAGGACCTGGCCGGTGAAGAGCGCGGTAGTGCCCGCGGCGTCGAGCACGTCGCGCCACGAGAGCTCGCGGAACACCAGCCAGGTGACGAGCGCCGCATAGACGCACGCCACTGCCGCGGCTTCCGTCGGCGAGAACACGCCGCCGTAGATGCCGCCGAGGATGATGAACGGCGCGCCGAGCGCCCAGATGCCCCGCACGAATGCTTTTCCGAACTGCTGGAATGAAAACCGGTGCCCATGCTCGAAGTTGTGGCGTTTGGCGTACCACACCACGTACACCGCGATCATCGCGGCGATCAGCAGCCCCGGGATCACGCCCGCTGCATAGAGGCGCGGTACCGATTCCTGCGCCGCGGTGCCATAGACGATCATCGGGATCGACGGCGGGATGATGATGTCGATCGCGCCGACCGCGGTGATCAGGCCGGCCGAGAAGGTCTCCGGGTAGCCGGCGCGGCGCATCGGCGGCAGCATCGCCTTGCCGACGGTGGCGACGGTCGCTGCGCTCGCGCCCGAGATGGCGCCGAAGATGGCCGAGGTGCCGACACAGGTCACGCCCAGGCTCCCCGGCACGCGCCCGACGCCTGCCTGCACAAAGTCGACGATGCGCTGCGCCACGCTGCCGCGCGACATCAGTTCCCCGGCATAGATGAAAAACGGCACCGCGAGCAATGCGAAGGCGTCGATCGCGCCGAACAGGTTCTGATGCAGCGCCGCCAGCGGCACGTGCATGAAAAACACCAGCGCCACGCTCACCGCCGTGAGCAGCACGATGTAGATCGGGAAGCCGAGCAGCAGCAGCACCACCGGCACGACGCCGAGGGCGAAGCTCACAACCAATTCCGTACTAAGTACGTAATTATTTTGTAAGCCTCGGGCGTGCTTGCTGTCGGAATAATTACGTACTTAGTACGGAATTCTTACGCTTCTCGCGCGTCCAGGCGTCGAGCTCGGCGCGAGCCTTGGCGCGGTAATCGGCCATCTTCTCCGCACCCGCGGTGACCGTGGTGAGCTCCATGCGGGCGCCGTTCGGGTCGAAGAAGTAGATCGACTTCACCCAGCCGTCGTGGTCGAGCGGGCCGACCACGTCGACGCCCGCGGCTTGCAGGCGCTGGTGCGCTTTCTCGAGATGCGCCAGAGACTCGACCTCGAGCGCCATGTGGTTGCACCAGCGCGGCGTGTTGGGCGAGGGCTCGGCGGCGACGTCGTCGCCGAGGTCGAAGAAGGCCAGCGATGATCCGTCGGCCATCTCGAAGAAGATGTGCGCGAATTTCTCGACGCTCTCGCCGCTCGTGCCGACGTACTCGTCCTGCCGGATGAAATGCGTGAGCGGCAGGCCGAGGAGATCTTCGTAGAAGTGGCGCGTCTCTTCGGCGTCGCGGCAGCGGTAGGCCCAGTGGTGGAGTCCCCGGATGGGCACGAACTTGTCCATGCTTTGCTCCCTATTTAGTGCCGACGTGCAGCACGCGGCCCTGCTTGTCGCCTTCGTACATGCGCACCACCATGCCTTCGGGATCGAAGCCGATGCGCTTGCCCTCGCTGAAGCCGTACGAGGAGTCGATGCTGCCGAGCACGCCCTTGTAGCCGCGCGTCGCCTGCATCGCCGCTCGCACTTTCTCCTTGTCGGTGCTGCCGGCGCGCCGGATCGCATCGGCGGCGAGCATCACGCCGTCGTAGCCGTAGCCCATCATGTTGTGCGGCTCGGTGCCCATTTCCTTCGTATACCCGGCGATGAACCGCCTGACCTGCGGCTTGGCCGGATCCCAGGCATCGACGAAGGTGACGCCGTCGAGCAGGCCCTTGCCCACCGTCATGTAGACCGGCACCGCCAGGTTGTAATTGCCGATCAGCGGCGTCTTCATGCCGTGCTGGCGGTAGGACTTGAGCACCAGCAGGTTCTCGGAGGTGAGCAGCGTGGCGAGGAAAATCGCGTCGGGCTTTGCCGCGCGCACCTTCTGCATCTGCGCCTCGGCGGAGGTCGAGCCCGCCGGCAGCATCTCCTCGCTCACCACCTCGATGCCGTTCTTGTCGAACTCGTTCTTGAACGCCTTCGCGGTGGCCTGGCTGATGGCTGAATTGTCGGAGACCAGCGCGACGCGCTTGTAGCTCTTGTGGCGCGCGTAGGAAAGCAGCGTCGCGATCTGCGTCGACGCCAGCGGCCCGGTCTGCCAGAAGTTCGGATTGCTGATCTGCGTGGTGAGCGTGTCGACGGTGAGCGAGGGCGCAAGGTGCGGCGTCCTGGTCTCGACCGTCACCGTCTGCGCCTGGATCGCGGCGGGTGTATGCGTGAGCGACAGGATGAACGCCGCGCCGTCCGCCTCGAGCTTGCGCGCCGCCGTGGCCGAGAGGTCGGGCTTGGACTGGTCGTCTTCGGTCAAGAGCTCGACCTTCTTGCCGAGGATCCCGCCCTTGGCGTTCAGCTCCTTCACGGCATAGACCGCGCCCTGGGAGATCGGCTCCGACCATGCTTTTGCGAAGCCGATGCGATCGACGATCAGGCCGATCTTCACCGTGTCCTGCGCCAGGGCGGGCGCCGTTAGCGCAAAGAGCAGCGCGGCGAAAAATGTGTTCATCCGTTTAGCTCCAGGGATAGGCGCGCTCGGCGGCGGCGATGCGCTCGTTGTCGCGGCTGGAGACGCCCCATTGATCGGTGCGTCCAGCCGGCCACTTCCAGTCCTCGGGGCCGCCGACCTTGTAGTCCTCGTCGAGCTCCTCGACCTCCGCGGTGTACTCGATGACGCCGCCGTGCGGCCCGACGAAATAGCCGAAGACATTGTTGCCGGGACCGTGGCGTCCCGGTCCCCAGACCGGCGCGAAGCCGGCGTCGCGCATGCGGCCGATGCCGCGCATTACCGCATCGATGCTCTCCACTTCGAAGGCGATGTGATTGAGCGTCGAGATCCCGGCCCGCGCGTAGGAGATGCAATGGTGCGTGCGGTTGCAGCGCACGAAATTCATGTGGCGCGTGCGGTCGCTGACCTTGAAGCCGAGCGTCTCGATGGCGAAGCGCTCCGCGGCATCGGCATCGGCGGAGTTCAGCACCACGTGCGAAAGCTGGATCGGCCGGTCGCGCTCCGCCGCAAGTGGCGCCACGGGCGTCTCGACGACGAAGCGGTAGGTCTCGCCATCCGGTCCCTTGACCTCGCGCTCCTTGCCGACCTCGGCGCGCGTGCCGCAAAAGGTAATGCTGCGGATCGACGGCTTGCCCTGCTCGAGACCGATGAGGTAGGGCAGGCCCGCGGTGCCGCGCAGCTTGGCACTACCAACCGGCGTAAGTCCCCAGACCTTCTCGAAGAATTCCGCCGTCTTGGCGACGTCGGCGACTCGAAGTTCAACGCTTTGCAGTTTCATAACACCTCTGAATTCGGGGCCAGGGCCGTAATTATTCTCGACCCGTTTGAAATAATTACGGACGTTGTACGGAATTGGCTCATAGCCCGAGGATTCGCTCCGCGTTGCCGTGCATGATTTTCTCCATCACGGCGTCACTGTAGCCGAGCTCCTGCCATTCCTTGAGGATGCGCGCGTAGGGCATGCTTGGATAGTCGCTGCCGAACATGATCTTGTCCTGCAGCCGGCCGCGCATGTCGACCTTCAGGTTGCCCGGGAAGTACTTCGGCGCCCAGCCCGACATCTCCCAGTAGACGTTGCCCTTGTGCAGCGCGACGGCGGTGGTCTCCTCGACCCACGGCCAGCCCGGGTGCGCCATGATGATCTTCAGCTTGGGGAAATCCGCGGCGAGCTCGTCGATCGCGTCGGGATGCGCATGGCGGATCTTCGCGCCCAGGCCGCCGGGCAGCCCCGCGCCCATGCCGTCGTTCACCGCGAAGTGCTGCATGATCGGATGGAAGTGAAAGCCGATGAAGCCGAGCTGCTTTACCGCCTTGCGCGCCTGCTCCAGCGCATCGGGTTTTGAAGGCTCGAGCGCGCCCCAGCACTGGATGATGCGCTGCGGATGGCGTTTCCACATGGCGTGCACATATTCGTTCGTCACCGGCGGCGTCTTGATTGTCGTCTCGAGGTCGAGCGCGACGAGGCAGGCCTCCACGCCCGCTTCGGTGAATTCCTTCAGCACCTCGTCCTCGGGCTTGCCGACCCATTCGCGCTTCCAGTACTTGGCGAGCGCCGCGACGTAAGGCCCCTGGCACGCGATCCACTCCTTCGTGCCGGGATAGCAATGAAGATCAATGATGCGCATGCTGGGCCGCCATCTCCGATAGCGCTTTTTTGGACACCTTGCCGAAACTTGAGACCGGGAAATCGTCCACGACCAAAAGCCGCTCGGGCAGCTTGAACTTCGCGATCTCCTTGGTCTTGAGGAACTCCACCAGCTCGGCCAGCTCGAGCTTCCGGTCTTTTTTTAAGACGAGGCAGGCGCACATCTTCTCGCCGAGACTGGGGTCGGGCACCGGCACGCAGGCGACGTTCTGCACCGCGGGATGCGACAGGATCAGATTCTCGATTTCCTCGGCGCTGATCTTCTCACCGCCGCGGTTGATGAGATCTTTCTTCCGGCCCTCGACCACGTAATTACCGGAGGGATGCAGTCGCATGAGATCACCGGAGCAGTAGAAGCCATCGGCCGTGAACTGCTTGGCGTTGTACTCGGGCACGCCGTAGTAGCCGCGCAGCGTGTAAGGCCCGCGGCAGGTGAGCTCACCCACCTCGCCCGGCGCCACCTCGCGGCCTTCGTCGTCGATCAGGCGCACCTCGTCGTCGGGGCAGATCGGCCGGCCGCAGGTCTCGAGCTTCACCTCCTGCGGATCGTCCAGGCGCACGAAGAACAGCATCCCCTCCGACATGCCGAAGTTCTCCTGCACGAACGAGCTCGGGATGAGCTGGTGCGTCTTCAATCGCACCTCGGGCTGCATGCGCTGGCCGCCGCTCTGGATGATCTTCACGCTGGACAGATCGTACTTGCCGAGCGCGGGATCGTTGATCAGCCGGATGAGCAGCGCCGGCACGACCTTTATATGTGTGACGCGATGCTTCGCGATCAACCGGAACATCTCCTCGGGCCGCGTCGTGGGCGAAAGCACCACTTTCCCGCCCTGGAAGAAATAGCCCTGGATGCCGGGGCAGGCGAGCGGCAGGTTGTGCGCGATCGGCAGCGCGAGCAGCAGCACCGAATCGGCCGTTACCCCGCACACGGGGGCGGCGGTCTTGGAGTTGTAGGCGTAGTCGTTGTGCGTGCGCGGGATCAGCTTCGGGATCCCGGTGGTGCCACCGGAGAGCTGGAAGATGCAGGGATCGGTCGGCGCGAATTCGAGCTCCGCGAGCCGCGAGCGCGGCAGCTTCGCCGGCTTCTCGATGAGCTGTTTCAGCGCAGGAAGCGAAATGCAATGCCTCAGCGTTGCACTCTCATTCCGGATGCGCTCGATCATCGGCGCGAACTCGAAGTCGCCCTGGCGCTCGGGATAGACGCAGGTGGTGGCGCCGGAGAGCTGCACGAACTGGCTGATCTCGGCGTAGCGGTGCGTCACCAGCGCGGCGATCGGGATGGCGCCGATCTTCTGCAGCGCGAAGTAGAGCAGCACGAACTCGGCGATGTTCGGCAGCGTCGGCACCACCCGATCGAGCGGCTGGAGGCCGAGGTCGAGGAGATTCAGCGCCAGGTTGTCGGTCAGCTCGTCGACCTGGTGATAGGTGAACCGGCGATCCCCGTCGATCAGCGCCGTCCTGGATTTGTAGCTTTCAAAAACCAAGGAAAACTCGGCCGCCAGCGTCTTGTCCTGCCAGTAGCCCTTGGCGCGGTAGCGCCGCGCAAACTCGGGCGGGAAAGGCACTACACCGGGAAGCGGCATGCGATCGTTAAATAGGGACAGACCCCATTTTTCTCATTTGCGAGTCTGGGATGAGAAAAATAGGGTCTGTCCCCATTTAAGTGGAGGCGGTGTAGCCGCCGTCGATGACGATGATCTCGCCGGTGACGAAGCGGTTCGCCTGGACCAGGCTCATGATGGTTTCGGCGACGTCGTCGGCGGTGACGACGCGCTTGAGGGGCGTCGCCTTCGCCCGCTTACCCATCAGGTCCTCGTACTGGTCCTTGAGCATGCGCTTCATCCAGTCGCCTTCCATCCAGCCGGGCGCGACCGCGTTGACGCGGATGTCGGGGCCGAGGTTCCAGGCGAGCGTCTTGGTGAGATTGACCACCGCGGCCTTGCTTGCGGCGTAGGGCAGCGGCTGCGGGCCGGGACGCAAGCCGACGATGCTCGCCGTGTTGACGACGCAGCCCTTCGATTCCTTGAGCATCGGCACGGCGGCGCGCGTCACCTGGAACAGGCCGCGCACATTGACCGCGAAGACGCGGTCCCATTCCTCCAGCGACAGCGTCTCGAGATCCTTCGGCTTCCACGCCGCGGTGGTGCCGGCGTTGTTGATCAGCACATCGAGGCGGCCGAAAGTCTTCTTCACCGTCTGCAGCATGGCGCGCACCGCGGGCTCATCGCTGACGTCGCAGCGCACCAGCAGCCGCTTGGCGCCGAGCTTCTCGGCCTGCGCGCCGGTTTCGCGCGCCGCCGCCTCGCTCGAGCTGTAGTTGATGGCGACGTCGTAGCCCGCGCGCGCGAGCGCGAGCACGGCGCTGCGGCCGATGCCGGTCGCGCCGCCGGTAATGAGCGCGGCTTTTCTGGACGTCATTCGGGGGCTGACTTACGATGCGATGGATCATTGTAAGCGAGGAGGAGCGCATGACCCGGGTCCTGCTATTGCTCGCCGCGGTGCTTGTAGCGGCGAACACCTATGCGCAGCAGTGGCCGGCGAAGCCGGTGCGCGTGATCGTCAACGTGGCACCCGGCGGCGTCGCCGACGTCACCGCGCGCGTGCTCGGCGCACGGCTCAGCGAGACGCTCGGCCAGCCGTTCGTCATCGAGAACCGCCCTGGCGGCGACGGCTATATCGGCTTCGAAGCGGTGACGCACTCGGATCCCGATGGCTACACCGTGGCGTACTCGCCCGGCTCGAGCATGATGATCGCGCCGCACATCGTGAAGCGCGCGGACCTCGATCCGATGAAGCTGCTGGTGCCGGTCGTAGCGACCGGCGGCGTCTCGCTCTACGTGCTTTTGCATCCGGGCGTGCCGGCGAACAACTACGAGGAGTTCCTCGCCTATGCGCGCGCGAATCCCGGCAAGCTCAACTACGGCACGCCGGGCAACGGCACCTCGCCGCATATCGCAACCGAGGTGTTCAACCGCGAGGCGAAGGTCAAGCTGAACCACGTTCCTTACAAGGGAGCGGGGCCCGCGCTGAACGATCTCCTCGGCGGGCAGATCCAGCTCGCCTTTGATCCGGGCGTCGGGCTGAACGCAGCCAGATCCGGGAAGCTGCGCATGGTGGCGGTCGCCGGCCCGGTGCGCCATCCGGATTTTCCGGATGTGCCGACGCTGGAAGAGAAGGGAATCAAGGGTGTCGACGGCGGTCCGCATTTCGGCTTCTACGCGCCGAGGGCGACCCCGCGCGAGGTGCTAGAGCGCCTGAACGCCGAGGTGCAGCGCGTAATGAAGGACCCGGTGGTGCTCGAGCGCTTCAAGGCGCTTTCGGTAAACCTCGCCGAGCCGATGACGCCCGACCAGTTCGCTACTTATGTGCGTGGGCAATACGCGCGCTACGCCAAGCTGCTTCCCGAGCTGAACATTGGACAGTAGCCTCATCAGCTGGGGTCAGGTCTTGAATTGCTGCATGCCCATGCGTCAATTCAAGACCTGACCCCATGAGCATGGACGATAAGAGCGGCATCGTTACTGGCGCGGAAGCCGTCCTGCGCCAGCTGCGCGCGATGGGCGTCGAGCGCATCTTTGCCTCGCCCGGGTCGGACTGGGCGCCGCTCTGGGAAGCGCTTGCCAGGCCTTACGCGGCGGGCGAAGTGCCGGAATACATCTCCTCGCGCCACGAAGAGACCGCGGTCGGCATGGCGACCGGTTACGCCAAGGCGACCGGCAAGCTGCCGGCAATCGTGCTGCACACCACGGTCGGTGCGCTGCACGCGACCATGGCGATGCGCGCCGCGCTGCACGAGCGGATACCCATGGTCGTCATGGCTGGGGAGTCCATTTCGTTTGCAGAAGCGCCCGCGCCGCCCGCCGGGCGGCAATGGCTGCGCGTGCTCACCGACCTCGGCGGACCGGCGCGTCTCGTCGAGCCCACCGTGAAGTGGAGCTTCGGCCTCAATTCGTCGTTGATCCTGCCGCACACCATCCAGCGCGCCTGCCAGCTCGCGATGAGCGCGCCGCGCGGGCCGGTGTTCGTCTCGGTGCCGACCGAGATGCTGATGGAGACGATGAGCGCCGAGCCGCCCGCCGTTGCCGCGTTGCCTGCGCAACCGACGGCGAGCAGTGCCGCGATTGCCGAGCTGGCGCAGGCGCTCTCCGCCGCGAAGCGGCCGGTGATCGTCACCGAGGAGCTCGGGCGCAACACGCGCGCGGTCGGCGAGCTCGTGCGCCTCGCCGAAGCGCTCGATGCGCCGGTGCTCGAGGGCTGGCACGGCGACTACGTCAACTTTCCGCGCGAGCATCCGCTGTACGCGGGCGTTGCGGTCGAGCCGCTGCACGATCTGCTGCGCGACGCCGACTTCGTGATCCTTGCCGAAGCCGTCGCCGGCTGGCATCCGCCCTCGGCGCTGCGCGATACCAAGGTCGCGGTGCTCGGCGAAGATCCGCTGCATCCGCATCTGCCGTTCTGGGGCTTCCGCGCCGACTACGTGCTGCCGGGCGACGTCGAATCCACGCTCGCGAGCCTTACCGCGGCATTGCGACCCAAAACCAGGGGGGCGCCGCGCCATCGCTGGGCGCAACAGAAGTCCGAGCTCCGCAGCAAGGCGCGCGCTGCGGGCGAGGGCGCCACCATCACCGCGGCATGGGCGGCGCACGAGCTGAACGAAGTGCTGCCGCGCGATGCGATCGTAGTGAACGAGACCATCTCGCATCGCGGCGACCTGGTGCGGCTGCTCGAGCGCCTGCAGCCGGGCGCCTTCTACGAATCGAGCTACGGCGGCCTGGGCATGGGCCTTGGCACTGCGCTCGGCGTGAAGAATGCACTGCCCGAGCGTCCGGTGGTGCTGACCATCGGCGACGGCTCGTTCTATTACAACGCCGTGCCCGCCGCCTTCGGCGCCTGCCAGGAGCACCGCCTGCCGCTCCTCGTGGTCCTTTTCGACAATGCCGGCTACTTCTCGCAGAAGAACGACGTGGTGCGCGAGTATCCGCAGGGCTACGCGGTGCGCACCAACAAGTTCATCGGGACCTCGATCACGCCGTGCCCCGACTACGCGATGCTCGCGCGCGCCTTCGGCGGCCATGGCGAGAAGGTCGAGCGCCCGCGCGAGGTGCGCGCCGCGCTCGAGCGCGGCCTCGCTGCAATCGGCAAAGGCCAGCTCGCGCTGATCCACCTGGTGCTCGAACCGGTCAACCGGTGAACAGCACCGCCCCGCCGGACCCGAATACCCGTAAACCGAAGTTCAAGCCGCCGGCGCTGGCCTGCGATGCGCACTGCCACATCTTCGGACCGGCGGCGAAATTCCCCTATGCGGCGGACGCGCCCTATTGGCCGCCGGATGCGCCTTTCGAGGATTTACAAAAGCTTCATAAGACGCTGGGTATCGAGCGTGCCGTCATCGTGCACGCGAGCTGCCACGGCGCCGACCTGCGCGTCACGCTCGACGGCATCGCGCGCGCGCAGGGGCAATATCGCGGCACCGCGATCATCGACGAGACCTACGGCGAGCGCGAGTTCCAGAAGATGCACGACGGCGGCATCCGCGGCGTGCGCTTCAATTTCGTCAAGCACCTCGGCGGCCGTCCCGACATGGCGTTCTTCCAGCGCACGGTCGAGCGCGTCAAGGCGATGGGCTGGCATCTGATCCTGCACCTGGACGCCGTGGACCTGGTCGAGTTCAGCGATCTGTTCAAGAAGATCCCGGTGCCGATGGTCATCGACCACATGGGGCGCGTGAAGGCGGGGGACGGCCTCGATCAGCAGCCGTTCAAGGTGCTGCTCGAATGGATGAAGAACGACAAATTCTGGGTGAAGATCTGCGGCGCCGAGCGCGTCTCGTCGATGGGGCCGCCGTTCACCGACGCGCTGCCGTTCGCGCAGAAGCTGATCGCGGCGGCACCCGACCGCATCCTCTGGGGCACCGACTGGCCGCATCCGAACGTCGGCAAGCACATGCCGAACGACGGGGATCTCGTGGACCTCTTCGCGCAGATGGCGCCCGAGCCGGCGCTGCAGCAGAAGATCCTGGTCGACAATCCAGCGCGCCTGTACGGCTTCTAACCATGCTGATCCACGGCAAGTGCCACTGCGGCAACATCTCCTTCGCGCTCACCTGGGAGCCCGATCCCGTGGAGATCCAGGCGCGCGCCTGCGGCTGCTCGTTCTGCACCAAGCACGGCGGCGTCTGGACCTCGAACCCGCGCGGGGCCTTGCAGGTGTCTATCAAGGAACC
>Ga0209647_1003069_pt1 | contig 13151 bp, 15 predicted proteins | sample GraSoi_2013_60cm_FD_185827 | JGI IMG/M metagenome (GOLD analysis project Ga0209647, IMG submission 185827) | Grasslands soil microbial communities from the Angelo Coastal Reserve, California, USA - Sample 9_17_2013_60cm (SPAdes) (version 2) | ecosystem: Environmental > Terrestrial > Soil >... | reverse complement strand
TCTTGCGCGCCAAGGTGAGCCGCGCCAAGTGCGGTTTCATTCCTCGGGCAACACAAGCCTGATAGAAATCCTGGAAAGGCCCAGCGACAGCAGCCGCTCGCGTGGCTGCACCCTTGAAGATATTTTTTAGATCGTGATTATGGTTGATGTTGAGCCCGCGGACGGCCAGGACCTTCTTGGAGCGTTTCAGTTGGCCACCGACGAAGCGATATTCCCCACTGGTGTACGTCCTCAGCGCCAATCCACAGTAGGCCCACAGTTGTCGCTTGGTCCGAAAGCGGTTGGGGGTTTGTATCAGAGCGATCAACAGAGCGGCACGGATGGGGCCGATCGAGGGAATCTGCCGCAGTAATCTCATGGCCGGATGTTTCCGGGCTTCCGCTAATAGTTCTCGTCGCGTCCCCTGGCGCAATGCCGCCAAGGCGTCGAACTGCTGGTAATAGAGTTCGGTACGGCGGCGTACGCCGGCTTCCGAAATCTTTGCGAGCCATTCCGCACGGTAGCGTGGTGCGTACACCTGCTGACCTGCGCAAGGAATCCCCCAACTTCGGTAAATCGCCTTCAGCCGACTCATCACCCGCGTCAAATCACGAGTTATCGTGATGTAGCTGCGTGCCAGTTCCTTCAGAGTGCGGATACCCTGTTCGCCGTGGTACACCGGGCTGAGCTTGTTCAGATACAACAGCTCGGATAGCTTGCGTGCATCGATGCGGTCACTCTTATTCCCAGCTTTCAACAGGGCATTCTTGCGCGGATCGCTGGCCAACACGCGGGCGACGTGAGGTTGGAGTAGATCGTGCAACCAGGCAGCCCAGGTTCCTTCTTCAAAGGTCACGTACAAACTGCCACGCAGGCCACGAATGAACTGGAGAATCGTCTCGGCTTTCGTTTCCAGAATCGCCTCCATCACCAGATTCCCGCACGAATCCCGAACGGCCACCGAGATCGTTGCCTGATGTACATCCATCCCAATATACTTGGCTTCATTCATGAGGGTGCTCCTTGCGGTAGACGTTGATGCGAACGATCAAAATCTACTTCAAGCGGGCGCCCTTTTATAATGCGTTAATCAGGCACTAGCCAGCTAGTTGTCTGCTGCCACGCTTGCTATAAGTAGGTTACGCAGACTTGTCCGCCTATCTGAGGAGAAACAGCGTTTCGGATAGATGTGGTAGTCCGTCGGCCCGATATACAGCAGGAACGCCCGCCTTGTCTCTTTGAATTTTCTAAATGTCGTCCAAGCGCTAAAAAGCTCCGTCTCGGAGCTACTCGTGCGCACTCCCCGGTCTGAAAATCCCGATTCCCAAGCGTTCCGCAAACCTGCAGGAGCCGTGAAGTATTTCGTCACGAAATACCAGAGCTGACCGGTGATTGTGAGGAAGAGTAGCAGGCCGGCGATGATCCATCCGAAGATTACGCCCGGCCCCGCACTGTTGTACATGCCGTAGGCAATCATCAGTACCCAAAGCACGCCGCCAAGGTGAGCCTCGGCCATTAGGAAAGGATGACGCCGCCATAAGGAAGGGGTCTCGGTCAGAACATAGTCGATAATGCCCAACCGAAATGACAACCCGTTATCGAGGGGACCCAGCGCGTACCTGCGCAACCGCGCAAGGGCTGTCTCATCGTCTCGCAAAACGCAGTGGGGTCCCGCTATCGCCGCAATGACTCGTTTGGGCAGCATAATAATGTGGTCTCTCGTTGACCAGTGGATTACGTTTGGTTGCTCCGTGGCAGTTGTCAACGCACTCCATGAAGCCTCGTACTTCCCGGCTTTCGTCTCGTGCCTCCACTTTTCGTCGTCAAACGCAAAGGCCTGCTCACCGTCATAATAACGCTCGTAAATGGAGCGCATTTCACGGATAAATAGCTGCCTACGTTTGTTCGTTCGGAATTTCAAATCCCAGAACGCGGCTACCAACAGTGCTAGAGAAAACCAGCAGAACACAGAAGCTATCATTCGGTCTTGGGGTTGTATGAAGTAAATGAGAAGGCCACCGAAAGTCCCGGAAGCTATCGCGATGAGCACTGCGCAGATGAAGGAGCCGATGGACGGCCTAGGCAAGGACCGCGCGTGAACTTCCATGAACTCTTCCCACGAAAGCACATAACGGACAGTCATGCTAAGCGAAATTCTACCGTATCTAGAGATAAAGCTACTTAATTAGGGACCTATCTTGTGCTCTATCCCAACACTGAACGTGGAGTTCTTGCACTGTTCAAAGTGTTCGCAACAGGTAGTGCCGCGTAGTGCCTGGTAAGTCGTGCCAGCTCAACCGGTCGATGCAACACCATCTAATCAGTTGATCCGACAATACTTCCCCTGGAGAACCGATCTGTTTGGCTGTACTCGGTCAAAACCTAGCCAGTGTACCGTTCCGACTGATCTAACCTCGCGGGCGATTTTAGCTCTTGTTTTCAGTGCAAGGTGGGTTCGAGCTGGGTGTTGCGTCGACCCATTGAGACCACCCGGCTTACCGGACATTGAGGAATCGGGCCGATTTCACTTGTACGGTAAGTGCGTTAAGCAGGATTTGTATCGATCATTATCCGCAGTTGGTCTACCTTCGAAACGCGAAGTTTATTTTGAGACTGGTTTTTCCGCGGCGAGTTTTTGGGCGGTGGCGAGGGCGTCGGCAGCGGGAACTTTTACGTCGGGCTCGACGCCGGTTCCTTCCCAGTTGGTCTTGCTGATCGGGTTGATGGCGCGGGCAAAGGGAACACCAATCATGAAGTGGTCGTCAATGCGATGACCTGAGACGGGGTGGGCACCGCCTCCGGTGGTTTCGCCAATGATCGTGGCACGCTTCAAATTCTTGAGGTTGTAGCTGAACTCTTCGGCGCCGGAGAAAGTTTGCTTTGACGTGAGCACGTAGGCTGGTTTCCCGTCCAATCGCTTCCCTGGCACATAGGGCAGAGTCCAATACTGGTGGGTTGCGTCACCTTTGCGCTCCCAGAGATCGTTCAGGTGGGTGGGCTCTGAAAACAAGTAGGTAGAAAGGAAGGCGACCATTTTGGGATCGCCGCCGCCGTTTTCGCGCAAGTCGAAGATGATGGCGTCGACGTTGGCGAGGAAATTCATGGCGGCAATGGCGGTGGCCCCGCACACTTCCGGATCAGCGAAAAACTTGAACTTGAGATAGCCGACGTTGCCGGAGAGGATCTCCACTTTGTCGAAACCGCAGTTCATGCGCTCAATGTCCTTGCGGTAGCGGGCACGCGCTTCGGCGTCCGGCGGGCCCGGTGGACGATCCGGCATGGGAGCGGGGCTGAAATCCACACGAAGATGTTTGTCATGGCTCACTTCCTGGAAATTGTCGGTGAGCATTTTGGCGAAAGCATCGCCGTCGGTGATCGAATCGTAGTCACCTTTTTTCTGTTTTGCTTTGACAACGTCTCCCATCTTTTTCGCAGTTTCCGGAAAAACGTAAGCCTCATTGAGCTGGGCGATGGCGCCGTCAATCACGCGCGTTCGCGTTGCGGCATCAATCTTGAAGCTCAAATCCGACAGCTTCGTGCCGGGAGGGATGGCGCGCAGCGCAAAGCCGGCGACTTGGGCGGGATCACTGTCTTTCACTTCCAGCTTTCCAAAAGCGGTTATCCCGTCGCTCCGTCCCTTGACGAGGAATTCGAGGCTCAGCGGTTCGCTCTTGACGATTTGGAGAAGGTCAAAACCGCCGGTCATGCCGCGGAAGTGCATCTCGTGGTCCACCGGTTTGCCGGGATCGTATTTATGGAGGTAAGCGTCCAAGAGAGCGCGGTCGCCGCTGTTGAAGGCTTCGAACCAGGCTTTGAAGGTGTGGCCGGCCGGAGTATCCGGAATTGCGGGCTGCGCCTGCGGCGGAGCCTGGGGAATCGCTTGCAGTGCCAATGCGGCCGCAAGCCCTAAAACCAAAGCCAAGCAGGATCGCGAGAACATGCGCACCTCAGCGAGGATTTCCTTTTGGACTTCCGATTCGACGAAGTATACCACCAGGGTCACAAGCGTCGGCAACAGGGAGTGTTCTCGACGAGACTGCTTATCGGTAGCAAAGCAAGCGGGCGTATCATCGGACTATCGGACATGCGGAATCCACTTTTCCGATTAGGGCTGCCAGCTCACACGGTCGATGCAACACCATCTAATCAGTTGATCCGACAATACTTCCCCTGGAGAACCGATCTGTTTGGCTGTACTCGGTCAAAACCTAGCCAGGGTAGCGTTCCGACTGATCTAACCTCGCAGGCGATTTTAGCTCTTGTTTTCAGTGCAAGGTGGGTTCGAGCTGAGTGTTGCGTCGACCCATTGAGACCACCGCGTTAATCAGGCATTGACCGCTCAGTCCCCGACAATAAGAGAGGGCAGCTTTCATTTTGACTGATTTGATAGCATGGGCGCATGGCGACCGGCTACATTAGGGAATGGACGCAGTATAGAAAACTCCGAAATCAACTCTTGCTCGTGCTCGTGGGTTATTTCCTTCTAGCCGCGACCCTTTTCATCGTTTTACCAGTCACAAGGTTCGATATTGTTTTTCGCGTAATGAATTTCTGCTGGTTGGTACTTTTGGTCGTCGTTGTCCTTCGGCTACGTCATTGGCGCTGCCCACGATGCGGAAAGCGATTTTTCGCACATTCAGAACGACGGGGTTTAAGTTTTCTTACGAAGAATTGTGGGAGCTGCCGACTGCCAAAATACTCCGACTAGATGTTTGCAAATCCGGTAAGCGCCGCGCGTTCAACAGGCGAGAGCACATTTGCCGGTCGTTACCATCACTGGGACAGCTATCCACCCGGTCTCGGCGTTGCCCTGGTCGAACTGTATCGCAGCCATTTCAAACGGGACCTGGACCGCATGCTCCAGGTGCTCCTCGATGAACACAAGGCATGGAGCACGATTGTCCATAAAGACTTCACGCTGAAGCCTGGGTACACGAACGTTGCATCGCGGCCTGAAGGAATGTCGATTGAAGACTTCCATAATCTGCCGTTGAACCGTCGTCCTCAGTGCCACTGTCACGGCGCACGCCATGAAGAGGGTTCGTCGCCGACGAAAAATCAGACTGCGGAGCGGAATGGGCTTATGTCTTCGAGACAGTTCCGGCCCACGATGACGAACCCGAGCAGAAGGTTCTGCACGTGCTGTACTCGGAAAAGAACCAATCCGGTGAGCACGCGTGGAAAGAAGCAGCCGGATCGACCTGGACTCCGCTGACGAAATTCAGTGGACCTCGATTGAATGCGGAGAAAAGTTCGAGCGTTGTTCCCACTATGCGTGGTTCCACCAACTAGCATCACGCGAATGCAACCTGAGCACGCAAACGTTTCTTGGGAACCGTCCATTAGACCCAATTCACGACCCGATTGCTTATCGCATTGACGGCAAGACGTACAAGGCGACGGGATCAGGTGAAAACGCTTCTTACTTGAACCGCACTGGCAAAGCATTTCCAACCGACACCTGGGTCGCCTCGTGCATCGCGCAGAACCATCACCGTGTTGAACTTCCAGTCGCACGACTGGTCAACGGTGAGTACAAGCTGCTCGATAACGTCACGGCTGTATATCCGCCAACGCTCACGAATTCGCGTGAAACGGTGGTCGGCTAATGACAGCCAATAAGAAGATCACGCCCACCGACCTTCGCAAGCAGGCCCAACAATTACTCAAGTCCGGCCAGATGCCGAGTCTTGAGCAGGTTTTGAAGGCAGTGTCCGAAACGCGGCGGAAATATCGTCCACTGATCGTATCAGCTCGCAATGAAAGCAAGGCGAGCAATGAATGATCAAAAGCGCCAACAACGCCGTCAGCAATTGCGCCAATTTGATGCCTGGAACGGTTGTTTCGAGAGCACAGATTTCTTTTCTACTTACTGGCCGTAGGAATCAGCGTCGTGGTCTTGGGTGTCGCTGTTTTGTTCGTGGAACTCTTGAAGTGGCTCACGCGATGAAGGGACAAAACGTTTTCGGCTCGGAGACTCTTTTGGTCGTCGCTTGGTTGCCCTTGGGCGGAAGGAGTTGCATCTACCAGTGGGTCACGCTGCGATGAGTTGACTCTAAATCCGCACCCTTTGAAAAAGGGAAACGCCTGGTTATGACCGCGTTCTAAACTGATCCTCATATGAATTTTTCTATGTCCATTCGCTGCCCATGTGGCACAGCCCTTGTGCTGGAAGGCGGGGCAGTCAGTCTGTTCCCAGATACCTCTTGCGCTGCATGTAACGCAGTCATTTGGTCTAGCGAAGACGGTTTGGTGCGCACTAGAACTCTCGTTAAGGCGTGGAAAGAATTACAATCGGAAGACTTCATTCTTGGGATCGTTTTTAGTGCGGTGGCAGTTGAATGTGAGCTGGGTCGTGTCTTCACAAAATGGAAGAACATCGACAGCGGGCTAACAACGAAGTGTCCTGGAGTATCCAATCGGAATGAATGGATCGGAGCCCTCAGCACATGTGGGATTTTGCAAAGACTCGACCGCGTATCTGATTTTCTCACCGGGCAAAGCTTCGACGCTTTCCTTGCGGGGCAGAGTGGTCTGGCTCAGTCAATGCATGAAAGGCATCCAAAGTCTGTTGCGGTAAAGTCGCTGCGGGCATTTTTCCATCAGAACCTATTTCGGAAAAGGGACCAGATTATACATTGCGGGAGAATAGAACTTGCCAGCGGAGACGCGGAGGAGGCCTTCAAATCCGCCCTTACCCTTTTCCAGATTATCAGCGAAATGGATTTCACCCGGCGCCACCGCATCGAAGAGAACCTCAGGAATCCGAACACTGCCGACGCGAAAGCAAGTGGTAATATTTGATAATCGACTCTGTAATGTCCGGCGTGTGTCGGACGGCCTGACTCACCTGCGTTAGCGGCAAAAGGCTCGCGCAATGAACACGGCTCTATTGTCTTTGCGCACGCAGAGCACGGTTGTCCCATGCATCAGCGCGCTTCCCTGGCGATTCGGCATCCGCCCATTATACCGCATACCGGCGAGAGACTTTGAGTGCGCTCGTCGCGGAAGATAATCGGAGCCACAGAAAGAAAAAGGGGTCGGAGTAAAATCCGGCCCCAATCCTCTGAAAAGTGAAGCTAAATTGGCAACCGCCGTTTGTCAGTACTTGCTCCAAGTAAACGTATCTAGCGTCCAGTTGCCTACGGTCATCAGGTTGTTCTGCAATGCCCGGTCGTAGTGGATAGACACGCTGGCGTTACCGTTTGACCCTAGCGTTTTGCCGATGACCGATCCGTACCATTGGGCGTTGCCGCTGAACGTGATTCCGGCATTCGGTGCGTAGAGTACTGCGGTAGATTGACCGTTACCATGCAGATTGATTGCGCCGGTTCCCCCATATTGAATCTGGAGCAATGTGGAATTGAAGCTCGTGTTACTGATGCCGTTTCCCCCGATGTCCAGGGGCGTAGCCTGATTGTAACCCGACACATTTATGATCACAGGTTGGTAGACGGCAGGGACGGGGGGGTTAGACCCCGGGCCGGTGCCGGGACACGGCCCGATTGCGAGACTTGCCTGGCCGCTCAAGCTGATGCTGTTGACGTAATAAATCCCCGGCGCGCAATTATTAGCGTTGGTTCCGGCCGGGACGAAGGTCACGACATCGGAACTGTTTCCCGAAAGACTGATGTCTCCATAATTCCCATGGTTATTTCCGTTTTGTGGGCAAGTCCCGCTGCAAGGCGTAAGGTTGCCGCCAGCAGTAACGTTTGTTGACGGTGGCGGTACGGTGGTCGGTATTTGCGGGGTGACAAGAGTTACCGCCTGGGGCATTTTAATCAGTCCTGGCGCAGCAAGACAATTCGTAGCGCTCGTTCCGCAGCCGGTAACAGCAGTCGTGTTACCCGACAAAGCATCCACGCCTCCGGCTGAGCAGGCGCCAACACCCGTGTCTGGACTGGAGAAGGTACCGTTGATTGTCGTACCAGCGGCGGTGTTCACGTTTCCGTTCGAACCAAGATTGCCCATGTAAGTCTGCGTGACAGGATTCCCGCTAGCGTCAAGAGTCATATTCCCGGAGTCATAGCTGTTGATCGTGCCTCCGCCATTAAAACTTATGGAACCGCATCCCGTGCCAGTGGCGAACCCCGCGTAGTTGTAGCAGGGCGTTACGTGGGACTCCAAAAGCGCGGAGACCTCCACCTCTGCGCCACGCACTCCCGCAATGTCTCCGTGAGAAGTGAGCTTCCACAGTTGCGCGGTGAGGTTCTGCAAATTTTGGCACTCCGTGATCGACCTCATCGAGAGCAGTTCCGCGGAAACGGAATAGGCCACGGTGGTGTTGCCCGCCGTTAGAGATTTTTGGGTGGCCGTGTTAAAGCCGGTCAGCACTGTGCCCAGCGGATAATTGGCACTGAGGAGGTTCATCGTGGGCCCCAGAACGATAGGAGTGGTGTTGCCAATAAGCGTAACCGGGCTCACCGTTAGGTCATAGGCGCTGATCGGGTCGGTAACACTTCCAGCGAGCGGTTGCGTATAGCCGTTCATGAGATAGTTCGCCGCGGCATGCAGGCCCGCCTCCGCTCCATAACGGGATTGCGTCATCAGCCGGTAATTCAAGCTCGACCAAGTTTCCGACTGCGACAGGAACATCAGCGAGGCCGCCGTGATCGACAGCACCAGGACGAAAATCAGGGCGAAGATCAGTGCGGCGCCTTTTTGGTTGGATCGTTTCATGGTGAATCTCCTTAATGCGTCCACGGTCAGAATAATGCGGTTACCGCCAAAGGCGCGGGCTGCGCTCGGGTGGGATCAACCAGATTGGACGTAGCGTATACCTCGACTATGTTTCGTGGTCCGACGTTCAGCAGCGCCTTGGTTTCTTTCTGAGGTACACCCGTCACTGCGTCCTTGTTCTGCGTTTGTACGGTCAACGTCACGGCCACGTTCGTTACGCAGGTACCGGACCCCAGCGGCTGAACCTGATAGGCGAAGCAAGGCACAGTATTGTTGTTGGTATCATTGGGATTTGCCAGTACGTTGGAGAGTAGAACCATGGTGGGGTCTGTTGCGGGTTTGGTTACAGCGTTGATGGGCATCTGGTTACGGTAGAGAACGCCAGGGACAGTGGCTGTACCGGTGCAGGTATATTCGACATACACCATATTGCCGTCGCCGTTGATGTCGCCATACAGCTTCAGGACCGTAGGCGTGGAACCGCCCGTCCCAGGCGGAACAACGCCAGTAGCAAAGGCACCTAGCACAGTCACTGGTGCAGTGGCGAGATGAGTTTTCGCAAATACCGCCGTCCCTGAGGAAGAGCTGCTCGTCACGACAGCCGTGACGACAGTAACCGTTTCCTGGTTGCTCCCCACGTCCACGGTCAAGACTTCGTTGGGATATATATAGGGGACGACGGTGCCCGGGTAGCTGAGAGTAAACGGTGCGGTGCCGGCGAGGAGCACTGCCGACCCCAGCGTTACGAAGGTATTTGGAGCACCGAGAGAAACCTTCCCCGCCTGTCCGATTTCCTGCTGAAGCAATTCCGTGGCGCTGCGGACACTGGTGTGCATCTCCGTGCGGTTCGCAATGGTGCTCTGCGTCTTCATGAGTTGCACCATTCCGGTCATGACGATGCCGCCCACCACCAAGAGCACCGCCAGCGCTACCAAGGTTTCCAGCAAGCTAAATCCAACCTGTCTCTTCCGTGTCATAGAATCCTCAATCAAAAAGGAAATGTCTTCAAAGCAACGACCGTGGCCTGCGGGGTCAGCCCATTACTACCAACCGCATGATTAGCCCGGGCCAGCACGGAGATCTGCTTCATGCTGGTTCCTTGCGCAACGATTTGCCAGAGGCGGATGTATTCCCAGTTCGCTGTCGACGCCACCAGGTTTCCGCTGGCATCGAGGTAGTCGACGTAACCGTTCGTGGCCGTTGTCAGGCTGCCGCCGCCCTGCGCTGTTCCGGCCGTCATATCGGAGCAGCCCGCGAGTCCCGTCCCGGCTCCGACCACAGCCGGAAAGACCGTTGTGTCAGTCCCGGCTGTGCCGGTAGTGTCCCCATCGCAAAATTTCAATGCCAGCAGTTGCTCCATCTTGTCTTGGGCGTACTCTGCCGTGCGCGCGGCCAAATGCCCTTGCGTCTCCGTCGTGGAAACTGCCACTCCCGCGAGGCCCATCACTCCGGCAGCCACGACCAGCAGTATGGCCAGGGCAATCATGGTTTCGAGCAGGGTCATCCCTGCTTGAGCATTTCGATTCCGAGAGAAAAATACGTTGCGTTGGCGTTTCATGCGTTCGTCCTCACTGACCTTTCCAATTTGCTGAACCCGCCGGCGTTGACCATGTCTGCAGGGAACCGGTGGCGGAAGCGGTCACGCCATCCACGACGGTTCCGTTCGTGATGTAAAAAGCTCCCGTAGCCACGGGAGCGAGACTTGTTGGATTGATCGGAATGCCGCGCGAGTTAAAGACGATACATGCTGTGGTGCTGCCGAGCGTGGCATTGGAATTGTCAAGGCACGGCGCTGCCTGCGCGATACTGGTTTGGCTCGGCGGACCGGCTGTCAGGCTTCCATAGCCGAAGGTGACCCCCTGCGAGAGGTTAAAGACCGCTCCGCTTGGGTGCCCACTTGTGTAAGTCAAGCATGTGTTCGTCCGATCAGAGTCCGCTACCCAGCAGCTCCCCGTCTTGTACCAAACTTGTAGCTGGTACGAATTGCCGCTCAGGTCCGCATACGCTCGAGCATGCGTAAAGTCCGCCGCTGCGCGCATCTTGGCCTGGGCCGTTATGCCGTTGAGGGAGCGAAGGTCGCCTGCCGCGCGCAAATATGCCGCCGTGTTGAGATAGCTGGGTATTGCGATCGCCGTGATGACCACGGACATGGCTATAACGACCAGCAGTTCCAGTGTGGAAAATCCAGCTTGTCGTTTGTTGTTCGCTATTTTCTTCATACGCTCCGCCGTCTGTGTTGTAGTGAATCCCGACGAGGATGAGAGATGCAGCAGGATGGGGACCAAGAGTGGCCCTCTGGCTAGGTACTTTGTATTGTTATAGTTGTCCACCGCACAGGGTTGGCCAGGGAGGGACAGCCAAGAGGCGATGGGTAAAAATGAAACAAATTGAGTGCTCGGACTCACCAAGCGTGTTGCGACCAGGCCCAGTTCTCCCTAGTTATTCGCGCTCGAATCAATAGCGGCCAAGCTGACCCATTCGTATGCTGCGCTCCAGTAAAGAGCCTGAACTTGGTGAAGTTTTTCGAGGCGTACCTACACGCTTTCGGACGAACCTTTTTCAAAAGACTCTTCGCGTTGAATCTATCTCTGTAGAAAAAGGCATCAATGTTTTTCACTGCACGACCGATGTAACGGGGCGCTAAATGAATGTAAAGCTGAAACCCAGTGACACCGTTCGAGTTGTCGGCTCGCGGCGGCCTGCTTCATGATCGTCTTACGGGGGGTTATGCAATAGCTTCTAGTGAGAATACTTCTCAGGTTGCTGCTGGTCATGCATTGCGGCGAGAATCCACTTCTGTAAAATGGCTCGAAAATGAGGTTTTACTTCACGAAACGCGACACCCATACCCGATGGGTTGACATAGGTCACTGTCGCCTTTGCCTCGAAGTACTCCTCTGAGAAAATCTTCACTAAGATTTGCGTCTGCGCAGCAAAAGGCGCGGGAGTTTCCAGTGGTCCACAGGTCAAGCCTACTTCAGCGGCACAGGATTTGGAGCAGTTGAACAGAGATTTAGTTCCTGCTCCTCCGCAGATACGTATCGATCTCGGATTCTCGCTCAAGGTACAGAACTAGGGCACGGCATTGCTCCCACTTATCCTCTTTGATGTGCCGTAGCATTTGCTCAAACGGCACCCTTCCGTATTTCGGTTTGCAAGGTTTGGGTTCCGGCCAAGTCATTGTCAGTGGATCGTGGGCCCGACGACTTCAAACCCAAAGTTGACCGCATACTCAGCGGCAGAATCCCGCTTGTCAAGGTTCGAGACTTGGACATCACTGGCAGGAAATCCGTCCTCTGTCATGGGCACGAAACGCGAACCGCTCCACGCCGTTCTTTCATCTACGGCATTCACAATAATCCAGCGGCCAAATGCATTTTGCCGAAGTCTCACCTGAGTCATGTCAGAAGAGCGTAGCACACCTGTCTGTTGAAGAACGCAATTGCATCATGACTCTAAATGTGGATTACTTCCATGAAGTGAGGAGGCGACCAATGTCTCTACAAGAAGTGATTTACGAATGCGGTTTTCAGTTAATCCAGGAGCCTACAAGGGTTCTCCTCGTAGACAACCGTACAAGAAACAAAAGACAAGCGACCGCCCCTGAAGTAAATCTATGGGCTGATGTCTGTCAAAGGCTACTTAAGAACAACAAACGAAGTTAGGAAAGAGTGAAGGTCTCGCGTCTATTGATATTTGTTTTCTCGTTATCGGTGTGTTTGATCGGTTGTAGCACAGTTGACTCAGAACGATCTGCATCAACGCAGCAGAATGCCAAGCAACAGAAGCTCGCAGATTTGAACTGACAGAAAGCGGACGCTGCATACGAGATACAGCTACGGCAGGATGAAATGAAAGAGATGGAAACAACCGCCAAAAAGCCCGGCGTTGTAGGTGTCAGCGATGAATGGCTTAAGCGACACAACCAGTTGAAGGAAGAAATCATTAAACTCAGAGTCAAAGTCCACGATTTAGAGCTTCAGATAGATGCTTTGGCTAAACCATGACTAACGACCGCGCTTCCGTTTAGTCGGAGTGGAAGTCGTGGGCTTCGAGCGTGGAGCGTTCTTGATGCCCTTCCACTTGACTGCCGTATCCGGTTGCTTTTTATCCATTCGACTGTAGTCTAAGATTTTCTCGGGCTTACCCAACCCGAGACCCAAAATCTCTACGTCAGGGACGGCCAGTTTGCGGAGAAAGCGGACAAACTTGCGCACGATGCCGGGATGAAGCAGGTTAAGCAATTCAGCAACCGCGATTGCATCTATTACTGGCTGTATGTTCCAAAAGTGCAGAGTGTACTGCCAGGGAACAACATCGCCGTATTTTATCCGCACGCCCAATTCAGACAGTTCGCCAGCATGATCTAGTGTGCTGTCCCGTAAATACGTTCACATAGTCGTTCGACTTTAGCGAAGATTGAATCCGCCGTTGCGGTCCAGACAAACGGCTGCGCTCGGCGGTTGGAATTCTGGACGTAGTGATCGATTTTC
>Ga0209647_1003068_pt1 | contig 13155 bp, 6 predicted proteins | sample GraSoi_2013_60cm_FD_185827 | JGI IMG/M metagenome (GOLD analysis project Ga0209647, IMG submission 185827) | Grasslands soil microbial communities from the Angelo Coastal Reserve, California, USA - Sample 9_17_2013_60cm (SPAdes) (version 2) | ecosystem: Environmental > Terrestrial > Soil >... | reverse complement strand
GGTGGTCAGTGGAGACCAGTGGCGCGACGAAGAAGTGGCGCATACGCTTCGCCTGCTTGAAATCATTGGCCGCACCGACATTCCCGTAGTGCCCGGCGCAGTGTTTCCGCTGGTCCGGACTCACGAAGAAGCGCAGCAATGGCAGGAGCGCTACGGAAGAGTCGCCTACGCCGGGGCCTGGGACGATCGCTGGTGGCACGAGCCCTTCGTCGTTCCCAAGCTTCTGGAGGGGAAGCCGACCGCCAAACCCGCTGATGAAGATGCTGCTCATTTTCTAATTCGCATGGTGCGCAAGTATCCGCACGAGGTCACGATCTACGAAGGCGGTCCCATGACCAACCTCGCGCTCGCCATTTCACTCGATCCGCAATTCCCCGAACTGGCCGAGGAGTTGGTCTTCATGGGCGGAAGCATCGCGCCGCAAACTGAGAACGTCGAGTTCATCAATAACCCGCGTCACGAGTTCAATTTCTGGTTTGATCCCGAGGCTGCGCGCGTTGTTTTGCGGGCGCCATGGAAGAAGATCGTCTGTACGCCCACCGACATCTCGGTCAAGACGCGTCTGACGCTTGCGCTGACCCAAGAGATCGACAAGGCCGGAACTCCGATGGCGCGCTATGTTGCCCGCTTCTACCAGTCCTCGCCGGGCGCCGACATCATGTGGGATGAGCTCGCAGCGGCTGCGTGGATCGATCCCTCAATCATCACGAAACGAGAGACACGCTACATGAGTGTGGATCTCGATCAGGGGGCCGGATACGGCAACACGCTGACCTGGTCAGAGAAGAATAAGCCAGCAGTTACGGTGCAGCCGGTAGAGATTCAAGTTGATTTGGACAAAGAAAAGTTTTACCGGATGTTCGTGAGCCTGATGAGCGCCGCGACGCCAGCTCTCTGATTGACGGCTCAATTCTGCGGCTGCGAGATGGAATCTTCGTTTCGTAGCGAAATAACAAACTGCTGAATCTCGCGACGCTCACGCTCTGCGTGCTCCTTTGTTTTCTTGGATAATCGATCATGTAGTTGAAGTTCTTCTTGAGCCATTGTTTTATTGCCGGTTCGCAGGTAAGCCTGAGACAAACGATAGTGCGCCACTTCAAGCGTCTCATCGACCTCAGGGCTAAACTCTTCCGGACTGACCTCGATCGCCTTCTGGTACGCAGAGATGGCCCGCGAAAAATCGGTGCGCTGCGAATACAGAATTCCGAGTTGCAGATACGCTGTACCGAGCTTCGGATCGAGCTCCAGCGCCTTGTGCAGCAGCGACTCCACGCGCACTGAACGTTCATGGTCACGCTTAGTGTCCACCGCACCCGCCGATTGTTTCCAAAGGCTGACGGCATAATAGTAGTTCGCGAGCGCATTCTCCGGTTGCAGCCGCACGAATCGCGCCAGTCTCTCGACCGATTCTCCTGACGGAGTGCCCTCCAAGCTTTGCATCTTCCCCATGAACAGATACGGAGTCGGATTGTCCGGGGCGAGATCGGACGCGTTCACGAGGCACTTCGCAGCTCGATCGTAGGAGCCGCGAGAGTACCAGGCTACGCCGAGTGCGACCAGCATCCGCACGGACTTTGGAAACTGGCGATTGCCTTTTGTGAAGAGCTCAGTGGCCGGCTCCAGCGCACGATGAGTCAGAAGTTCGGATCCCCAATCGAACAGGTGAGGTTCGCTCGGGTCGAGCTCGGCCGCGCGCTGGTACTCCCGAACCGCCTCCAGCGGATTGCCCAGCTTCTCCTCGACGTCGCCCAGCTGGTGATGAGCTTCAGCATCCGCGGGGTTGAGCCGTGAAGCCCGTTCGAGGTAGGGAAGTGCCTGCGTAGGCTTTCCAGCATCGACGAATAACTTTCCCAGCTGCCAATTCGCTGCAAAGTTGTCCGGCTGGCGTGCTATCGCATCGCGTAAAGAATTCTCTCTCGCGGCGGATGTAGCGGCGCTCGAATTCCCAGCCGATTCTTTATTCAACGAAACCGTGGCCTTTGCGAGCGCTTCGGTCGTGCGCAGTACGGTATCAGAACCGTGCCCCCCCGAATTCGTGGCTTGGGTCACGCCTGCGACCGTGAATTGAGGTTCGTCAAAGAACGCGGGCGCTTGTGCCGGCTTTTCTGCTTTCGGCGCTCCAGGGTTTCCGGGGTCAGAAGCTTTCGGAGGCGCGAGAGCGAGATCAATCTTTTTCGTTTCTCTCTGCGCAACGCTCACAGGACCGACGATTGCGCCCTCGTATCCGCCCATTTCCGCCCGTAGCGTGTAAACGCCGGCTCGAAGCGCCACAAACCGATATGCTCCTTCAGAATCCGCGTGTGTGATCTGGGGCTGTGTGGCGAGGGTCTCGCTTCCAGTCGCGATTTGTAAGAAGACGGTCGCGTTCGCCATCGGCCTGCCGCTGGAATCTCGCACATATCCCTGCACCATCGCCTGCAACGCGCCCTTGCCAGCCGGTTCTTGAGATTGTGCCCGTTCCGGGGCGAGAGCCGCCGTCGTCGCCAGAACGCAGACGACAACATAAATTCTGGCTTGTTCAAAGTGGCCGGAGGTCACGCGGATCGGCTCCTGGGAAAAAACGGCAGCTCCAAGAACAGAATGGAATCAGCCGTGATCACTGCCCGTCATTCTACGCCCGTCCTTCTATCTCAAGCATCGCCACCAAAACATTGGCAGCGTCCTCGGATAGGCTTTACAATGGCACGCTTCCCACCCGGGCTTGTGGGGCTCGAATTGTTTTTGTCAATCGTGGGGCACATCAATTTATCGAGGGAGTCCAAGCCATGAAGGGAAGAGTCACTATTCTGCTCCAGGTTGCTTTTCTGTTGCTCGCGTTTGCCAATACCCTGATCGCACAAAGAATCAAGGTTATCGTCGATCAGGATGCGCGTGGTCCGGCCACAACTGACATGCAGTCCATCCTGATCTTTCTCCAGTCCGACCACTTCGACGTGCTGGGCATCACTACCGTGAGCGGCGACCAGTGGGTAAAGGAAGAAACGCAGCGTACGTTACGGCTGCTTGAAATCGCGGACCGCACCGATGTTCCCGTCGCGGAGGGCGCGGAGTTTCCGCTGCTGAATTCCAAGGAAGAATCCGAACGCTGGGAAGCTCTCTACGGGAAGTTCCGCTACAAGGGCTGCTGGAGCGATTTTTCCAAAAGCCCGGAAGGCACTCCGCCAGCCTTCCGCGAGGGATATCACGCTCCCGATGTGATTCCTCCGCTGGTGGAGGGTGCTCCTCACATCAAAGCGCTCGACGAGACTGCTGCCAACTTCATTATCCGCATGGTGCACAAATATCCGGGCGAGGTGGTGATATGGGCGGGTGGTCCGTTGACCAATATCGCACTCGCGCTGCGGCTTGATCCGCAGGTGGCAACGCTCGCGAAAGAGTTAGTGCTGATGGGCAGCGGAATGTACGCTGACAACGGTGGCATCAGTGGCGTCGATGGACGGCGGGAGTTCAACTGGTGGTTTGATCCGGAATCCGTACGTATCGCGATGCGCGCGCCCTGGAAGAAGATCACAATCACGCCCATCGACATTTCCGTCAAGACAGTGGTGAATCCAGCCGTGAAAGCGGCCATCGCCAAGTCGGACACGCCGGTCGCTCGCTACCTGACGCAATATTCCGTCGAGAGTTTTATGTGGGACGAACTATCCGCGGCGGCCATGGTCGATCCCTCCATCATCACGGGACAGAAGCAGCTCTATGTGGACATCGATATTGACCACGGCCCAAGCTACGGTGAGACGCTCTTCTGGCAACCGGGCACGGAGCTTCCGTCCTACGAGAGAATTGCGACGGTCCAGTTCGATGTGGACACAAAGAAGCTGTACGATCTTTACGTCAAGCTAATGACCCAACCGCGGAGGACCGCAAAGTAGTTTGGCAGCCAGGATTTAAGGATTTAAGGAGCAGCGCACGTGGATTCAAAACAAGAAACCTTTCGCATCACTCGGCGCAAGTTTGTAGCGTCGTCAGCCGCCGTTCTGGCGACCAGCGGTTTCGCCCACCGGGCAAACGCCGGCGGTGCACTGGCGGGACAGCCGTCAGAGCAAGGCAAGTCCGACGGAAAACCCGACCGGGGGCCCAGCCGCGGCCCCTTTCGCGTGGTGATTGACACCGACCCTGGCGTCGACGACGCTCTGGCGCTCTTGCTCGCCATGCGCTCGCCGGAGCTGAAGATTGAAGCCATCACGCCCGTTGCCGGAAATGTACCACTCGACCTGACTCTGCCGAACGCCTTGCGCATGGTTGAAATCGCGGGCCGCACGGATATTCCGGTGGCTGGAGGCGCCCGCGCCCCGCTGATGCGCCGCCTGGTGACCGCAACCTACGCGCATGGCGAGAACGGGTTGGGAGGCGCGGTCTTTCCGGAGCCGACGACAAAGCCGGTCACCACGCCCGCCGCCGAGATGATTCGCCAGATCGTCCGCAAGTATCCGGGCGAGGTGACGCTGATCACGATTGGCCCGCTGACGAACATCGCTACTGCTCTCAATTCTGATCCGGATCTCGCGAGTATGGTTCGAGGGCTGGTCATGATGGGCGGCTCGCTTTCGGGAGGGAACATCACGCCCGCAGCCGAGTTCAACGTCTACGTCGACCCGGAAGCGGCGCGCATCGTCTTTCAATCCGGAATTCCGGTGACCATGGTTGGCCTCGATGTCACACGCAGAACTTCTCTTACCGACGACCATGTGCGCACGCTGGAGGCGGCACAGAATCCGGTCAGCCAGGCCGCGGCCAAGATCGGGCGCAACGCGATCAACCACAACCGCGACCGCGGATTCCTGGTCGGACCGAACATGCACGACTCACTTGCTGTCGCCGGGTTTCTCGATCCTGCGATTCTGAAGTGGCAAGATTACTACGTTGATGTCGAGACGACCGGTGAACTCACCGCCGGTGAAACCCTGGGCTACAGTCCCGTTGCCGGCGATTTGCGGCGCCGCCCGGGGATGGAGAAAGAGGCGGCGGCCACGAACATGCCGATCCGCGGATCGGCCCCGACTCTAGCCAGCACGAGAACGTCTCCGGTGCTGCGCGATAAATTTGTACCTAACACCAAGGTTGCAGTGGAAGTAGATTCCGCGAGGTTTTTCGATCTCCTCATTGGGCGATTGTCGGGAAGCAAGTAACGTTCTCAACTAGCATTCCTACTTAAGGGTGTCGAGAAGTCCTGAAAGTCTGAGGTGCATCAATGAAGTCGGGCCGAGTCCGGGGAGTTGTCGCGGTCGCAACTGTGATTCTCATGGCGTGGGCTGTAGCGCCGGCGTCCCGCCGGCTGTCGCGGGGCCGTCCCGGCCCCGTTTCGCATCTGGCGCAAGGCGAAGACAAACGCAAGATCATCATCGATCAAGATGCGGCAGGACCCGCCGGCACTGACCAGCAAGCGATACTTTTGCTCATCCAGTCTCCGCAGACAGAAGTCTTGGGCATCACCGTGGTAACGGGCGATGCGTGGCTCACCGAAGAAGTCGCGCACACTCTGCGCATGCTCGAACTCATCGGACGAAGCGACATTCCCGTCATGCGTGGAGCCGAATATCCGCTCGTCAGAACAAAAGAGGAGATAGAGCAGTGGGAGCAACGCTACGGTTTCGTGGCATGGCTGGGGGCCTGGACCCCGCGTGTGTATCACGCGCCTCGCGAACTGGGAACGATGCCGGAAGGGAAGCCGACCACCAAGGCCGCGAATGAAGACGCCGCCCACTTTTTGGTGCGCATGGTCCATAGGTATCCGCACGAAGTCACGATCTATGAAGGCGGGCCCATGACAAACCTGGCGCTCGCGATCTCCATCGACCCGGAATTCGCCAGCCTGGCGAAAGAGCTGGTGTTCATGGGCGCCAGTCTGAATCCGCGGACCGCCGATCCCGAGTTCGCAAACACGCCCCGCCATGAATTCAACCTCTGGTTTGATCCGGAGGCGGCTCATATTGTGTTGCGGGCTCCCTGGAAAAAGATTGTGTGCACCCCGGTGGATATATCGGTAAAGACGAGAATGACAAATGATTTGATCGACAAGATCAGGGCTGGCAAGTCGCCATCTGCGCAGTACATCGGCAAGTACGCGCGTCTGTATGGCTCCTATAACTACCTGTGGGACGAGCTCACTTCCGCGGCATGGCTTGATCCAAGCCTGATTACCAAGAAAGAAAACCGATACATGGACGTGAACCTGGATCGCGGCCCCGGCTACGGAGACATGCTCACATGGACAGATCGAGATAAGCCCAAACGCGATGTGGGAGTTGTGGAAGTGCAGGTTGACTTGGATATCGATAAGTTCTACAAGCAGTTTGTTGAGCTGCTGACCGCACCGACGCCGCAGTCGGGCAAGCCGTCGAACCCTTAGCGATAGTCAAGTGCAGCTATAGCGTGATGAGCCTGGATGGTGGAGCGACGGGCGTCTCGCCCGTCCAGTCGAGCTTAGGCGCCCGGCTTTGCACAAGTAATCTTGGATCGGCCGAGCAACAGCGCCACTAGCGTCCCAATTGCTCCATCATCTTCTGCGCTTGCTCATGGCCCGGATGCTGCTTTAGCAGTTCAAGCAACACAGCCCGCGCGCTCTCCGGCGTGCCCTCCACGACATAGACACGGGCCAGGTTCAAGTAAGCCTGATCGAACGCAGGCGCCACGCGAATGCATTCCTCAAAGCTTGCCACCGCCTGATCCCGCCGCTGCGTCCGAAGATAAAGAATTCCCAGGTTATTCAGCGCCTCAGGATAAACCGGGCGCAGCTTCAAAGCCTTCTGCAGAGAATCGAAAGCGCGCGCGGTGTCGTCATTCTGCGCGAATACCATTCCCAGACCGTAGTTCGCCTCGGCATCGTTAGGGTTGACTTCCAGCGCCCTCGCGTATGTCCCGCGTGCATCGTCCCAACGCTTCTGCCGACGATAAGCGGAACCCAGGTTATCAAGTGCGATCGTATGGTCAGGACTTAGCTGGAGCGCCTTTTGGAAGTAGCCGATCGCTTCGTCCGTTCGCCCTTCCCGCGCCGCCAGCAAGCCGAGGTTGTTCCAGGAATTTGGCAGAGTATCAGGATAGCTTGCGCGAAGCTTGAGCGCGCGTTCAAAACTCTCGCGGGCTGCCGCCGTCTTCTGCTGGTTCAGGTACACGCTTCCAATGCCATAGAGAGCCTCGGCACTTGTTGGATCGTCCCGCAGCGCTATCTGAAATGAAGCCTCAGCCTGATCCATATAGCCGCGCTGAAAAAACACCGAGCCATAGGAGAGATAGTTGCGCCCAAACTCGATCGTGTCGGACACTCCCGGGAACGGAAGAGCCCTGGCGAATCGTTCTGCGCTGTTTTGGGGGATATGGCGATAATCCTGTTCAACGTGCTCCGGGTCGACTGGTCCCTGATAAACCTTAACAATTTCTCCCTTGGCGCTGATGAGGAATGACGTCGGAAGATCGAGATCACGGTGCCGGTCAAACAGATAACGATAAACAATGTTGTAAATAGCGGCCACGTCCTCGGAGCCGCGCAGAATCGGAAACGAAAGATGATGCTCCCGCACCAGTGCCCGAACCCGTTCCGCATCGGCCGGGACATCCAGATTCACCGCAAGCAGTTGAAGGCCCGCTCTAGCCCAGGCCGCGTGGCGCTGATTGAAGCCGATCCAATCTTGCTTGCATCGATCTGCTCCCGCCGCCCAAAAATTAAGTAGGACCGGCTTTCCGCGCAGCGCAGACAGAGAGAGCACTTGCCCACGGAAATCGGGAAGAGAGAAATCGGGTGCCTCAACCGGTGCAAGCAACCAGGTTTCGGCAATGTTGGGGAGACTTTCAATTTCTTGCGGCTGAGGTTCTGCTGTTTTAGCGGCAGTGAAACGAACCGGCTCCGTCGGAGTTCTGAAGGGCTCCATCCGCGTTGGTTCGGAGCCTTCCTCAATCCACACGCGGTGGTTGATCGGCAGATCGCGGAGCTGCTGCACCAGTCCACTGGGCCAGCGAATCGACGCGCTCAGCGGTCCCTTCGCCCCTCCCAGGCCAAAAAATAGATCCTTGCTGTGCTGCGAAAGAAATCCCGATCCGGCTTGTAGTGAGCGAATCTGGTGGCCCACATCACTTTCCAATGTGATCACAGCGCCGATGGCGTCGCGATTGCTTTTTGTACCGCGCAAGTGGAAGGCAATTGAAGGAGGAAGCTTTTCCATGACGTTCTTCAAAAGCCGCAACTGCGGCCCGTTGCGGTTCTTCAGAAACACCTCCTGACGGCCATCATGATCGAAATCTGCGAGCGCAAACGCGCGCCCATCTTCCAGGAAGTCCAGCCCGATCACGCCCGAGATATCGGAAAACGTTCTGTCGCCATTGTTTATGTAGAAAATATTCCGCTCGTAACCGCTCCAACTACCATCGGCGCGAATCAACTCGTTAATCGCGCTCCATCCTTGTTCGTAGTCGTGAGACGGCTTAGCCTCTTCCGGCGAATCGGCGACCACCTGCCGCCAGAAAAAACTGTTCAGGTCTTCATTGTTGTTTTTGCGCGTGGGACTGCTGACCATGCCATTGCAGATATAGAGATCGGGAAAACCGTCATGATCAAAATCCCAGGAGTCGCTCGACCACGCCCAGCGCCCGATTCCGACGCCGGCCGCGCGCGTTGTATCCTCGAAAGCGAAAGCACCTCCGCCATTTCGAGAAGCATTTCGAAAAAGCGAATTGCCCATGGCGTGCTTGTGATAGAGCGCTCGCGTTTCCCGTGGCGCATCTTTCTTGAAAACGTCCTGCATCGAAATGCGTGCGCCCGCCGCCGTCCACATATCGGCCACATAGAGGTCTTCCACGCCGTCATTGTCATAATCAAACCAGCAGACGCTCATCCCCGCGCCAACATCCTCAACTCCCGCCTGCGCAGCGATATCGGTAAAAGTTCCGTTGCCATTGTTGCGGTAAAGATTCTTCCGTCCGAAATCGTTTACTACGTAAAGATCGGGCCAGCCATCGCGGTTGAAGTCGTTCCAGCCGCAACAAAAGCTGTAGCGCGTGTTGTTCTGGTTGAGCCCAGTCTCGGCGGTTACGTCGCGAAACGTTCCATCCCGGTTATTGCGCATCATGAAATTGGGCGGCCCGTTCTCTGCGTCGTAATAAGGAGACGGATACTTGTACTGGTCCGTGCCCTGGTAATAGACATAGAGGCAGAAATAGATATCCAGCCAGCCGTCGCGATCATAGTCCGCAACCGCTGCTCCGGTGAAGGTCCCCTGCGGAGGATTGGCGAACTGAAACGCGCCCGCCTTCTGGCGAAACCTGCCGCCGCCTTCATTCAGGAACAACATCGGGCCGGTTGCCCGCACGACGATCAAGTCCTGGCGTCCGTCATTGTCGATGTCGACAAAAAGCGCGCAGGCCGTGTTTTCGATGACGCCGACGCCCGATGCTTCCGTGATGTCCTCGAATGTTCCGTCGCCTCGATTGTGATAGAGCCGGTTCGGAAGGCCGCCCGGCTGGCAGACATAGAGGTCGTCAAATCCATCGCCGTCGATATCGCCAACCGAGACGCCATTGTGCCCGTAGACATCAATGCCGCAAGCGCCGTCGAGCACCGTTCGCCAGTAGTCCGTTCCGTGCAGAAGTTGCGAAGAATAGGACGCATTGCCCCCGAACGCCGCAGCAGCGATATCGACGTAGCCGGGGGCACCCGAGCGGCTCTGTGTTTCATCCATCGCCTGCCAGTTCTGTACTCGGAACTCTCCCGACGCGGACCGTTCCCAGGCAAGCTGCCAGTACCCCACTCGTTGTTCACGGTAAACGTCGCGCCCGGTGGCTACTAATTCATATCGAATGCGAGTCTGTAGCTGACCGGGAGATGAGGCATTTGCCGGCATGGAACCCGCTTCAATCGTTGTCACCTGAAATTCAGCAGTAAGAATCTTTGAAAAGCCACCAAGGGCGGACCGAACTTCCTGCAAAAATGCGTCTCGCCCAAGCGCAGTCTTGCGCGTGAAGGTATTGTGACGGACCTCGATCGCCGGACCCGGACGCACAACTCGGGATTCAATAGGCCGTGGAGAGGATCCCGCGAAATTCGGCAGAAGGACTCTCTCGACCGCGCTCAAATCTTGTGGAGATCGCAGCAGGCCGGAACTCCACTGCGCAAGGATCGCTGAGATCTGGTCGGCGTATTTTTCGGTGACAAAATCGTCGAGGCCCGCCTGTGTTTTAAGGAGCAAGGCGTCGAGGGGCCTGGGCATCCGATAGTGAGGATGCAGCTGAAATTCGCGACTCGAATATTCCCCTTCGGCGGAGTCAAAGCTGTAGAGGGACGGCCAGCCTAGACCGCGCAGACCTGCGGGAATTAGCGCTGCCGAGGCTCCCTGACAGAACCGAATCAGAAAATCGCGTCGACGAAGGTCCACGGGACCCAGGGGGGACGAACTCCCCATCTTCGTTGGCCGGCTCAGAACGATGTCTCCCGGATTCCCACGCGTGGCCCGAAATTAACATCCGCACAGAGGGCCGTCAAGATTCGACCGCTATAATGATCCGGTCATCAATGATCCAGTTGTTGCCATTGACGCGGATTCTGGCTGCGCTGCTCCCGTTGACGCTCGTCATCTCCGGCACCCCAGGCGCTGCATCTCAAAGGGCGCCAGCCGCGCAGCTAGCGCCCCCAGACTCGCCGGATGCTCATCTCGGCCGAGCCTACGACGCTCTGAGAAATGATAAATATGAAATGGCCGCCGCCGAATTCCGCGCCGCCCTCAAACTTGATCCGAAGCTAACCCTCAGGGCGCGCTTTCCCCTGGCGGTTGCGCTCTTCGAGATGAAGAAGCCCGAGGAAGCGCGCCGGGAGTTTGAATCCGTTCGCCGCGAGGCTGGGGATCATGCCAACATCTCGTATTACCTCGGCCGTCTTGATTTGGACGAACTGCATTACGAAAGCGCAATTCAGAATTTAAATCAGGCGATCGCCCAGCCGCCTTTTCCCGACACCGCATACTATCTCGGCTTCGCACACTTCAAACAGGGCGATCTGGCAGCCGCCGAAAAGTGGTTGAAGGAGGCAGCCCACTCGAACCCGCACGATGCCCGCGTCCAATATCAGCTTAGCCTCGTGTATCGCAAGCAAGGGCGGGAGCAGGAGGCAAAACAAGCGATGGCGCTGTCAGGAGAACAACGCCAGAGCGATTCCAGCCAGAGTCAGTTGCGGCTCGAATGCGCACAAAAACTCGACCAGGCTCCCCGCGAGGAGGCACACTCCATTTGCGAGCAACTCTATGATCCGGATGACGCTGAGAAACTGACGGAACTCGGCACCATCTACGGCCAGCACGGCGACGTCGAGGCCGCCCTGAAACCATTGCGCCGTGCCGCAGAACTCGCGCCGCAATCGCCCCAGATGCAATACAACCTCGCGCTCGCCTACTACCAGCTCAATCAATTTGAAGAGGCCCGCGCACCTCTCGGCAACGCGGTCACGCGCTGGCCCGACATATTTCAACTTGCAGCCCTGTATGGCGCTGTCCTGTCAAAGCTGGGTGAGGACCTTTCGGCGTATCAGGCGCTCCAGCACGCCCACGAACTCAACGCGCAGGATGCTGCAACCGCCGATCTCCTCTACCTCACGACCCTCTCGCTTGGCCGCAAAGCTCAGAGCGCCCGGCAATATCCCGAGGCTCTTCGCTATTTTCAGGAGGCGGCAAAACTAAAAGCGCAGGAGCCCTCGCCGCATCGGGGTCTAGCCGAAATCTACAAGCTCACCGGCCGTTCCGCGCAGGCAACCACGGAGCAACGGGTGGCCGACCGGCTGGCCAGCGCTTTTGAGAAAACTCGGTAGTTCGGACTATAGTTGGGGTTCCTCGCATCACGAGAAACTCGCATGTCAGGGGAGTTTATCAATTGATCAATCGACGGGATCTCCTCGCCGGATCGGCAGCGTTCTACCTCAGTTCGCGGTTAGCTTTCAGCGCTGCGAACGATTCTCAGGTAGTGAATGACATCCACTCGCAACTCAATCGCACGCGCGTTGACCGCATCCTCAGGCCTAAGAGCGTCAAATCACTCCAGGCGGCGGTGCTTACAGCGAAAAGTGCCAAGAAGCCATTGTCCATAACTGGCGGGCGACATGCCATGGGAGGCCAGCAGTTTGGCACCGACACGATCCTGGTCGACATGACAGGGCTCGACCGGATCGTCAGCTTCGATCCGCAGCGGGGCTTGGTAGAAGTGCAGGCGGGAGCATTTTGGCCGGACTTTACAACTGCTTACCTTCGGCGCCAGCAAGGTGCGTCGCGGCAGTGGGGCTTCGCCCAGAAACAGACTGGTGCCGACAACATCAGCATCGGGGGAACGCTGGCGGCGAACGCGCACGGACGCGGCCTTTCCATGCAGCCGTTTGTCGGCAACATCGAGTCATTCACGCTAGTCGATTCGGATGGCAACCTCGTCTCATGCAGTCGTCAACAGAATCCGGAACTTTTCCGACTGGCGATCGGCGGATACGGTCTGTTTGGAGTCGTGTCTTCGGTGATCCTGCGTCTGGTTCCGAGGCAAAAGATTGAACGAATCGTAGAGGTGCGGGAAGTGGACGGTTTGATGAATGCGTTCGCAGAACGCATCCGCAGCGGGTTCCTGTACGGCGATTTTCAGTTTGCTATCGATCCAGCCTCGAGCGACTTCCTGAATAAAGGAGTCTTCTCCTGTTATCGCCCCGTCGATCCAGGAACGCCGATGCCGACAGAGGAGAAAAGTCTTTCCGATGAGAGCTGGAGGACCCTGCTCTATCTCGCACACGAAGACAAGAAGCAGGCTTTCCGCCGTTATGCGGATTATTATCTCTCGACAAACGGCCAGCTCTACTGGTCGGACACCCATCAGATGAGCATCTATCCCGTGAACTACCACCGAGAGATCGACAAGAAGGAACACGCCAAGAATCCTGCCACGGAAATCATCACAGAGATAAACGTGCCGCGTGAGGCTCTTGCTTCGTTCCTGGCCGACGTTCGTGACGACTTTCGAAAGAACAATGTTGAAGTGATCTACGGCACGATCCGGCTGATTGAGAAGGAAAACGAAAGCTTTCTGCCATGGGCGAAACAATCGTATGCATGCACGATCTTCAACATCGACACGGTGCACACGCCAGAGGGAATACAGCATTCCGCAGAGGCGTTTCGCAGACTGATCGATATGGCGGCGAGGCGTAAC
>Ga0209647_1003067_pt1 | contig 13160 bp, 13 predicted proteins | sample GraSoi_2013_60cm_FD_185827 | JGI IMG/M metagenome (GOLD analysis project Ga0209647, IMG submission 185827) | Grasslands soil microbial communities from the Angelo Coastal Reserve, California, USA - Sample 9_17_2013_60cm (SPAdes) (version 2) | ecosystem: Environmental > Terrestrial > Soil >... | reverse complement strand
CCAAAACAGCACTAACCCATTTTGAACTGTATCTTCCAGCACATGTCCGTTGGGCGCAATCAGTTGCACGCGAACAATAGCAAAACCGTTGTCTAACACCTCTCCACTCGCTCGAAATTCATACGCAACGTTCCCTTTCCCATCCATTCGTATCTGTTGTCCACCTTGCAAATGTACATATGGTCTATCATCAGGCACGGAGGGTTGCTCCGTCTCAAGGTTTCCGCCACTCGTCTGAACTACCCAGGAACCATCTTCACGCTGAGTAAGAAAGGATTGCCAACGCCACGTCTGTCCACTCGTATCTTGAAATGCAATGAGGTGCAGTTGATGTGTTGGAAGGAGGCGTGCTTTGAGAAATTGCACTGTCCCTACATCAGGAATGCACGGGCGAGAGCGAGAAGCGTAGAAACGTAGGCGATGGATAATGGCTTCTTTGGGATCAAATGTTTTCGGACTTAGTGGATCCACACTTTATGCTCCTTCCACTTAGACAAAAAAACAATCGTGACCAGGAATTATAATGTTACTCTGTGTTTTTATTTTACCATAAATGCTGTGGGACATGGTAAATTTCTGTGTCTGCCTTTTAGCTTTACCTCTAGAGAAGAACCTGTCTCGCTGGGACAGGTTCTTCTCTGGAAGAGGGCCTTCTTTGCCAGAGCCACAGGCACGCGTTCCCTTTGTTTCCTTTATGGAGCCAAGCTAACGACCATAGCCATAGCCTGAGTCATAGATAACACAATACCCCTGAGAGGTAATGACATATCCACTCAATACTGCCACGACAAAACCTGAGCCGGTAGAGATGTTTTGGAAAAGGTTCTCAGCATGCGAGGTAGTGAAAGGAGCTTGAACATCAAGGAGTACATTATACGATCCACCAGATCCGAAGAGAGTAATAGTTACAGAGAAAAACAATATGTTACCCCAACTCGAATCCAGCGTAAAGAAGACATCAGCAGTTCCTGGGTACATACCGCTGGAAACGAAAACAGCAGATGTACCACAATTAGCTGCAATTTTCCCGCTCGGATCGACCTCATTCACCGGATTATCATTGGCGTACGTATACCCAGTCCCAGCAGAATCCAACTGCGTCCAGCGTCCCAGGCTTGGGTCGTAGTAGCGTTCACCGAACTTGTACAAGCCGGTGCTGCTGCGATACTGTCCACCCGCGAACTTGAACAGGTTGGTGAAGCCAGTGCTGCTCCTGTGAATTAATCATCTGACCATAGAGCAGCTCACCTGTTCTGCCTGTTTGAGCAGCGTCAAGAAGGATTCCTTGCGGTAAGCCCCTATATCACATCTAAGACCCGCCGACGAAAGTCTGAGCCATCAAGTTGGCCATTAGCGACTGCTAAAATTATTGATACAGGAGGGACAAAGAATATTTAACCTCTCACAACGCTCAATACATGAATAAGAAAGCAAAACAGCTGCTCATAGCACACGTCATGATAAGCTATTGTAAGAAACTTTTTCAAGCCCTCCTTGCATTCATCATGAGTCGTTGGCCCAGACACGATTGGTCAGATCAGTTCCGCTGTGGCTCTACGTGTTGCAGCCATCATAATAGCCTGGCTTTTGCTACTAACACTGCTCTTCTACATATTTCTTAATATCTTGCAGATTGTAAGGCGAGTTGCCGCTTGAGCTTCGAGTAAAAGATAGCATTGTATCCACAACTTTTACTAACCGGCGTTGTCGCTTCGGTCTGAGCAGAAATGATACCTGCGTCCCATCAGAGAGGGGTTTAAAAGTCCATTCTATCCTGGATGTAGATGTTCCAATCATTATTTCGAGAGTAAAGATGGTCGGATATTTATATTCAACAACCTCTATGATTGCCTCTAAAGGACGACGGCTAGATTCATTGCTTTGTAGAAAAGTCGTTCCCACCTCTATAGCTCCTTGAGGAACTTGACGAAGCTCAGGTTTATGAGCAGTAGAACGCATCCCATACTCTTGATTCTCTACATCTAGATCATCCTTTTCTGATCGGAGAGGCGCAAGCCACCGATGAATAAATATGTCACTTGTTATACACGTAAAAACCGTTTCTATAGGACGGTCAATTACTATACTTGCTTGGATTCTCATGCTATCTCTAGCTCCTTTCTGACTAATTATTGTTTTTCTCGCTTTTTCTTTTTTCTATTGCTCCATGTTTAGGCAGCTATTATGAGGCCCACATTGCCAGGCTCACCGCACTTTCCGTGATTCTGAGGCAATGGAACAAGCACCCAAAAGTGAAAGGATGCAGCGAAACCAGTTCATATCTGCCGGTTCCTCCGTTTAGTGTTTCCGTTTCTTGCTGCATCCAGTATCCCAACGAAGGATCGTGTATCCCGAATTTGTAGAGACTTATGATGCTATCGCAGTGATCGCTGCTTTTTGTATATATTATATAAAAACAGCACTACAACACAAATAACAAAGACGATAAACGTAATAATTACGCCCAATCCTACAAGACTTGTGGGTTTATTTATAATAAACCCAAATAGAATTGTCACAATGAGCCAAACAAGTATGAGCAATGATATAACTATTTTCCCACGCGTTTCTGATGGTTCTCTTTTCATCGAAGTATCTCCCTTTGAGCTTTCGCTGCTTTTCCACTACTTTCCGCTTACAAAAACGAATATAGAGGTAAAGTATGAAGAATACTCAACAGTAGAATGGGAATATATTCTTCATACTTCCTTGTATATAACCTGATAGTGTGGAGGATTAAAGATATTTATTCTCTAATCAACCTCTTCCTCAGATTATTACCATTAGCCGAAAAAGAAGGCAACGGCTGTTTCATAAGCAGCACCAAGAGCTGCTACACCTGCACATATAGCGAAGATAGGGCTAGCTGGAATCCCAATGATGGAAATTATTGCCTCGATTGTAAGTAGTCCACATCCAGCGGCAATTAACCCTAGAATAACAGCAGCAGTACCAGCAGGACTAAGTGAAGCTCCGCTCGGATCCACCGCATTGACCGGATCATCGCCCGCATACACGTACCGGTTGGCCGAGTTGAGATCGCCCAAACTGCCGCCCACCGGGTCCTGCTGCGTCCAGCGCCCTAATGTCGGATCGTAGTAGCGCGTGCCAAACTTGTACAGGCCCGTACAGCTCTCAAAGGAGCCTCCATAGGGAAACGGATTGCAAGCTTGTTTGGGTTCATTGAAAAGGTCGCTGAGGAGCACCAGATATTACAGTTCCTCAGCGACCTCTATCGTATGGTTCAGGTGGTCTTGACTTTGCACATGGTTTGATGCACATATCCACTGTGGAATGAACCTACTTGAGAAGGCATTTCAGTAGGTGTATCTCTGCCTGTGATTACCCACTCGCCCGCTTCCTTCTAAGAAGCCTTTGCACCAGAGGAAGCGGAGCGATGGTGTGAGAAGCTGGAAATTCATTATGAAAGTCTCTTATGGTATCTGGCTCAATGTGCCTCCGAAGCGCATCGGTGGTGGAGGGGGTGTCAGCACGATATGGCGGTTCATAACCTGACCGGAATGATTGTGGAGTTCTGCGTAGATCGGGAGCCCCATGGCCTGATCGCTCCAGAAAAGCACCAGATCGTCGTGGACTGTGTCAGTGAGCGCCAGCCCATTCGGGCTACATAAGCGATCTCGGCATCCTGGTCATCTCTCACTTCCCCGCCAGCAAACACAGCATCCGGGGTGAGCCCTCCCCCAAGTGTGTACAACCAGGGGCGGGTGCGTTTGGCCGGTGGTTGTATGCCCTCATGTAAGTTCTTGGTCGCCTTCACGTACCAGGATCCATCGATCGGAAATTGGTTGAGGAAGTAATTCACGTTCCAGCGCTTGCCGGCCGTATCGAGGAAAGTCACGCAATGCATTTGATGCTCAGGAATAATTCGCGCTTTGAGGAATTGGATGGTGGTGAAGTCGGCCACATAAGGACGACTGCGAACAGAGCAATAGCGAATGATGTTGAGAATCGCTTCCTGCGGGTCAAAAGCACGCAAGGAAAAATCGGTCATATTACTCACTCCTGAATAGGCAAGGCAAACCATGAATGCGTCGAGAGGAGAACCAAATTTCGTCGCTACCTCTACTCTGCTGATACTATATCATACTATAGCACGGGTGATCTACTGGGGGGTGCCCCTTTTCTACCGCTTCCTTTTGAGATGGTCCTGAGACGAGAAGCAAGCACCTCTCTACAAAACAGGGTGCCGTACGCTCTTGAAACATCCACGATGCAATCCACTCTACAAGACAGTTGTGCTGAAGCCGGCACGGTGGAGCGTATGCCGTCAGGAAGAAGGCATACGCTCCACCGCGGCAACCCCCTCTCCTGCCCGCTCTTAAATAGAGAACGTCCCCTGGACGAGGAAGCCACATACTGTTCCGTCCTCCAGGAAGACCAGTCCGCTCGCAATCACGGTGATATTCCCAGTACCAGTTGGGATGACACCGGTTAGTTGCTCAAAATCAACGAAAGGAGGTAGGAAGAAGTAATCAAGGCTTCTTGTCCCTGGGAAGATGCCTCCGTACCAGGTCAGCGTTCCGGCGACCGACACGATGGGCCCGAGGTCCGAGGCGATATTGATGAAGTATTCGGAGAGGCCTAGTGGTGTAAAGAAAGGCTGGAGATCAAGGGTTATCGTTCCACACGGTTGCCTACCACTCGGATCGACCGCATTGACCGGATTATCACCTGCATACACGTACCCAGTCCCAGCAGAGTCCAACTGTGTCCATCGTCCCAGCGTTGGATCGTAGCAGCGCGTGCCGAACTTGTACAGGCTGGTGCTGCTATCGAGGTAGCCGCCAGCGAACTTCCAGGGGTTGTTCAGGCCGCTCTGCTCCTGTTGACTGATGATGTTGCCATAGGGGTCATAGACGTAGCGATTGACATCGCTGCCTGTGCTGTCCGTCATTCCCACAATGGTGCCCAGGCCGTCGAAGAGGTAATAATACTTCTTGCCGTCGGGCGTGCGCTCGTTGTTCAACAGACCACAGCTACAGCGCACAAAGTGCGTCGTCCCACTGGCAGTTGTCTGTGCAGACAGGCCCAGTCCCGTATACACGAAGGTATCCGTATTGACCTTGACGCGGTCCGTCTGGTCTGCTCCACTATAGGTGTAGGCGTCGCTGCCAATGCTCTTGGTCTGGTTCTTCGTATTATACGTGAAGGAGGGACCCCCTGTAGAGCCGGTCAGGTTGCCGTTGCCATCGTAACTGTAGGTCGTCGTCGCGCCTCCTCCCAGTTGTTTGCTCAGCAACTCATTGCCTCCTGCATAGCTATAGGTGTTCGTGACGTCTGACTGACCTGGCCGCTGGAGCAGGTCTTTTGTGCGATTGCCCGCATCATCGTACGTATAGGTATAGTTTCTCAGCGGGTTTCCTGCATCCGTAAAGAGTCTTGAAGAAAAACCCCTTCTATAAATAGTTGGTGCTGTTCTTTGGATTGCGTGTTGCCCCGAGTTGGACAAGTCCATATAAGCCGAGAGCAGTAAGGACACTTACAAAAGGAGTGGCAAAGAACAGGATTGCTGAGATGAACATACCGGTAAGTTTGAAGCGGTGTGTTGTAGGTTGCATGAAAATCTCCTTCGCGTAAGTCAGTCAAACTTCACGGATATAGTTGTTACTTGCGACTATCTACGCTAGAATAGGTGTATGGAAAGAACACAGGTAGAGAACCTTTTGCTTGAAATGATCTGTATGCTTGGGCTACATCAGCCTGAGCAGATTCCTGCTGGTTTCTCCCTGTCGGTATCTGAAATGTTTGCGCTTCTTGAACTCTCTGCCGTGTGCGCCTTTCATCTGAGCCAGGCAGAACAATGATGCGGCAGAAGATACCTGCTTCTGGAGGATGACGATGCAAGAACCGGTAAATGAGCATCACCACGATGACAATCACGAGCATGAGGAGCATGAACATGATCATGACCACGATCACGAGCATGACGAACACCTTCATGATCATGACCACGATCATGGAGACCAACATGAGCATGAACATGGTCATGGGGGACATGGTCACGAACATGGGAAGGTTGATGCAGACCTCTACGGGAATCGAGCCGGTTTACGAGCCGTGCAAATTTCTACGGCCGGGATGTTGCTGGTTGCGCTCATCCAGTTTGCGATTGCTATCATTGGCGGTAGCGCCGGACTTTTTGCTGACGCGCTGCATAACCTTGGCGATGTATTGACTACTGTTGCCCTGTGGATTGCCTTTGTGCTCTCTAATCGTGCGGCCAATGAACGCTACACCTATGGTTATTATCGCTCTGAAGATCTCGCGGGCGTCTTTATCGTGCTGGTGATTATTGCCAGTGCTGCTGCTAGTGCCATCGAGTCTATTCAAAAGTTGGCCAGCGGATCAGTGCCGACTCACCTTTATTTGAGTATGGCAGCCGCACTGGTTGGATGCGCGGGCAACGAAATACTCGCGCAGTACAAAATCTCTGTTGGGAAGCGCATCAACAGCGTCTCGCTGATTGCCGATGGGAAGCACTCGCGCATTGATGGACTGACCTCACTGGCCGCCTTCGTAGGACTGATCGGCGCTGCCCTTGGCTTCCCCATAGCTGACCCCATTGCCGGTTTAATTATCACGCTCGTCATTCTCAGTGTGGTCTTCTCAACCGCCCGCAGCGTTATACAACGCTTGTTAGATGGAGTGGACCCGCACATTATCCCTGCTGTGCTTGCGACGGCACAAGAGGTGCCTGGGGTCGAGGCGGTCACCGATCCTCGTGCTCGTTGGATAGGTCACACGCTCCATGTTACTTTGAACATTGAGGTCGACCCTGAGTTGACGCTTGTGAAGGCACACGCAATTGCCGAAGAAGTTCGGCATCGCCTGCTGCACCAGATACATGGTCTCTCCGAAGCCATCATTCATACAGATCCATCTGATCACGACGTAGATCATCATCAACTCACAGCTCATCACCTGCAAGAAGCGCAAAAGTCCATTGTGCGGCGGTAGTGTGTTGATAGTGCGACAAGAATGGCTACCCTCAAAATGACAGGGTAACGGCACATGAGCCACCTCAGGTTTGGTCCGATGAGGCAACCTCCGGCGAGGCTGCCTCATGGCTTGATTATTGTGTCACCAATCTACGCGAATACTACTTGTTGACTGCAGCCTGTAGCTGAGATTGGAGGGCACTCAGTGCAGCAGCTGGGGTGACCTGTTTGGTGAGAGCCTGGTGAACCTGGGTCTGGATGATATTGGAAATGTCCAGGTAGACCGGGGAGACCGGGCGCGGCAAGGCATTTTGCAGGATCGGGGCCAGTTTGGTGAAGAGCGGCTGCTTCTGCTGTACGTCAGGATCGTTGTAGATATTCTGCAAGGCAGGAGTAAATGACCCTTGAATCGCCAGCAGCTTCTGCGCGTACGCCCCAAGCATGTACTGGATAAACTTCCAGGAAGCATCAGGATTCTTGGAGAAGGCATTGATGGCCATATTCCAGCCACCGGTGCAGGAATGTCCGGTGGTGTTACTGCCGCCATAGGGAATGGAGGCGATGTCAAACTTGCCCGCGACTTTTGACTTGGCGGGATCGTTGCCCAACGAGTAGGCATACGGCCAGTTGCGCATGAAGATGGCGTTCCCATTCTGGAAGGCCAAACGGCATACTTCCTCATTATAGGTGGTCACAGCGACAGGGGAGATGGTGCTGACCCAGCTGACCATCTCGGTGAGCGCCTGCAATCCCTGTGGGCTGTTGACGGTCACACTCTTGGAGTTATTGGGATCAAGCACGGTTCCACCGTAGCCACCCAGGACCTCGACAAAGTCACACACTAATCCTTCGTACTGCGAGCCCTGCCAGGCGTAGCCGATCTTGGCCTTGGAGGCGTTCGTCTTTGCCTGGGAGACCAGCTCGTCGAAGGTTTTTGGAGCCGTCGAGACGATGTCTTTCCGGTAATACAGGACCCCCAGATCGGTGCGCAGGGGTGCTGCCACAATTTTACCCTGGTAAGTACAGGACTGAATTGGTCCTTTCAAATAGTTGGTACGCTCACTTGCAGGCCACTTGCTCGTGAGGTCCACTGTCCATCCGTTGGAGGCAAATTCGGCAGGCCAGATCACATCTATTTGCATCACGTCAAAAGAGGCACTGCGGGCTCGCAACGTATTATCATAGAGGGTAATGAGACTATTGGAGTCGGATGGACCATTGTGCCAGATCACATGGACACCATCCTTGTTGGTCTTGTTGTAGTTGTCTACAAGTCCCGGGTAGGTACCCGAGTTATCATTCTCCGTCTGCCAAACAATTGTCGCGGGGCCGCTGCCTCCACCGTTGCCGCCCCCACCACAGGCTTCGAGGAGTGAACCAGCTACACTACTGCTCAGGCCAATCACCACAGCACGTTCGATGAATGTGCGGCGGTTCATGCGTCCAGCGCGTATTTTGACAATAATCTCGTCGAGGGCTTCACGCTGTTCAGGAACCATAGAGGAACCTCCTTTGGGACAATGATTACACCAATCAACGTAAATAGAAGGAATTTGGAACCGGTTCAATTTTCATTTCAACTATAGCATAGAAATATGCATTTGTAAAGAGGGAAAATGCCTTTACAGACGTGTTATAATACAGTATAGTAATGCTTACAGCAATCAGAACAATGAAACCGATTCAAATTCTATGAATGAACAGAGACAAGGAAAGATTGCTACAATCCAGGATGTTGCACGCTGCGCTAATGTCGCTGTTGGAACCGTTTCACGAGTGATCAATGATAGTCCAGGTGTGAAACCGGCGACTCGTCAACGCGTGTTGGCCGCTGTTGAGGCGCTGGACTACAGCCCTAATCTGATCGCACGCAGTATGACGTCCAGGCGTACCGATGCCGTTGGCGTCATTGTGCCATTCTTCACGCGTCCTTTCTTTAGTGAGGTCTTGCGGGGCGTGGAAGTGATGATTACCCAGGCAGGACGAGAGTTAGTGCTCTACAATGTGCAGAGCAATGAGCAGTGTGACTCCTACTTTCGCAAACTGCCCAAACAGCGCAAGGTAGATGGTCTCCTGGTCATTTCCCTTTATCCCGACGACGCTATTGCCGCAGGTTTCAAGAACGCTGGCTTGCCCGTGGTGCTGGTGGACGCCTATCATCCACGGCTTACCTCGCTGGTGGTAAACAACGTCGAGGGTGCGTACCAGGCAGTCAAGTGTTTGATTGAGCATGGTCATCGTCGCATTGGCTTCATTAATGGGATGAGCGAGGGCGACTTCCACTTTAACCCAGGCAATGATCGATTCATCGGACTGCATCGTGCCCTTGGCGAGGCGGGTTTACTGTATGAACCAGATCTCGTGCTTACTGCCGAATGGGACCGTCAGGGAGGAAGACGAGCAGCTTTGCAACTGCTGACGCGCCCAGACCGCCCGACGGCAATCTTCGCAGCGAGCGATCTGCAGGCCGTGGGTGTGCTGGAGGCAGCCAGGTCTCTCAATATGTCGGTGCCTGATGATCTCTCCCTGGTTGGCTTCGATGGTATCGAACTTTCCGAAATTATGGAACTGAGCACCGTCCAGCAGCCAATGAAGTACATGGGTGAGCTAGGAGCCCAGAAATTGATTGAGCAGATTGAAGGTTCTGCTAATGCTGGCTCTCCTCCTGAACTGATACGCTTGCAGCCCAGCCTGATCGTGCGCCGCACGATCAGCACACCTCCACCTTTGCGTGAAACAACGCCTACTCGAGAAGCATGAGAAGGAGTGATCATGGCATTGAACACCTTCCCCTGGTGGCAACACGGGATCATCTACCAGATTTACCCACGCAGTTTCAAAGATAGCAATGGCGATGGCATCGGTGATTTGCAGGGTATTATAGGTCAGCTCGACTATTTGACGTGGTTAGGGGTGGATGCCCTCTGGCTCTCGCCGTTCTATCCCTCACCCATGGCCGACTTTGGCTACGACATTACAGACTATTGCAATGTTGATCCCATCTTCGGCGACCTGGAGACCTGTGATGCACTTATCGAGCAGGCACATCAGCATGACCTCAACGTCATCATTGATTTTGTACCCAACCATACCTCTGACGAGCATCCCTGGTTTCTCGCATCTCGCAGTTCGCGCCAGAATTCCAGGCGGGATTGGTATATGTGGGCCGACCCCAGGCCCGATGGTTCCCCTCCCAACAACTGGCTGAGCGTGATGGGTGGATCGGCCTGGGAGTGGGACGACTCGACCGCTCAGTACTACCTGCATACGTTTCTCAACAAGCAACCGGACCTCAACTGGCGAAACCCGGCAGTCAAAGCCGCCATGTTTGCTATCATCGGCTTCTGGCTGGATCGAGGGATAGACGGGTTCCGTGTGGATGCCGCCCATTATATTCTCAAAGACCCCGACCTGCGTGATAATCCGCTCAATCCCTCTGCGCAACGAGTTTTGCATAAACCGATGGGCGACTACGATTCGCAACTGCATCTGTATGACAACGGGCATGCCGATGTGCACACGGTCTATCGCGAACTGCGCCACTTGCTCGATCGCTACAGCACTACACGACCTCGTATGCTGATTGGCGAGGTGCATATCTTTGACCGGCAGGTATGGGCCAGTTACTACGGGGCCGACCTTGATGAATTGCACATGCCTTTCAATTTTGATTTAGTCAGCGCAGCGTGGAATGCCCAGGCCATTCGTCAGTCGGTCGATGCGCTCGAGGCGCATCTCCCGGCCGGGGCATGGCCCAACAATGTGCTTGGCAATCACGATGAACCGCGCATCATCAATCGTGTTGGTCCTGCACTGGTTCGTATTGCTATGCTACTGCTGCTCACACTGCGTGGCACCCCAACGCTCTATTATGGCGATGAGATCGGCATGCACGATGGGTATATCCCGCCAGAACGAGTCAGTGACCCAATGGAGAAGAACATGTCCGGACTGGGCCTCGGACGGGATCCGGAACGCACACCGATGCAGTGGGATAGGAGTCCGAATGCTGGGTTCTGTCCACCTGGCACCGAACCCTGGCTCCCTCTTCCCGTCGATTACCAGCAGATCAACGTTACGGTCGAACGTGATGATCCTCACTCTCTCTTGACACTCACGCGCCGTCTCATCGAGTTGCGCCGCTCAACGCCCGCACTTTCGATTGGCAGCTACCGTGCCATCGAGGGCATACCCGATGGCTGTTTCGTCTACCTGCGCCAGTTGGGCAGCCAGCACTACCTCATCGCGCTGAACTTTTCAGATCAGGAACAAACGGTGAAGTTGCCAGCCTTGGGTAACGGTCGCATCGTCATCTCTACCTATCTGGACCGTGAGGAACCAATTGATCTCGCACTCCTCCGCTTACGCAGCAATGAAGGAAATGTAATTGAGCTAGCGATTCTTTAAAAAAGGCTCAGAATTCATCACTTGACAGACGCTTTCGTTCAGTGTATATTAAAGATAAGTACGAACGATCGGACATTTTCAAAGATAAAGAGGACAAATTCTATGATCTCACCGGCGAGCGAGAAACCGAAGTCACACGGTCGTGATGGGATCTTGCAGGCGGCCCTTCAACTCTTCAGTAGGCGAGGGTATGATGCCACGTCCATCGATGATATTCGTCGGGCGGCAGGATTTAAGTCGAAGGCGAGTCTGTATACCCACTTCCAGAGTAAGGAAGAGATTGCTTCGGCGCTCCTGCAGGATATTCTAGAGCAAGAGGATCAGGTCGTGATGCGGGCCTACCGGAGCGCTGATCCGGAGCCTCTGCAGCGATTTCTGGCGATGGGGAAGGCTTTTATTGCCTGGAGCCTGAGTCATCCACAGGAAGCGTCTTTTTGCTTTTTGCGTGTGCAGCAGGAAGCGTTGATCCAGGGGAAACTTGCGTATATGGGGGAGCGTCCACTCTCAACGGATCTCGTCCTCTTGAAACTTATTCAAGAGTTGCGTCAAGAGTATCCAGTGCGCCATATTGCCGATACCGCATTGTTGACGATGATCCTGGGTATCGTGAGCCGGGCGGCAATCGATCAGGCCGCCTTTGGAGCCGTGGATCGGGAGACACGGGTGCAACACATCATTGAGGTCTGTATGGGAGTGCTCTTTCGTGAACCGGTCCCTTTTCCTGAATAATGGAAACTTCTTTTTTTTGTCGCAAAAAGTCCGAACGTTCGGATGTAACAATAAAAGACATTGAGCAACGTCGTCATTGTTCTTCAATACGAAGAAGGTATTCAACAGACAAATTTTAGTCGAACGAATGGAGAGATAGTATGCAAAACAATGAGTATCAGGGGACAAAACCCCGAATCCTGGTTCTGGGCGCGAGCGGTCGCACGGGCCAGGCAGTTGTACATGCGTTGGAACAACAGCCGGAAGCGGTCGAGATTGTTCGCGCCTCACGCCGCCACAATCAGGTGGATGCCTGGAAGCGGGAGGGGAAGCACGCCGTCTACCTCGATCTCGACGACGCACGGACCTTTCCGGAGGCGCTTGCTGGGATTGATCGCCTCTACCTCATGACCGGGTACACCGTAGAGATGGTGCATCAAAGTAAGACGATCGTCGATGCCGCAGCAGAGAGCGGTGTCAGTTTCATTGTGCATCTGGGGGTTTTTGGCAACGGCACGTCGACCGATCCGCATTTCGCCTGGCACGAGATGGTCGAACGCTATATCGAGGGCAGCGGCGTTGCCTGGTGTCACGTGCACCCGCATTTCTTCATGGAAAATCTGCTGACCCGCTACCCCCTGCTGAATGAACGCCTGGTGTGGTTCATGGGCGAGAAGCGTGTGGGCTGGATTGCGAACGACGATCTGGCCGCGGTAGTGGCGAAGGTTCTGGCGGAAGGGCCAGCCAGGCATGCCGGTCAGAACTATTGGTTATCCACGGAAGCGATGAATGGCGTTGAAACCGCCAGGGCTCTCACGCAGGGGCTCGGTCGAGACATTGCATGCGACGTGAAGACGCCGGATGACTTGATCGCCCTGCTGGCATCTCACGCCTTGGAGCTTCCTGCTGCTTCTACCACGGAAGCCACCTACGCTGCAAGCACGCTCGAGTGGATGCGCCAGACGTACGATGGGCGTATGGACTACTCGGCTGTCGCGACCACCACCGTTCAGGATCTCCTGGGCAGGCCGCCACTTGGACTTCGCGAATGGGCTAAGTGTCATCGCGATGCAGTGTTGGCAGCGA
>Ga0209647_1003066_pt1 | contig 13164 bp, 8 predicted proteins | sample GraSoi_2013_60cm_FD_185827 | JGI IMG/M metagenome (GOLD analysis project Ga0209647, IMG submission 185827) | Grasslands soil microbial communities from the Angelo Coastal Reserve, California, USA - Sample 9_17_2013_60cm (SPAdes) (version 2) | ecosystem: Environmental > Terrestrial > Soil >... | reverse complement strand
GCGCGCCCGCCTTGGCCAGGGCCTCCTCGATCCCCAGCCGAGCCAGCCGGTCGGCGAGGTACCCCACCGCCTCGTCGTTGCCGAAGTCGGTCTGCCGGATCCACCGGCGGGGCTTCTCGCCCCGGATCAGGAACCTGTTGTCCCCGGCCCTGACCACCTCGAAGTCCTGCCCGGCGATGGGCTCGGGCCGGATGACCAGGCGGGTCGGCTCGGGGGCGGGCCGCGCCTGCCGCGCCGCGGCGATCACCGCAGCCATGGTGAATCCGAGCTCGCGCAGGCCCTCGTGGGTGGCGGCGGATACGCGGCAGACGGTGAGGCCGCGCGCCTCGAGTTCCGGGGCAGCCCGCGCGGCCACCTCGCGCGCGGCGGGCACGTCGATCTTGTTCAGGGCTATGATCCGCGGCCGGTCCTGCAGATTGGCGCCGGTGGCGGCCTCGTAGGCGGCGAGCTCGCCGGAGATCAGGTCCAGGTCCGCGACGGGGTTGCGGCCCGGCTCCTCGGTCGCGCAGTCGAGCACGTGCACGAGCACCGTGCAGCGCTCCACGTGCCTGAGGAAGTCGAGTCCGAGGCCCCTGCCGTGGCTGGCTCCGGGAATCAGCCCGGGCACATCGGCGACCACGAACTGCGTGTCCCCCGCCTCGACCACGCCGAGATGCGGGGTCAGCGTGGTGAACGGGTAGTTCGCGATCTTGGGCCTGGCGGCCGACAGCGCGGCGATCAGCGACGACTTCCCGGCGTTCGGGAATCCCACCAGCCCGGCGTCGGCCACCGTCTTCAGCTCGAGCACCAGGTGCCGCTCGACGCCGGGCTCCCCGCGCAGCGCGAAGCCCGGCGCCTTCCGCCGGGTCGACGCGAGCGCGGCGTTCCCGAGCCCGCCGCGCCCGCCCTGGGCGGCCACGAACCTGGTTCCCGCCCCGATCAGGTCGGCCAGCACGTCACCGTCGGTGGTCTTCACCACGGTCCCGTCGGGCACGTGCAGCACGAGGTCGGCACCCTCCGCCCCGCTGCGGTTGGAGCCTGCGCCCGGCTTGCCCCGGCCCGCCCGGCGGACCGGCCGGCGGTGGAAGTCCAGCAGCGTGGCCGCGCTCGGGTCGACTTGCAGGATCACGTCACCGCCCCGGCCGCCGTTGCCGCCGTCCGGGCCTCCCAGCGGCTTGAACTTCTCCCTGCGGATCGAGGCGCAGCCGTGCCCGCCGTCGCCCGCATGCACCCGCAGCTCGGCCTGGTCAGCGAATTCTGCCACTCTCGCGCTCCGGTCGCCGAAGCGCTCGCCGGGCCTAGCTGGCCTCGGCGGCCGCGTCCGCGCCTGCCTGTGCGGGGATCACGCTCACCGCCCGGCGGCCACGCCGGGTGCCGAACTCCACCTTGCCGCTGACCAGGGCGAACAATGTGTCATCACCGCCGCGGCCCACGCCGAGTCCCGGGTGGAAGTGGGTTCCGTGCTGCCGCACGATGATCTCACCAGCGCCGACGAACTGCCCGCCGAAGCGCTTGACCCCGAGTCGCTGAGCGTTCGAGTCCCGGCCGTTCCGGCTGGATGACGCGCCCTTCTTGTGTGCCATCTCAGCCGTCCTTCTTCCTCGAGGTGGCGCGAGCCTTCCCGGTAGCAGCCGTGGCCGCGGCGATGCCGGTGATCCGCACCTGCGTGTACTTCTGCCGGTGGCCCAGGCGGCGCCGGTAGCCGGTCTTGTTCTTGTAGTGGATCATGTTGATCTTGGGACCGCTGGCCGCTCCCAGGATCTCGGCGGTGACCTGGTAGCCGCCGACCTCAGCCGGGTCGCTGATGACCTTGCCGTCGTCGACCAGGAGCAGGGCGGGCAGCGTCACGCTGGAGCCGACCTCACCGGCGAGCTTGTCTATGGTCAGGACATCGTCGACCGATGCCTTCTCCTGCCTGCCGCCGCAGCGCACGATCGCGTACACCGAGAACTCTCTCTCCCTTGTGCGGGCCCGCCGCGAGATTCGCGGCATCGTCCGGCATCAATGCGAACCGGCCCGTCTGCGTTGAGCACGGCCCAGTCCGAGGCGTGCTGCCGCCGACTTGTCCGACGCGCCGACCACTAAGGATACCAGACGCCCGCGGCGTCAGTCCGCCGCCGTCTCAGCCTGCCGCCTCAGCCTGCCGAGTGGTATCCGCCCCCGGACCGCCCGGCTGCTCCGTCTGCTCCGTCTGGGCGCCCGCCGCCGGAGAATCGGCGGCCTGGCCCGCCGGGTCGCCGCGGGCGTCGCCCGCCATGCCGCCGCGGGCGTCGCCCGCCGTGCCGCCATGAGCATCGGCTGCCCGGCGCCTGCGACGGCCGCCCGACGCGCGCCGCGAGGTCGCGGCGCCACCGTCGGCCACAGTTGCGTCAGCCAGCGTGCGCCCGTTCGGCCCGCCGTCAGCCCGGCCGGCGGCAGACCCGCCGCCGGCAGACCCGCCGCCGTCAGCCGGGCCGTCCTCACCCAGACCTGCGCCAGGCAGCCGGGGCTCTCCGTCGCCGTTGGCCGTAACCGGTACCCGCGGCCGGGTCAGCGCGGGCTTCTCCGCCGCAGGGCCGGCGTCGCCCGCATCCCCGGACGGGCCGGGGGTGCCGCCGCCCGGCGAACCGCGGCCCCCGCCTCGGGCCGCGCCACCGCGGGCCGCGCCGCCGCGAGCGGAACCGTCCCGGCCGTGGTGGTGGTCAGCGGCCGGCGCATGGTCGACGGGCTCCAGCGACACGATCACGCCGCGCCCGCTGCAGCACTCGCAGGGCACGGAGAACGCCTCGAGCAGGCCGGAACCGACCCGCTTCCGCGTCATCTGCACCAGGCCCAGCGAGGTGACCTCCGCCACCTGATGCTTGGTCCGGTCGCGGGCCAGGCACTCGAGCAGCCGCCGCAGAACCAGGTCCCGGTTGCTCTCCAGGACCATGTCGATGAAGTCGATCACGATGATCCCGCCGACGTCCCGCACCCGGAGCTGCCGGACGATCTCCTCGGCGGCCTCCAGGTTGTTGCGGGTGACCGTCTGTTCCAGGTTGCCGCCCTGCCCGGTGAACTTGCCGGTGTTGACGTCGATGACGGTCATCGCCTCGGTGGTGTCAATCACCAGCGAGCCGCCGCTCGGCAGCCACACCTTGCGCTCCAGCGCCTTGGCGATCTGCTCGTCGATCCGGTACGCAGCAAAGACATCCTCGTCGTCGGTCCAGCGCTGCAGCCGCTCGGCCAGGTTGGGCGCCACGTAGCGGACATACTCGTCCACCACGTCCCACTCGCCGTCGCTGGCGATGACCAGACTGGTGAAGTCCTCGTTGAAGATGTCCCTGACCACCCGGATGGTCAGGTCGGGCTCACTGTAGAGCAGTTCCGGCGCGGTGGCCGACTTCGCCTTCCGCTCGATGGCCTCCCACTGCGCGGCGAGCCTCGCGACGTCATGGGAGAGCTCCTCCTCGGTGGCCCCCTCCGCCGCGGTCCGCACGATCACGCCCGCGTTCTCCGGCATCACCTGCTTGAGGATCTGCTTGAGCCGGGTCCGCTCGGTGTCGGGCAGCTTGCGGCTGATCCCGGTCATGTTCGCGCCGGGGACGTAGACCAGGTACCGGCCGGGCAGGCTCACCTGGCTGGTCAGCCGGGCGCCCTTGTGCCCGATCGGGTCCTTGGTGGCCTGCACCAGGATCGACTGGCCGGACTTGAGCGCCGACTCGATCCGCTTGGACTCGCCCTCCAGGCCGCTGGCGTCGAAGTTGACCTCTCCGGCGTACAGGACCGCGTTCCGGCCCTTGCCGATGTCGACGAACGCCGCCTCCATGGAGGGGAGGACGTTCTGAACCCGGCCGAGATACACGTTGCCCACGTAAGACTGGTGGCTGGCCTTGTCCACGTAGTGCTCGACCAGGATGCCGTCTTCCAGGACGGCGATCTGGGTCCGGTCTCCGTGCTGCCGGACCACCATGACCCGCTCGACGGCCTCGCGGCGGGCCAGGAACTCCGACTCGGTGATGATCGGCGGCCGTCGGCGGCCTGATTCGCGCCCCTCACGCCGCCGCTGCCGCTTGGCCTCGAGTCTCGTCGACCCCTTGACTCCCCTGACGTCGGCGACGTCCTCGGCCGCCGCGGCGCGGGGCGCCCGCACGTGCACAACGGTATTCGGCGGGTCATCGGACGACGGAGCATCGCCGTCGGCGGCTGCCCCGGTCCGGCGCCTGCGCCTGCGGCGCCGGACCGCGGCCCCCGGCGCCTCGTCGCCATCTTCCCCGTCGCCCCCGGCGCCCCGGTCGCCAGCCGCCGCGTCGGCGTCGGCTGATGCCCGTCCGCCCGGCCTGGCCGGCTCGTCCCCGTCGCCCGCCCCCGCGTCCGCGTTCTGCTCCGACGCCTGCCCAGTGCCGTCGTCGCCGGCGGCGCGGCCCCTGGCATGGCCCCGGCCACCTCGCCGCCTGCGTTTCGGCGCGCCGCCGGGCGAGCCGCCCGCCTCGCCATCGTCGTCCTGGTCGGCCGAGCTCGAGGCCCAGCTCTCCGCAGAGGGGGGGCCTGCCTCGGCATCCGGCGCGGGCCTGCGCCCGCCCCCGGCGAAGATGTCCGGGGGCTGGAAGATGACCAGGGGCGGCTGGAACGCCGCCGGCTGGGGTTCCTGCGGAGCCCTCGGCTCCACCGGAGGTGCGGCGGTGAAACCCGGGGCGCCGGGACCGCGGCCGGCGGACCCGCCTCAGGCGAGGCCCCAGCCGGCGGAGCCGATCCGCTGCCGCCAGCCGATCCGCTGTCTCCAGCCGATCCGCCACTGCCCGGGTCGTCGGCCGGCGGGCCGGCGGGCCGGCTAGCCGCGCGGCGGCCGCGCCGGAACAGCCTGCGGCCGGCCCCCCCGGTTTCCCTGCCCTCGGGGCCCGCCTCCGGCCCGGCCTCGGCCGGGCTTCCGGTTACGCCAGCGGAGTCGCCAGCGCCCGCCGGCCCATCGTTGTCTGGTTCTCTATCGTGCCGCTCGGTTTCGAGCATCCGGGCAATCTCCCGTCGTACTCCCGGGCGCGCGGGCCGGAATCCGGCCCCTCCGCGCCGCGCGGGAGCTGTTCGTATGCGCTGGATGGCGTGGCGGGAGCCGCTGCGTTACCTACCGCTGCGACGGCCGCTTCGCTCACGCGCGTTCGGTTTTCCTGTCTTTGTCCCGCCGCCGGTCGTGGCCTGGCGGGCCGTGGCGTAACGGGCTCGGCGATCCACGCCGGAGCGCCGTCGCCGGCGTCCCCTATTTCGGCTTCTATGCCAAGCGGGCCCTGCGCCAGCCGGGTCACCCGCGCTGGTGCCGACGGCGCCAGGGCTGCCACGGTGCTGAGCCCAACGAGAATGTCATCGGCCCGAACGGCGGGGGTCACGTGCCGTACAGCCATTCGAAGGGTCGCACATCCGGCGTCGTCGTCCTGGACGGCATGCCGGTCAAGCTCAAGCGCCACCACCGCGGCGCGGGCGTCGAGCCGCCGGGTTCCCTTGCTGGTGCTGCGCTCCACCACCACGCTGTCCGCGGCCAGGAACGCCTGCACGGCCCGGGCCGCGTCGGCCGAGGCAACGCCCGGCAGAACGACTCGCCACTGCGACCCCTCGAGCCGCAGGCCGCCGTCCCCGCCTAGCCCACCAGCCAGTTCCAGAACCTCGACCACGTCAATCCCGTCCGGCAGGGCGGCGTTCAGCCGGTCCCGCACATCCGGTGCGGCGCACTGACCGGTCAGCGCGATCTCCAGGTACTCGGCCTCGCTCGCGGTTCCCGTCGGCGCTCCCCCCGCGTACGAGATCTTGGGATGCGGCGAGAATCCCGCAGAGTACGCGACGGGCAAGCCGGCCTTCCGTACTCCCCGCTCCACCGCACGCGCGATGTCCCTGTGGCTCGCGAAACGCATCCTGCCAGCTTTAGAATACCTGATCACCAGGCGCTGGGCCACCGGCGCGGGCGGCGGCGCGGCCGGCACGGGCCGTGTCATCGTGTCCCGCTTCCTGCCGAAGAATCCATAACGCCGCGGTTCCTCCCCCTCTCGCCGCCGCCCCCGGATGCCATGGCGGGCGGGGCGGCCGCTGTGAGCAGAGCGGGCGCGCCGGCCGCCAGCGCGGCGGACGCATTGGGCGCGCCGACTACGGTCAGCGGCAGCAGCTTCGCGCCAGTCGGGCCTGCCTGGATCTCTGTGCCCATCGCCGGGCACACACCGCACTCGAAGCAGGGCGTCCAGCGGCAGTCATCCACCTCCGCGGCACCCGACGGGTCGATGGCATCCTGCCAGTCCTGCCAGAGCCAGTCCCGGTCAAGACCCGCATCGAGATGGTCCCAGGGCAGTACCTCGGCGTAGCCGCGCTCCCTGGTGGTGTACCAGGCCAGGTCCACGCCTTCGGCGGCCAGCGCCTCGGCCGCGCAGCGCTCCCAGCGGTCAAAGGAGAAGTGCTCGCTCCAGCCGTCGAACCTGGCCCCGTCGGCCCAGGCCGCCCTGATCACCTTCGCAACCCGGCGGTCGCCGCGGGACAGCAGGCCCTCGATGATCGACGGCCTGCCGTCGTGGTACCGGAACCCGATCGCCTTGCCGCAGGAGCGGTCGGAACGCAGCGCGCTGCCCAGCGCGCGCAGCCGCGCGTCCACCGTCTCGTGACCGCACTGGGCCGCCCACTGGAACGGGGTATGCGGCTTGGGCACGAAGCCGCCGATCGATACCGTGCAGCGGATGTCCCGCCGCCCGCTGGCCGCGCGGCCCGCCTCGATCACCCGCCGGGCCACCCGGGCAATCGCGAGCACGTCCTCGTCGGTCTCGGTTGGCAGCCCGCACATGAAGTAGAGCTTCACCTGGCGCCACCCGCTGGCGTACGCGGTGCTGACGGTCTTGATCAGATCCTCCTCGGTGACCATCTTGTTGATCACCTTGCGGATCCGGTCGGTGCCGCCCTCGGGCGCGAACGTGAGGCCCGAGCGGCGCCCGCCCCGGCTCAGCTCGTCCGCGAGCGTCACGTTGAACGCGTCGACCCTGGTGGACGGCAGCGACAGGCCGGTGTTCGTGCCCTCGTAACGATCCGCGAGGCCCGTCGCGATCTCGTTGATCTCGCTGTGATCAGCGCTGGACAGCGACAGCAGCCCCACTTCGGCGAACCCGCTGGCCTTCAGCCCGGCGTCGACCATCTCGCCGATCGTGGTGACCGAGCGCTCGCGGACCGGCCGGGTGATCATCCCGGCCTGGCAGAACCGGCAGCCCCGGGTGCAGCCGCGGAAGATCTCCACGCTGAGCCGCTCGTGCACCGACTCGGCGACCGGCACGAGCGGCTTGCGCGGGTAGGGCCAGGAGTCCAGGTCCATGACCGTGTGCTTGGCGACCGCCCGGGGGACGCCGGGCCGGTTCGGAGCCACCCGGTCTATCCTGCCGTCGGGCAGGTAGTCCACGTCGTAGAAGCCTGGCACGTAGACGCCGCCCGCGGCGGCCAGCCGCAGCAGCAGGCCGTCGCGGCCGCCCGGGCGGCCGGCCCGCTTCCAGTCCCTGATCAGGTCGGTGATCGCCAGCACGGCCTGCTCGCCGTCGCCGAGCACGGCGCCGTCGAGGAACTCGGCGATCGGCTCGGGGTTGAACGCCGCGTGCCCGCCCGCGACCACCAGCGGGTCACCCGGGCCCCGCTCCGCGGCGGCCAGCGGGATCCCGGCCAGGTCGAGGGCGGTCAGGAGGTTCGTGTAGCCAAGCTCGGTGGCAAAGCTCACGCCGAGCACGTCGAAGGCCCGCACCGGCCGGTGTGCGTCGACGGTGAACTGCGGCACCTGATGCTGGCGCATCAGGCCTTCCAGGTCGGGCCAGACGCTGTAGGTGCGCTCGGCGAGTACCCCGTCGCGTGCGTTCAGGATCTCGTAAAGAATCTGGATGCCCTGGTTGGGCACTCCGACCTCGTAAGCATCCGGGTACATCAGGGCCCACCGGACCTCAGTGGCGTCCCAGTCCTTGACGACGGAGTTGACCTCCCCGCCGACGTACTGGACCGGCTTGCGCACCAGCGGGAGCAGCGGCTCCAGCAGGGGATACAGGGACGGCACGGGCATCGTCACAGCCTACCGATGATGCCAATCGACTGACCGGCGGCATCCGGTGAGCCCTCCCACACGCCAGTGAAGGGGAGTTGGTGGGGACGGGGAGTTGGTGGGGACGGGGAGTTGGTGGGGACGGGGAGTTGGTGGGGACGGGTGCCGGGCGGGTGCGCACCACCGGCCGAACCCGGCTACTATCGCAGCCGGAAACCGCTGCCCTGGCGGCGGTCGCCGCCGTGTCGCTGATGCCGGATGCCCAACCAAGCGTGCTAGAACTTCGTCGTAAGAGGTAGAGGAACCACAGTCGAGACGGGGGGCGACTGCAGTCATCTACGGGATGGTCACTTGCTTCCTCCGGACTTCAGACACGCTGAGCCGCGTCGAAGAGAGGGTGGGATGCAGATCACGTGCCTAGGCCACGCCGGCCTACATATCGGGACCCGTGGCGGGACGATCCTGTGCGACCCGTGGAAGAACCCCGCCTACTTCGACTCGTGGTTCGTGTTCCCCGACAACAGCGGCCTGGACTGGGACCACTACGGCCAGGTCGACTACCTGTACGTGTCCCACCTGCACCAGGATCACTTTGATCGCGAACTGCTGAGCCAGCACGTGTCCCCCGAGGCCACCGTGCTGCTGCCGGACTTCCCGGTGCCCGACCTGCGGGACGAGCTCGAGCGGCTGGGATTCACGAAGTTCACCGTGATGCCCAGCGGCAAGGTGGTCGAATTCGACGGCCTGCGGCTGATGGCGCAGGCCCTCCAGTCGCCCGCGGACGGGCCGCTCGGCGACTCGGTGCTGGCGGTCGATGACGGGACGGCCCGGATCCTCAACCAGAACGACGCCCGGCCGACCGACCTGGACGTGCTGCGGTCGTTCGGCCGCTACGACGTGCACCTGCTGCAGTACTCGGGAGCCATCTGGTGGCCGTGGGCCTACGAGCTGCCGGAGGCCGCGAAGCGCTCGTTCGGCGCGGCAAAGCGGGCCAACGGCCTGGATCGCGCGGCCCGCTTCGTCAAGGAGATCGGGGCCCGGCACGTGGTGCCCTCGGCCGGCCCGGCGTGCTTCCTCGATGAGGAGCTGTTCGACCTCAACGACCTGACCCGGGATCCGGCGAACACCTTTCCCGACCAGATGGTCTTCCTCGAGTATCTCCGCGACCAGGGCATCGAGGGGGGCCAGCTGATGACCCCGGGCGCGGTGCTCGAGGTCGGGCACGACCACTGCGAGGTGCACTGGCCCACGAGCGCCGAGCAGGCCCTGGAGCCGTTCACCGATAAGGCGCGCTATCTGCGCGGCTACGCCGCGAGGATGCAGGACCGGATCGCGGCGGACAAGCGCCGCTGGCCGGTCGGCGGGATGGACGTGCTCGCCGAGCTGAAGGCGTGGTTGCTCGAGCTGGCGGATCACATCAGGCCCGGCGTCGGCGGACCGGTGCTGCTCCGGCCGGGCGACGGGCGGCCCATCGTCATCGACTTCCCTGCGGGCGAGGTCCGGGCATACGCCGGGGAGACCTGCCGCTATCAGTTCAGCATCGACCGCCCGCTGATCGAGCGGCTGATCGCGGACCACCAGACCGACTGGGTCAACAGCCTGTTCCTGAGCATGCGGTTCCGGGCGCGCCGCGTCGGCCCGTACAACGAGTACCTGTACACGTTCTTCAAGTGCCTGGACCCCGTCCGGCTGATGTACGCGGAGGGCTGGTACGCCGACAAGACCCACGACGAGGAGGAAATCCAGCTCGGCGACTGGATCGTCCAGCGCCGCTGCCCGCATCTGCGCGGAGACCTGAGCCGTTTCGGCGAGACCCGCGGCTCGATCCTCACCTGCACGATGCACGGCTGGCAGTACGACCTGTCGACCGGCCGGTGCCTGACCACCGACGACGACTCGTACCGCATCCAGTCCCGCGCCGCCCGCGCGCTCAGCCGGTAGCCAGCGCCCTCAGGCCCGGTGGGCGAGTGCGCGGATCCGGAACGCGAGCGTGATCTGCATCACGCCGAACACCAGCAGCCAGATGCTGAGCACGACCGCGAGCACGAGCAGCGAGATGCCGGGATAGATCAGGATCACGATGCCGGCCAGGATGCTGAGGATGCCCATGAACGCGGTCCAGCCGCGACTTTGCATCTGGCGGTGGGACAGCGCGGTGAACAGCTCCACCGTGCCGCTGACGACCCAGAAGATGCCCAGCAGCAACACCAGCGCCAGCAGGGTGATCAGGATGTGCCGCACCGCGTACAGGCCGATGATCAGCGAGAGCACGCCGAGCAGGGCGAGCAGCACCCGGTTCCCGCCGGACAGGTCATCGGACGCGAAGGCGGCGACGAACCTGAAGATGCCCATCACGATCAGCTGAGCGCCGAACACCACCGCGACGACGATCAGCGTGCGGCCGGGCCAGGCCAGGGCGAGAACGCCGATCGCCAGCGTGATGATCCCGAAGGCCAGGACCCAGCCCCAGCTCCGGCCCAGGCGGGCCATCATGTCAGCGGGGTCGCCGCCCCTCATGCCCTTCATGCCCCTCATGTCCGTCTGCATTGCCGTGCCTCCTTAGCAGGCATGCCGTATCGGATGGTATATACCCTGTGCCGCGCACCCTCAACGCCAGCAGTGGGGAACAGCCCGCGCCGCGAAAAGTGGTCACTGAGGGCTGCGCCCACAGCCGCCGGCGACCACTTTCGGACGGGGAGCGTGGCCGGGCGGCGTGGGCCGGAGGCAGGGGTCAGCCGAAGACGGAGCGGTGGCGGTTCACGGCCTGGAGGGCGCCGATCGCGACCATGTCGGCGAACATGGCGGAGCCGCCGTAGGACACGAACGGCAGCGGGAGCCCGGTCACCGGCATGATTCCTATGGTCATGCCGATGTTGATGAACGACTGCACGGCGAACCAGATCGCTATCCCGGAGGCCACGAGCATCCCGAACATGTCGTCGGCCGCCGCGGCGATCCGCAGCGCCCGCAACAGCAGTATCGCGAGCAGCCCGATGATCACGGCGCAGCCGACGAAGCCGAGCTCCTCCCCCGCCACGGCGAAGATGAAGTCGGTGTGCTGCTCGGGCACGAAGTTGCCGGCGATGAGCTGGCCGTGGAACAGCCCTTGGCCGGTCAATCCGCCGGAGCCTACAGCGATCTTGGCCTGCGCGGCGTTGTACCCCGCGCCCGTGGGGTCGGCTGCGGGGTTGGCGAACGAGGTCAGCCGGTGCAGCTGATAGGCGTGGAGCAGATTGAGCTTCAGCACCGCTACCACCGCGAGCGCTCCCGCGGCCGCGAGTGCCGCCAGCCAGCGCAGCCGGAGGCCGGATAGCGCGATCAGCCCCGCCATGAGGAGCACCATGATGATCACCACGCCGAGATCGGGCTCGCGCTCGACCAGCACGATCGGCACGAGCGCGCAGCCCAGAGTCAGGGACACCGCGCGCAGCCAGGCCCGGCCGCCGGCCTGGCGTGCCTCACTCAGGAAGATCGCGGACATCAGGATGATGGCGAGCTTGCCGAACTCGGATGGCTCGATCTGGAAGCCGGCGGGCAGCGTGATCCAGGACTTGGAGCCGTTGACCGGGGTACCCAGCGGGGTGAGCGCGGCGAGCAGACCCAGCAGGGACACGGCGTAGAGCACCGGCGCATACAGGCGCAGCTGCCGGTAGTCCAGCACGCTGACGACGGTCATCAGGGTGATCCCGATGACGATGTTCACCAGTTGCTTGACCACGTAGGTGTGCGACCCGGCGCCCCTGGTCGCGGACCAGACGAGCAGCGTGCCGATGAAGCTGAGGGCCAGGACCGTCACCAGCAGCAGCCAGTCCAGATGGCGCAGCCGTGAGTCCCTGGCGAAGGCGCGCTGCAGCAGGGACCGCGGCAGCGAGGCCGGGCCGGATGCCCGGCCTGACCAGCGTCCCCCTGGCCGCACCGGCGCGAGCTTGCCGTAGGCCGCACCGGGCGCGCGGGCCCGGCCGCCCGGCGCCGAGGAACCCGGCCGCAGAGAACCCGGCCGCAGAGAACCGAGCCTCGAGGTGCCGCGCATGGAGCTCATGCTGTGCTTCCCTCTCGCCGCCGGGGCGCTGTTAGACCCTCCGGCTCGCTCACTTCCGCCCCCCGGACGCTACCGACGGGACGATCCGGCCCGCCTGATTGATGTGCGGCAATCCGGGCAGCTGGCCGCCGGGAAGCGCCGCCTTGTGACCCTCGAGGCCGTAGAGCCCGTCCCAGATCTGACGGACGGCCGGCGCGGAGACGTCCGCGCCGAACCCGGAGTTGGGGATCATCATGACCACGACGTACTGGGGGTTGTTGCACGGGGCGAACGAGGCGAACACCGAGGTGGCCAGCTTGCCGGCCACCTCCGCCGTGCCCGTCTTGCCGGCCACGCACACCGTGCCCAGCGGGAAGCGGGCGAAAGCGCCCGCCGCCGTGCCTGACGTCACCACGCCCCGCAGGGCGTTCCTGATGTAGGCCAGCGTGGACTGGGCGATCGGAAGGTGACCCGCCACCGGCGGGGTGATCTTCTGTACCACCGTGCCGTCCGGGCTGAGCAGCGCCTCGCCGACCCGCGGGCTGTACAGCGTGCCGCCGTTCGCGAGCGCGGCGTAGGCCCTGGCCAGCTGCAGTGGGGTGACCGACACGTAGCCCTGGCCGATAGAGGCGTCCACGGCCTGGCCGGGCTCCCAGATGTTCCCGTAATGGCAGTCCTCGTACTCGATCTGCTGGACGTAGTCGCCGTTGGCCCGGCCGTACTTGCACCAGTTCTGCCCGGTGTGCGCGTTGTCCTTCCAGAAGTAGTAGAGCCACTCGCGGGTCGGCACCGTGCCGGAGTTCCCCTCGGGCAGGTCAACGCCGGTGTGCTGGCCGAAGCCCCAGGCCAGCTCCATCTTCTGCATCTCCTGCACCGGCGCGTTCGGGCTGGTGACGACATTGTCCTTCGGATTGTCCCGCTGCCAGATGCCGTAGGCGAAGTTGTAGAAGACCGTGTCGCACGACCGCACCAGCGCCTGGCTCAGGGACATCATGCCGCCGTTGCCGAAGTCGTTGTTGAAGACCCGGCCGCCGATCTTCACCGACGTCGGGCAGCTGTACGAGCCGTCCAGCGGGTAGCCCGCCGCGATCGCCGCGGCGGCGGTGGTCACCTTCCAGGTGGAGCCGGGATGATACTGGCCCTGGGTGGCGCGGTTCAGGACCGGCTCGGAGCTGGC
>Ga0209647_1003062_pt1 | contig 13172 bp, 14 predicted proteins | sample GraSoi_2013_60cm_FD_185827 | JGI IMG/M metagenome (GOLD analysis project Ga0209647, IMG submission 185827) | Grasslands soil microbial communities from the Angelo Coastal Reserve, California, USA - Sample 9_17_2013_60cm (SPAdes) (version 2) | ecosystem: Environmental > Terrestrial > Soil >... | reverse complement strand
GAGATGACGAACGTGGATAAACACGGCCTGCCGCCGCGGGGCAAAGGGCTTTCGCACCGGGCGCGTGCGTTTCTCAAGCTCGCGGAGGCTTGTCTTGCAGCGCGCTGATCGCAACGACGCTCCGGCGTTCGGCGTCTATGTCCATTGGCCGTTCTGCCTGTCGAAGTGTCCGTACTGCGACTTCAACAGCCATGTGCGCCATGCCGCCGTCGACGAGGCTCGCTTCACGCGCGCCTTTGCCGCCGAGATCTCCGCGACCGCCGCGCGCCTGCCCGCGCGAACCGTCTCGACCATCTTCTTCGGCGGCGGCACGCCGTCGTTGATGCAGCCCGCAACCGTTGGCGCAATCCTCGATGCCGTTGCGCGCCACTGGCCGATCGATCCCGATGTCGAAGTGACGCTCGAAGCCAATCCGACCAGCGTCGAGGCGACGCGCTTTCGCGGATTTCGCGCGGCGGGCGTCAACCGCGTCTCGCTCGGCGTGCAGGCGTTGGACGATGGTGCGCTCAAAGAGCTTGGGCGGCTGCACTCGGCGCGCGAGGCGCTCGATGCGGTCGCGCTCGCGCGCTCGATTTTCCATCGCTATTCGTTCGATCTGATCTATGCGCGACCGGGCCAGACGCCGCAGGCCTGGGCCGCCGAGCTCACACGCGCCATGGTCGAGGCAGGCGAGCATCTTTCGCTCTATCAGCTCACCATCGAGCAGGACACGCCATTTGCCGCGCTGCATTCGGCCGGAAAGCTCGTCGTCCCCGACGACGACACCGCCCGCGCGCTCTATGACACGACACAGGCGATCTGCGCGCGCGGGGGCCTGCCGGCCTACGAGATTTCCAACCACGCGCGGCCCGGCGCCGAATGCCGCCACAACCTCGTCTACTGGCGCGCGCAGGAATATGCCGGCATCGGGCCGGGCGCCCACGGCCGACTCGAGGTCGCGGGCGGGCGCCACGCCACTGCGACCGAGAAGCGGCCGGAGAGCTGGCTGATACGGGTGGAATCGCTCGGGCACGGCGTCGTGAGCGAGGAGGCGCTCACGCGCGAGCAAGTGGCGGACGAGTTTCTGCTCATGGGATTGCGCCTGGCCGAGGGCATCGATCCCGCGCGCTACGCGCGCCTTGCCGGTCGGCCGCTCGATCCGCGCCGCATCGCCCTCCTGTGCGAGCAGGGCGCCCTCGAGACCACGGCGAACGGCATGTTGCGCCTGACGCTCGCCGGCTTTCCCGTGCTCGACGCCGTGGTCGCCGATCTCGCGGCGTGAGGACGGTTACGTCGCCGAGCCGCCGAAACCCTTCGGCGGCGCACTAATGACCTGGCCGCCGGTCGGCGACACCCGCATCACGGCGAGCCCGCGCTGGTTGGTGCCATCGGGACGGAAGCGAAACAGCCCGTCGATGCCGGTGAAGCCCGAGGAACTGGTCAGAACCTCGTCCGAGAAGCGCTGCTTGCCCTGGGTCTTGACCAGCGCCGCGACCAGCGCGACGGCGTCGTAGGCGAGCGAGGCGGTGCGCACGGGATCGCGGCCGTAGCGGCTGCGGTAGCGGGCGGAGAAATTGCGAAAGCCGGTCGAATCCGGCCCCGCATACCACGCCCCGTCGAGCGGCGGACTGGAGAAGATTTGCGCGTCTTCCCACAAACCGGTCCCGAGCAGCTGCACGCGTTTGGTGTCGATGCCATTTGCGGTCAACGCCTGCACCAGCGCGGGCACGGCGTCGGCCCCGTCCGGGATAAAGATGGCGTCGGCCCCGCTCGCCGCCTGCGCGACGTTGCGCACGGGGCCCTGCATCTGCGCCTTGTCGAGCGGATAACGCTCGAGCGCGACGACGCGGCCGCCGCCGCGCCCCACCGCCTGCTTGAACGCCGCTTCCGCCACGCTGCCGTAGGCATTGTCCGGAACGAGCGCCGCGAACGACCGCCGGCCCTGGCTCGCGGCATAGCCGATGATGCGATCGACATCGGACTCCGGCAGAAAGCTCAGGAGATAGATGCCGCGCGCCGCCACATTGGCGTCGGTCGAGAACGCGATCACCGGCACGCCGCGAGCGCGCGCGGCCCGTCCCACCGGCCCGACGGTGAGCGCAAACAGCGGACCCAAAATGATCTCGGCACCTTCGTCGAGCGCCTGCTGCGCCGCCTGCTGCCCGCCGGGCGCGCTGCCGCCATCGTCCTTCACCAGGAGCTGGAGATCGGGATTGTTGAATTCCGCGAGCGCCATCTCGGCGGCGTTGCGCATGGATTGGGCGGCGACCGCCGCGTTGCCGCTGGCGGACAATGGCAGGATCAGACCGGCCTTGACCTTTCCTTCGCCGATATTGGTTGAGGGCTGCGACGGCGCGCCCGGCGAGGAGCCCAAATCGGGAAGATTCCCCGAGCAGCCCGCCAGCACGACGATGGATGCGAGCGCGGCCCACCACGGGGAAGAAGCGCGCGCCGGCCGCGGGCCCCGGGACTTAAGTCCTCCGAACATGGGGAGGGGTCTCCTCGACGACGACCGATAATGTCGACGCCAGCCCACGCCGGCAATCGGCATTTTGTCGGTGAATAGTTAACCGAATGAAAAGGATAATGATTTTTTACGCCGCCCATGACGGGGCAAGAGCGCGCCGCTAGAGTAAGGCGCATGAGGACGACCGCACCCGCCGCCGCAACCCCCCGCGCGCTCCGCGACCGCGCCGCTCGCCCCTACGTCCTCAACGGCCACTCGACCAGCGCGCCGCCGCTTCCGGCCGGCCTCTATCTGGTCGCCACCCCCATCGGCAATTTGCGCGATATTACCGTGCGGGCGCTCGAGGTGCTCGCCGCCGCCGACCTCATCGCCTGTGAGGACACGCGCGTCACCCGCAAGCTTCTCGACCGTTATGGCATTACCACCCCGCTCGCCCCCTATCACGACCACAACGCCGCCGAGGCGCGACCGAAGCTCATCGCCCGGCTCGCCGAGGGCGCGGCGATCGCGCTGGTCTCGGACGCCGGGACCCCGCTCGTGTCCGACCCCGGTTACAAGCTCGTGCGCGACGCGCGCGCGGCGGGCGCGAGCGTGACGGCACTGCCGGGCGCCTCGGCGGTGCTCGCAGCGCTTACGCTGAGCGGGCTTCCCACCGACCGGTTCTTGTTCGAGGGATTCTTGCCAGCGAAGGAAGGCGCGCGGCGCGCGCGCATCAACGAGCTCAAACGCATTCCAGGAACGCTCGTTCTGTTCGAGACCGGCGCGCGTATTGCCGCGACGCTCGCCGACCTTGCCGCGGAGCTTGGTCCGCGCCAGGCCGCGATCTGCCGCGAGCTCACAAAGCTTTACGAAGAAGTCCGGCGCGGCGACCTCGGCATACTCGCGCGCGCGGCGGCGCAAGCGGAGGAGCCGCGGGGCGAGATCGTGATCGTCGTGGCGCCGCCCGATCGGCAAGCCGAGGTGGGAGCGGCCGATCTCGATGCGTTGCTGCGTCAGGCGCTCGAGCGTCTTTCGGTCAAGGAGGCCGTCGCCGAAATCGCCGCCGTCACCGGAGAATCCCGCCGCGGGGTCTATCAGCGCGCGCTCGCGCTCGCCAAGGAGCGCGAGCATGGCCGATGAGCGCCCGCGCGCAAGCCCGATTCAAGTTCCGCGCCCGGAGCGCCAGATCGCGTTTCGCACCGGGATTTCAGCCGAGAGCCGGGCGGCGGCGTTTCTCATCGCCAAAGGCTTTCGCATCCTGGCGCGTCGCTGGAGGAGCCCGGTCGGCGAAATCGACATCATCGCTCGCCGCCGCAGCCTGTTGGTGTTCGTCGAGGTCAAGGCGCGCGAAAGACTGGACGACGCCGCATGGTCCGTCACCGATCGCCAGCGCCTGCGCATCGCCGCCGCCGCCGAGGCGTGGCTCGCGCGAAACGGCGATGACCGCATCCGCGACATCCGCTTCGATGCCATGCTGGTGGCGCCGGGCCGTATTCCGCGTCATATCCCCGCGGCGTTCGACGCTAGTGTCCCGATTCCGAAGTTCGCAAACCCTCGTGGCAGCCTCTGATGCGAACTTCGGAATCAAAGGGACACTAGCAACTTTATGACTCTAGGGCGGTTTTGGATTTGAAGTTCCTAAACGAGCTTCCAGCCGCAATGATAGGAACTTCAAATCCACCGCACTAGCGGCTGATGCGGTCGGGTGACAACTTGCGGCACCGAAACATGTCCTTGGGGCATCGATGCGCCTGAACATCGCCGTGCAGATGGACCCGATCGAGCGGATCAGCATCCGCGGCGATTCCACCTTCGCGCTGCTGCTGGAAGCGCAAAAACGCGGCCACGGCACCGCCTATTACACGCCGGACCGGCTGGCGTTGCTGGGCGCGAAGGTGGTCGCGAACGTGCAGCCGCTCAAGGTTCGCGACCAGCAAGGCGACCATTTCACGCTCGGCGAGGCGCGGCGTACCGAGTTGACCGAGTTCGACGTCGTCTTGCTGCGGCAGGATCCGCCGTTCGACCTTGCCTACATCACGACCACGCATCTGCTCGAGCGTATCCAGCCCGGCACGCTGGTCGTCAATGACCCGAGCGCGGTGCGCAACGCGCCGGAAAAAATGTTCGTGATGGAATTTCCCGAGCTGATGCCGCCGACCCTGATCACCCGCGACCTCGCCGAGATCAAGGCGTTCCGCGCCGAGTACGGCGACATCGTGATGAAGCCGCTCTACGGCAAGGGCGGCGAGGCGGTGTTTCGGCTGGCGAAGGAAGACCTCAACTTCGGCTCGCTCTACGATCTCTTCACCGTGACGTTCCGCGAGCAGTGGGTGGTGCAAAAATTCCTGCCCGCAGTCAAAGACGGCGACAAGCGCATCCTCCTGGTCGATGGCGAGTTCGCCGGCGCGGTGAACCGGGTGCCGGCGCCCGACGATCTGCGCTCGAACATGGCGCGCGGCGGTACTCCGACGGAAACCGAGCTCACCGCGCGCGAGCGCGACATCTGTGCTCGGATCGGCCCGGCGTTGCGCGAGCGCGGGCTCCTCTTCGTCGGCATCGACGTGATCGACGGTTATCTCACCGAGATCAACGTCACCTCGCCGACCGGCATCCGCGCGGTGAAAAATCTCGGCGGTCCGGACGTCGCGGCCATGATCTGGGACAAGATCGAGGCGAGGCGGCACAAGTGAAATGATCAGCGCGGCGGCGGGGATGGCGCGGGCGCTTTCTCCGCCTTGAGGCGCGCGATCGCGGCGCGGATCGGCGCGAACGGCCCGTATTTGTGCTGCTGCTCGCTAAAGCCGTCGGCATAGGGGCCGTAGGGTGCGTCGACCGGCTTCTGCAAAAGGTCGGGAAAGTCCTTGTCGAGGCCGGCTTTGCGCGGCCGCGGCTGGGAGATGACGTAAGCCGCAATGTCCCAGGCCTGTTCCGGCGAAAACTGCGGGTTCAGGTAGTCGACCCCGTGCGGCATGTTGAAGTGGAGAAAATTTGCGACCGGGATCAGCCGCGCCATCCCGGCGCCGTCGTTGAAGCTGTCGTTGCCCCAGAGCGGCGGCACCATGTAGCCGAGATCGGTGGTCGGCAGGCTACGGCGGATGCCGGCGCCATTGGGACCGTGACACGCGACGCAGGCATTGGCGTAGAGTGCCTCGCCGCGTACGGGATCGGCGGCCCGATCGAGCTCCGGCATGTTGCCGGTGCCCAACCCCGGCAGGAGCTGCCCGGGCGCGACGCCGGTCGATAGAAATTTGCTGTAGGCCATCAGGGATTGCATTTCCGGCGTGCCGGTCGGCAACGGCCGCCCGTTCATGCTGCGCGTCATGCAGGAATTAATCCGTTCCTCGATGGTCATCTCCGCCCCCAGGCGGGCGCTGTAGTGGGGAAATTCTCCGAACAGGCCGAACAGCGGGATGCCGAACTTCTTCGTTCCGGCCTGGAGATGGCAATTGCTGCAAGCGAGATTGTTGCCGGCAAAGCGCTTGGCGCGATCCACAACCTCCGGACCCATATGGGCGTAGGTCGCGGTGATGAGATCGCGCCCGCGCCGCACCAGGCGGCCATGGGTATTGTTCGGAAGCGCGCCGATCTCGGGCACGGTCCAGATCTGCGGGCCGGACTTGGCCTCTTGCGCCGAACTCGTCGGCACCCCGCGTCCCTCGGGCCACACCAATAGCCACAAGGACGCCAGCGCGGCCACACCGATGGCCCCGCGTGAACGTGCGAAATCCATCAACCCGCCTCCAACCTCTACACGTTTTTGTAGGGGCCAACGCGCCCAGCCGTCTACACAACCTCGAACGCTTTTGTTCACGAATTGTTCTTGATGCCGGGAGATTTTCCGCTACTATCGTGAGCAAGCAGGGGCAGCATGGTTCAGCACGTCGCCACAGTGGCGTTTGAGGGCATCGAGGCCCGCGCCGTCGATGTCCAGGTTCAGGTCGCACCGGGGCTACCGGCGTTCAACGTGGTGGGCCTGCCGGACAAGGCCGTCTCCGAGGCCCGCGAACGCGTGCGTGCGGCGCTCGTCGCCTCGGGGCTGGCGCTGCCGGCCCGGCGCATCACCGTCAACCTCGCGCCCGCCGACGTGCCGAAGGAAGGCAGTCACTACGATCTGCCGATCGCGCTCGGCCTGATGGCGGCGATCGGCGCTATCCCGAGCGATGCGCTATCCGGCTTCACGGTGCTGGGCGAGCTCGGCCTCGACGGCTCGATCGCCGCGGTCGCGGGCGCGCTGCCGGCCGCGATCGGCGCCAACGGGCGCGGGGAGGGTCTCATCTGCCCCGCCGTCTGCGGCGCCGAAGCCGCCTGGGCGAGCCCGGAAATGGAGATCGTCGCCGCCGCGTCACTCATCCAGCTCGCCAATCATTTCCGCGGCACGCAGGTGCTCGCCCGCCCACAGCCGAAGATCCGCGAGGTCGACGGCGCGCTGGTCGACCTCAAGGACATCAAGGGCCAGGAGAGCGCCAAGCGCGCGCTCGAAGTCGCCGCCGCCGGGGGCCACAATCTGCTCATGGTCGGCCCGCCCGGCGCCGGCAAGTCGATGTTGGCCGCGCGGCTGCCGACCATCCTGCCGCCGCTGACGCCGGCGGAACTGCTGGAAGTCTCGATGATCGCGTCGGTGGCGGGCGAGATTGAGGGCGGCGCGCTCACCAATCGCCGCCCGTTCCGCGCGCCGCATCATTCCGCCAGCATGCCGGCGCTGGTCGGCGGCGGATTACGCGCGCGGCCGGGCGAAATCTCGCTCGCCCATCACGGCGTGCTCTTCCTCGACGAGTTGCCCGAGTTCCAGCCGCAGGCGCTCGATTCGCTGCGCCAGCCGCTCGAGATCGGGCAGGTCGCGATCGCCCGAGCGAACCATCGCGTGACCTATCCCGCGCGTTTCATGCTGGTCGCCGCCATGAACACCTGCCGCTGCGGCCGCGCCAGCGAGCCGGGATTCGCCTGCAAGCGCGGCGCGAACGCGCGCTGCGCCGCCGAGTATCAGGGGCGGCTGTCGGGCCCCCTCATCGACCGTATCGACCTGCACATCGAGGTGCCGGCGGTCACCGCCGCCGATCTCATCCTGCCGCCGCCGGCGGAAGGAAGCCGCGAGGTGGCCGCGCGCGTCGCGCGCGCCCGCGCGATGCAGGAGGAGCGCTACGCCGCGATCGGCCTGCCGCAGGTGCGCACCAACGCAGCCGCGCACGGTCCACTGCTGGAAGAGCTGGCGCGGCCGGACGCGGGCGGGCTTGCGCTCTTGCGCGACGCCGCCGATGCCATGCGGCTTTCGGCGCGCGGCTATCATCGCGTGCTGCGGGTGGCGCGCACGCTCGCCGATCTCGACGGCGCCGAAAAAGTCGGCCGCGTGCATCTCGCCGAGGCGTTGTCCTACCGCGCGCTCGTCGACGAGGTGCGCCGCGCGGCGTGAGCGCGCGCGCCGCCTACAGCCGCCGCAGCGCCACTTCCTCGACCAGGTGGCTTTCGACCTTCTTCAAGATTAGGTCGGCGCGCTGACGCGTCGGCAAGATGTTCTCGCGCAGATTGAGACGGTTGATGCGCGTCCAGATCGCGGTCGCGGTCTCGACCGCTTCCACGTCCGACAGCGTCGCGTAGCGGTGAAAGTATGATTTTGGATCGCGGAACGCGGTGCCGCGCAAGGTCAGGAACCGGTCCGCGTACCAGCTCTGCAGCAAATCTTCGTCGGCGTCGAGGTAGATCGAGAAATCGAAGAAGTCCGACACGTACGGGATCGCCTTGCCGCCCTTCGGCGGAGCGCCGGCTTCCAACACGTTGAGGCCTTCGACGATGAGGATGTCGGGGCGATCGATCTCGATCCATCGATTGGGCGTCACGTCGTAGGTGAGATGGGAGTAGACCGGCGCGCGCACCGGCCGCCGTCCGGCCTTGATGTCGGAGAGAAAGCGCAGCAGCGCCGGCAGGTCGTAGCTTTCGGGAAAGCCCTTCTTCTCCATCAGGTCTTCGCGCTCGAGGATCGCGTTCGGATAGAGAAACCCGTCGGTGGTGACGAGGTCGACCTTGGGCACATTCGGCCAACGCGCCAGCAGCGCCTGCAGCACGCGCGCGGTCGTCGACTTGCCCACCGCCACCGAGCCCGCGACCCCGATGATGAAAGGCACCTTGGCGTCCTCGGTGCCGAGGAAGTTCTGCTGCGCCCGGAACAGGCGCTGCGTCGCCGCGACGTAAAGGGACAGCAGCCGCGACAACGGCAGATAGATCTCCTCGACCTCGGTCATGTCGAGGCGGTCGTGCAGCGAGCGCAGCCGCGTCACCTCGTCCGGATTGAGCGTCATCGGCGTGTCGGCGCGCTTTGCCGCCCATTCCGCCCGCGAGAAGATGCGGTAGGGCGAGAGGCCGTCGTCGGTGCGTTGCTCCATCGTCCTTGCTCAGCCGCGATTGCGCGACGCCTTTTCGGTCAGGCCCGACTGCCGCGTGCGCTCGGCGAGCTGTGCCTCCACGTCGGCGAGCGAAATCCCGCGCGCCTCGAGCACCACCAGCAGGTGGTAAATGAGGTCGGCGGCTTCCGCGATCAAGCGCGCGCGATCCTCCTCGACCGCCGCCAGCACGGTCTCGATCGCCTCCTCGCCGAGCTTCTTGGCGCAATGCGCCACGCCCTGGTCGAGCAGCCTGCGCGTATAAGAGACATGGGCGCTCGCCTTCGCGCGCTCGTGCACGCGCTTTTCGAGATCGCGGAGGGTGAAGTTCGACATCGCTTCTGCTCCGCCTTGGCATACCATCTCTGCCCGCCGCCGCAAATCGGAGAGCGTACTTGGCACAAGCCCAGGCGCGAGGCATCGTCGCTTCACATTGCGCCTGGGCCGGCTAGTGTCCCGATTCCGAAGTTCGCAAGCCCTTGCGGCACACTCTCGTGCGAACTTCGGAATCAAAGGGACACTAGCAAACTTATGACTCTAGTGTGGTTTTTGGATTTGAAGTTCCTATGTGAGCGCGCTGCATATTTGTAGGAACTTCAAATCCACCACACTAGCATGCCTGCATGCCCCTTCCCGTGCTCGATTTCTGGTTCGATTTTGCCTCGACCTATTCCTATCTCGCCGCCATGCGGATCGGACCGCTGGCGCAAAAAGCCGAGGTCCGGGTGCGCTTTCGCCCTTTCCTGCTCGGGCCGATTTTCAAGGCGCAGGGCTGGAGCACTTCGCCGTTCAACCTCTACCCGGCGAAGGGCCGCCATATGTGGCGCGACCTCGAGCGGTCATGCGCGGAGTTGCAGCTCGCGTTCCGGCGTCCCGATCCCTTCCCGCAGAACAGTCTGCTCGCGGCCCGCGTGGCGCTGGTGGGGCTCGACCAGGCGTGGGGCGAGGAGTTCTGCCTCGCGATCTTTTGCGCGCAATTCGCCGACGGACGCCGCATCGACGATACCGCCGCCATCAGCGACATCCTGGCGGGGCTTAAGCTTGACCCCAAGTCTGCGCTCGCGGCGGCTCAATCGGATGCGATCAAAGCGCGACTGCGGACGCAAACCGATGAAGCGCAGCGGCTCGGCGTCTTCGGTGCGCCGAGCTTCACCACCGCCGACGGCGAATTGTTCTGGGGCAACGACCGGCTCGAGCCGGCACTGCGTTGGGCGAAGGCCGCCGCCAACCGCGGCTAAGGATCGAGCCGCATGGGCAGGCCGGCACGGGCCATGTACCGCTTGGCCTCGGAGATGCTGTACTCGCCGAAGTGGAAGATCGAGGCCGCGAGCACCGCGGTGGCGTGGCCGTCGCGGATGCCTTCGACCAGGTGCTCCAACGTGCCCACCCCACCCGAGGCGATCACCGGCACGGACACTGCATCGGCGATGGCGCGGGTGAGCGCGATGTCGAAACCCTGCTTGGTGCCGTCGCGGTCCATGGAGGTCAGCAGGATTTCGCCGGCGCCGAGCGCGACCACCTCGCGCGCGTAATCGATCGCGTCGAGCCCGGTGGGATTGCGGCCGCCGTGGGTGAAGATTTCCCAGCGCTCGCTTTCTCCCGGCTTCGACACGCGTTTGGCATCGATCGCAACCACGATGCACTGGTCGCCGAATTTCTCCGCCGCCTCCTTGACGAAGGCGCGCCGGGCGACCGCCGCGGTATTGATCGACACCTTGTCGGCGCCCGAAGCGAGAAGCTTGCGGATGTCCTCGACCGTGCGCACGCCGCCGCCGACGGTGAGCGGCATGAAGCAGGCCTCGGCCGTGCGCCGCACCACGTCGAGGATGATGTCGCGGTTCTCGTGGCTGGCGGTGATGTCGAGGAACGTGAGCTCGTCGGCGCCGGCGGCGTCATAGGCGATCGCCGCCGCAACCGGATCGCCGGCGTCGCGCAGATCGATGAATTTCACGCCTTTGACGACACGGCCGTCCTTGACGTCGAGGCAGGGAATGACGCGAACCTTGAACATGGCCTCACGTCGCCGCGCGCGCCGTGCGGATCAGCCGCAATGCTTCCGTCGGGTCGAGCCGGCCGTCGTAGAGCGCGCGGCCGGCGATGGCGCCGGCGAGTTTGTTCGCGCATGGCTGCAACAGCGCCGTCACGTCGGCGATCGAGGCAAGCCCGCCCGAGGCGATCACCGGGATGCTCACCGCCTCGGCGAGCGCGATGGCGGCGTCGAGGTTGAGGCCCGCGAGCACGCCATCGCGGGAAATGTCCGTGTGGATCAAGGCCGCGACGCCCACGTCCTCGAACCGCTTGGCGATGTCGAAGGCGCTGAGCTCGGAGGTTTCCGCCCATCCCGCGACCGCCACCGTGCCGTCGCGGGCATCGAGCGCGACCGCGATGCGGGCGGGGTAGCGGCTCGCGGCCTTGATGACGAGCGCCGGATCGCGCACCGCCGCGGTGCCGATGATGACGCGGGTGATGCCCTTGTCGAGCCAGGCCTCGACGGTGCCCATGTCGCGAATGCCGCCGCCGAGCTGCAAGGGAATGTTGGTCGCTTCGATGATGCGCTCGACCGCGGCCACATTGACGGGCTTGCCGGCAAAGGCGCCGTCGAGATCGACCACGTGGAGATACTCGAAGCCCATCGCCTCGAAGGCTCGCGCCTGCGCCGCCGGATCGCGCTGAAACACGGTGGCGCGCGTCATGTCGCCTTGCTCGAGCCGTACGCATGCGCCGTCCTTGAGGTCGATGGCGGGAAAGAGAATCACGACGACACTCGCTTGACGTTATTCGCCGGCGCCGCTTCGCAGGCCCGTTCGGACGATCGCCGCGGGCCGCCCTCGCTTGCGCGCGCCGGCAACAACCGAAGCGCAAGGCGCATCACGGCTTCCACTTCAAGAAATTGGCGATCAGCCGCAAGCCCAGCCGTTGGCTCTTCTCCGGGTGGAACTGCGTTCCGACCACCGTGTCGCGGCCGACGACCGCGGTGAGGGGACCGCCGTAGTCCGCTTCGGCGACGAGATCGGAGCGCGCGGTGGTCTTGAGGTGGAACGAGTGCACGAAATAAGCGTGCAGGCCCTGCGGCCCGACGGCGATGCCGTCGAACAGCGGATGCGACCGCCATGCATTGAGCGTGTTCCAGCCCATGTGCGGGATCTTCAGACTTGGATCCGAAGGCGCGATGTGTTCGACCTCGCCCGCAATCCAGCCCAGCCCCGGCGTTACCTCGTATTCGCGGCCGCGCTCGGCCATGAGCTGCATGCCAACGCAAATGCCGAGGAACGGCCGGCCCCGCCCGCGCACGCTGTCGTTGAGCGCATCCACCATGCCGCCGACGGCGTCGAGCCCACGCCGGCAATCGGCGAAGGCGCCGACGCCCGGCAGCACCACCCGGTCGGCGCGCGCGACCTCCTCGGGATCGCTCGTCACCACGATCGGCTGCGCCAACCCTTCCTCGCGCGCCGCGCGCTCGAACGCTTTCGCCGCCGAGTGCAGATTGCCCGAGCCGTAATCGACGATGGCGACGCTCACCGCGGCGCTCCGGGTTGTGGAAACAAGCCGATGACCTCGGATGACGGCCGGCGCGCCATCGGCACGCCCATTGCCGGCGAGGGTGCACGCGGCACGCCGTCGACCGATGGTCGCTCGGTCCAGGTCTTGCTAGCCCAAGCATCGAAGAATCGACGCTCGGCCGATTCGACATCGTCGCCGACGACGATGCCCACATTCCTCCACCCGCGGCGTGCCAGCCCGAAGCGGCGCAATGTCGCCGCCTCGAAGCCGACGAGAAGCGAAAAGAGGGCGCCCGCCACCGTTGCCGAGACGCCGATCAAACGCAGGGCGACCGAAAGCGCGACGGCAAGGATGACGTAGCAGACCAATGCCAGCCACAACCGATGCCGCAGCATCCACCACGGCGCCAGCAGAAAGGCCCAGAACGAGAAGCCGTCGCGCACGAAAACGAAGCGCTCGGGATCGGGCGCGGATTCGTGCGCTTTCAGCGGCGGCTCGTACACGGTGTAGATCGACATGGTGTCTTGCCTTCTCCCTGATGGCAACACGTCAGTCGCCGAGCGAGCCTTTGGTCGAAGGAACCTCGTTGGCCGCGCGCGGATCGATCGCGACCGCAGCGCGCAACGCGCGCGCCAAGCCTTTGAAGCAGGACTCGGCGATGTGATGGTCGTTGGTGCCGTAGAGCGTCGCGACGTGCAGCGTCACGCCGCTGTTCGTCGCGAACGCCTGGAACCACTCCTGCACCAGCTCGGTGTCGAAGCTGCCGACCTTGTCGCGCACGAACTCGGCCTTGAACACCAGGAACGGTCGGCCGGAAATGTCGAGCGCGACGCGGGTAAGCGCTTCATCCATGGGCACGTGGACGTCGGCATAAC
>Ga0209647_1003061_pt1 | contig 13174 bp, 12 predicted proteins | sample GraSoi_2013_60cm_FD_185827 | JGI IMG/M metagenome (GOLD analysis project Ga0209647, IMG submission 185827) | Grasslands soil microbial communities from the Angelo Coastal Reserve, California, USA - Sample 9_17_2013_60cm (SPAdes) (version 2) | ecosystem: Environmental > Terrestrial > Soil >... | reverse complement strand
CGTTCCGGGAGGGACAACCGGGCCGAGCAACATCGACTTCGGCCTGACACCCGCCGGGTCCCTGCCCGCTGGAGATCCCCGGCACCAGATGCAGCCTCGCGACGTGCCGGTCATCCAGATCAACACCGAAACCGAAGAGGCCCTGGCCGGCTTTTTCCCCGGGGGACTCGCCTACCGGCGACCTGATAGCGACGCCCCGGGCGATCGCTACCGCCTGTGGGAGGTCCCAGGCGCGAGCCATGTGTCAAACGACCTGAACAGCTCTGTGATCACGCTCCAGCGCAGCCTTGCCGAGCTTCAGGGGATACAAGTCTCGGCGCTGGCGCCCGTCGGCTGCACGCACAGCCAGTTCGTCAACGGGCCCACGGTTGGCGTGCCAGGGGTGGTCGACCCCAACCCCTATCCGTTCAGCAACGTGGTCAACGCGGCATTCGCCGACCTCACGAAATGGGTGGACCGCGGCGTGTCCCCACCTCACGCGGACCGAATCGAGGTGTCGAGCACAGGGTCGATCGTCCGTGACAGCCTCGGCAACGCCCTCGGCGGGCTCAGAACGCCGTTTGTCGACGTCCCGACCGCCACCTACACACCCACAGACACCGTCGCACACACCACCGTGTTCTCGGGTTTCTGCATCCTGTACGGCTACAAAACGCCGTTCAGCCACGCCACGCTCAAGTCGCTTTACAGAAACCATGGCCAGTACGTAGCCCGCGTCGTCGAGGAGAGCAACCTTCTGGTCCGGGAAGGCTTCTGGCTGAGGCCAGATGCCCAGAAAGTGATCAAGCAGGCTACGCGGGCTGACGTCCCGTAGATACCGGAAGGCGAGTCTCGATTAAGCGCTGGTGCCGATCGCGTTCAGCCGATCCGGCCGGCTGAGGGTGAGGACGGCCAGGGCATCGGGGCGCGGCGTCGCGCTGACCCTGGCGAAGGAGGGCGCCCGGCTCACCTGGCCGGTGCCTCCAGTAGCTGCCCGCGGGCCGTCAGGTGCGGACGAAGTCGAGCGCGGCCTGGATGAAGCGAAAGTCCTTCGGCGTCCTGAAATGGTCGGCATGCGGCAGTGATACGAGCCGGGCGTCGGGCAGTGCGGCGATCAGCTTGTCGGCGGGCCCGGCGAAATCGCGCTCTCCCAGGACGACAAGTACCGGGACGCGCACCGCCCCTACCTCGGCCCCGGTCAGCGGCGCCTGCGGGCGCCGCAGGCACGCGGCCAGCGCGGCTCGGTCGTTACCCGGCGCCATCGCGAAGTGGGCCAGCGCCGCGGCCGACGGGCCGGCCTCCTCCGCGGCCTGCCCGGTCTCGACGGCACGGGCCACGGGCTCGGCGTCGGAGCTGGCGAAGACGTTGTCGCCGACTCCGGCCAGCACAATCCGCCGGAAGCGGGCGGGGGAGCCGGAGGCGACGCGGAGCAGCAGCTGAGCGCCCAGGCTGAAGCCGATCGCGTCGACCTGCCCGGCCGCGGGCAGCGCCGCGACGATCGACTCCTCGAGCGCGGCGTAGGCGGCGGGCTCGCTCGGCTTGGCGGCCTGCCCGTGGCCGAGCAGGTCGACGCCGATCACCGGGCGGCCCTCGTCGTGCAGCAGGTCGACCCAGCCCGGCTCACGCCAGTTCCGCTCGAAGGAGGAAGCGAAACCGTGCACCAGCACCACGGGTATGTCGGCCATTGATCATCCCGGTCCGTCGACTAGTCCAGTCCTTCCACGAATGCTTTCAGCTGCCGCAGATTGCGGCATTCCACCATCTTGTCGCAGTGCTTGCGGTATTCCGAGATGATGGAGTCGCCGCTATCCCAGGAGTACACGGGCTCGGGATTGAGCCAGTACAAGTGGCGAGCGCGCTGGCGGATGGACTTGAGCACCCATGATCGCGACGAGTGATAATTGTTCCGCCCGTCGCCGAGGATGATCACGCTGGTCCGCTTCCTGACCTGCGCGCCCCACTGATCCCAGAAGCTTTCCAGCACCATGCCGTAGTCGGAATGACCGTCGAGGCGTACCGCGCCCGTCCCGCTGTTGATGTGATGGGCGACGGCCGCCATGTCGGGCGCGGACTCGAAGATGCCGGTGACCTCTACGATCCCGTCGACGAAGACAAAGCTGCGGACCCGGGAGAACTCCGACCTGATCGCATACGCCAACTGCAGCGTAAAGCTCGCGAACGCCGCTACCGAGGACGAGATGTCGGCGACCAGCATGATCTCGGGCTTGGCCGGATGCGGCTTCCGGAAGGCCAGGTCGACCGGAACTCCGCCGTTGCCGAGCGACTGCCGGATGGTCCGCCGGAAGTCGAGCGTTGACCGGCGGTTATGCCGGCGCTTGTGGGCCAGCCGGGCGGCCATCTTGCGGCTCAGCAACTGGACGGCCTGCCTGATCGCGGCCAGTTGCTGCTGCGAGGCGTTGAGGAAGTCGACGTCTTCTGGCAGCGGCCGGCGGAGCGTCCCGGCGACCGCCTCGGCGCCGCGGTCGGCCACCAGCCTGCGGCGGATCTCGGCTTCCACCTCCGTCCGGACGGCATCCACGCGCTTGGTGTAGTCATCGCGGGCGAGCCTGCGGTCCATCGCGCTGAGGTTCGCCGCGTCCGCCGACTGCAGCAGCCGCTCGAGCAGCGTGTCCAGGTCCAGCTTGCTCAGGGTCCGGTACAGGTAGTACGTGCCGGCCACGACCCGGCCGGGCTCGATGCCCGCGTACCTGCTGACCGCCTGGTCCACCACCGCGCGGATGAGCACGCGGTCGGCGGCCGCCACGGCCCGCAAGAGCAGCTCGTTCAGCTCAGCGTCGCTGAGCATCGCGAGGACCCCGTCCCGGCCCGCGCCGTTCCCGGCGGCGGCCGGCCCCGCGGCGTCTGGGCCCGCGGCGTCTGGGCCGGGCGCCGGGTCGGCGCCGGGTGGCCGGCCCGAGAAGAAGATGTCGAACACCAGCTCAAAGGCGCCGTAATGGTCGCTGTCCTTGACCAGAGTGGCGGCCAGCGCGCTCTTCAGGGACGCGCGGTCAACCAGCGGCATGGCCATGAGCGCGGCCGTAGCGTCGACGTTCTCCGACACTGAGATCGGCAGCCCGATGGCGCGCAGCTCAGCGATGAACGCGGCGAGAGTCCCCAGCCCGGGCCGACCTGTCATCGGCGCGCCGTCAGCTCGGCGGCCGCCTTCTCAATGTCTGACTGGTACTTGAGCAGGACGTGCAGCGTGTCGGCGGCCAGCTGCGGGGTGATCTCGTCGGCTCCCAGCAGGAACAGCGTATGGGCTAGGTCGATGGTCTCCGACACTGACGGGCGCTTCTTGAGATCCATCTCCCGCAGCGACCGGACCAGGCCGCTGACCTGCGCGGCCAGGTGCTCACCGATTCCTGGCACCCGGCTGCGGACGATCTCCTTCTCGCGCTCGACGGAAGGGTAGTCGATGTAGAGGTACAGGCATCGGCGCTTGAGCGCCTCGGACAGGTCACGCGAGTTGTTGGAGGTCAGGAACACCAGGGGCTTCTGCGTGCTGGCGATCGTGCCGAGCTCGGGAATCGACACCTGGTAGTCGGAGAGCACCTCGAGCAGGAGCGCCTCGGTCTCGACCTCCAGCCGATCTACTTCATCGATGAGCAGGACGACCGGCTCGGGGGCCCTGATGGCGGCCAGCAGCGGCCGGGCCAGCAGGAACTCCTCGCTGAAGATGTCCGACTCCAGCTCTGACCACGGTGACGAACCGGGCGAGCCGGCCGGGCGGCTTACCTGCTCGGACTGGATCCGCAGGAGCTGCTTCTTGTAGTTCCACTCGTAGAGCGCCTTCGCCTCGTCGAGGCCCTCGTAGCACTGCAGCCGGATCAGCCGCATGTTGCTCATGGCCAGCTCGGTCTTCCCGGTGCCGGCCGGGCCCTCGACCAGGACCGGCTTGGCGAGCCGCTCGCCCAGGTAGACCACGCTCGCGATGCGCTCGTTCGGCAGATAACCGACGCTTCTTAGCCCCTGCAGTACCAGCTCGGGCGAGCCCAGCAGGCTGGAGCCCTCGGCCTCGACGCTCGCGCTCACCTCGGTTTGCCGTTCACTCATGCGGTGTGCTGCCCTTTCCACGCTATTAGAGAGCGGGCACCAGCGACCGCGGGCCAAGGCGGGGCGCCGACCTCAGTCTCCTGAACCAGTGTCTCACCGCGTGGCCGACACCTCACCCGCCTCAGCCCCATACGGCCTGACAAGGATGCTTGCGGCGCGCGCGCCCGGACGGCCGCGTTCGGGTCAGCCCTGGCGAGCGTTCCAGCGCGGGTTTCGCTTGTTAAGCACGAATACCTTCCGCCCACGGCGGACCACGACCGATCCGGCCTTCTGCTTCAATGCCCTGATTGAGTTCCTGGCCTTCATCGCGCATCGTCCCTTCGGCCTGTCCAGCCTGCTTCTGCAGGTTGTTGAAGGGACAACCATTTTCCTGCGGCCAAAATTCCGGCCTGACGCAGACCCGCGCGATCAGTCACGCCTCGGGCCCGTCCCCGCTGGCGGCGACCAGCTCCTCGGGATTGAGGAGCCGAAGCAGAGGGGCCGATGCCGCCCGAAGCCGCGCGACCGCCTGGTCGAGCCGGGCGCTTGACGCGGCGGGATGGCCGGGCGGCTGGCCCATCGTGGTCAGCGTGCGCGTCATCTCGCCGCCCAGGTGCTGGGCTTCCTCCAGGAAATCCCGCGAGATCCTGGCATCGATCAGGACCGGAGCGCCGACCAGCAGCATGATCATGTAAGTCCGGACCTCGTCGGACGCGGCGCCGCGGTCGCCCGAGCCGTCCAGCGCCGCCGATACCGCCCGGGACGAACGGGCGGCCTGGTCCGTCATGATGGCTGCCTGTGCCGCGATAGCCCGGGACCGGTCCCTGACCTGCCGCATGCTGACCACCTGGTCCACGACCAGCACCGTGACCAGCACCACAAGCAGCCCCGCCACCGTGTCGGTGGTGAGTGCGTGACCCGCCCACCAGCGCCGGAGCCCGCCATCGGTGAGGTCCCCGATCACCAGCCCGAGCATCACCAGCACGACGACGACCGATCCGAACCCGCTCCGCCAGCGTGTCAGCATCAGACGACCCTAATCGGAGCATCCGGGAACCAGCGACCAAGCGAATTTAGCCGCCGCTGCCGTAAGGCCGCGTGAGAATCTCGAGCATGTGACCGTCGGGATCTTCGAAGTACAGGCCGCGGCCGCCGTCCCTGGTGTTGATCTCCTCGCGCCGGGTCTGGGCGGGGTCTGCCCAGTACGTCAGGGCCCGTTCCCGGATGCGGCTGAAGGAGGCGTCGAAGTCTTCCTCGTCGACCAGGAACGCGTAGTGCTGGGGAGCGATCTCCCGGCTCGTCTCGCTGAAGTCCAGCGAGACATGGTTGTCGGCCTCCACGACGAGGAACGGCCCGAATCTGGTCGCCGGCGGCAGGCCAAGGATCTCGGTGAGGAACGCCGCCGACCGCTGCTGGTCACGGCACGAGACAATGGTGTGGTTCAGCTGCACGCTCATGATGTGATTCTCCCCGCCCGGGTGTCCCCAACGCGCGCCCGGATCTGCTAGCCGCGCGCCAACAAATCGTACAAAGGGAACGCTCGGGCATCTTCGGGAGTCTAACCATTATGAGCGCTCATAACGACGCAGGGCGCGGTGCCCGCCCCGCTCGTCTCGTGCTGATCGAGCAGTCCGGCGCCAAGCACGACATCCTGCAGCCGTCCACGGTCGAGGCGATGATCGAGGCCGAGCACGCCATGCACTGCTCGAGCGGCCAGCTGCGGCAGGTCAAGGTCATCAGCATGCACACGGCCGTCGCCCGGTGGAAGGCCGGCGAGCAGGGCTGGCGCCGCGTGGCATGACCGGTCTCGGGCGACGGCTAAATCGGTTGCCCATTGCCACCGCTGTCTGCTGTACTCCCTGGAGCCGGTCGACCAAGGAGAGCGGAATGCGGCAAGCGTCTATGTCCAAGCAGAGAGGAACTGCTGCCTATTCAGGGGACATAACGCTCAGTGCGCACGCTGAACCTGGGGATCTTGGCGCATATAGACGCCGGTAAGACGAGCCTGACCGAGCGGCTGCTCTTCGCCGCCGGTGTCATCGACGAAATCGGCCGCGTCGACGACGGCAGCACCCAGACCGATTCCCTCGCGCTGGAACGGCGACGCGGCATCACGATCAAGTCCGCCGTCGTGTCGTTCGCCATCGATGACGTCGCGGTCAACCTGATCGACACGCCGGGCCACCCGGATTTCATCGCCGAGGTGGAACGAGTACTGAGCGTCCTCGACGGCGCCGTGCTGGTGATCTCCGCCGTCGAGGGCGTGCAGGCGCAGACCCGCGTGCTTATGCGGACGCTGCAGCGGCTGCGCATTCCCGTGCTCATGTTCGTGAACAAGATCGACCGTGGCGGTGCGCAGGATGACCGCGTGCTTCGGGGCATTTCGGAGAAGCTGACACCGGCCTTCGTCCCCATGGGATCAACGCGTCACCTGGGCACACGCGACGCCGGCTTCACGCCCTACCCCGCGGGCGACGCTGCCTTCATGGCCAGGATGGCTGACGTGCTGGCCACCCGCGACGATGCCCTTCTGGCCGCGTACGTCGACGACGAGACTGCTGTCTCGTACGGCCGGCTCCGTGAGGAACTCGCGGCCCAGGCCAGGCAGGCCCTGGCGCACCCGGTGTTCTTCGGCTCGGCCATGACCGGTGCGGGCGTGGATGCGCTGACCGCCGGAATCCGCGAGTTGCTGCCGGCGGCCGAGGGCGACGCGGACGGCCCGGTCTCGGGAACCGTCTTCAAGGTCGAACGGGGGCCGGCCGGGGAGAAGATCGCGTATGCGCGCATGTTCTCGGGAACGGTGCGAGCCCGGGACCGGCTGCGGTTCGGGCCGGACCGCGCGGGGAAGGTCACCGCGATCAGCGTTTTCGACCGCGGCTGGGCCGCGCCGCGCGCGTCTGTCGCCGCAGGCCAGATCGGCAAGCTCTGGGGTCTCGGCGACGTGCAGATCGGCGACACGCTCGGCGTGGCGCCCGCGAGCTCGGCGGGCCGCCATTTTGCCCCGCCGACGCTGGAGACGGTAGTCGTTCCCTGCAGCCCGGCGGACAAAGGCGCGCTTCACGTCGCGCTCGCCCAGCTCGCCGAGCAGGACCCGCTAATCAACCTGCGACAGGACGATGTCCGCCAGGAGATTCTTGTCTCGCTCTACGGCGAGGTGCAGAAGGAGGTCGTCCAGGCCACGCTGGCGGACGACTTCGGCATCGACGTCAGGTTCCGCGAGACGACGACGCTCTGCATCGAGCGGCCCGTCGGCTCTGGCGCGGCCGTCGAGATGATCGGCCGCGAGCCCAACCCGTTCCTCGCCGGGATCGGGCTGCGCATCGACCCCGCTGCCGCCGGGTCCGGCGTGCAGTTCCGGCTGGAGATCGAGCTGGGAGCGCTTCCGTTCTCATTCCTCAAGGCAGTCGAGGAAACCGTGCGGGAAACGCTGCAGCAGGGAATCCACGGATGGCAGGTCACCGACACCGCGGTCACGATGACGCATTCCGGCTACTGGCCGCGACAGAGCCACGCCCACGGCACCTTCGACAAGAGCATGTCGAGCACGGCCGGGGACTTCCGCAACCTGACGCCGCTGGTGGTGATGAGCGCGCTGGCGCAGGCCGGTACCCGGGTGTACGAGCCGTGGCACCGCTTCCGCCTGGAGGCTCCGGCCGATGCGTTCACGCCGCTGCTGGCCCTGCTGGCCCGGCTGCTGGCCGTGCCCCGCACGCAGGCCATACAGGCTTCGTCGTGCGTGCTGGAGGGCGAGATTCCGGCCGTTCGGGTGCGTGAGCTCGAGCAACAGTTGCCGACGCTGACTCGTGGCGAGGGCGTGCTGGAGTACTTGCTGCATGTCGCGCGGGGAGTTCCCGTCCGTCGTCCGGCAGATGCCCGCTGGTGAAAGCCGGTCCGCCGAGACCGCCGCGCGCAGCTTAGCCCGCCGCGCCCGTCCGTTAGCGTCATGCTCAGCAGGTAGCACACGCCAGATAGGGAAAGAACGATGACACGGCAGATCGGCCACACCGCACCCGACTTCGAGGCATCCGGATTGTCCCCCAGCCAACCTGACCGAGACACAACTGACGGAGCCGACGATGGCCAGCAACTCTCCCGACTGGCGTGAGCTCGGCGTTCGGATCGTGTCCCACGACCGGCTCGACCCGAACACGCCTCAGACGCCCGGGATGCATCGCGAGGCGGCGGTGAGCCGCGCATCGGTGGCGGCCGAGAAGATCTGGGCCGGCACCGTCAAGATCGAGCCCGGCGCCAAGACCGGCCCGCACCACCACGGTGAGCTGGAAAGCGTGATCTACGTCGTGCACGGCCGCGCCCGGATGCGCTGGGGTGACCGACTCGAGTTCGCCTCCGAGGCGGGCCCTGGCGACTTCATCTACGTTCCCCCGCACGTGCCCCACCAGGAGATCAATGCCAGCGAGGACGAACCGTTGAGCTGCGTCGTCGTGCGCAGCGGCCAGGAACCCATCGTCGTGAACCTCGACCTCACCCCGGTCCAGGATCCGGCACATATCGACTGGTGAGGGGGCGGAAGCCGGGTGCGATTCGTGCAGTACTACCTCAGGTGCCTGTTGCAGGCGTCCTACCTGATCGGGGACGAGACCACCGGGCGGGCGGCCTGGACTGAGGAGCGAGGAACGGGCCAGGAGGGATCTCGGCCGGGCCGTCCCGAGCCGTGCCCGCAGTGCCGGAGTAGCCCAGCTAGCGCGCCGGCCGCGTTAGGTGAGCTGCTGGGGCGGCCGCCAGGGTCAGGGCCCGCTCACACGTGGGCGGATACCTCGGCCAACTGCACCCTGATGGCCTCCAGGGCCGCCCGGATGTTCTCGACCGAGTTCGCGTAGGAGAACCGCAGGAAGCCCTCGCCGAACGCGCCGAACGCGGTGCCGGCCAGGGCCGCGACCCCCGCGTCCTGCAGCAGCAGGGCCTGCAGCTGCGCCGACGTCAGCCCGGTGCCGGTGATGTTCGGGAAGACGTAGAAGGCACCCTGTGGCTCAAGGCAGCTGACGCCCGGAATGTCGTTCAGGCCCGCAGCAATGACATCCCGGCGGCGCCGGAACTCCTCGACCATCTCCTCGACCGGCTCCCAGGGGCCCTGCAGCGCCGCGACCGCAGCGTACTGGCTGAACGCCGACGTGCACGACACCGAGTTGATCAGCAGGCGGGTCACCGGCTCGACCAGGGCGGGCGGGAAGACGCCGAAGCCGAGCCGCCAGCCGGTCATCGCGAACGTCTTCGACCAGCCGTCCAGCAGTATCGTTCGCTCGGCCATGCCGTCGACGTCGAGCACGCTCGCGTGCGGCTCCTGGCCGTACCGGATGGCCCAGTACACCTCGTCAGCGAGCACGATCAGGTCATGGCGCTGCGCGATGTCCGCGATCGCCTCGCAGTCCGCGCGGCTGAGCGAGCTGCCGCACGGGTTATGCGGCGAGTTGATGATCAGCAGCTTCGAGCGCTCGGTGACCAGCCGTTCCAGCTCGTCGGTGTCGATGCGGAACCCGTTGCGCTCACGCAGCGGAATGGGAACGCCGACCGCACCGGCGAACTGGGTGATCGACTCGTACATCGGGAAGCTGGGGTCCGGGTAGAGCACCTCGTCGCCCTCGCCGCAGAGCGCGAGGATGGTGAAGAACATGATCGGCTTGGCGCCGGGTGTCACGATGACGCGGTCGGGCGACGCCTCTCGCATCCGGCCGGTGCGTTCAAGGAAGTCCGCCACGGCCTCGCGCAGCGGCGGGACGCCGGGCGCGGGCACGTAATGCGTCTGGCCGGCCCGCAGGGCCTCGACCGCGGCCTCGACAATGTGGGGGGCAGTCGGGAAATCCGGCTCGCCGATCTCCAGATGGATGACCTTGGCTCCGGCGGCCTCCATGGCCTTGGCGCGGGCTAGCACCTCGAAGGCGGACTCGGTGCCCAGCCTGCTCATGCGGTCGGCCAGGGGGAATGCGGTCATGGCTGTGATGATACGGCTGGGCTGCTCTGGATCGCGGGCCACTCGGGCCGTCCGGGCCAGCCGGTCATCACCGATCCGCGATGGGCATGCCATGGTGGTGGGTACTCGAGCCGCCGCGGAGAGGACCACCACGATGCCCGCTCACGCACCCATCTCCCCAGCTCAGCAGCGCCGGGCGGCACAGGTCAACGATCTGCTGCCGCTCGGCGACTGGTACCGGCACCACTCGCTCCGGAGCTGGCCCGTGCTGCTGTTCCTGGTGCTGATCTGCGTGCCCTCGATCGCGCTCGTCATCCTGGGCGGGAGCCCAAGCCCTCGGACTTTCGAGCACGTGGCCTGGATCTTCGCCGCCTACTTCGCGATCGCCTGGCTGCTGCTGCTCGGCGTCATCGTCCGTCCGGACCACGTGACCAGAACGATGCTCGTCGTGGTGACGGTGATCGCGCTGGCGACGCAGGCGCCGCTGGCGATCGCGCTGGAGACCGCGCTGCACGGCAGCAACGCGGGCCTGGGCCACAGCATCTTCACCATCGGCATACCCGAGGAGCTGGCCAAGGGGCTGCCCGTGCTGGCGATCGCGCTGATCTACCGTGGCCGGGGGCACCTGATGCCCCGGGACTACCTGTTCGTCGGCGCCGTCAGCGGGCTGGTCTTCGGCGCCAGCGAGGTCGTCCGCTACTTCACCGTCAACGGGGTCGACCAGTTCTATCTCACCGTGCGGTCGGCCATTCCGTCGATCGAGCGGCTGATCAACACCGGGCATTCCGCGTCGACCTCGCTCTTCGCCGTCCTGATCGGCCCGGTGCTGGCCTTCATACTCGACTTCGTCTGGCGGTTCGTCACCGACCCGATCAGCCATGCCTGCTGGGCCGGCCTGACCGGCTACTTCATCGGGCTGGCCGCCACCGGCCGGCACAAGTGGTACACGGTCGCCTGGATCGGCGTGGCCGTGGCCGCGGTCCTGCACGGGCTGAACGACTGGGGCCGGGTAAACGGCCACCCGGCATGGATCCTCGTCGTCCTGGTCAGCGGGATCCTGTTCCTCGGCTACGCGAAGGTCGGATCGCGCGGCGACCTGTATCTGACCGCCGCCCGGGCACCGGCCTTCATGCTGCCGCACGTGACGTCGGCCGGGCACGCGCCCAGGCCGCAGGACGGGCCGCCCGCAGGAACGCCTGCTGAACCTGCGCCGAGAATGCCGGCCGGATACCGGGCCCCGGGCGCACCGGCCCGGACCACGCCGCGAAGGCCCTGGTGGGAGCACTAGATCTTGCCCAGTCGTAACCGGGTCACGCCGATGGGTGAGATCGAGGCCATCCCGCTTCGCGGCGCATGGACCGGCAACCGCGGCATCCTCCATTCTGGCCGCGAGATTGTCCGCTTCCACGCGAGCGACCTATCGGTTGTGGACGAAACCCAGAGCACGATTTAAGCTCGCGGCATGGCCCGTGGCAACAGGTTCCTGGCCCCGCGACGAATCAGCCGGAAGACCGACGAGAGCACCTCGGTAGACACGCAGCTGGATGCGGTCAGCCGCTACGCCCAAGCCTATGACCTCCAGCTGATTCCGGTGGTCCCGGATCTTGACGTCTCCGGAGCCAGGCCCATCCGAGAGCGGCCGGGGGTCGGCCCGTGGCTGGCCGAGGAGCGTCTCGGCGAGTGGGATGGCATCATCACCTACCGGCTTGACCGGCTGTTCAGGTCCCAGGCCGACTATGTGCTGTTTTACCAGCACTACTGCGAGGAACGCGGCAAGGTGATCATCTCGACAGCCGAGGGCATCGACACGTCAACGGAGATCGGCAACTGGATGGCCCTCCAGCTCGTGGGGTTCGCCCAGATGGAGCGGGGCCGGATGATCGCCCGCAGGCGTGATGCTCAGACCAGGCTGCGTGAGGCTGCCCGGTACGCAGGCGGCAAGGTGCTCTACCCGTATGAGGCATACAAGGAGGGTCAGCCCTGGTGAGGTACTGGGCTAACGAGGTGATCAGGGGGCGGACGTGCACCTCGCTGACCGTGGAGACGAACCGGAAGGGCATCCTCACCATCCAGGGCAAGCACTGGCGGGACGGGGTGATCCTGCGGCTGCTGCGCAACCGGGGCCTCCTCGGCGAGATCTGGCACTGGCCGCCCCCCAGGCCCGGCGACAAGCGCCCCGCGCCCGTCCAGGTGCTCGGACCCGATGGCATGCCCCTGCGGATTGAGCCCATTGTCGATGACCAGACCTGGACCGCACTCCAGGCCGCACTGGACCGCAACGCCAGTGCGGCGACCGCCAGCCGACGCCGCACCTCCCCGCTGCTGGGCGTGGCCTACTGCGTGTTGTGCGGAACGCGCCTGCACACCGACAGATACCAGCGCGGTGCCCGGCAGTGCTACGTCTACCGCTGCCCTCGGCGAGAAGAATCCAAGGCTGGGCCAGGGCGGACATGCACGGCACTGTCCATCCCCGGGGACTGGCTCCAGTCCCTCGCCGAGGACGTGTTCCTCTCCCAGGTGGGCACGGCCCCGATCATGACGAAGATCACCACCCCCGATGACGGCCATGCCGCCGAGGCGGCCCAGGTCGGCAGGCAGATCGCGAACCTCACCGAGGAACGGTTCGTCAAGGGGGTCGTCCGGGACGACTATGACCAGGTGATGGCCACGCTTACCCGTCAGCACGCGGAACTGTCGGCGATGCCCCCAGAGCCGCCCCAGGTGCACTGGGAGGTGACGTGGATGACCGATCCCGCCACCGGGAGACGCCGAAAGCGAACTTTCGCTGACGAATGGGCTGTGCGGGACGCGGAAGGCAGGCGCCAACTCATGATGCAGGCCGGGTTCCGGCTGAACGTGGCCAGGACCGGTGACGGCATGACGGTCAGCCACCGGATAGACGATGATCTCGCCCAGCGAGCCGGGCTGGCCGCCAGCGGCTTGCCGGTGAATCTTCCCGCCGACCGCCCATGGCTCACCGCGCATCCGTGGATCACGGCTCATAACTTCTACACCCTGGACGGCCAGCGGAAGTACTTCACCCCGGGGGAGCGGAAGGTGAGCCGGTGATGCGCCGCAAGCCGCGCGGCCGCTCAGCGTCTGCGCCGCGGCGATCACCACGTCGCACATGTGCGGTGCCAGGACATAGAGGTCGGCGGTGGCCAGGTACTGCGCCTCGTCGGCGAGGACCATCTCCGTAGCGGCCTGCCAGTCGGCAGGCCACGGCGGCCGGTACCC
>Ga0209647_1003059_pt1 | contig 13183 bp, 15 predicted proteins | sample GraSoi_2013_60cm_FD_185827 | JGI IMG/M metagenome (GOLD analysis project Ga0209647, IMG submission 185827) | Grasslands soil microbial communities from the Angelo Coastal Reserve, California, USA - Sample 9_17_2013_60cm (SPAdes) (version 2) | ecosystem: Environmental > Terrestrial > Soil >... | reverse complement strand
CCGAGATGGCAGGGCCTTTAGCCGCCGCCATCCCGGCCAGCGCGCTCGCAGCGACCGCAACGCCGATCCTGAGCTTCAGGAGCGAGCAGGTCATGCGAATTGCGGCGAGCATGGATGTCTTCCGTTGTCACCCGGACGGATGCTCAGCGGAACAGCCAGAGTTTGCCGCCGCGCGCCGTAGGCTCGGACATAACAGACGCGACTTGCCTTAGCGCGTCTTGGCCAGTCGCTTCACGCCAACGTTGGATATCTTAAATCCCCGAAGCGCTACGGCACAAGGGTTCCTTGCGCCCTACCTATTCTGACCCCGACCTAGAGTACCGTTTCCTTTGCATTCCAGCGCGGCGGCCCACTCGCACTGTGGCGGGATCGCGAAGAGGCTTATCGGCTGCCTGCAGCGCCGCTGACATCAAGCCTGCAAGATCCGCGCGTGCTCGCCTTCCTGCTGGTATGGTTCGGCGTCAACTTGCTGTTCGGGCTCGGCTCGCTCAGCATGGCTGGGGTCGAGCAGACGATTGCATGGCAGGCGCATATCGGCGGGTTCCTTGCCGGTCTCCTGGCATTCGCCGCATTCGATCCCATTCCGATCTCGACGGGCGGCGGCCCGAATGGAGGCATGGACGCGCCGCCCCCCAGCGATCAGTCTTGATACGATCGCCGGCTGCGCTCTGCTCGCAATGCCACGGCGCTCAAGGCGCCGCTCTCCGCGTGCGCTGCGAATGCGGTGCTCGTGGTGATACCTGCGCGTGGCGGCTATCATCTTGTGCAGACTGTGTAAACTTGTCTGTTTTTGTTTCATGCTGCGGTGCGCTCAGAGGCGCGCGATGCCGCAGGGCGACTCAGAGTTTCGGCAACCGGCATCCCGCCCGATAGCTGTTTGTGCTATGTAAATGCCGTGCCCAGTCGCCGTGATGCCAAATGAGGCGTTGGCCAAGCGCTCGCGCGTTCGCCGCGCGCTCAAAGGGAGGAACTTGGCACCAAATAGCTGATTATTAAAACGATCGGTGGTGCGCTAGGTCGACACGAACGCCCATCGAGGGAGGCGACCCATGACCGTCAAGACTATTCTGTCCGCCAAGGGCGGCGATGTCATTTCAATCGAGCCCACGGCTACTCTCGAAACCGCGGTTAAAACGCTTGCCAAGCATAGAATTGGCGCACTTCTCGTGCTCGGTCCGGATCGTCGGGTGATTGGAATTCTATCCGAACGCGACATTGTGCGGGTGCTTGGCGAACAGGGCGCCGACGTGCTCGCGCAACCGCTTGCTCAGGTGATGACGCGCAATGTCGTCATATGCGACCAGACGGAGACTGTCGGCACGCTCATGGAGCGGATGACGACGGGCAAGTTCCGCCACATTCCGGTCGTCGAGCAGGATCAGGTGGTCGGCATCATCTCGATCGGCGACGTCGTCAAGCACCGCCTGCGCGAAATGGAGCAAGAGTCCGCAGCATTGCGCGACTATATCCAAACAGCGTGAAAGATGATCGGCCGCATCCTACCAACGGACGAGCGCGTCACTGCATCGCGTGCGCGGACACTTGGTTGCAGAGCGGACAGCGCTCATCAATCAGCTGCGTGCGCTCATGCTGGAGCGTCGCATCACTGTGCCGCAGGGGCGACGCAAGTTCGAGTGGTATTTGCCGGAGATATTGACGGACGAGCGCAACGGTCTTGGACCGCGGCTTCGGCGGCTCATTGAGGACGCGAGGAGTGGCGAAGCATCCACCAGCGGATCAAAGGGTATAACGATGAACTCGCCGAACGGGTACACAACGAGGAGGCTGCCAAACGATTGACGAGGATCCTTGGGATCGGCGTGCTGACGGCGACCGCCCTTGTGGCCGCGGTGGGAAATGCTCAAACGTTCAGCTGTGGCCGTGACTTGGCAGCTTGGTTGGGATTGGTGCCGCGTCAGGCGACGACAGGTGGAAAACCGAGGCTGCTGCGCATCAGCAAGCGCGGCAAGGTTATCTGCGGATGCTGCTGATCCACGGTGCGCGCACGGCTCTCCCGGGTCTTGCCAAGAAAGATACGCCGCTCGGCCGGTGGGTTAAGGCTCTGCTTGCGCGAGCACATCGCAACGTCGTGACCCTGGCAAACAAGCTGGCGCGGATTGCTTGGACCGTCCTTGCACGTGATCGCCGGTATGTGGCTGTTCAAACTGCGGCCAGTTGAATAGCGGCGGCAGAGGCAAGGGCCGCGAACTATAGAGGATCCCACCACATCTGCGAGCGGAAGGAACGAGATGGCCTCACAGTCGATCGGCGCCCTGAAAGCCTGAGTACCGAAATGGCCAGCCGTGCCAGGTCGAGAATTTTATGAGGACCAGGACGCGCGGATCTCCATCATGGCCAGAGCGAATGCTCAGGGGCCGGATACATTACTGCAGACTTGCTTGAGACCAACTGGAATCCACTTGCAGACCGGGGGCGGGCCATGCATTCGGTACACACAACCCACTGGGGGGTACTGTCTCAAAGCCTACGCGTGAACAGCCGCACCCGGCTCGCCTTCGCGCCGGGCGACGCGCGGTACGTCACTTCATAGCCAAAATGGATGGGACTCGGTAAAGTAAATCGCAAGGAACTCACGCTAATTGCCGATGTTCTACCCATGCGGTACGATCTCGTAATCAAACGGACTTTGCGGGAGGCTCAGGGCATGCTGTGGGCGAATTTGCCCCCAGCGAGCAACCTTCCCGATGCTCAAGTAGTCAAATCTCTCCGGGCCCTCGTACGCACGCCACAAGTGCATCAGGCGTTGAAGCGGGGCAACGACACCGCTCTTTGCTTCGCGCTCCGCGCCGTAAATCGCATCCTATCCGACGAAGGTCATCCGAACACGACGATCAATCGGCTATCGGGCGTTCTGGACGAACCTGAACTTAATCGCGCCCTGGGGCAGAACTCCCGCATGATCCTCGGGCAGAAAAAACCGCCCGCTCGATGACCTCGCGCGCCCCACTCAAGATCTTTGCTGCGAGTGGCCCGTTTGATGATGCCCGTCAAGGCGACGGCGCCCTTTGAGCGCTTGCCGCTGGTCCACCGGGGTCAACGCCGGCGGGTCTTGATCGCGGGGGGCAACGGCGCGACCGTGTATGTAGCGGAGAGGACCGCGATCGCAGGCGCCGTTGCATATCGCGAGACTCACGCGGCGGGCAATCGCGCTAACCCCCAAGGCTGTCCGGCTCCGTCATTTCGCGAGGGTTGCCTAATGGGTCCGAAGTGCGCGGATCCTTGTCACGCAGGAAGACCGCAAGCTGCGCTCTTATGGATTCACCCTGGGACGTCACCGCCTCCTGAAATAGATGAAGTTGCACGTCTTGAGGCAGATTGCTCCATATCCGAATAACAGCCTCGCCCAAAGCCCGAGTAAGCTGATCCGGAGTCACGCTGGGGATTGGATCGGTGGACGGCATCTAAGCTACTTCCGTATTGGGCTGCCAAATGCGGATCATCCCATTATCCAGTCTGCCCAAAACCAGCGCCAACATTATCCGGTAGTCCTAATTTGGCAAATTAGGACACTACCCATTATCCAGAAAGGACTGGCATTCGGCTGCGAACGGAGCGGTACTGCGACCGTTCCAGGCGTGAGTAGCAGTTCGGGATCCTGCCCCGCCGGCTCGCGGAGCTACGGCCGCAGCCGCCGCCCGCGCCAGCATGAAGCGTTTGATTGTCACGCGTTCAAGCGCAATCGACAGGAGGAATGCGTCCAGATGCCAGTGAAAGTAGCCAGATCAGCCCCTCGACCAGCGTTCGGGCTGCTCGAGCTGCTGGTAGCCATCCACACCTCGCGTCAGTCTTGCTACGAGGCCGGAAAAGCGCGAATATTCACGCCAGCCGCAGCGCGGTGCTCCTCTTTCCCGGGAGGCACCAACATGATGTATCTCCATGCTCTCATGGGGGCAGAGTCGACCACCGGTCCGCCGGTGATCCGCACCATCGGCGTGATGGACCTCAAGGACGCGCTGGCACGCGGAATGTCCGATTTCTCGGCCATGCCCACCCACGTGTTCTTTCTCTGCCTGATCTATCCGATCGTCGGTCTGATTCTGGCGCGGGTGAGCTTCGGATATGACGTCTTGTCCCTGCTGTTTCCCCTTGCGGCCGGCTTCGCGCTCCTTGGCCCATTCGTCGCCATCGGATTCTACGAATTGAGCCGGCAGCGTGAGCAAGGTCTCGAGCCTTCGTGGCAGGACGCTTTCGACGTGCTGCACTCGCCGTCTCGCGACGCCATCGCCGCGCTCGGCTTTCTGCTGCTGGCGATCTTCGTGTTCTGGCTTGGCGTTGCAGAGGCTATCTATATTGAAACCTTCGGCCACGAGTCGGCGGCCTCGATTCCGAATTTCGTTCGCGAAGTCTTCACCACGCGCGCCGGCTGGACGCTTATCATTGTCGGCAACGGCATCGGCTTCCTGTTCGCGCTCGCGGTCTTGATCATCAGCGTGGTTTCATTTCCGTTGCTGCTCGATCGCGATGTCGGCGCCGTTGAAGCGGTGCTGACTTCGGTGCGAGCCGTCGCCGCCAATCCCGCGCCCATGGCGGTTTGGGGATTGATCGTGGCCGGCCTCCTAGTGGTCGGCTCCTTGCCGTTCTTCGTCGGCCTCGCCGTGGTGGTGCCGGTGCTCGGTCACTCGACTTGGCACTTGTATCGCAAAGTCGTGGAGGCGGACCCGAACGCTCGCCATGAACACCCACATCCGCCCAAAAGTCGGCACCGGCACTATGCCGCACAATTTCCAGCCTCCCTCTTCGGGGGCGAGGAGCCGCCAAGGCCACCACCGCTTAAACCGGTGTTCGACCCGGCAACCGGTTCGTGGCGAGCTTCACGAACGGGCCACCCAGGGCTCATTCTCGCTGGCGTCGCCGCGGTAACGATCATGACTGTAGTCGGAATGTTCTTATCGGCCGGAGTGTGGGACGCACTGGCCGTCGTTTTCGTCGCTCCTATCCTCGTGTTCGTCATCGCCATCGTCGTTGCTGTAAAGTCGTCGGGGGCACTGCCATGACTCCCGATAAGGCTTCTTCTCGATAGTAATCTGGCTGGGCTACGCCGGTCGAAGGAAGAGGTCTAGTACCCGGAATCACAAATCCGCTCCACGGGCGAAGGTGTCTCTATGTGACTCAATTTCGTCTAACAACGATCACCCTACAGCACTTCGATGCCGGAGCGGGCGCCGTCCACCACATCAAAGCCGGACTTGAATTCCCACGCCTTGCGCTATTCCGCCTTACGCGCCGCGAAAAGGTTGTAGAGCCACCCAAAGATCGCTCCGCCGATGACGCCATCCACCAGCGCATAGATCGTCCCGGTAACGACCGAGCCCATGCCGGTGCCCGGACGGTAACCAGGGAAGATGGACCCGCACAGCTGAAGAAACGCCTGCCCGTAGCCCGGCCAGATCAAGTTGGCTGCCGCAATGATGAGTATGGAGGCGCCCCATAAAAGGCCGGAAGCCATCGACATCGCTGTAATATTGAGTCGCATGCTGCCTCCGTTTGAGAATCGAGGTTTGGAGCCGAATTTCGATGGTTCAATTCTGTTACCCTGAGTGCGGAGTTGCATCACGTGGGCCGGGTGCGGCAGCTATCCGTGGCTCACCATCTTAGCACTGATTTTGATCAGCTTCTCAACGGATGAGATTTACGATAGGGACAGGGTCACGCTCAACGGACTCAATAATGTGCCGATTGGGTTCCCGCTCCAGCGCTCCGCGAAGGAAGGGCGATATGGGCTGGCCGTCACATCCTATAGCTATCTGCACGGCGTGCGGCGCACCAATAGAAGACCCCCGCTTCATAAATGACCGCTGCACCAGACGTGTTGATGGTCGTCGCTGCAACGGTACCTACGGAATTACTATGAGCCCTCGCGACTGGAAGCGATGCGGCTCATGCTCCGGTTTGGGCTTTCGAGGTGACCGGCGATGCAATCTCTGCTGGGGAACCGGGTGGGCGTATGTCGGTGAGAAAAATTACTGAGCTTCTTAGTAGTGCCTAATGCCTTTGGCTAACACGATATCGGCGACGAGCGTCGAAGCGACAGCGTTCGCCTAACGAAACGGGCGTTACGAAATATCCGGCCGGGATTGCCCGGATCACTCCGCTTTAATGCCGGCGAACTTCACCACCGGCGGCTTCGCGTTCCTCTGCCTTTCGTTAGTTTGCCAGCATAGCCCGACCCCCGCGACCGCCATGGCGGCGGCGGTTCCGGGTAGTTGACGGTGGCCACGCTCGAACAATTATTATTTCTTGTCGCGCGCCGCTTAGTCGCAACGGCGCTCTTTGCGCGTGATTGTGCGACCATCGTCCCGTTCGACCGTGGTGGTCACCATGCGGCAATTTTGCCGTGGGCCGACGGTGACGCCGCCTGGGCCGACGCCGATGGTGACGTCTGAGTCGTTCCGCCGGCGACGGTCGCGGTCGTCGCGGTCCCGCCCGAGCTGAACATCGACGCCTTGGGCCATCTTTAGGGTTTGGGCCTTGGCCGGAGTGGTGCTGACAAGCGACGGAGCAGTCATCAGCACCGCCGCGGCTGCTGCCACTGCGAAACCGATCTTCATCATTTGGGACTGCCTCCTTGGGCTTGATACAGCCACACAACGGGCCGGAACATGGAAGGTTCCACCGCTACCAAAGTTCGGAAGCGATGGGAGGTGAGCAGACATCCCACGAACTCATCGGGCGTGTTGGTCCGACGTGATTGACCCCCAACCGGTCATTGGCCGGATCGTAATCCCGCAGTGCAGCGATCTCCTTCTCCAACGTGGCGTGCTATCATTGGGTTGGAAGCACAGCGGGGTCGGCAGCCCCGTAGATTCAGAACGATTCAAGGTTCAGCCCCGTTTTTACTGTGATTGATCACAGTTCCAGTTTCACTCAGGTGCTGCGTAGATGATGTTTCGTCAGGCGGCGTTTTCACCACGGCATCGCTGGGCGGCAGATCGGGCACGTTCGAGTCCGGGTTTGGCTGAAGGAACACAATGTAACCGATTGCGACGCAGACGGTGATGCCTACGACGAGTCCCGCGAGGACTAAACTCCAGGACGCCACAGATTGGGCTCCCTTGACGTGCAAGCTCTGGTCTGTCTGTTGAACCGTGTTCTGAGTTTACAAACTCTTGATTCGGGGCGCTTCGACCGGGGGCAAAAGTTTAACACAAGAATGTCGTCCCGTATTCTTCGACCTTCGGGATGCGTTTTCGTTTGGCGACCGCGATTGGCTCGGCAGTCACGCTGCCAGAAGCCCATTAGGCCGCCTTCGAGGACGACGTAACGAGATAATCTTCTGAGCGCCCACACTTTGGGCAAGTATAAACCTTAAGCCCGTATGGACTTCCAAACGGTGGAATAAGCACCGTCAGCTCCATTTCATCGCTACAGGCTGATGCGGGTTACCGGTCTGTCGCTTCGGGGTCATGGCGCGCACCCTTGGATGCCTAAGCCCCGTTGTCAGGCACCATACAAACTCGGCTAGCGTATGTGTCCTTGCAGGGCTCCTAGAAGTTCCAAAACGAATTCGCCTAGATTTTAGGACGCATTGCCAACTGTTGCCGATTTGAGCCGTTGCTCATCTTGAGTCTGGCAGCTATTGGCACTCAGCGACGAACTGCATTTCGATAGCGGACGGTCGCTTTCGGGGCGAAGCGGACATGCGCCGTAGTGTGGCTTCGACCGCCTCGGTCGCAAATGACCCAACTGTATGGTCCGGCCGTGCGTTGCAAGAGGATTTCGTCGATTTGGGGGACGTGCGGTCTTGCATCAATGTATCCGGCCTCTGATTGGAGCATTTCGTGCTCCCGGCCATCATGGATATCAGCGCGCGTGCGATCTCATTACCGGATAGGCCTCGAGTGGGCCAGTTGGGTCACCAGTGTCCGCGCGCGCCGGGAAGACCGATCCTCCATCTCGTTTCATCCCCTCGCAGACCTCGGCGGGTAACGGGTCCTAGACCTGCTTGCGTTCAATGATCACGCAGGTTAGGCGGCGGCCTCATCGATCCTGCTCGCCTCGAATGTTCGACCGTGAGCAAGGACGCTCCAGGCAATGCGGGCGAGCTTGTTGGCGAGCGCGATGGCGAGGACGTTGTGATGCAGCCGCTTCTTGGCTGCTTCGAGCCACGGCTTGAGCCCGTGACGATGCCAACTCTTTGGCTTGATCAGCACAACCCACGCGGCCTGAACGAACAGAACGCGGAGGTAACGATTGCCGCGCTTCGATATCTTGCCGAGGATGGTGCGGTCGCCGGTGGAGATTTGCCTGGGGACTAGCCCCAGCCAAGCAGCGAAGTCGCGGCCCTTGGTAAACGCATCGCCGGTGCCGATTGCAGCTACCATCGCGCTGGAGATGATTGGCCCGATCCCGGGCACGCTGACTTTGTATTCGCTCTATTACAATGAGACGCGCACGCACCTGGGGTTGGGCAAGGACGCGCCGCTACGACGATCCGTCCAACGATCTGGGACCATATTCGTTACACCGCTCTTGTCCGGATTGCATCATCGCTACGCGCGGATATGATTTTCGGGAAGGACACCTTCGCGTAATCCGCTTCGGCCTCGACGCATCGAGGAACGTCAGCCAGGTGGGTAATTACAACTCCGTCCGGCGCTTCAAAATCGCTTTGCAATCTGGTTGGCAGCGGTAGTGGCTCTTTGAATGTGGCGGGCTAACGTTCGACTTCGCCCGTACCACTACAAACATCGCATATACGCCGGCCAGTTCCGCCGCATTCTTTACAGTTACCTACTGGAATTTTTTTGCCAGTGCCATGACATGCGAGACATAAGATCGTTCTTTGGCCGTGGCATTTAGGGCACAATTTTGTCGGCATTTTCGCCTCCTAACGTGGCGCCAGCATCCTCAAAATGATCGACGTAAGTCGCCATCGCTCAGTTGGCACCCTGCCTGGCTATGCGAGACGAGAGATCTTCAAGGACCATGCTGGCGCAGGGCTTTTGTGACTCTATGGTCCAGCTCGCGGGCGAACCACATTCCCTTTTACCCGGCATCTCAACAACATTGAATTGGGTCGCCACGGCCGCTCGCGGTCGAGCGTATGGCATTACATGCGACTGGAGCTCGTCCATCGAAACGTGTTGATCCCGGCGGCTATAGCACCAACGAGCTATCAGCGATAAACTGTTCACCGGAGGAGACGGCCATTGGACGTAAATTCTGCCACGCAGTAACGCGAATTTCTGTTCTATCCACTTTGCTCGGAGGCGGCAAAACAACCGAACGACTTCTCGTCCGCATTTCGATTGAAACGCACAAAACGTCACCGGACTTCAATCAAACGGCCGCGGACAACGCGAAAAATAGGATTAAGCAGGCGTTGGCCGAAATTGGTTGTGACGTATTCATCGAAACGGACCGATAGCCTAAGTCTTTTTACGGCTTGTGTTTGGCGACATCTCACCTCAGGAAAAGCCCTACCGGCATATAGTCCCTGAAACGCGCACTAAATTTTTGAATCTGAGCGGCGAGGTGGCAGGGCTTGCAGCCGTTAGGGCATGTGCACTTCACTTCGGCGCAAGCCCCGCATTCTTAAGAATTACAGCGAGCGTCGCGCGTTCGCTATCTGTGAGCGCATACGCCCCACTCTCCTGATCGTGCACGATGAATCCACGGATGGCCATGGACTGCATTGCTCGAGCGAGAATTCCGACAGCGGCGTGATCGATACCAGTCGCGGCGCAGAACAGAATCACGCGATCCTGCGCATTGAGTTTCGTCGTCGCCTTTGCCATAGGCTACTCCCGTCGCCAGCTCTTGGCGAATATACGCGTCGGCTCCGGGGGGAATGCCAGCCCTGTCGGTTCCGTCGAAGGCCAAACTGGTGAAGGCGGCAATCACTACAATCACATCGCACGTAGGCTGGAAATGTTAAGGGACTTAGTGAGCGCCGAGTCGGTCCCCTAAGGAGTGGCCGGTAGGTGTTATGAGCGGCCATGTGATGAGGACTGCCTGCAGACTGAGCCGCCGCTTGCCAGGGCTCGCATAGGCCGGCATGTAACCTCTGTAGTGCCTCGAACCGGGAACCCTCCTCATGACCGCCCTCGCCCTCGCCCTTCACACACTCGGCGCCGTCGTCTGGGTCGGCGGCATGTTCGCGATCTATGTCTGCCTGCGACCGGCGCTCGGCACGCTCGAGCCGCCGGAACGCCTGCGGTTGATGCGGGGCACCTTCCAGAAATTCTTTCCCTGGGTGTGGTTGGCGATCCTGCTGCTGCTCGCCAGCGGCTATTGGATGGTGTTCACGGCCTTCAGCGGCTTTGCCGGTGCCGGTCTGCACGTCCACCTAATGCAGATGATCGGCTGGCTGATGATCGCGCTGTTCGTCTGGCTGTTCCACGGACCGTGGCTCGCGTTCAAACGCGCCGTCGATGCCGAGGACTGGCCGCGCGCAGGCGCCAGCCTCAACCGCATCCGCCAGATCATCGCCGTCAACCTGCCGCTCGGCTTGCTCGTGGTCGTCATCGGCGCCAGTGGGCGCTTCTGGCGCTAACTCTCAGTCGGACAGCTTTGGTTAAGGTCCGTTTAGCGATTCTCTCATCAGATCAACACGGACGAGGTTTTCGGTACACACAACTACTTTGGCAGATTTTGGCAAATGGTCGGCGTGATGGGATTCCCGAATCAGTTTTTCAATGATTCATGAGTGGTCGGCTTTTGGAGGGCCGACCATGGTGGGGACGACGTCGGATTGGGAAGACGAGCTTGGACGCTGGCTTAAGCCGTTATGGATCGCTTGGGTCACAAGGCACGGCGGCGGATGAGCAACTCGCCATGGATCTTGGGAGCGCCCCACAGCCGGTTCTCAAAACTCATTCTTCGGATGAGATCGCGCACCTCTTTGCCGATCTGCGGTCGGCCCCCGAGCGGACGGGATTTCCATCGCCAGTAGGCGGCAAAACCCGTTCGATGCCAACGCACAACAGTCTCGGGCCTGACGATCCTAATGGCGTCAAGTATGCGAGGACAGCGACGATAGAGCCAAATGAACAGAGCACGGTCGGCCCAACGCAAATGCAATCGACGTGGCGCGCGCGGCCCTAGGACATTGAGCTGATGCCGCAGAACCAGGATTTCGGCTTCGAGCTGCGACTTGAAGCAGTCGCACAGCATGCGAACGAAAAGAGGCCAATTGCAATCATGCGGCCATCATGTTCTGATTCGCTGCTGATCGCGAGTCAAATGGACTGAGTTTTCGGAAGCGACAGCCTCCATCAGGGCAGCGACCGCGTTAGATTGCGGAGGCGGTCAGGGATCTTCAGGCCGCTGAACGAGCTTGTAGATCGGAACTTTGGTTGAATCCCAACTTGTCATGATTTGCAGGCAGACCACACATTTTGCGATGTTGCTATCACTCTTGGAAAGCCGCGAATACGTCACCGAATAAAGTGCTCCACAATGAGGACAAAAGAACGTCCTGCCTTCCGGAATTGGCCCTGTTAGAGGCATGTTGGGCGCCTCCGTATTCAGAACCAATATGCGCCCCAAATGAAATAAATTCCAGCGCCGTCAAGTCCTGTCCCTTCCGAAAACTAGATTCGTGCGTATCGATGGTGGTGCGGCATCCGACGGATGGCCCCATTTCGCGCGGATTTCGAGGGTCAGCCTAAATATGACGACAGCAAGCCGCGGCAGAGCCGTCGTGCCGCAGCGCCCGCTGCCGGCAGTCGAACCCTAGACGACCTTGAGCGCTGCCGGGTCTTCCGGCCGCTTATTGATCACCTTGTCGACAATGCCCCACTCCATTGCCATTTCCCCAGTCAGGAAGTAGTCGCGCTCGAGCGCGTCCTCGATCTTCTTGAGCGGCTGGCCGGTGTGCTTCACGTAGATCTCGTTGAGACGCTTCTTGAGATTCAGGATCTCCTGGGCATGAAGCATGATGTCGGTCGCTTGGCCCTGGAAGCCGCCGGACGGCTGATGCAGCATGATGCGCGAGTTCGGGAGTGCGAACCGCATGTCCTTCTGGCCGGCAGCCAGCAGCAGCGATGCCATGGAGGCGGCTTGGCCGACGCATAGAGTGGAGACCGCCGGGCGGACGAATTGCATCGTGTCGTAGATCGCAAGCCCGGACGTCACGACGCCGCCTGGCGAGTTGATGTACATCGCTATCTCTTTCTTCGGATTGTCTGCTTCCAGAAACAGGAGCTGGGCGACCACGAGGGTCGACATCACGTCCTCGACCGTACCGGTGATGAAGATGATGCGCTCCTTCAGCAGACGCGAGAAGATGTCGTAGGCGCGCTCGCCCCGGGTGGTCTGCTCGACCACCATGGGGACAAGGGTATTCATGTAGATATCAACGGGGTCGCGCATGGATCAACCTGCCTTAGACCAGCGGCTTGGGACCGTCGGCGCGAATCCGCCGTGTTGCTCCAGAACCGCAAGGTCACGCATTGATCACAGATATAGCCGGAAACGCCGGCGACAAGCCGCTTCAACCGACATTCCCCAGATAAAGGAGGGGTCCAACCGTCAAGCCTAGGGCGAAAGGGCGAAAGAGTCCTGGCCGCACGGCCAAAAAGAAAGCCCCGCGCCGGCGGGGCTAAGTCCTTCCTCACTGGCCCTCTATGGGAGAGGGCAGCCCATCACTACCACATCGCGAGCAATCGAAATAGGTGCCTATGACTTTCCCTGCGTGGGTGCGGCGGGCGTGTGGTCCAGGCTTATCCGAAGGTGAAGTGTGTTCTGGAGTCAAAATGGGTCGGCAAGAACGGCCTGTCGGCGGAAAGCGTCATTTGGGATCTTGTGTGTGCCGAAAACTCAGATTCGAACATATTGGTGATGTTGTGTGTACCGAAAACTCAGACTCGCATGTAGTGGTGATGCAGTCCGCCGAGGAGCGCCTGTGACGTGATGCTTCCGGTCCGCTGAACCGGGCGCGAGAATGGCGCATCTTTGTCCAACGAGCGGTGCGTTCTCAGATCGTTGTAATAGTGGGCATAGGCTTGCAGAATCCGGCGTAGGTGCGCCTCGCCCAAGGCGATCACATGGTCGACGCATTCGCGTCGGATCGATCCGATCAGTCTTTCGGCGAAGCCGTTCTGCCAAGGCGAGCGTGGAGCGATAGGTTTGTCGCGGATGCCCATGGCTCGCAATCGATGCCTGACGGCAACGCCATAGACCTGATCCCGATCGCGGATCAGGTAGCGCGGGGCCTCAT
>Ga0209647_1003058_pt1 | contig 13183 bp, 15 predicted proteins | sample GraSoi_2013_60cm_FD_185827 | JGI IMG/M metagenome (GOLD analysis project Ga0209647, IMG submission 185827) | Grasslands soil microbial communities from the Angelo Coastal Reserve, California, USA - Sample 9_17_2013_60cm (SPAdes) (version 2) | ecosystem: Environmental > Terrestrial > Soil >... | reverse complement strand
CCATCATGCAGGCAAGCCTCGCCATGATGTCCGGCGTGCTCGGAGTCGTTGCCTTTGTCTTCACCTATGATTGGCGCTGGCTCGTCGGCGCGGCGCTGATCCTCGCGCCCTGGCCATACACGATACTCATCATCATGCCGACCAACCGGATGCTGAAATCGACAGCACCGGCGCAAGCCACCGAGCAAACGCGTGGCCTGATCCTGCAGTGGGGACGCTTGCACGTGGGCCGCAGCGCGCTCGGTCTGCTCGGGGTTGCCGCTTATCTTTGGGCACTCAATTGAGGCCGGCGTGAGCGAAAGCGACATCCTGTTCGAGCGGCGCGGCGCGGCGGGCATCGTCACGCTCAACCGGCCGAAGGCGCTGAATGCCGTAACCCACGCGATGGTACTCGCCTTGCGTGCGCAGCTCGCCCGCTGGGCCGACGATGCGGCGGTGACGCGGGTCGTCATGACCGCGGCAGGAGAACGTGCGTTCTCGGCGGGCGGCGATATCCGCGTGCTTTATGATCTTGGCAAAGCCGGGCGGCACGACGAAGCGCTGCAATTCTGGCGCGATGAGTACCCTCTCAATGCCGCGATCAAAAACTACCGCAAACCATACGTCGCGCTGATCGACGGCATTGCTATGGGCGGTGGTGTCGGCGTGTCGGTGCATGGTTCGCATCGTGTTGCCGGCGATCGCTTTTCTTTCGCCATGCCCGAGGTCGGCATCGGGTTTTTTCCGGACGTCGGCGCCACCTGGTTCCTGCCACGCATGCCGGGCGAACTCGGCACTTATTGTGCCCTGACGGGCGAGCGTTTCGGTAGTGCCGATGCAATCGGCGGCGGCATTGCCACTCATCGCATTCCATCGGCCCGCTTCGGGGCGCTGCTCGAAGGACTCACCGGCACGGTCTCGGTCGATGCGATCCTGTCTGCGTTCAGCGAGCCTGCCGGGGAGGGGCCGATCACGGCGCGCCGCGCGGCGATCGACAGGCTTTTTGCCGGCGATATGGTGGAGAACATTCTCGCTGCGGTCGACACCGAAGCTTCGTCCGGGAGTGCCGACGCGGAATGGGCGCAAAAAACAGCCGCCATTATACGCACGAAGTCGCCACTCAGTCTCAAGCTTGCGCTGGCGCAAGTGAGGCGAGGCAAGACCTGGGATTTCGAAACGTGCATGCGCATGGAATTCCGCATAGTGTCGCGTGTCATCCATGGCCATGATTTTTATGAGGGTGTGCGCGCCGTGATCGTCGACAAGGACAACAAGCCGCGGTGGCGGCCGGCCACGCTCGCCGATGTCGGCGAGCCGCAGGTCGAACGTCATTTCGCCCCGCTTGCGAACTCCGAGCTGGAGTTGCCGTGAACGGGCCCACCACAACCAAAGATCTGTACTCGCTCGAGCCTGTGCGTGAGCACGAAGGCGAGCGCTCGGTCGGCCCCTGGACAAGACGTCTCGTTTTGTTTCTGCGGTCGATGGCGGCGATATCGCTGCTGAAAGGTCTCTATCACTGGGCGCAGGTGTGCGGCGTCGGCTTTGGAGAGGCCCAACCATTCGAAAGCCATTCGATCGCATGGCAAACCGCGACGGTTTTCTTTGCGGTGATCGACCTGGTTGCCGCCGTTGGCCTCTGGCTCGCGGCGGCGTGGGGTGCGGTGATCTGGCTGACCGCGGTTGCGTCGATGCTGGCGGTCGAAATATTTTTTCCGCAAGTGTTTGGCGGAGGCTGGCTGACTGGCTTGGTGGAAGGTGGCTTGCTTGCACTTTACCTGTGGCTGGCGTTGAAGTCGGCGCAAGAACAGCCGCCGTAAGAAAGCAAATCGGGGAGGGCGCAATGGCGCGCATCGGATTTATCGGCCTTGGCAATATGGGATTGCCGATGGCGCAGAATCTGCTCAAAGCCGGCCACCAGGTGGAAGGCGTTGATGTCAATCCGGCGTCGCTCGAAAAGCTCAAGGCCGCCGGCGGTGCGGTCGTCGAGACAGCGAAGGGCGCTGCCGCGCGCGCCGACGTCGTCATCACGATGCTCCCGTCGGGCAAGGAAGTGCGCGAGGTTTATCTCGGCTCTTCCGGGATCGTTGAGAATGCCAATGCCGGCACGTTGCTGATCGACTGTTCCACCATCGATGTGGAAACCGCGCGCGCCGTCGCTGCGCAGGCGGACAAGAAAGGCCTGTTGATGCTCGACGCCCCGGTATCGGGCGGCGTCGGCGGCGCGACGGCGGCGACACTCACGTTCATGGTCGGCGGAAGCACGCAAGCCTTCACGCGCGCGCAATCGATTTTGGAAAAGATGGGCAAGACGATTGTGCATGCCGGCGGCGCCGGCAATGGCCAGGCGGCGAAAATCTGCAACAACATGATCCTTGGCGTGTCGATGATCGCAGTCTCTGAAGCCTTCGTACTGGCCGAAAAACTTGGCCTCGAACATCAAAAGTTATTCGACATTTCTTCAAAGTCTTCGGGGCAGTGTTGGTCGCTGACGACCTATTGTCCCGTACCGGGACCGGTTCCGACATCGCCTGCCAATCGCGATTATCAGGCCGGGTTCACCGCGGCGATGATGCTAAAGGATCTAAAATTGTCGCAAGAAGCCGCAAAGGCGACCGGAACCAGAACCGAATTGGGCGCGGATGCCGCGCGAATTTATTCGCAATACGTGACGAGTGGGGAAGCGTCGCGCGACTTTTCCGGAATCATTCGCTTCATCCGCGATTGACGTGGGTTTCTAGAGTGAACGAAGCCTTGCGCGGTTTCGTCGAATTGTATGATCAAGAGTCCGTTCACCTTCGCAAATAAACCTAATCTTTATGGTGTTATTTAAGCCGATTTTAGACTGCGTCTCTTAGTGTCCGCCTCATCCGGAGCGGGGAAAACAGGGCCTTGTAACCGGGGACGTAAATACAAACGCAAGGGGCGTTGAACATGAAAGCCGTCGCGAAGACGGTCGAGCCAGCCGGACGCGAGGCGCAGCTCGATCACATTCGGCCACAGTATTTGGAAGCCTTGACGTTAGTCGAACGGCTGCATCGCCGGCTGCTCGACGTCATCAAGGACGAGTTCGATCGGCGAGGCCGCTCCGATATCAATTCGGTGCAGGCTCTCCTGCTTTACAATATCGGTGACAAGGAACTGACGGCCGGTGAGCTGCGCACGCGCGGCTACTATCTCGGCTCAAACGTTTCGTACAACCTCAAGAAACTCGTGGAAATGGCGTTCCTCGATCACCAGCGTTCGCGGGTCGACCGGCGCTCGGTTCGCATCAAGCTGACCGATAAGGGCCGCGAAGTGCGCGACATCATCGAGTCGCTCTATCAAAAACACGTGCGCACCGTTGAGCAGGTCGGCGGCATCAACGCCGAGGAGTTCACCACGCTCAACAAGTCGCTGCATCGGCTCGAGCGGTTCTGGACCGACCAGATCCTCTATCGTCTCTAATTTCGACTGCGGATAGCTTGTCTTTCCCCGGCCGCATCCCGGCCGGGGTTTATCTTTTGGCCAGCCGGCAAATAGCGCTCGTCCCCTAGATATTGCGCCTTACGTGGTCCACAGCCCAATGCTTGGCGGGTGGCGGCCGATATGCTATTGGCGGGCTAATCCCGGATTTTATCTGGGCGCATGGTCTTTTCCGAAAACCGGTACCCACATTTCGGGATCATGCGCTTGCCCTTTATTCGGCGCCGACCGCTTCCGGCGCCAGGAGAATGTGATGTCGGCGAGCTCGAGCCCCAAACCTGTCGGTGACGTGGAATCCCTGTTTTCGTCCAGCTTGCGCGAGGTCGATCCCGAGATTGCCGATGCGATCCAGCAGGAGCTTGGCCGCCAGCGCGACGAAATCGAACTCATCGCATCCGAGAACATCGTCTCGCGTGCTGTACTCGAAGCGCAGGGCTCGGTCCTCACCAACAAATATGCCGAAGGTCTTCCAGGAAAGCGCTATTACGGCGGTTGCCAATTTGTCGACATCGCCGAGCGGCTTGCGATTGATCGCGTCACCAAATTGTTCGGCTGCAGGTTTGCAAATGTGCAGCCGCATTCCGGCGCATCCGCCAACGCAGAAGTATTCTTCGCGCTGCTGCAGCCCGGCGACACGTTCATGGGGCTTAATCTTGCCGCCGGCGGCCACCTCACGCATGGCTCGCCGGTTAACATGTCGGGCAAATGGTTCAAGCCTGTGCCCTATGGCGTGCGGCAAGACGACCACCGCATCGATATGGAGCAGGTCGCGCGGCTCGCGCGCGAGCATAAGCCGAAAATGATCATCGCCGGCGGCTCCGCTTATCCGCGCATCATTGACTTCCGTGGCTTCCGCGAAATCTGCGACAGCGTCGGCGCATTGCTGATGGTCGACATGGCGCATTTTGCGGGTCTCGTCGCCGCCGGCGTTCACCCTTCGCCGTTCCCGCATGCGCACGTCGTGACGACGACGACGCACAAGACATTGCGCGGTCCGCGCGGCGGCGTGATCCTTTCCAACGACGAAGAGATCGCGAAGAAACTCAACTCGGCGGTTTTCCCCGGCATGCAGGGCGGCCCCCTGATGCACGTGATCGCCGCCAAGGCCGTGGCTTTCGGCGAGGCGCTGCGGCCGAATTTCCGCATCTATGCGCGCAATGTCGTTGAGAATGCGAAAGCCCTCGCCGAGACGTTGAAATCGCATGGCCTCGACATTGTTTCGGGTGGCACCGACACCCATTTGATGCTGGTCGATCTGCGGCCGAAGCGGCTGATCGGCAAGGTTGCCGAAGCGGCTTTGGGTCGCGCGCACATTACCTGCAACAAAAACGGCATCCCGTTCGATCCCGAAAAGCCGATGGTGACATCCGGCATCCGCCTCGGCACCCCGGCCTGCACGACGCGTGGCTTCGGCATCGCCGAATTCCGGCAGGTCGGCGAGATGATTGTCGAAGTTCTCGATGTGCTGTCGCAGAAACAGGTCGAGGAAGATTCGCTGGTTGAAGCCGCGGTACGCGACAAGGTGAAGACATTGATTGGCCGCTTTCCGATTTATCAGGGCTAACCAGGTGGGTTACCGGTTTTCGTAAATGACGAGGGGAAAGTAGAGGGCGTTATGCGTTGCCCGAGTTGTGGAAGTCTCGACACGCAGGTGAAGGATTCGCGGCCGACCGAAGATTCGGCTGTCATCCGTCGTCGCCGCGTATGCCTGACCTGCAATTTCCGCTTCACGACGTTTGAGCGCGTGCAGCTGCGCGAACTGACGGTCATCAAGCGCAACAGCCGCCGCGTGCCGTTCGATCGCGACAAACTGATGCGGTCGGTGCAGATCGCGTTGCGCAAACGCCCGGTCGATCCCGAACGTATCGAGCAAACGGTCTCCAAGATTGTGCGCGAACTTGAAAGCCAGGGCGAGAGCGAGATTTCTTCGGAAGCGATTGGCGAGATCGTGATGGAGCACCTGCGCGAGATCGACGACGTTGCCTATGTGCGCTTTGCCTCCGTCTATCGCAATTTCCGCGAGGCCAAGGACTTCCGCGCTGCGCTCGATGAATTGTCCGGCGACGATGACGGCCAGCCGACCACCAGCGCGCGCAAATGAACGACCAGACGTCTTCCACTCCAGAACCGGCGCCGGACGACGAGCGCTTCATGCGGCTCGCGCTGGCGCTTGGACGGCGCAATCTTGGCCACACCTGGCCCAATCCGTCGGTCGGCGCGGTGATTGTGAAGGACGGCGTTATTCTTGCGCGCGGATGGACGCACCAAGGCGGCCGGCCGCATGCCGAGGTCGAAGCGTTGCGGCGCGCCAAAAAGGCGGCGCAGGGCGCGACAATGTATGTGACGCTCGAGCCGTGCTCGCATCAGGGCAAATCGCCGCCGTGCGCCGATGCAATCATCCGCGCCGGCATCGCGCGGGTGGTTTCTGCGATGGAAGATCCCAATCCGGAAGTATCGGGGCAGGGACACGAGCGTCTGCGCACCAAGGGTATCGTCGTGGATATTGGCCTGGGCGCCGAAGAAGCGCGACGAATCCACGCGGGCCACCTCACACGCATCGCGCACGGGCGGCCGTACGTGACGCTCAAGCTCGCGGTCTCGGCCGACGGCAAGGCGGGGCTTGCTGGCCGAAAGCAGGTAGCAATCACCGGCGAGACCGCGCGTGAGCGCGTGTTTCAGATGCGTGCCGCGAGCGACGCCATCCTGGTCGGCATCGGCACGGTGTTGTCCGACGATCCGCAATTGACCTGCCGCCTGCCGGGGATGTTCGAGCGCTCGCCGGTGCGTGTGGTGCTCGATGCGCAATTGCGCGTGCCATTGTCGACTTCAGTTGTCGCGACCGTACGCGAAACGCCAACATGGGTTTTCGCGTCACTGAAGGCATCGCCGATTGCCGAAGAAATCCTGTTGCAAAGAGGCTGCAAGGTTTTTCGCGTCGACGAGCGCGGCGGAAAGCTCGATGTCCAACAGGTGCTGAAGACGCTTGCCGAGCAAGGCATTACGCGTCTGATGGTGGAAGGCGGGCCCACGGTCGCCGCAAGCTTTGTCGACGCCGATCTTGTCGATGAGGCAATGGTGTTGCGCGCAGAAAAGCCGGTCGGCGCCGGCGGCATCGATCCGCTCGAAGGCATGCCGCTCGAGTCGTTGACTGGGCGGCTCGCATCGCGCGGCAACGAAAAACTCGGCGGCGATACTCTCGAGACCTACGAACGGCCGTGATCATGTGCGCGATATTGCAACCATCCGCTCGTCCCCGCGGAAGCGGGGACCCAGGGCAACAGGGTTTTGTATTTGCGGCTCTGGATTCCCGCCTGCGCGGGAATGAGCGGAGTTCAGGTTGCGGCCAACGGGCTCTTCGCTGATGTTCACCGGCATTGTCACTGACATGGGTGAAGTGCGTTCGGTCAACCCGCGCGCCGGCAATCTGCACCGCATCACGATCTTCTGCGGCTACCCGCGCGCCGAGATCGTACAGGGCGCTTCGGTTGCGTGTTCGGGTGTTTGCCTGACCGTAGTCGATTCTGGTGAGGAAGACGGACGCACATGGTTTGCGGTCGATGCGGCTGATGAAACGCTGCGTGTGACGACTGTCGGGCGCTGGCGGCACGGCTCCAGGGTCAATCTGGAGCGCCCGTTGAAATACGGCGATGAGCTGGGCGGGCATCTGGTTGCGGGGCACGTCGACGGTGTTGCAACGGTGGTCGGCCGGGAAGACATGACGGACATGGCGCGGCTTGCATTGTCCGCCCCTCGGGATCTGGCCCGTTTCGTGGCACCAAAAGGCTCGATTGCGCTCGACGGCATCTCCCTGACGGTTAACGCCGTGGAAGCCGACACTTTTTCGGTCCTCGTTATTCCGCATACATTGCAGGTGACGACGTTTGGTGCGCTTCGTAAAGGCGACGATGTCAATCTCGAGGTTGATACGATGGCGCGCTACGCTGCGCGGCTCGCGGAAATGAAGTAGAACCTTGTTCGGGCGGTGGCGACTTGCTAGCACGCCACCCAGTCAGGAAAATTGAGCTATGGCCAAAAAGAAGAAGAGCAGCGCGAAGAAACGCGACAGCCTGCATGTGCTGATCGTGGAATCGCGCTTCTATGCGAATATTTCGGACGAGCTTTTGCAGGGAGCAGCGCGCGTGCTGGACGCCGCCGGCGCGCGCTACGATCGCATTACGGTGCCTGGCACGCTGGAGATCCCCGCGGCGATCGCAATCGCCATGGACGCCGCGCGGCAGCGGCGTGAGCCCTACGATGGCGTGGTCGCACTCGGCTGCGTGATCCAGGGCCAGACTTACCATTTCGACATCGTGTCGAATGAGTCCGCGCGTGCGTTGATGGATCTTGCGGTGAAGGAGCGGCTCGCCATCGGAAACGGCATTCTCACCGTCGATAACGAGGCACAAGCGCACGCTCGCGCCCGTGCTGACGAAGGTGATAAAGGCGGCGGCGCCGCGCGTGCCGTGCTCACCATGATCGCGCTCAAGCACACGCTGGCCTGGCGCTGATGGGCGCCGGCCCCGCACGCGACGACAAAGACGCGCGCAAGGCGAACAAGCGCGGCGCGGCGCGGCTGGCGGCGGTGCAGGCGCTCTACCAGATGGATCTCGCCGGCACCGGCATCAATGAAATCCTCGGCGAGTTCGAAAGCCACTGGATGGGTCGCGAGGTCGAGGGGGCTCAATATCTCCCGGCCGAAGCGGCGTTTTTCCGCGATATCGTTTCCGGCGTGGTGCGCGAACAGCGCGAACTCGATCCGCTCATCGACGAAGCGCTGTCCAAAGGTTGGCCGCTCAAGCGTATCGAGACGGTTTTGCGCGCGGCGCTCCGCGCCGGTGCCTTTGAGCTGATCCACCGCACCGACGTACCAGCACGGGTGGTGGTGGCCGAATATGCCGATGTCGCTGCCGCCTTTGTTGAGCGCGATGAAACCGGCATGGTCAATGCCGTGCTCGACCAGCTTGCACGGCGTTTGCGCGCCGCCGAGTTCGGCCGCGCTGCCGGGTAAAATCATGGCTGCGCACACCGACATGTCAGCCGAGGATCGCCTGATCGCGCGTTTCTTCAAGCCGCTCGCCACGCATCCCGGCGCGCTGGGGTTGTCGGACGATGCCGCATTTTTCACGCCGCCTCCGGGTTGCGATCTGGTTCTCAAAACGGATGCCATCGTCGGCGGCGTGCATTTCTTTCCCGACGACGCGGCCCATACGGTTGCCAGCAAGGCGTTGCGCGTGAATTTGTCGGACCTGGCCGCCAAAGGCGCTCGGCCGCTCGGCTTCCTGCTGTCGCTCGCGCTGCCCAAGGACGTCGGCGAGCAGTGGCTGGAGGGATTTGCACAAGGCCTGCGTGGCGATGCCGTGCTGTTCGGCTGTCCGTTGTTCGGCGGCGATACCGACCGCACGCCCGGGCCAATCACGATTTCCATTGCGATGTTCGGCAGCGTCCCGGAAGGCACTATGGTTCGCCGCGCCGGCGCCAAGCCTGGCGACCGCGTATTCGTGAGCGGCACCATCGGCGATGCGGCGCTCGGGCTCGCTGTGCGCAAGGGAAATGAGAAGGGCTGGCAGCTCAGCGAGCCGCAACGTCAGCATCTGGTCTCGCGATATCTTTTGCCCCAGCCGCGCAACGCACTGGCGGAAGCCGTGCGGACGCATGCATCGGCGGCGATGGACGTCTCCGATGGGCTGGCCGGCGACTTTACAAAGTTGTGCAGCGCGTCCGGCGTCGCTGCAGATATCGATGTCGGGCGAGTGCCATTCTCGGATGCGGCCAAAGCGGTCATTGCCGCCGATCCCGGCGCGCTTGAATCCGCGGTCACCGGCGGTGACGACTACGAAATCGTTTGCACCGTCCCGGCGGCAAAATCGGACAGCTTCCGTGCTGCCGCCAAGGTGGCGAATGTCGCTGTCACGGACATCGGCGAAGTCAAGGCCGGTGAGGGCGCCCGCTTTCTTGCTGCCGACGGGCAAGCGCTTGCTTTCAAACGCGCCTCCTTCAGCCACTTTTGAAATCCGCAGGACGAATGTAGTCGAGGCAGCTATAATGCAAGTTCAAGCAGTGGGAATTCGCCATGCATGACATGACGGCAAAAAAAGCGGCGGTGACGCCGGTCGGCCAGCATCCAAATTACCAGAAGCACCACAAGCGCTTTCCGACCACCGCCTGGCTCCGCCGTCGCGCGCCGAGCAATGTGCCGCTGTTTGCCTTCGAATATGGCGATACCGGCGCGGGCAACGACGTCGGCATCGCCCATAACTGGGCAGCGCTTGATGCCGTCGAGATCGTGCCGCGTTACGGCGTAATGCCGACGTTGCCGCCGGTCGAGATCAAACTGTTCGGCCAGCGTTATGCCGCGCCGATCGGCGTTGCCCCCATGGGAGGGCCGTCGCTGGTATGGCCGGGCGCCGATCTTCTGATGGCGAAGGCGGCGCAGCGCGCACGCATTCCCTACACGCTCAGCGTCGCCGGCGGCGCCACCATCGAGCAGGCCGCAGAGGCCGCGCCCGACGTGTTCTGGCTGCAGCTTTATCGTTTCTGGCACGATGACCACAAGATCGGCTTCGACCTGGTGAAGCGTGCGCAGGCCGTCGAAGCAAAAGTTCTGACGCTCACACTCGATGTTCCTGTGCGCACGACGCGCTCGCGCGAGACCTACGCCGGGCTCGCACACGAATTCCATCCGAATGCGCGCATGATCTACGAGATGTTGGTGCGGCCGAAATGGCTGCTCGCGCTGATGCGCAACGGTTATCCGCGCTTTGCCACCATCAGCGACTACGCGCCCAAAGGCGCGAGCACCAACGAGATCATCGCCTATGCGCGCGCGCGCATGGGCGGCGCATTCTCCTGGGAAGAGGTCAAGCGCTACCGCGATGCGTGGAAGGGGCCAATGGCCGTGAAGGGCATCCTGCATCCTGACGATGCCCGGAAAGCCGTGGCGCTCGGAATTGAAGGCATCTGGGTGTCGAACCATGGCGGCCGCCAGATCGAAGCGCTGACGCCGACAATCGACGTGCTGCCGGCAATCGCCGCAGCGGTGGGCAACAAAGCGACCATCCTGCTCGACAGCGGCGTGCGCAGTGGTCAGGACATCATGCGCGCGCTGGCGCTTGGTGCTGATGCAGCCTTTGCCGGAAAATCGTTCCTGTGGGCGGTGGCTGCACTGGGCGATGAGGGACCGGATTACCTGATCAACCTCTATATCGACGAGTTGCGCGCTTCGCTTGGCCAGATCGGCGCACGATCCCCGGCTGAAGCGAGGGCGGCGACCATTCGCCATCCGGGTGCTTTCGTCTTTGCGGCCAAAGCGCGGGCGCCAAAGGTGAAACGCGGCACGCGATAACATCTCCCGCTCGTCCCCGCGAAAGCGGGGATCCAGTTCTTAAGCAAGTTTTTCGCTGGGTTCCCGCTTTCGCGGGAACGAGCGGATCGGTGAAATCGTGATTTCCAATTAAATCATCCCTGATCTGCTTCGGATCGAGGTTTCTCAGCGTTCGGAATAAGCGCGTAGCCATTCCAGGATTTGCGGCCAGCCTTTGTGGGCCCGAGCGCCTTCGGACGTCAGGCCGGAATGCGTCAGGCGGACGGTGGTCATTCCGTCTTTTTCCGTCAAATCGAACCGCACAAGAGTCTCGGTGGCGTCTTGCTGCCAATTGGGAAGCCACGTGAACATCAGCACACGCGGACGCTCGATTGCGCGATACTCGCCGCTCACCGTGAAAGGCTTGCCGCCGAGTCCGGTACCGCGCATCATCCATTTGCCGCCGGGCCGCAAATCGGACTCAACGTGTGTTGTCTGGAAACGCCCTTCCGAGCCCCACCACGCAACGCGCTGCTCAGGATTGGTGAGCGCCTCGAAAACCCGCTCCGCCGGCGCCGTGATGCGAATCTCCTGGACGATCGTCTCGCTGACGTTGGTCGAGTTCATCGTTGTTCCTCGAGATAGCGCTTCAGGCTGCGCAGACTGTCACCCCAGAACACCTCGTAGCCGCTGAGCCACTCGTCGACCGCACGCAGCGGCTCGGCGTTCAGGGTGCAAATCCGCACCGCGCCGTGTCGCTTGGTTACGACCAGTCCGACGGCTTGCAGCAGACGAAGATGTTTCGAAATCGCCGGCCGGCTGGTGCGAAAATTTGCTGCGATTTCGCCGACGCTGTGACGGCGGCCGCGCAGCAGGCCCAGAATCTCGCGGCGTGTCGGGTCGGCAATTGCCCGAAATACCGCCTCGCGCCGTCTGCGATTTAATGTAACCATGTGGTTACATATACTGTAACCGAATGGTTACGCATGTCAAGCTACGGCCGGAAGCGGTGCATCCGCAGCGATCAGGACCGATTGCTCGGCAGAATACTGATTTCAATAAAAATCATCCCTGATCTGCGCTATCGGGAGTGGCGATTCACTCCAGCGGCCGATAAAAGGGGCAACTTTTGCCCGGGAGCCCCTGATGTCGGCGGTCGCCGAACCACTCCAGCACGCCGTGCCAGATGACAACCTGGCGCGCCGCAACGCGATGGTGCTGGCGGTCGCGCAGGCGCTTGCCGGCGGCAACAACACGGTCATCGTCAGCACCGCGAGCATCGTCGGTGCCGTGCTCGCGCCCGACAAAGGGCTCGCGACGCTGCCCATAACGGCCATGGTCTTCGGCATGTGGCTGGGTACGCTGCCGGTCGGTGCGCTCGCACGGCATGTCGGGCGGCGCTTTGCGCTGCAAACCGGTTCCGCCTTCGGGGTTCTTTCCGGCTTCATCTCCTACGCGGCTGTGATGAACGGGAATTTCTGGCTGCTCTTGCTCGGCACTTTTTGCGGCGGGCTCTACGCCGCCGCGCATCAGTCCTATCGCTTCGCCGCCGCCGATACCGCAAGCGACGCCTACCGTCCGAAAGTCGTGTCCTGGGTGCTTGCAGGTGGTGTCTTCGCGGCGGTGATCGGACCCCAGCTCGTCATCTTCACCAAGGATCTGCTGTCGCCGCATCTTTTCGCGGCGAGTTACCTCGGCCAGTCGGCTTGCGCCTTGGCGGCTGCGGCCGTGCTGCAATTCGTCAAGGTGCCGCCGCTCGCCGCTACGCGCCATGACAGCGCGCGCCCGCTCGGCGAAATCGCACGAAGCTCGCGTTTCATTGTTGCCGTCGCTTGCGGCATGGCGAGCTACGGCATGATGAACATGGTGATGACGTCGGCGCCGCTCGCGATGATCGGCTGCGGGCATTCAGTCACCGAAGCGGCGCTCGGGATTCAGTGGCATGTGCTGGCGATGTACGCACCGAGCTTCATCACCGGCGCGTTGATCGCGCGCTTCGGTGTCGAGCGCATCACCGGTATCGGCCTCGCCGCAATTGCGGCGGCGGCCACGGTCGGGGTCACCGGCATTACGGTGGCCCATTTCTGGACAGGGCTGGTGCTGCTCGGGTTCGGATGGAATCTTGCGTTCATCGGCGCAACCACCATGGTGACGCAGTGCCACCGGCCGTATGAGCGCAACAAGGTTCAGGCGTTCAACGATTTCCTCATTTTCGGCAGCATGGCGCTGAGCTCGTTTTCTTCCGGCCAACTGCTCGACACGTTCGGTTGGACGGCCATCAACGAAGTGATCTTCCCGACCATTTTTGTGACAGCCGCTCTGCTGTTGTGGCTCACGCTGCGGCCGCGGGCGTCGACCGTGTGACGGGCGATCATTCGCTACAGTCAGTCGTCGTCCCCGCACCCGGGTCCGGCTGAGAGCATGCAACATACTCCGCTCATT
>Ga0209647_1003057_pt1 | contig 13185 bp, 10 predicted proteins | sample GraSoi_2013_60cm_FD_185827 | JGI IMG/M metagenome (GOLD analysis project Ga0209647, IMG submission 185827) | Grasslands soil microbial communities from the Angelo Coastal Reserve, California, USA - Sample 9_17_2013_60cm (SPAdes) (version 2) | ecosystem: Environmental > Terrestrial > Soil >... | reverse complement strand
GTGGTGGCGAGAAAGCGCCTGCAGGAGCTGGCCGACCACCTCCGCGACCGCCCCGCCGATGCCCGCATCGACCTCGTCGAACACCAGTGTCGGCACCGACGCCTGGCCCGCCATCTGCACCTGCAGGGCGAGCGACAGGCGCGAGAGCTCCCCGCCCGAGGCCACCCGCGCGAGTGGCGCCAGCGGCTGGCCGGCGGTGGTCGCGACGTGCAGCTCGACGGATTCGAGGCCCCCGGCCGCCGGCACCCCGAGCGGCTCGAGGCGGACTTCGAGGCGCCCGCCGGCCATGGCGAGCTTTTGCATGGTGCGGGTGACTTCCTCGGCGAGGCGGCGCGCCGCGGTGCGGCGCGCCTTCGACAACCGCGTGGCCGCCTCCCGGTAGGCGCGCTCATGTTCCCGCTCCTGGGCACGCAGGCTCTCGAGGCTTTCCTCCCCTCCGAGATCGGCGAAGCGCGCGTGCCGCTCCTCGAGCGCCGCAGGCAGCCCGGCCGGATCGACGCGATAGCGGCGCGCGCAGTCGAACACCGCGCGTAGCCGCGCGTCGAGCTCGGCGAGGCGGCCGGGATCGACGTCGAGGCGCTGCAGGTAGCGACGCAGCTGCTGCGCCGCCTCGGCGGCGTGAACACCCGCGGTCTCGGCGTCGCGGCGCGCGCCTTCGAGCGCAGGATCGAGCGCCTCGGCTGCGGCGAGCCTCGCGGCGACGCTGGAAAGCGTCGCCGTCGCCGCGCCCTCTGCCTCGTCGAGCGCCGCGGCGCATTCGGATACGGTCGCGATCAGCTCCTGGGCGTGGGCGAGGCGGCGGTGCTCCGCCTGCTCGTGCACCCAGGCCTGCGGGTCGAACGCGAGGGCCTCGAGGTCGCGCACCTCGTGGGCGAGGAGCTCGCGCTCGCGCGCCGAGCTTTCGCGGGCGCTCTCGCGCGCGGCGGCGAGCTCGGCCGTGCGCCGCCACGACGCGAAGTGCCCGGCGACTTCGCGCGCGAGCGCCTCCGACTCGCCGAAGGCGTCGAGGAGCATGCGCTGGCGGTCGCGCTTGAGGAGCGACTGGTGGTCGTGCTGCCCGTGGATGTCGACGAGAAGGTCGCCCAGCTCGCGCAGCTGCAGCGCGGTCGCCGGCCGCCCGTTCACGAACGCGCGCGAGCGCCCGGTCGAGTCGACGGTGCGCCGCACGAGGCAGGCGTGGTCGCCGTCGTCGAGCTCCTGCGCGGCGAGCCAGTCGCGCACCGCGGGCAACGCCTCGGCGTCGAAATCCGCGCTCACCTCGGCGCGCTGCGCGCCGGCGCGCACCACGCCGGGATCGGCGCGATCTCCCAACGCCAGCTTCAAGGCATCGAGAAGTATGGATTTCCCGGCGCCGGTCTCGCCAGTGAGCGCAGTGAACCCCGAGGCGAGCTCGAGGTCGAGCCGCTCGACGATCACGTAGTCGCGGATGGCCAGAGCGCGCAGCACTTGCGGCGCCTCAGGTGGCGCGCTCGTTCCAGCGCAGCTTCTGCCGCAGCATGGAGAAGTAGCGGTAGCCGCGTGGATGCAGGAGCGTCGCGGGATTGTCGGAAGCGGCGACGCAGACGACGTCGCCCGGCTCGAGCTGCCAGTGCGCCTGCACGTCGAAATTGACGCGCGCGTCGATTCCGCGCACCAGCGTCACTTCTACCTTCGAGCTGCTGCGGATCGCCACCGGGCGGTTGGACAGCGTGTGCGGCGAGATCGGCACCAGCGCGAGCGCCTGCAACGACGGATGCAGGATCGGGCCGCCCGCCGAAAGCGCGTACGCCGTCGAGCCGGTGGGGCTCGCGACGATGAGGCCGTCGGCGCGCAGCGTGTAGATGAACTCGCCGTCGACCGTCACCGCGAATTCGATCATGCTGCCCATGGCGCCGCGGCTCACGACCACGTCGTTCATCGCGGTGGTGGCGAAGAGCGTCTTCTTGCCGCGCCGCACGGAGCCCGAGAGCAGCGTGCGCTGCTCCGGAATGTAGTCGCCGTCGAGCACCGCGACGACGCTCTCGAGGCCGTCGTGCGGAATATCGGTGAGGAAGCCCAGGCGCCCGAGGTTGACGCCGACGAGCGGCACGTTGCGCTCGGCCATGAGGCGCGCGACCGCGATCAGCGTGCCGTCGCCGCCGACCACGATCGCGAGGCTCGCGCGCTTGGGCAGCTGCTCCATCTCGATCGTGTCGTCGGGACGGGCACGCGAGGCGCCCGCGGTGAGGGGATCCATGAGGATCGCAAGCTTGCGCGCGCGCAGCATCCCCACCAGCTGGTCGAGGACGTCGGGAAGGCTCGCCGCATCGCTCTTGCCGACGACGGCCACCGTCTTGAACGCGGGGGGCATGGCCACAATTAGAGCATGAATTAGAATGGGGTCATGCTGAGCGAACGTGCCCAATCCCTGCTCAAGGTCCTGGTCGAGCGCTACATCGCCGAGGGCCAGCCGGTGGGCTCGCGCGCGCTGTCGCGCTTCTCCGCGCTCGAGCTCTCCCCGGCCACCATCCGCAACGTCATGGCCGACCTCGAGGAGATGGGTTTCGTCACCAGCCCGCACACTTCCGCGGGACGCGTGCCGACGCCGAAGGGCTACCGCCTCTTCGTCGACACCTTGCTCACCGTGCGGCCGATGGAGGAGGTCGAGCGCCAGCAGCTCGAGGAAAGCCTCATGCCCGACGACCCGCACCGCGTGGTCACGGCTGCCTCGCAGATCCTCTCCGACCTCACGCATTTCGCCGGCATCGTGGTCGCCCCGAGGCGGCGCGGCGCGATGCTGCGCCACGTTGAGTTCTTCGGCCTCTCGGAGCGGCGCGTGCTGCTGATCATCGTCGCGAGCGACGGCGAGGTGCAGAACCGCGTGCTGGTCACCGACCGCAGCTACTCGCCCTCGCAGCTCACCGAGGCGGCGAACTACATCAACCAGCATTATTCCGGGCTCGACTTCGACCAGCTGCGCCAGAAGGTGCGCGGGGAGCTGATCGATCTGAACCGCGACATCTCCGGGCTGATGGAGGCGGCGATCCAGACGGGCGGGGAAGCCCTGCGCCACCCGGGGACCGACAACGTGGTGATCTCCGGCGGGCGCAACCTGCTCGAGATCGACGAGCTCTCGGGCGACATGCCGCGCCTGCGGCGCCTGTTCGAGCTCTTCGAGCGCAAGGCGCAGCTCCTCGACATCCTCGAGCAGAGCGAGCGCGCCGACGGCGTGAAGATCTTCATCGGCGGCGAGTCGCAGCTGGTCCCGCTCGACGAGTGCTCGATCGTCACCGCGCCCTACGAGGTCGACGGGCAGGTGGTCGGCACCGTGGGCGTGATCGGCCCCACGCGCATGGCCTACGAGCGCGTGATTCCGATCGTGGACGTGACCGCGCGGCTGGTCTCCTCGGCGCTCTCGCAGCATTAGGGAGCCTCCGAACAAGTCTCATGGATGTGCGTTTCGCCCAGATGCGGACGGATGCAAGGCGCGCAGCGCAGCGAATAGTGGAGCCTATTCGCAAGCAAGCAACGCAGCAGACGCCGCATCTGGCGCAAGCCGCGAGCACGTCGCCCGGCATGGGCCGACGTCCTGAGGGACGGGCGATTTCGGGCCGCTTCGTCGTTGCGCGTCCTTGCAAGGTGACCTACCTTGCTGCGGACTCGACGCCTAGAATCGTCCTCGAAATCGACCCGTCGCACGCCCATGCGACTTGTTCGGAGGCTCCCTAAATGGCCGATCGCCCCGCCGGCGCGCCGCCCGGCGCTTCGTCGCCGGGGGTGCTCATCGTGAACCTCGGCACGCCGGATGCGCCCACTCACTGGGCGGTGCGCCGCTACCTGCGCGAGTTCCTCTGGGATCCGCGAGTGGTGCAGATCCCGCGCCTGCCGTGGTGGTTCATCCTCAACTTCCTGGTCCTCCCGTTCCGGCCCTTCAAGACCGCGCGCAAGTACGCGAGCATCTGGCGCGAGGACGGCTCGCCGCTGCGCGTCTACCTCGGGCGCCAGGTGCAGATGCTGCGCGGCTTCCTCGGCGAGCGGGCGAAGAAGGCGATCCCCGTGGCCGGCGCCATGCGCTACGGGAACCCCTCGATCGGGGCGGGCCTCGCGGAACTTCGCTCCCGTGGATGCGATCGCATCGTGGTGCTCCCGCTGTACCCGCAGTACGCGGGGAGCACGACGGCGAGCACCGAGGACGCGGTGGCGAAGGCGCTGCGCAAGTGGCGGCCTGCCCCGGCGCTCAAGGTGGTGCGCGACTTCCATGACCATCCCGCCTACGTGAAGGCGATCGCGAAGAGCGTGAACGACTACTGGATGAAAAGCGGACGCCCCGACCGGCTGGTGATGAGCTTCCACGGCTTGCCGCGGGCGATGGTCGAGGCGGGCGACCCCTATGAGAAGCAGTGCCGGGAGAGCGCACGCCTCATCGCCACCGAGCTCGGCTGGAACGACAAGCGCACGCTGGTCACCTTCCAATCGCGCTTCGGCAAGGCCGAATGGCTCAAGCCCTACACCGCCGCCACCCTCACCGCTCTCGGCAAGGAGGGAGCCGGCCGCGTGGACGTGATCTGCCCCGGCTTTGCGGCCGACTGCCTCGAGACCCTCGAGGAGATCGCGCAGGAGGGTCGGGCGCTGTTCGTGAAAGCGGGCGGCGAGGAGTTTCATTACATCCCTACCACGAACGACGGTAACGCTTGGATGACAGCGCTCACCACCATCACCCTCGAAAACCTCGGAGCCCCGTGATGCTCTCGCTTCTCGCCCGCTGGGTCGTCAATGCCGCCGCGCTGCTGCTGGTCGCCTACATCTACCCCGGGGTGCACGTCGAGAGCTTCCTCGCCGCCGCCCTCGCGGCGCTCGCCCTGGGCCTGGTGAACGCCATCCTGCGCCCGCTCCTCATCATCCTCACCCTGCCCGCGACCATCCTCACGCTGGGCCTCTTCATCTTCGTGATCAACGCGCTGCTCTTCTGGCTGGTGGCCGAGGTGGTGCACGGCTTCACCGTCACCGGCTTCGGCGCGGCGCTCCTCGGATCGATCCTCTACAGCGTCATCACGCTGCTCAGCAGCTGGCTACTTTTCCCCGCCCGAAAGTAACGCGGCGCCGGACCCTTGATATTGCGGCCGGCGGCCCCATTTCTTCATGCAAATACTTGTTCCAAAAGGAATCTTCCAGTGACTGACGCCGATTTCTCGGGTTTGCCGGGATCCGCGCCGCCATCGTCCCGGGCCGCAGCCGAGGGCACTGACGATGCAACGCCCGAGGCGCGCATCGCCGACCTGGAGGCGAGGCTCGCGGCGGCGTTGGCCGAAGCCGAGAAAATGCGCGACGAGTGGTTGCGCGCCAAGGCCGAGACCGAAAACGTCCGGCGCCGCGGGCAAGAGGATGTCGCCCGCGCCCACCGCTTCGGCCTCGAAGCCTTCGCCGCCGCTCTCCTCGCGGTGAAGGACAGCCTCGATGCCGCGCTGGTCGTGGAGAACACCTCGATCGAATCCTTCAAGGAAGGGGTGGAGCTCACCGCCCGCCAGCTCGACTCGGTGTTCGAGAAGTTCGCCATCCGGAAAATCGACCCGCTCGGCGAGAAATTCGACCCGCACCGCCACCAGGCGATCAGCCAGGTCGAAGCCGACGCCGAGCCCAATACCGTCGTTTCCGTCCTCCAGAAGGGCTATCTCCTCCACGACCGCGTGCTCCGCCCGGCATTGGTGACGGTTTCGCGGTCCCGCGATACATGAATCGGCCCCGCGAGGCTTGAATCAGCCCCGCCGCGGCCTCATTTCGACCCAGACACCAAGACACCCCCCAAGAGGGACACTAACATGGCAAAGATCATCGGCATCGACCTGGGAACCACCAACTCCTGCGTCGCGATCATGGAGGGCGGCAAGCCCAAGGTGATCGAGAACAGCGAAGGCTCGCGCACGACGCCTTCGGTCGTGGCTTATACCGAAAGCGGCGAGATCCTCGTCGGCGCGCCGGCCAAGCGCCAGGCGGTCACCAACGCGAGGAACACCATCTTCGCGGTGAAGCGCCTCATCGGGCGCAAGTTCGAGGAGAACGAGGTCAAGAAGGACATCGGCCTCATGCCCTACAAGATCGTCAAGGCCGACAACGGCGACGCCTGGGTGGAGATCCGCAGCGAGAAGATCGCGCCCCAGCAGGTGTCGGCCGAGGTCCTGCGCAAGATGAAGAAGACGGCCGAGGACTACCTCGGCGAAACCGTGACCGAGGCGGTGATCACCGTCCCCGCGTACTTCAACGACTCGCAGCGCCAGGCCACCAAGGACGCCGGGCGCATCGCCGGCCTCGAGGTGAAACGCATCATCAACGAGCCCACGGCGGCCGCGCTCGCGTTCGGCCTCGACAAGAAGGAAGGCGATCGCAAGATCGCCGTCTACGACCTGGGCGGGGGCACCTTCGACATCTCCATCATCGAGATCGCGGCGGTCGAGGGCGAGCACCAGTTCGAGGTGCTCTCGACCAACGGCGACACGTTCCTCGGCGGCGAGGACTTCGACCAGCGCGTGATCGAGTACATCGTCACCGAATTCAAGAAGGACCAGGGCGTCGACCTCTCGAAGGACGTGCTCGCGCTGCAACGGCTCAAGGAATCGGCCGAGAAGGCGAAGATCGAGCTCTCCAGCTCGCAGGCGACCGACATCAACCTGCCCTACATCACGGCGGACGCGTCGGGCCCCAAGCACCTGTCGATGAAGCTCACGCGCGCGAAGTTCGAATCGCTGGTCGACGACCTCATCGAGAAGACCATCAAGCCGTGCGAGATCGCTCTCAAGGACTCGGGCCTGAAGCTCTCCGACATCAGCGACGTGATCCTGGTGGGCGGCATGACGCGCATGCCCAAGGTGCAGGACAAGGTGAAGGAGTTCTTCGGCAAGGAGCCGCGCAAGGACGTGAACCCGGACGAAGCGGTCGCCGTCGGCGCCGCCATCCAGGGCGGCGTGCTGCAAGGCGACGTGAAGGACGTGCTGCTCCTCGACGTGACGCCGCTCTCGCTCGGCATCGAGACGCTCGGCGGAGTCATGACCAAGCTGATCCAGAAGAACACCACCATCCCGACCAAGGCGCAGCAGGTGTTCTCGACCGCCGACGACAACCAGGGCGCGGTCACCATCCACGTGCTGCAGGGCGAGCGCGACATGGCGGGCGGCAACAAGAGCCTCGGGCAGTTCAACCTCGAGGGCATTCCACCGGCGCCGCGCGGCATGCCGCAGATCGAGGTGACCTTCGACATCGACGCCAACGGCATCCTGCACGTCTCGGCCAAGGACAAGGCGACGGGCAAGGAGAACAAGATCACCATCAAGGCGAGCTCGGGCCTGTCGGAAGCCGAGATCCAGCAGATGGTGAAGGACGCCGAGGCGCACGCCGACGAGGACAAGAAGCTGCTCGAGCTCGTCACGGCGCGCAACCAGGCCGAGGCCCTGTCGCACTCGATCAAGAAGTCGCTCGCCGAATACGGCGACAAGCTCGACGCGCCCGAGAAGGACAAGATCGAGGCGGCGATCAAGGACCTCGAGGCGGCGACCAAGGGCGACGACAAGGCCGCCATCGATGCCAAGACACAGGCGCTCGCCGCGGCCTCGCAGAAGCTCGGCGAGAAGATCTACGCGGAGACCCAGGCGAAGGGCGCGGAGTCCCACGCCCAGGCGCAAGGCGAGCCCGCCTCCGGGGCGAAGAAGCCCGAGGATGAAGGCAACGTGGTGGACGCCGAGTACACGGAAGTAAAAGACAAGAAGTCGGCGTAGGGCAGGCGGATTTCGAAGAAGAGGGGTCGGGGATCAACCTGACCCCTTTGCCGTTTTCGGGGAATTCATGGCGACGAAGAAGCGCGATTACTACGAAGTGCTCGGCGTGAACCGGGACGCCTCCGAGGAGGAGATCAAGAAGGCGTACCGCAAGCTCGCGATGAAGCACCACCCCGACCGCAATCCCGACAGCCGGGACGGAGAGGAGAAGTTCAAGGAGGCCAAGGAGGCCTACGAGATCCTGAGCGAGCCCGACAAGCGGCGCGCCTACGACGCCTACGGGCACGCGGGCGTGCATCCGCAGATGGGCGGCATGGGGCCCGGCGAAGCGGCCGGCTTCGGCGGCTTCGCGGAAGCCTTCGGCGACATCTTCAGCGACATCTTCGGCGGCCAGGGACGGGGGCGCTCCTCGGTCTTCCGCGGCGCGGACCTGCGCTACAACCTCGAAGTCTCGCTCGAGCAGGCGGCACGCGGCACCGAGACCAAGATCCGCATCCCGACCATGGAGGCTTGCGAGGCCTGCCACGGATCGGGCGCCAAGCCCGGGACGCAGCCCAAGACGTGCGAGACCTGCCACGGCTCGGGGACGGTGCGCCTGTCGCAGGGCTTCTTCTCGATCCAGCAGACGTGCCCCACGTGCCATGGCTCGGGCAAGGTGATCTCGGACCCGTGCGCCACCTGCCGCGGCGCCGGGCGCCTGAAGAAGCACAAGACGCTTTCGGTGAAGATTCCCGTGGGCGTGGACGAAGGCGACCGCATCCGCCTTTCGGGGGAAGGCGAAGCCGGGGTCAACAGCGGCCCGCCGGGCGACCTCTACGTGGTCATCCACTTGCGCGAGCACGGCGTGTTCCAGCGCGACGGCGACGACCTGCACTGCGAGATGCCGATCAGCTTCACCCAGGCGGCGCTCGGCGGGGAGATCGACATCCCGACGCTCGACGGCTCGGCCAAGGTCAAGGTGCCGCCCGAGACGCAGACCGGCCAGGTCTTCCGCCTGCGCGGCAAGGGCATCAAGGGCGTGCGCTCGAGCTATCCGGGCGACCTCCTCTGCGCCGTGGTGGTGGAGACGCCGGTGCGCCTCACCGACAAGCAGAAGGAGATCCTGCGTGAGCTCGAGGACATCAACCGCAAGGATTCGACGCGCCACAACCCGCGCGCCAAGAGCTTCATGGAGAAAGTGCGGACATTCTTTGCCGGCTAGGCTGCAAGGTGAGCTCCGCGAGTTCTTCGCCGGGTGACAGTTGTCACCAGGCCGGCGTTGACGGGGGGAGCGCTGCGCGGCGTATCATGGGCTAGACCCCCGCACCGAGGGGCCGGCAGGAGGAGAAAATGATCCGCGCGCTATTCGCCGCGACCGCGCTCGCCGCGGCCGGCATCGCCGCCGCCCAGGGAGTGACCGACAGCCAGATCGTGCTCGGGCAGGGGGCCGTGTTCTCCGGCCCCGCCGAGGAGCTCGGCATCCAGATGCGCGACGGCGCCCTCGCCTACTTCAATCACGTGAACGCCCAGGGCGGCGTGAACGGCCGCAAGATCGTCCTCAAGTCCGTCGACGACCGCTACGAGCCCGAAGGCGCGGCGGCGGCGACGCGCAAGCTCATCAACGACGAGAAGGTCTTCGCGCTCTTCGGTTACGTGGGGACTCCCACGTTCAACGCCGCGGCGCCGATCCTCACCGAGGCGCGCGTGCCGCTGGTCGCGGCCTTCACCGGCGCAGAGTCGCTGCGCGACCCCCTCAACCGCTACGTCTTCAACGTCCGCGCGAGCTACTACGACGAGACCGAGCAGATCGTGCAGCACCTCTCGGCGGTGAGCATCGACCGCATCGCGGTCTTCTACCAGAACGACGCCTACGGCAAGACCGGCCTGGAGGGCGTCACGCGCGCCCTCAAGCGGCGCAACCTGCAGCTCGCCGCAACGGCGACGGTGGAACGCAACACGACCGACGTCTCGGCCGCGGTAGCGACGATGCGCAAGGCGCAGCCGCAGGCGATCGTCATGGTGAGCGCCTACAAGTCGTGCGCCGCGTTCATCAAGGAGATGAAGAAGTCGGGCATGGCGCCCTCCTTCTGGAACGTCTCCTTCGTCGGCAGCAAGGCGCTCGCCAAGGAGCTCGACAAGGAAGGCCGCGGGGTGCAGATCTCGCAGGTCGTGCCGTTCCCGTGGGACGGCTCCATCCCGGTGGTGCGCGAATACCAGCGCCTCATCAAGGCCGAGGGCAAGGAGCCCAACTTCTCCAGCCTCGAGGGATTCATCTCCGCGAAGGTGATGACCGAGGGCCTGCGCCGCGCCGGCAAGTCGCTCACGCGCGAGGGGCTCATTCGAGCGCTCGAGGGAATGGACTACGACGTGGGCGGCTTCAAGGTCACCTACACCCCGAGCGACCACCGTGGCTCGCGCTTCGTGGATTTGACGATCATCTCGAAAGACCAGAAGTTCGTGCGTTGAGGAGATTGGATCCCGGCCTGACGCTGGGATGACGGCGGCAACGCGCCGTCATTTCTTGCGCCACTCGGTGATGCCGCCGGGCTTGTCCTCGAGGACGATGCCCTTCGACTCGAGCTGTTTGCGAATCTCGTCCGCGCGCGGAAAGTCTCTCGCCTTCTTCGCGGCGTTGCGCTCGTCGATGAGCGCCTGAACGTCGAGGTCCAGGCCGCCCTTGAGAAACGTCTCGGCGTCCTGCTGCAGCAGGCCGATGGTGCCGCCCAATGCTCGCAGCAATCCCGCAAGCGCCGCCGAGCGCGTGCGATTCACCTCGCCACGCAGCTCGTGCAACGCCGCGAAGGCGATCGGCGTATCGAAGTCGTCATTCATCGCATCGCGAAAGCGCGCCGCGTGCGTGTTCGACCAGTCGATCGCGCCGCCGGGCGACGGCTTCACCTCGCGCAGCGTCGAATAGAAGCCGCGCAGGGTGTTGCCCGCATCGTCGAGCGAGTCGGAGGAATAACCGACCTCGTTGCGGTAGTGGCCGCGCAGGAGGAAGAAGCGCAGCTGCTCGCCGCCCTGGACCGGGTCGAGGTGGTCGAGCACGTCGCGCGTGGTGAAGAAGTTTCCCAGCGACTTCGACATCTTCTCGTGGTCGATGTTGAGGAACGCCCCGTGCATCCAGTAGCTCACGAACTTCGTGCCGGTGGCGCCCTCGCTCTGCGCGATCTCGTTCTCGTGGTGCGGGAACTGCAGGTCCCACCCGCCGCCGTGGATGTCGAACGGGAAACCGAGCTCGTTGCACGACATGGCGGAGCATTCGATATGCCAGCCGGGACGCCCGTCGCCGAAGATCGACGGCCATTTCGGCTCGCCTGGTTTCGCGGCCTTCCACAGCACGAAGTCGAGCGGATCGCGCTTGGCGTCCTCCACGGCAACGCGCTCGCCCGCGCGCAGCTCGTCCAGGTTGCGACGCGAGAGCTTGCCGTAGTCGGGGAAGCTCCTCACCGCGTAGAAGACGTCGCCGTTGGCGCCGCGGTAAGCGTGGCCCCTCTTCTCGAGCGATGCGATCATCTCCACCATGGGGGCGACGTAACGCGTCGCGCGCGGCTCCGCTTCCGGCGTGAGGAGGTTCAGGCGCGCAGCGTCCTCGTGGAACGCAACCGTCATCCGCTCCGTGAACGCCTCGATGGGCTCGCCGTTCTCGGCCGCCCGCTTCATGATCTTGTCGTCGATGTCGGTGATGTTGCGTACATACTTCACCTCGTAGCCGCCCGCGCGCAGCCACCTCACCACCATGTCGAACACGGTGAAGGTGCGCGCGTTGCCGATGTGGAAGTAGTCGTACACCGTCGGACCGCAGACATAGAGTCCGACCTTGCCGGCGACGCGCGGAACGAACGCTTCCTTGGCGCGCGTGAGGGTGTTGTAGATCTGCAGGGAGGACATTTCGCGTGCGGGCCGGCCACGGGACGCGGGCGGATTGTGAAGGCTCGCGAAGCCGGGTAGAATATGGTTTCTTATTAAATTCAACCAATTATAGCACGATGCTGCAGCGCATTTCGAAGCAGGGAAGGCTCGCCGCAGCGTTGTTCGCGGTGTTCTTGGGCGCGGGGTCGCCGGCGTGGGCCGCGCCGGCCGACGATCTGAAGGAAGCGCAGAAGCTCTACGGCCAGGGAAAGTTCCAGCCGGCGCTGGACAAGGTCGACACGTTCCTCAAGGCGCAGCCGCGCGACCCGCAGGGTCGCTTCCTCAAGGGACTCGTCCTCACCGAGCAGAAACGAGTTCCCGAGGCGATCCAGGTCTTCACCAGCCTCACCGAGGATTTTCCCGAGCTGCCCGAGCCGTACAACAACCTCGCGGTGCTCTACGCCTCGCAGGGCAACTACGACAAGGCGAAATCGGCGCTCGAGCTCGCGATCCACACGCACCCGAGCTACGCCACCGCGCACGAGAACCTCGGCGACATCTACGCGCAGCTCGCGAGCCGCGCCTATGACCGCGCGTTGCAGCTCGACAAGAACAACACCACCGCGCAGCTCAAGCTCGCGATGGTGAAGGATCTCTTCAGCTCGCAGCGCCTGGCACAAGGCGCGCGCCCCGAGGCGCCGAAAACGGAAGCGCCGAAGCCCGAGGCGGCCAAGCCGGAGCCGCGCAAGCCCGAGCCAGCGAAGCCCGAAGCGCCGAAGGCCGAGACAGCGAAACCCGAGACCAAGTCCGCGCCGCCTGCCGTCACGGCCGCCGCCCCCGCGAAGAGCGCGCCCGCTCCGGCGCCCGCACCTGCGCCAGCCGCCGGCGGCGACGCGAAGGCGCAGGCGATCGCGACCGTGGAAGCCTGGGCGAAGGCGTGGAGCTCCCGGGACGCAAAGGCCTACCTCGGCTACTACGCTCCCGACTTCCAGGTTCCCGGCGGCGAATCGCGCATGGCCTGGGAGCAGCAACGCGTCGACCGCATCACGAAGCCGAAGTCGATCGAGGTGAGCATCAAGGTGATCTCGGCGGAAGTGAACGGCAACGAGGCATCCGTCACCTTCCGGCAGTCGTACCGCTCGGATTCGCTCAAGAGCGACAACACCAAGACGATCAAGCTCGTGAAGTCGGGCGAGCGCTGGCTCATCAAGCAGGAGCGCGTGGGCGGGTGAACCCGCGCCGCCTCCACCGGCCCGGCGTTCGCCTCACGCAGCGCATTGCCCTCGTTTCCATCGCGATCACGGCAAGCGCACTCGCCGAAGCCCCGACGCAGGTGGCCCTGAACGCGCCGACCACGATCGCGTTCTCCGCGGCTGGGCTCAACGAGGTCGAGGCGCCGCTCGTCCGCGCGATCGTCGGGCTGCGCGAGCTCGGCCTGAAGAGCGCGCTCGGCGAGGTCGACAAAGTGCTCGCGCACAGCCCCAACTTCCGCCTCGCGCACCTCGTCAAGGGCGACCTGCTCATGGCGCGCGCGGGAAAGCCGGGCGTCTTCGAGGCGAAGGCCGCGCCGAGCGAGGGCCTGGCGGACCTCCGCGACGAGGCGCGCGTGCGCGTGCACCGCTACGTCGACGGG
>Ga0209647_1003056_pt1 | contig 13194 bp, 11 predicted proteins | sample GraSoi_2013_60cm_FD_185827 | JGI IMG/M metagenome (GOLD analysis project Ga0209647, IMG submission 185827) | Grasslands soil microbial communities from the Angelo Coastal Reserve, California, USA - Sample 9_17_2013_60cm (SPAdes) (version 2) | ecosystem: Environmental > Terrestrial > Soil >... | reverse complement strand
CCCACGCGATCCGCTGCTGGACTACAAGCGCCCCCGCCTGGTCGAACTCCTGCATGAAGCCCGTGCGGAACGAGACGAGGCCAGGCAACAGACACAGGCGGAGCGAACAGAGACTGAACACCGTGTGCGAGCAGAACGGGCCGAGCTAGAACTGAGCTACCACAATCTCCTGCAAGAGCATATGTTATGTGGAGTAAAAATTGCTCGCCTGGAGGCAGAACTAGCAGAGTTCAGAGCATTCATGGAACGATATCGCTCTTCGCTTCAGCACGAAGAGCAGGGATCGTAAATGACAACTTTCAACATACTGCTTTGTTTTTTCCCTTCTTTGTACATGCATGAAGATTGTACGTAAGTGTGGATCTGGCTCACTTTTGGTGAATGATGAGCTTATCTAGATCACGGGAACATTTTTGTGAGCACAAAATAAGAGTGAAAATCTCTTTTAACGATGAGCTTTCACCAAGATTGTGCCAGATCCCACAAGTTGTTAGCTAAAGTTCGCTCAAAAAAGGAGAGCATGAGATGAGTGAAGATACTGAAATACTCACTTTGGAAGAAGCTTTGGTAAGTATCAGACAGCACTTTACTGAACCTGATGGCTTGGTTGCTCACATTGAAAAGGGGTTAGAAATAGATGATGTGCAGGTGGGGAAGCTAGAAGCGGCATTGCACAGACTGCACCTCGCATGGCAAGAGCAGGATCTCGTCCCTAAACAGGACGTGCGACTCTTGTGGAATGTCGTCCCCAGGTTAGAAAAGTGCTTGTCGCTTTATCCTGAGCGAACTACCGAGATTAGTAGTTTTCTGATGCAGGTTAGCCAATGGATTGAAGCTGTTTTCTCAACGCCCCTCTTGTCTGAAGAGGGAGCTGTAGTACTCTTGTGCCAGCACATTTTTGGAACTCCCCCTTTCTGTGTTGACCTCTACTTGGGTAATATCAATGAAGATGCCTTGTCAGAGCTGTTTGTCGCCTTAGATACTCTGGCAGATGCATGGAAAAAGAAGGCATATGTCTCAAAACTTGCGGCGCATGCCATGGTAGGTACCCCAGAGGTACTGATGAGCGTAAGCGAGGCAGACTTCTTTCCAGAAACAGAAAAACAGCGTCTGCAAGTAATCGAACAGGAACTGGCCGAGCGGATTACCAAATGCTTAAGCTGAAGCAACACGATCAGCGATGGAGTGTGACACTTACATACAATCTTCAAGGACGCGACCCGTTGCTCGACTACAAGCGCCCACACCTGGTCGAACTTTTGCCCGAGGCTCGTGCTGAACGCGATGAAGCGAAACGACAGGCGAAGACGGAGCGGGTGGAGTCTGAGCAACATGCACAAGCAGAACGAGTTGATTTAGAACGGCGCTACGGGAAACTTTTGCAAGAACATATCCAGTGCGGACTCACTATCGCTCGCCTCGAAGCAGAACTCGCACAGTTCAGGATGTATATGGATGGATACCGCTCTTCACTTCAGAGGGAAGAGCAGGGCTCGTAACTCTTCGCGCTTACTACCATCGGCACAACCAAACCTACTCTTTCTATGTCAGGCAGGTTTGGTTGTGAAGGGTGTTTACAACAGACGCCTTTCAAGCTTGTCGCCTGCTCCTCCAAAGAACCTAAACGGCAACTAGAAGAAACACGGAGACGGAGCTTGATGGCCCGTGATCAGACGATCGGACGAGGCGTCAAGCCGTTACGGGTAGCTCACCACGGTGACTGGGACATCCGGGTTGGCGATGGTCGACGACCCTCCTGTGTCGTTGACCACTTGCAGGATGCCACCGAACCCGGCCTTGGAGAGGAAGATCGTGAGCAGATCGTGGAGACTTGATGCCGGGAGGGTGACGGGGACCTCAAACGCGTGTGCGGCGTAGATGTTCACGCCCTGGTTGAAGAAGCTGTAGCTGCCCATACCGTATCCGCTGAAGCTGGTTACAATGCTGGCGACTTTGAAGGCCGCCCAGCCGTCGACACCGGGAGCCTCCATCCACGCCGCCTGGCTGGGCGGGTCGTAGGGCATCTCATTCTGGAAGAAGATGTCCGTGCCGCCATTCCCGTTCCAGATCACCTCGTACTTCTGGTAGTGCTCGACGAAAAGGCCGTACGCGGTCACGTTGTCACCGTTGACGATGACGCCGCTGTCGGCAGTGTTGTTGTTCCAACCCACACCGTTGCCGTGATCGGCCCGCCAGGCCCAGATGTCATCGAGGATGACGTTGTCGCTGTTGACGACCAGACTGCTCGTCGCGCTGCCCGGCTCCGCGCCGCCGATACGGAAGAACACATCCTGAAGAGCCGTCGGGTCGGAGACGTCATGGTCACTGCCCACGTGGCCGCTTCCGACCTGCAGCAGCGCCGGAGAGTTCGTTGCGCCCGCGTCGAAGATCATCTCCGAGATCAAGATCCCCTTCGCTCTGGCGACTGTCATTGACACGATTCCGTTTTCAGGGATCAGAGTCGGGAAACCGAGACCGAGCACCACGGTATCGGGACGCGTGACCTTGATGCTCTGGTCCAGGTGATAGATGCCCGGGGTCAGAATGAGGTCCCTGCCGGAACCTAATGCGCCATTGATCGTCGCTGCGGAGTCCGTCGGCTGGGCAATGAAGAACCTCTCGATTGGGATGGACGAGCCGGGCGTCGCGCCGCCGGCCCATGTCGTGCCCACGGAGCTGTGCTGCACCGAGGGCACGAAGACGTTGTAGTGCCCATCGGAGTCCACGTACAGGTATGGTGCCTCTCGTGTCACCGGGCTGGTCGCGAGCGTGGTGTACGGGCCACCGCATGACGCCTGAGCGGGGAAACACTGGGCGGGCGCACCCACGACGCCTGAGAACACCTGGTTCCAGACGCCGTTGGTCCAGCCATCAAGCTTGCTGTTCCTGACCAGCCACTGCTGCTGCGAGCCGTTGACCACGGTGCTGCCGTCGAACGCTGAATCGGCGATGAAGCCGCCACTCGCGAACGATGGAGGGGTGCAATAGTCCATAAGGGTGGCGAATCCGTTGATGTGGACCCGACGCATCGGCGAGGCCTGCGACACTGCCCAGAATTCGCCGTTGTAGCAGCCGAAGTTCGGGGTGGTCACGTTGATGGTCAGGTTCGACAACGATCGCCAGAAGTTCACGAGCGCGGTACAGTTGTTGGCGCCGAAGCACTGGTTGCGTACGTAGATGGACCCGTTGATAACGACGTCGTTCGGGGAGAGGCCGAGGCCCGCCACGGTGGTGTAGTAGCCGACCTGAAAGTTGAGGGGGTCGGTACTGGATCCATATGTGCCGGGCTCGAACAGCAGCGCATAGCGCTGAGTTCCGAACTGGTTGGAGACCTGTTGCTTTGCCACCGCGTCGACCGTCGTCTGGATCTCGCTCTGCGGCATGCCGGGATTGAAGATGTAGACGCTCGAGCCGAAGTTGGGGCTCTCATGAGAGATGGCCCCGCTCAAAGCTGATACACTGGAGTGACCGGCTGCATACGACTGAGCAACACGACTACTCCATGCTCCCAGCACCAGGATCACAGCCAGGAGCAAAGCCAGGAAAGAACGCCAAAGGTGGGAAAACGTCAGACGTAGACAAGAGCGAAGCAAGCGAAAGAGATGAACCGGAGACAAAATAGGATGCGTACCGTTGTGGTAAACGGACATGTGGAGATCCCCTTTCTCACTAATAAAAGTGACGTTGAAACTAGATAGCACACCCCATGTGTGACGGGCACCAGGCAGTCGATAACGCCTGCACAGGAGGCGCGACTGCTGTGTCTACCCGTGGTTGCACGAGAACACTCCTCTGGATGGTCAGCAGAAATGAAGGATGGCTTTCTTAGTACCTGTCTCTCAGCTTCCCCCAAAGGGAGACAGGCCCTGGCTGTTCTCTTGCCATGGGCAAGGACAGGAAGAGGTGTTTCGCTTCTAGCGACGAAACAAGACAGCACAGCAACGCAGGCGAGCCATGGTATGGCGGGTGGATGACTTACTGGCCTGGTTGGTACTGTAAACTTCCCTTCTGAATCCGCCGTCTATTATGACGGTGATGTCTAAGTTGAGTAACGGGTAATAGCTACAAGTACCTTCTGGAACTGTATCGTCACCTCAGTAAGATGCCAGTATACGGTCCGCCAGCAGGCCCAGGCAACTGAGATTGGGGAAACCGGGTCCCTGGGCGATAGCCGCTAGCATGGGCAGATGTAATTTGGGAGTGAACCCATCGAGGGAAAGGTCTACAGCAATCGCGTGCTCGATAGTTCGTCCATCAAACGAGTGCGTGATCTCGGCCATGCTCGCATAGGTGTCCTTGTCGAGCAGGTGCCTGAACCAGAGGGCATCGAAGCCACGCGCTACCACGACGTAATCGTACTCATCATGTTTCACCTTGCCGTCGTATTCGGTCTCGACGCGCACAGTAGCGTCATTAGCGTGAATGTGACGCACGGTTCCGAGGACAGAGCGCACAGTTTCGGCATGACTGATCTCCTCCACCGCCTTGAGCGAGAAGACGCCTCTATCTGTGCGTCTCACGAATTCGCGCCGATCTCGTTCGCTCAGTTGCAACCAGTTCGCTGCGTGCTGGTGATCGCCATACAGACTGGCAAGCCTGCCGTCAGGGTCGGAGAATAGCGTGTTCTCCTCAAACCCTTCATCGCGCGAGTAGATCACACCATAGGGGCTGATGACTTCAATAAATGCCGAACTCCTGAGTGCATCCACCAGCGCGACGACGATCGCGGCGGCGGTTTCGCCCGTGCCTATCACACCAATATTCAGCGGCTTTGTTACCTGTGAACGGAGATGCACGAACTCCTCAACACGCAGCCAGAACGATGCGCCGTCCATGATACAAGGGTGCTCTTTGGGCTGACCTGCAATGGTGAGCGGCCTACCAGGGCCGGTCATCACCACTCCCTCGCCAGTCAAGATCACGGGCGTACCGCCTTCCGACGGTTGGCACGTCAGTTGCCAGCGCTTCTGATCAGCGGTCGTGGCGATCTTCGTCACCTCAGCCACGCACAGGTCAAATTCCACTCGTTCGGCAACCCATTGAATATACTTCGACCACTCACCATGTGTCGGGCGCATGCGACCGCGATCAATCCAGTCAGCATAGCGTAACTGGTCGATGAGATAACTCTGCCAGGAGATGTGTACCACCTCCTTGGCGACTGCTCTGCTGAGCGCTTTGTCTCCCCAACAGGCCGAGAGATAGGGAAAACCGATGTCCTTCTCTGGGCGCGTCCCCAGCAATTGGTTGCCGTCAGTAAACCCCGCTTTGCCTGACCAGTGGGACGCCACGCCTTGCCGATCAACAATCTGCACGTGCGGCACGGGATAGCCCAGTTTCGCCAGGACATGCCGTTTGGCCGCTATTGCGACCGCCTTTGGACCGGCTCCTAGTACCAGCAACGTGGGTAGAGACTCTGTGGCATGCTCCACCTGTGTGGTAGCTGGGGAAGACTGAGCCGTATTCACTTCCTTCATCATGATGCCTTCTTTGATGCGCTTTTATCTACCACAAGTCTTCGATAACGTGTTCGCACTTCAAACGTAGCGTTACTCGCTGCTCTTTGGAAAATTGCTGTTCCATCTGCTGCCGGGCTGCTTCTTCCCCGTTATAGCGGACAGCCAGGCGATAGATATCCTTCTGCGCTATCTCCGGGTCGTCGATCATCTCAACCGTACCACTGACAGTGACATAGCTGTAACCTTCGAGGACGCACATTGATATGCGTGGATCACGTCGCATATTGCGTTCTTTTGTGCGGCCGGCCTTGGTATTCATCACAATCGTATCACCTTCAAGCAAATACCACATGGCGGTGAGCTGCGGCGTGCCATTACGATTGATGGTCGCGAGGGCGCCGAAGCGACGCCCTTGCAGAAATTCGCGAGCTTTTTCAGATAAAGCAGCGGTCATATGCACCTCTCTTTCAAGCTACTTCTTTCTATAGGCATTTAAGGAACTCCTTTCTAATGGGACGTTCATGAGATGAGCGATATGAGTTTCTTTCTCCCTCCCTTGTACCAGGCTCATCCCGTAAACGCTGTAGATCATCAATGGTGTCAATATCCATTGCCAGGCCAATACTGGTGTATACAGTGCTACTCAGCTTTTGCTGTTTGACCGCTTGTTGGTAGCGTTGTCGACTGTTCAAGCCAAACAGGTAAGGCAGCGCCAGTGGTGGGCGCATGAGGATAGCGTTTGTGCCTGTGCCATCCTGCGAGGGCGCGAGTACAACCGCGTGCTGCCTGGATTGCTCAATCACGCCCTGGATATCGCTTAGGCGCAGCAAAGGAAGGTCGGCGGAGATAGTCAAGATTGCAGTAGCTCCTGCGGCCTGTTCTCTCATGGCTGCGGCCTGCAAGGCGGAGTTGTGACCGTGCTGCTCTTCCTTGAGTGCTTGCGCACCCCAGAGCCGCGCATTTTCTAATACCCGTGTATCCGGACTGACGACCGATACGCGCTCAAATAAGCAGCTGGCAAGTAGAATTTGCAATACGTGATGCAGCATATCCAGGACCAGGCTTTCCCGCTGTTGCCGGGATAAGTAGGCCGCGAGACGACTTTTTGCTACGTTGAGTTCCTTGACGGGAACAAGTGCTGTGTATGTCATCCTTATATAGTAACCCGAGTTCTAGAAGTTAATACCAGTTGCTTCTAAGACGCCGCGTGCCAGCGTGGTCTTCGCTGCATCGTCTCGCATGATGGTATTCGTTACCACAGTGGGAATACCTAAATCTTCGATTGCGCTGACGTGGTGTGCATCCTGTTCGTCGATGACCATCACATCAAGAAAGTCACGGTAACAACCCCTTGATCGGCGCCCCACCTACGATGGGGCTGACGGCTACAACCATCCCACTTGCCTCGTGGAGTATGTCGTGGATACCGGGGACGGCCAGAATGCTGCCGATGCTGACGATGGGGTTGCTGGGCGCGATAAGAATAGCCTCAGCGCCTTTGACAGCATCAAGAACACCGGGTGCGGGCCGGGCCTCACCGCTGCCGATAAAAACCACGTCTTGCACCTCATCGGCACAGCGTCGCTTGACCATATACTCCTGAAAGTGCAGCAGCCCTGCAGGTGTCTGGATGTGAGTCGCAACAGGTTGGTCGCTCATGGGTAGAATGCGCAGTTCCAGGCCGAATTGCCTGCGCAGCTCATCGGTCACTTCACTGAGCGTTTTTCCCTGTCGCAGCAGGTTGGTGCGATGGATATGTGTGGCGAGATCACGATCGCCCAGCAGAAACCAGTCTTCATTGCCATAGCGCGCCAGTTGCTGCATAGTAGCGTAGGTGTCGTTACGAATGCCCCAGCCATGCGCCTCATCGACCACCCCAGCAAGCGTGTACATCACGATATCGAGATCAGGCGAAACGTGCAAGCCATAAAAATCGCGGTCATCACCTGTATTGACAATGGCGGTGAGTCGCTGGTGCGGCACTACCTGCACCAGCCCCTGTAGAAAACGTGCTGCGCCGACTCCGCCAGCAAGAACTACTATCATACAAACCTCAGTCAAAACGAACGATCAAAGATTCCAGTGGCAGGCGCTCACGTCGTTGTGGGTCAGCTGCCGCGTAGCCCAGCGTGATGAGCGCCTGGGGAATGAGTCGTTTATCCAGGTTGAGCGTTTCGCAGACCACCTCCGGGCAGAAGAGTGGCGCGCACATCCAACCGCCATCCAGGCCCAGGTCGAAGGCCATCAACAGCAAATTCTGGATGGCAGCGCCAATGCTCTGAATGGCCATAGTTGTCTCATCGGCCTGCCGCCTCTCATCGGGATAGCGATCCAGGTCTTCCAGGAAGAGGCAGGAAATAACGATGGCAGGCGCGTTGAGTATGCGCTGGCGCGATTTTTCCATGCGCAGGGCAACGATTTCCTCGCTCTGCCCATCCATTTGCAGTTGCCGCCTCCAGCTGTCACCCATACTCTCGGCAAGCTGCTCTTTGACCGCCTGTCGCGTCAGGACTACAAAGCGCCAGGGTTGCCGCCCATGCGGTGAAGGTGCCCAGCGCGCGGCTTCCAGAACCTGCTCGATGAGTTCCCGTGGAACGGGACGCGCCTGGTATTTGCGCACGCTGCGCCTGCTCTTCAACAGCATTGCTAAATCACCTGCTCGTGCAGGTAACGTTGGCGCTGCGTCCGGTCGTGTTCCGGCTCCGGTTGTTGTCACTTTATTTGCACCCTTAGTACTCGGTGTATAAAAAAGAGAGAATTGCGGGAAATACTCCCACCACTCTAGCGGAACAGGTCGGTAGAGGCATCACGTAACAATAATCGTCCATCGCTTGCGCTCGGAATATATCTGTAACCGCGAATGAGCGCTGCAGGAACGCGTTCGATCTTCCCCATAACCAGTTCCGCCGCCGAGGCCAGTTCGTCGGCTACTGCTATCGCGCTGGCCAGTAGTTCATATCCGTAGGGGTCGCGCTGTCCCCGGTAGTCAATAATCGGCTCCATGCCCGCTACGCCTATCGCCATGTTGACCTGACCGTTACGCCATGGCCGACCCCAGGTATCCGTGATGATGACTGCAATATCAAAGGCTGTACCTTCACCTGTGAGCTGTTGCAAGCGCGTACGCAGCTCCCGAGCCGAGCGGTCAGGATCAAGCGGCAGCAATGCAAGCTGGTGCTGGCCGTTGACGTTAGATTCATCAACGCCTGCGTTGGCACAGATGAAGCCATGCTTTGTCTCAGCAATTAGAACACCGTGATCCATACGCACGATACGCCGGCTCTCACGCAGCACAACCTCCAGGTGATGCGCATCCTTCTTGCTGCCCAGCGCGGCTACGCGAGCGAAGTCCGACGGCTGTACTTCTTCTGGATTTACCAGGCGACCCTCTGCCTTAGAGACAATCTTTTGTGTCACGACGAGTATATCACCCTGCTGGAGCGCCAACTGCTGTGCTCGCAATGCCGTGTAGATAGTGAGACCCAGGTCACTACCTGGGTTGACCTCGCCTATTCCTGTGATAGGTATAATGCGCAGTTCCGTGTTCATGTGCCTCCTGTCATCTCTTTGCCATTATACCGCCTGAAAATAGTCGCTGCAAATAATGAAGTTTTGCCTGTTTAGCCCTTGCATTTATCAAACATCCTATGACATAATTATTTTAGAGACCTTCGGGGCAGGGTGTAATTCCCGACCGGCGGTATGGTGAATGCCTGGCGTATTCACCGAGCCCGCGAGTCTGTACTTGATCTGCTCGCAACAGAACCAGTATGTGACAGATTCGGTGTGATGCCGAAGCCGACGGTTACAGTCCGGATGGGAGAAGGTTTAGCATATGTATAGCTCATTGTTCCTTGTTGCGGCGCCGCAACAGGGTTATTAGACTATCCGTGATGCTCTCCTCGCGTCTCCCTCATGCCTCCCCGGGTTAGTTGCATTGATGGTTTCCCTATGCTTTTAGGATTGCTGTCAATCTAGTTATGACCGAGGGATGTCAATGAGTGTAACAACCTCTATTCAGAAGCGCATATCTCTAAAAATGCGTAAGTACGAAGATGGCGCAGAAACGAAGACGCCATCATTCCCAGGCCGGCGCGCATCAGCGTCGCGAAGTGTTGTGGAGCGGACACTAGCGCTGTCGCCGCCTATTATATTGGCGCTGCTCTTGCTAGTCGGCTGGTACCTGGGCGCCACCTATGGACACGTTCCCAGCTTGTTCCTGCCCGCTCCCGCCGATGTTTTGACCAGCTTGTCCAATGGCTTTGCCTCTGGAATATTGTTGAATGCTGCGCTGGTGACCGCCCAGGAAAGTATACTGGGTTTCCTGTTCGCTCTCGTAGTGGCATTGCCGCTGGGGTATGGCTTGGCGAAATCACGCTTGCTCGCTGCTGCTGTACAGCCATACCTCGCTGCAGGACAGGCTATACCAGCTATCGTGATCGCTCCATTGCTTGTCATCTGGCTCGGACCGGGCCTACTGCCCAATGTCATTCTATGCATGCTGATCGTGCTGTTCCCGATGGTAATCACGACCATTCTAGGAGTGCAAACAATCGATCAGACACTGACTGATGCGGCCCGAGTCGAAGGAGCTTCAGGCTGGTCTCTACTGACCTACATTGAGTTTCCGCTTGCCTTGCCTGCCGTGCTTGCAGGTATACGTACCGGGCTGACGCTTTCGGTAATGGGTGCGGTAGTTGGCGAATTCGTCAGTGGAGGCGATCAAGGACTGGGGGCCCTGGTGCAAATAGCCAAGGAACAGTATGATACGCCATCCTTGTTTGCAGCGCTGGTCATACTGGCTGCGCTCGCTGCGCTCTACTATGCTGTCTCCTGGTTACTGGTAAAGCTAGCTGAGGCTGTTTATTAGACAAACCACACATCCGAATGGAGAGTAATACAGATGCGAATTTATCATCGCCCGTCTTTCTTGCTGCCTGTTTTATCGCTGTTTGCATTGCTGCTGTTTGCAGCTTGTGGCAACTCAACCTCACCTTCTGCGACCTCCGGGACAACGCTGAAAAAAGTTTCTATCGGGTTGGGCTACATCCCCGATATACAGTTCGCGCCCTTCTATGTGGCGCAGAGTAAGGGATACTATAAAGCTGCTGGCTTGGATGTCACCTTCCATCATGGTATAGTGCCCGACTTGATCGGCTCAATGGTGCTGGGCCACGATACCTTCGTCTTTGCTGGTGGGGATGAGGCACTGGTGGCGCGTAGTAAAAACTTACAGGTCGTTGACGTGGCAACGATCTTCCAGCGTTACCCGGTAAGCTTGATTGTTCCGGCTAATTCTTCCATCCAGACACTGACTGACTTGAAAGGCCATACCATCGGCGTGCCGGGACCCTTCGGCTCGACCTATACCGGGTTGCTGGCATTGTTATACCAGGCGCATCTATCCCTGTCTGACGTAAAAGTTCAGTCGATTGGTTTCACACAGGTTGCTGCGCTGATCGCACACCGGGTCGATGCCGTGATGGGTTACTCGAATAATGAGCCGTTGCAATTGAAGAGCCAGGGTTTTAATGTACGTACTTTCGATGTCTCTAATTACCAGCCCCTCGTCTCTAACGGCATCATCACTACAGCAGGCACTTTGCATAGTCAACCTCAACTTGTACGAAGCTTTGTGCAAGCGACGATCAAAGGACTGAAGGATGTGATTGCTGACCCAGCGGGGGCGGTACAGATCAGCAAGGGCTACGTGCCAAATTTGAATCCCACCAGGGCCATAGTTGTTTTACAGGCGACGATCCCCATCTGGCAGGGCAATGGGCAGGTCGCACTAGGCTTTAACGACAGCGCCACCTGGCAGTCAATGGAACAGTTCCTGCTGGCGCAGAAGATCATCCCATCCGCGCAGGATATCACTCAAGCGTATACCAATCAAAGCGTCTCATAGTTAGCTTCTCACGGGTGCAGGGGCAGAGCACGAGGTATCCTCGCATCATCTTTTTTCTTACATAGGTAGCTTCTCAAGGGGTGCAGGGGCAGAGCGAGAGGTGTCCTTGCACCATCCTTTTTCTTACATAGGTAACTTCTCACGAGGTGCAGGGGCAGAGCGAGAGGTGTCCTTGCACCATCCTTTTTCTTACATAGGTAACTTCTCACGGGGTGCAGGGGCAGAGCCCCTGCCGGAGCGAGAGGTGTCCTCGCAAAAACCTTTTTCTTTCATTTCGTGCCGCCGCCGGCGGCACGAAATGAAAACTAACGTAGTAGCATTAGCTAACTTTATAGAAATTTGCCTGGAGCAGTTTCCACGAACTGCTTTCTTGTCCTACCAGGTAGTACCCACGATAGACGTGCATCACATTTCCCTTACTCGTTCCCTCGGTAGAAATAATGGTAAGTGTCACCTTGACCAGAGTCTCGGACAGCTGAGAGGCACTATTAATCTGGATGTCGTCGCGCTCTGTTTTCGTATAGCCGCTAACAAACTGGGCATAGGTATAATTCTTCTGGTAGTTGGCTCCCCACAGGGCGTAGGCAGCTTTGTAGTCACCAAGGTTGATATAGTGAAAATACTGCCGGACGACAGCTTGCGCCTGTTGAGCAGGTGTTGGGATGGGCGCAGTCATAGCTGTTTTCTGGAAGTCCCCCTGGAGCAGTTTCCACGTGCCATTTTCCAGTCCAACAATATAGTATCCTTTGTAGATGCTCGTCACCGTCCCCAGGTCAGTATTCTCGGTGGCATAGAGCGTCATTGTTACTCTGATTGAAGCATCGGAAAGCACTTTCGTATTGCCGAAGCCCAGGTCGATATGCGGCGTATGCGCGTAGCCGCTGATATACTGCTGGTAGTCATGAGAGAGCTGGTATTCTTCTCCCCAGATGTTGTAAGCGGCTCGATAGTTCCCGTTGTTGATATCTGCGTAGTATTGTGTAATGAGCGCCTGAGCCTGTTGATCGGACTTCTGGGTCGCGGTTGGACTCAGGGGTGTATAGATAGTGGAAGTATTTACCACGCCTGGTGTAGCAGGCCCCGGGAAAGGGTTGGTACTAAATAACCCTTTCCCCAACAGAGTAATAAACAGAGCACTTATCACAAGAAGCGAAGTAGTAATAGAGAGCAGACCCAGTGTGCCCCGTGGACGACGGATACTCTTGCTTTCGCGCTGCGCTAAATAAGAAATAGGCTGTGGTGTGTCGAGCAGCGTAGAGTCACCGGGTGTGGCTATGGCTGTGCTCCCATGCATAGCTTTATTCTCTTCGACCTGCACCGTTGTTGCGGAAGTTGCGGCCAGCGTGATAGACGACAGGGGGAGCGCTATCGTCGTGTAATCGTTATCGGGGTTGTCTTCTAATACAGTTGAGGAAACAGCAATAACGCGACGTAATGCCTTTGCCAGAGCTCCAGCGGAAGGGTAACGATCTTCGCGTCTCTTGGCAGTAGCTTTTTGCACAATAGCATCTACTATCGGGGGTATGGCAGGGTTCATTTGATTAAGAAGCGGTGGCAGTTCGTGAGTATGCTTTGCCATCACGGTATAGAATGTGCCACCCTTGAAGGGTACATCACCGCTGAGCATCTGAAAAAGAAGAATGCCCAGCTCGTAGATGTCCGTGCGATGATCTACTTCCTGGCCCAGCGCCATTTCGGGCGCCAGGTATTCAGGTGTGCCAACAAGCGTGCCAGCTTTGGTTATTGCTGCCTCTGCTATGTTAAGGCTGTCTTCCACGATGCAGGCAAGGCCAAAGTCAGCAAGCACCAGGCGGCCATCGGTATGCA
>Ga0209647_1003054_pt1 | contig 13206 bp, 14 predicted proteins | sample GraSoi_2013_60cm_FD_185827 | JGI IMG/M metagenome (GOLD analysis project Ga0209647, IMG submission 185827) | Grasslands soil microbial communities from the Angelo Coastal Reserve, California, USA - Sample 9_17_2013_60cm (SPAdes) (version 2) | ecosystem: Environmental > Terrestrial > Soil >... | reverse complement strand
GCACGTGCACCGCTCGCTGCAGGCGATCCGCGCGCTCGGCAAGAAGGCCGGGGTCGCGCTCAATCCCGGTACGCCCGAAAGCGCGGTCGAGCCGGTGATCGATCTCGTCGATCTCATTCTGGTGATGTCGGTCAACCCCGGCTTTGGCGGCCAAGCCTTCAATCGGTTCGCGGCTGAAAAGATTTCGCGGCTGCGCCCGCTCGCAGAGCGGCGAGCGATCGACATCGAGGTGGATGGTGGCATCACGGCCGACAATGCCCCGCTCGTGGCGCACGCCGGCGCCAACGTGCTGGTCGCGGGCTCGGCCGTACTCAAGGGCGGCGGCAACTACCGCGCCAACATCGCCGCCATCCGCAACGCCGCGGCGCTCGCGCGCGGGGAGGCAGCGTAGGTGGGCGTTCTGGTCGAGGGTGCGTGGCGCGATGGTGAGCTGCCGCAAGAAACCGGCGCCAGCGGCGAGTTCCGGCGCGCGGACAGCCGCTTCCGCGACCGCATCACGGCGGATGGGTCGTCCGGCTTCAAGGCCGAAGTCGGGCGTTACCACCTCTACGTCGCGCACGGCTGTCCGTGGGCGCACCGCACGCTGATCTATCGGTCGCTCAAGCAGCTCAAAGGCGCGATCACGGTTGCCTATGCGATCCCCGGACTGAGGCAGCAAGGCTGGATGTTCGATGACGATCCGGCGTTCCCGGATTGCACGCCTGATACCGTCAATGGCTTCCGCTATCTGCATCAGGCCTATACCGCAAGCGACCCGCGCTACACCGGCAAGGTCACGGTCCCGACGCTGTGGGACAGCAAGACCCGGCGCATCGTCAACAACGAATCCTCCGAAATCATCCGCATGCTCAACAGCGAGTTCGAGGACATCGCGAGCGACGGCGCGGATTTTTATCCCAAGCCCATGCGCGCCGAGATCGATCGTCTCAACGAGATGATCTATGCCAACGTCAACAACGGCGTCTACCGCTGCGGCTTTGCCAAGTCACAAGCCGCCTACGAAGCCTCCTACGACGCGCTGTTCGCCACCCTCGACGAACTCGAAGCGCGACTGGGCCGCCAGCGCTACCTGCTCGGCCAAGCGATCACCGAAGCCGATTGGCGTCTGTTTCCCACGCTGGTTCGCTTCGATGTCGCCTATTTCTCGCTGTTTCGATGCAACAAGAAGCGCATCGCCGACTACCCCAATCTCTCGAACTACATGCGCGAGCTTTACCAAATGCCCGGCGTCGCCGAGACGGTGAAGGCGCGTTATTACGTCATCAATTACTGGTCGATTGCGCGGCTCAATCCCATGGGCATCATCCCGAAGGGAACGCCGGTCGACTACAGCGGGCCGCACGACCGCGCCCGGCTTGCGAGCTAGGGCGGGCGCCAGGCTCAGTCCGGCTTGGCGCCGGAGAATTTGACCACCTTCCCCCATTTTTCGGTTTCGTCGGCAACGAGCTCGCCAAAGTCGGCGGGCGAGCCCGCAAGCAGCGAGGCGCCGAGGTCGGCGAGTCTCGCCTTCGCCTTGGGCTCGGCGAGGATCGCATTGATCTCCTTGTTGAGCTTGTCGATGATGTCGTCGGGTGTCCCCTTCGGCACGCCGACGCCGTACCAAGCGCTCGCCTCGTAACCCGGCACGAAATCGCCCACCGTGGGCAAATCCGGCAGCACCTCGGAACGCGTTGCGGTGGTCACCGCCAATGCTCGCAGCTTGCCCGCTCTTATGAACTCGATGGACGTCGGCACGTTATCGAACATCACCTGAACTTGACCGCTGATCATGTCGGTGAGCGCCGGCGCGCCGCCGCGATACGGCACATGAACCATGTTGACGCCGGTCATCATCTTGAACAGCTCGCCGGACACATGGATCGTGGACCCGTTGCCGGAAGATGCCATGTTGAGCCTGCCCGGGTTGGCCTTGGCGTAAGCGATGAATTCAGGAACGGTCTTGGCTGGGACCAATGGATTCACCACCATGACGTTGGGAAAGCGGATGATGCCCGCGACCGGCGCAATGTCACTGATGAAATTGAAGTTGAGCTTTTCGTAGAGCGTCGCGTTGATCGCGTTCGCCGGAGCAACAAGCAAAAGCGTGTAGCCGTCCGGCGGCGCGCGCACGACCGCCTCGGTCGCGATATTGGTGCTTGCGCCCGGCCGGCTTTCGATCACGAACGGCTGACCGAGCCGCTCCGACAGCCATTGACCTAGCAGGCGCGCGGTGATGTCGGCCGAGCCGCCGGGAGGGTAGCCGATGATCAGCCGCACCGGCCGTGTCGGATAGGTTTGCGCCGTCGCCATCCGCGAGACGGATGGCAGCGCGGCGGCAGCCGTGGCCAGATGCAGAAATCGTCGGCGCGCAAGTTTCAAAGTTGACGCCTCATTGCGCTCAGCGCGCCCGCGCGACGAAGGCGCGCGCGGCAGCGACCTCCGGGCGGACCGGATCGGCGTCCTCAGCGAGCGCCACCGCGGCGGCGTAGTACTGCCGCGCCTCGGCCAGATCGCCGGCCTTCTCCGCCGCTCTCGCCGCGCCGAGCATGGCGCCGAGGCGGTGCGGCTCCTTCTTCAGCGTCGCCTCGTAGGCGGCAAGCGCCTCCTTGGCCATGCTGCGGTCGAGCAGCATCGCGCCATAAAGCTCGCGCGCCGGGGCTAGCGGCCCCGGCGTGACCGGCGCCTTCTCGGTCTTGTCTTCGGCATCCGCCGCCGCGCTCATGGTCTTGAGCGCGTCGTCGTACTTGCCCTGGGCATACAGCAACCAAGCGCTCGCAGCCTGCCACTGGATATCGACCTGCTCGGCCCAATAGGCGTCCTTGGCCTCGCGCAGCTGGTCGCGCAGTTCCGCGAGTTTGGCGATGTCGGCTTTGGCCGCCTCAGGGTTGCCCGCGCGTGCCGCGCCGAGCGCGCGCGCGAAGTAAGTGATCGCCGTGATAAAGGGAAACTTGGACGGCCTGACCTCGAGCTCGGCGGCGCCCTGCCAATCCCCACGCTCGACCATGTAACGCGCCGGACTTGCCGCAAGCGCAAAGGAGCCGCCGCGTTCCTCGGGACCGAAGTTGGCTGATTTCGCCATCTCGTCGATGACGGCGCGGGCGTTGTTGTCTTGGGCGAGCTGCAGGTAAGCGTAGACCATGTAGTCCTGCCCGTGCAGCTGATCGGTGGCTGCCTTGTCGGCTCTGGCCGCGCGCACCGAGGCTTGATTGGCAGCGATCGATTCCTTCCAGTAGCCGACCCGGGTGAAGATGTGGGACGGCATGTGCTGCGCATGCGGCGCCGCGGGCGCGATCTTGGCGTAACGCATGGCGGCGTCGAGGCCCTTCTCGGCGATCGGCGGATAGTCGTAGAGGTGGATGAGATAGTGGGCGACGCCCGGATGTTGGGGCTGGCGCTTGAAGATCGGCTCCAGGATGGCCGCGCCTTTGAGCTGATTGGCATAGCTCTTGTCGGCCGGTGACGCCGCGACGTTGAGCGTGATGGCATAAGCGATCTGCGCTTCGTCGTCCTCGGGATAGCGGCCCGCCAATGCCTCCATCGCCTTGAGATAGGCCTGCACGCGACTACGGTGATCGATCTTGTCGTAGTCGACGTACATGACGGCGAGCGCGTCGATGTAGTCGCGCTCGCGTTGCGTCTTGGCGCCGACGGCCTTGGCCTTCTGGATGGCCGCAAGCCCGAGCGGGAGATTCGACGCCGGCGGCGCGCCGTGCGGATTGCTGAGCAGCGTCAGCGCGATGCCCCAGAAGGCCATGCCGCATTCGGGATCGGCCTTCGCGACATCCTCGAATATTTCCTTGGCTTGGCGATACCAGAATGAATGCTGGTATCGCATGCCCCGATCGAAGCGGCGCTGCGCAGTCTCGTTGCACGACGTCACGAAATGGACGGTGCCAAGTCGTTGATCCGATTCATCTTGCGCGAATGCCGGCGGAGCGGATGCGAGCCCGGCCGCAACTGTTGCGGCAAGCGCGGTCATTACCGACGATCTGACCATGGCGTCTCTTTCCATCTTCGTTCTTCGCGGACAACGCTGGTTATTCTGCCGATTCTATCAACAGCGCCGACAGGCAGCAATTCCGCAGCGACGATCATTCCGCGCCCGAATTGAGCTTGCCGCGGCGATCTGCTACAGCGCGGCTATGACTTGCCAGGGCCGCCCATGATCCCGCGCTACACTCGGCCCGAAATGGCCGCGATCTGGGATCCGCAGACCCGTTACCGCATCTGGTTCGAGATCGAAGCGCATGCGGCCGACGCCATGGCCGAGCTCGGCATCATTCCGAAAGCCGCGGCCAAGGCAATCTGGGACAAGGGCAAGCATGCGAAGTTCGACATCGCGCGCATCGAGGCGATCGAGCGCGACGTCAAGCATGACGTGATTGCCTTCCTCACCTACCTGGCCGAGATCGCGGGGCCGCAGGCGCGCTTCGTGCATCAGGGCATGACGTCCTCGGACGTGCTCGACACCTGTCTCAACGTGCAGCTCGTGCGCGCCGCCGATCTCTTGATCGCGGACGTCGACGCGCTTCTGGCGGCGCTCAAGCGCCGCGCCTTCGAGCACAAGAACACGCCGACCATCGGCCGCTCCCACGGCATCCATGCCGAGCCCACGACCTTCGGCGTCAAGCTCGCCTACGCTTACGCCGAATTCGGTCGCGCCAAGGAACGCCTGCTCCGTGCGCGAACCGAGGTCGCGACCTGCGCCATTTCCGGCGCGGTCGGCACCTTCGCGCAGGTCGATCCGCGCGTGGAGGAGCACGTCGCACGCGCGATGGGACTAGCCGTCGAACCGGTCTCGACGCAGGTTATCCCGCGCGATCGGCACGCCATGTATTTTGCCACGCTGGGGGTGGTGGCTTCGTCGGTGGAGCGGCTCGCCACCGAAATCCGCCACCTGCAACGCACCGAGGTGCTGGAGGCCGAGGAGTTCTTTTCCGAAGGTCAAAAGGGCTCCTCCGCCATGCCGCACAAGCGCAACCCGGTGCTGTCGGAGAACCTCACCGGGCTTGCGCGCACGGTGCGCGCCTATGTCACGCCGGCGCTGGAGGATGTGGCGCTCTGGCACGAGCGCGACATTTCGCACTCCTCGGTCGAGCGTGTGATCGGCCCCGATGCCACGACCATCTTGGACTTCGCGCTCGCGCGTCTCGCCGGCATCATCGACAAGCTCGTGGTCTATCCCGGCAACATGCAAAAGAACCTCGAGCGGCTCGGCGGTCTCATCCATTCGCAACGGGTGATGATCGCGCTCACCCAAAAGGGCGTGGCGCGCGAGGACGCCTACGCCATTGTGCAACGCAACGCCATGCGGGTCTGGCGGGGCGAAGGCGACTTCCTGTCGTTGCTCGCGGCCGACAAGGAGGTGCGAAAGCACCTGAGCGCGGCCGAGCTCGAGGAAAACTTCGACCTCGGCTATCACTTCAAGCACGTCGACACGATCTTCGAGCGGGTGTTCGGCAAGGCCGCGGCCGCCTCCGATCGCAGCCGCGCGCCGGGTTAGACCGAAGTCTTGCTCTTGACCAACCGGCACCGCGGCTCGTCCCCCTACAAATCCCCGGCTCGGCCGGGTTCCTCCGACTGCCACACGCATGAGTTGCGCCAGATTTCGACGTTTTTTCAGCGAGGATGAACGGTGTTGACCGCGTAAAGGCCGCAACACCGGCGATCCGCACGCCTGCGACAAGACGCGAGCACCCCAGCGCGGCCCGCGCGCGTCGTCACCCTGCCCCGACGTTGCCCGAAGGCCGTTCTTTTCGTACCAACAGCCGCCGTGGTTACGACCATCCTCGTCTTTGATTCCGGGCTCGGCGGCCTCACGGTTTTTCGCGAGGTCGTCAAGGCGCGGCCCGATGCGCGCTACGTCTATGTCGCCGACGATGCCTTCTTTCCCTACAGCGGACGCGGCGAGGCGGAGCTCGTCGCGCGGGTGGGCGCGCTCATGGGCGAGCTGATCGAAACCCACCGTCCCGATCTCATCGTCATCGCTTGCAACACCGCCTCGACGCTGGTGCTGCCGCATTTGCGCACGCGCTTTAGCGTGCCTTTCGTCGGCACCGTGCCGGCGATCAAGCCGGCTTGCGCCGGCTCGCGCACCAAGCGCGTCGCGGTGCTCGGCACCGAGGCGACGGTCGGCCGCGAATATACCCATGCGCTGATCCGCGACTTCGCCAACGGCAGCGACGTCAAGCTGGTCGGCTCGGCCAGGCTCGCGGGCTTCGCCGAGGCCGAGCTCGGTGGCGCGCCCGTCGCCGATGATCTGATCGCGCAGGAGATCGCGCCCTGTTTCGTCGATGCCGGCGGGCGGCGCACCGATACCGTCGTGCTCGCCTGCACGCACTATCCGCTGCTGCTCGACCGCTTGGAGCGGCTCGCGCCCTGGCCGGTGACCTTCCTCGATCCCGCGCCGGCGATCGCGCGGCGGGTCGTCGATTTGAGCGGGCCGAAGGCGGGCGAGGCGCTGGGGAGCCCTGCGCACATCGTGTTCACCTCCAACCGGTCGCCGTCGGCCGCGCTCGCCGCGGCGCTGGCGCGGTTCGGAATCGGCGGCTAGGGCGCCGCCGACGCGTCCTATGCCTGTGGGAGAAGCGCCTTTCCGATTCCAACGGAGCGCAAACCGCTCTAGCATCTCCTGGGGCCAGATTCCTGCGACGGGGCGCAAAACGATGGCGAACGACTCACAGACGGTGCGACGAACCGTGCAGTTCAAATTCACGCTGCCGACGGCAAATTCCAGCCACCTTGCGTCGCTGTTGAAGTCGGCGGCGCCGTTCTACGAGGCGTTCGGCGGTCGGCGCATGCGCCTGCTGCAAAACGTCGACGATCCGGCGCGGTTCGTTCACGAAATCGAATACGAAACGCACGAGGTTATCGAGCTCAACCGCCAGCGCGTCGCCAGCGACCCGCGCATGCAGGCCTATCTGCAGACCTGGCGCTCGCTCCTTCCCGGTTCGATCGAAATCGACGTCTACCAGGAGATCGAATAGAAGCGGTTTGACTTGACCCCGCTTTGCCCCTAGAAACCCGGCGCCGCGCAGGCCTTGCCTGCGCGGCGTTTCGCGACCCCGCGGTCTTGGGCGCCGCTTCGGCCAAGACCTGTCGGTTCCGGCAAAGGCCGGGACAGAGGAGGGCGCGATCCTCGAGACAGCAACCCATGAGGACGCGATGACCAAGCGCCACCAGGCGAAGTACAAGATCGACCGCCGTATGGGGCAAAACGTGTGGGGCCGCCCCAAGAGCCCCGTCAACCGCCGCGAGTATGGTCCCGGCCAGCACGGCCAACGCCGCAAAGGCAAGCTTTCCGACTACGGCGTGCAATTGCGCGCCAAGCAGAAACTGCGGGGCTATTACGGCAATATTTCCGAGCGCCAGTTCCACGGCATCTACGACGAAGCCATCCGCATGAAGGGCGATTCCGGTGCCCACATGATCGGGCTGCTCGAGCGCCGGCTCGACGCCCTGATCTACCGGGCGAAGCTGGTGCCGACGGTGTTCGCGGCGCGTCAGTTCATCAGCCATGGCCACATCAAGGTCAACGGCCGGCGCGTCACGATTGCGAGCTATCGCGTCAAGGTCGGCGATCTCGTCGAGGTCAAGGAGAAATCGAAACAGATCGCGCTGGTGCTCGAATCGGTCGGGCTGCCCGAGCGCGACGTGCCGGACTATATCGAGGTCGACCACTCGAAGATGACCGCGAAGCTCATCCGCATCCCGCAGCTCGGCGACGTGCCCTACCCCGTGCAGATGGAGCCGCACCTCGTGGTCGAGTTCTATTCGCGCTGACGCCCGACTTCGCTCGAGATCGCCGTCGTCGCCTGTGCGCGGGCCGCGCACAGTCTGGCGTTCAGGCTCGGTATATCGGTGATGAACGCGGAGTCTCGGCGCAGCCGTTCGCGGCGCCTAGATGTACGACGCGGCCGCGAAACCGTCGTTAGGTCGACGCGCGTTCCTTGAGCGCGACGCCCTTCTCCTTCAGCAGGCCCTGCAGCTCGCCCGCCTGAAACATTTCGCGGATGATGTCGCAGCCGCCGACGAATTCGCCCTTGACGTAGAGCTGCGGGATCGTGGGCCAATTGGAATAGGACTTGATGCCCTCGCGCAGATCGTCCGATTCGAGCACGTTCAAGCCCTTATAGCTCACGCCGAGATGATCGAGAATCTGCACCACTTGTCCGGAAAATCCGCACATCGGAAACTGCGGCGTGCCCTTCATGAACAGCACCACGTCGTTGCCTTTGAGCTCATTGTCGATGAATTTCTCGATGGCCATCGCATTCCTCATGTTCCGGCGACTCGCGCACGCGGAGCGGCGCACTCACGCTATATGTAGCGTAGCGGCGCCGCGAGCCCAAGGGGGTATGGCGCACCCCTGCGGTCACTTTTTCGCTGGTGCGTAGAAGGTGCCTTCAACCTCGAATATATCGTCCTGATTGAGGCGGTGGACCTCGACGATGGTGCGCGGCGGATAGGGCCCCTTGCCCCAAAGCTCCTCCTGGACCTTGTTCACCAGCGGTCGAAATCGAAACATGTCGGTGACATAGACCACGATGCGCACGCAGTCGCGCAGGCTCGCCCCCTCCGATTCCGCGATCATCTTCATGTTGAGAAAGCCCTGCCGGATGCGGGCCTCCTCGCCTTGGACGAGGGTGTTGGTCGCCGGGTCGATCCCGCGCATGCCGGCGACATAGACGAAATCGCCGGCGCGCGTGCCGAGGCTCCAGGTCCCGGTGGTCTTGATCGCGCCGGGAGGCTCAAGCGTCTTGACGCGCTCGCCCGATTGCGCGGCGGCAAGCCCGCTCGACGCGATGGGCACAACGAGCGCCGCTATTGTCTTCATCACGCCGCGCATCATGGCTCCGGCGTGCCGGTTTGCAGCGCGAGCGCGTGCAGCTTGCCGCCCATTTCGGCCTTCAGCGCTTCGTAGATGATTTGATGCTGCTGCACCCGCGATTTGCCGCGAAACGATTCGGCGAGCACGGTGGCGGCGTAGTGGTCGCCGTCGCCGGCGAGGTCGCGGATCGTCACCTCGGCATCCGGAACATGCAACTTGATCAAGCGTTCGATCTCGCTCGCATCCATCGCCATGGCTCTCTCTCCCATAGCGTTTCCGGCGATGTGGGCGCCGGTTCGCCGCCGAAACCGCGTCCAACGCCTCAGCCCTCAGGCCGGCCCACCAGCCATATAGGCCGGCAGCCAGCCCTCGAAGCGCTCGCGCAGTTTTGCGACCAGAATGGGGCGCTCGGCCTCGAGCGTCAATGCGTCGCCCCCGGTGAGGCCGACTTGCCGCGCGGGCACGCCGGCCGCGCGGGCGCGCGCCATCACGGTCTCGGCCACTCCCGCGGCGACCGTGACCACGTAGCGCGCCTGATCTTCGCCGAACCAGAAGGCGTGGGCCGCAAGCGGCGCGCGATCGAGCTCGGCGCCGATGCCCGCGGCCATCGCCATCTCGGCGATCGCGACCAGCAGCCCGCCGTCGGAAACGTCGTGCACGGCGAGAGCGATGCCCTCGGCAATCAGGGCGCGGACGAGGTCGCCGCTGTTGCGCTCGGCCGCAAGATCGACCGGCGGCGGCGCCCCCTCCTCGCGCTCGCAGATCTCGCGCAGATAAAGCGATTGGCCGAGCCAGCCCGTGGTTTCGCCGATGAGCAAAATCGCCTCGTTCTCGCCCTTGAAGGCGAGCGTTGCCGACTTGGCGAAGTCGTCGACGAGGCCGACCCCGCCGATGGTGGGCGTGGGCAGGATCGCGCGGCCATTGGTTTCGTTGTAGAGCGAGACGTTGCCCGACACCACCGGGAAGTCGAGGGCCTTGCAGGCGTCGGCGATGCCGCGGATCGCGCCCACGAGCTGGCCCATGATCTGCGGCCGCTCGGGGTTGCCGAAATTGAGATTGTCGGTGATGGCTAGCGGCCGCGCGCCCACGGCGGTGAGGTTGCGCCAGGCCTCGGCCACGGCCTGCTTGCCGCCTTCGACCGGATCGGCCTCGCAATACCGCGGCGTGACGTCGGTGGTGAGCGCGAGCGCTTTCGGACCGTCGTTGATGCGCACCACCGCGGCATCGCCGCCGGGCCGCTGCACCGTGTTGCCCAGGATGACGTGGTCGTATTGCTCCCACACCCAGCGCCGGGAGCAGAGGTCGGGGGAGCCGATCAGCCGCAGCAACGCGTCCGCGGTCGCAATGGGCGGCGTCACATCGGCCGCTTGCACGACCGCCGGCTTGGGCGCGTCCACGTGTGGCCGATCATAGAGCGGCGCCTCGTCGCCCAATTCTTTGATCGGCAGATCGGCCATGACCTTGCCGCGGTGGCGCACGATGAACCGCTTGGTCGGCGTGGTCGTCCCGACCACCGCAAAATCGAGGCCCCATTTCCTGAAGATCGCCTTGGCCTCGCGCTCTTTCTCCGGCCTGAGCACCATGAGCATGCGCTCCTGGCTTTCGGACAGCATCATCTCGTAAGCGCTCATGCCGGCCTCGCGGCAGGGTACCGCGTCGAGAACGAGCGTGACGCCGAGGCCGCCTTTGGCGCCCATCTCGACCGCCGAGCAGGTCAGCCCCGCCGCCCCCATGTCCTGGATGGCGATGACGCAGTCCTTGGCCATGATTTCGAGGCAGGCTTCGAGCAACAATTTCTCCGCGAACGGATCGCCGACTTGCACGGTGGGGCGCTTTTCTTCGGTTCCTTCGCCAAATTCGGCCGATGCCATGGTGGCGCCGTGGATACCGTCGCGGCCGGTCTTGGAGCCGAGATAGACGATCGGCATGCCGACGCCGGAAGCCGCGGCGTAGAAAATCTTGTCGCTGCGCGCGAGGCCGACCGCCATCGCATTGACGAGGCAGTTGCCGTCATAGCGGGTGTGAAAACGAACGCAGCCGCCCACGGTCGGCACGCCGAAGGAATTGCCGTAGCCGCCGATGCCGGCGACCACACCGGCGACGAGATGCCGGGTCTGCGGATGCGAGGGCGCGCCGAAGGAGAGCGCATTGAGACAGGCGATCGGCCGCGCGCCCATGGTAAAGACGTCGCGCAAAATGCCGCCGACGCCCGTGGCGGCGCCCTGATAGGGCTCGATGTAGCTCGGATGGTTGTGGCTTTCCATCTTGAACACGACCGCGAGCCCGTCACCGATATCGATGACGCCGGCGTTCTCGCCCGGACCCTGGATCACCCACGGCGCCTTCGTCGGCAGCGTGCGCAGATGGATTTTCGAGGATTTGTACGAGCAATGCTCGTTCCACATGGCCGAGAAAATGCCGAGTTCGGTGATCGAAGGCTCGCGGCCCACGAGCGCAAGAATGCGCTGATATTCTTCGGGCGTGAGTCCGTGCGCCGCCACCAGCGCGGGGCTGATTTTCGCCCGCTTGGAGGTCTTCGCCCGCCGTTTGGCCTTCCGCGCCGCCGGTTGCTTGCTCACCCGCGCCGACGATTTTCGAAATGTCTTTGCCATGGTCCTAAATGTCATTGCCGGGTCATCAGCGCGTTTACGCGCGTCTTGCGCGCGCTATGCGCGGCAACAAACGACGGAACGGGTTCCACAGCATCATGCGCAGGTGAAGTCTGGATGACGCGGCAGGCGCGTTAAGCCGCTTGCTTGAAATGATCGACCAGCCCCGCGAACAGACCGCGCCCATCCGTCGATCCGAGCGCCGCTTCGACGTGGTTCTCTGGGTGCGGCATCATTCCGAGCACGTTGCCCTTGTCGTTGAGCACGCCGGCGATAGCGTTGGTCGCGCCGTTGACATTGAAGGCCGCCTCGAGCGACCCATCGGGCGCGGCATAGCGGAACAGCACCCTGCCCTCGCCCTCGAGCCGCGCGATAGTCGCTTCATCGGCGACGTAATTGCCCTCGCCATGGGCGACCGGTACGCGGATCACCTGTCCGGCGTTGTAGCCGCGGGTGAACGGCGTATCGGAGCGCTCGATGCGCAGGTAGACATCGTGGCAGATGAATTTCAGCGCTGCATTGCGCATCAGCACGCCGGGCAGCAGTCCCGCTTCGCACAGGATCTGAAAGCCGTTGCAGATGCCGAGCAAGAGGCCGCCGCGCTCGGCGTGGGCGCGCACCGCGCCCATGATCGGCGCGCGCGCGGCGATCGCGCCGCAGCGCAGATAATCGCCATAGGAGAAGCCGCCCGGCACCACCACGAGGTCGGTGCCCGCCGGCAACGAGGTGTCGGCATGCCAGACCATGGCCGGCTCGCGGCCGCTGATGTGCTTGAGCGCGCGCGCCATGTCGCGCTCGCGATTGATGCCGGGAAAGACGACGACGGCGAATTTCATCAAAGTCCGAGCTCCTTCTCCGCCCACCGCAGCACCAAGTCGCTGTTGAGGAAGCCCAAGGCGGCGCGCTCGGCTGTCGGAGCGTCATCCGCCACGACGGTCGCGACCACCACGTCGCATTTATCGTTGAAGGCGATGGCGAGCGCGGTGCGCGGCGAGCCATAGCGCATGGCGACCTGATAGGGCCGGCTGCGGCCTTTCATCCAGCCGACGGCGATCGGACGCCCGTCGCGTAATCCGTCGAACTTGGCGCTCAGCAGTTCGAGGTCGCCCACACGGTCGAGCTCCGCGTCGTCCGACACCCCGGTCGCGCAATTGCAGAAGCCGAGCTTGGCGCGCAGGTAGAGGCTGATGTCGGCGCCGCAATCGGCCGCCGGGCAGCGGAATGCGCGGCCGACGCCCCATTGGTCGAGCGGGAACGGCCATTTGACCTCGCTCCAGGCGGCGGGCTTTCCCGCATCGGCCGGTTGCTGGCCGGCGCCGAGCGTCATGGTGTCGCCGGCCAACACGCCCGCCATGCCCAGCGCAACCACGATACCGGCGCGTTGTCCGATCATTTCACCTCGACCTGATAGTTCTCGATCAGCGTATTGGCGAGGAGCTTGTCGGCCGCCTGCTTGAGCGCCGCCTGCGCCGCTTTGCGATCGCGCCCCTTGATCTCGATATCGAAGACCTTGCCTTGGCGCACGCTCGCCACGCCTTCGATGCCCAGCGATTTGAGCGCCCCTTCGATCGCCTTGCCCTGGGGATCGAGGATGCCGGATTTGAGGGTGACGGTGACGCGGGCCTTCATCGGGATCCTGCAAGCATCGATATGGCGCGAATCGGCTAAAGCGCAAGCAGCGCAGTACCCCGCCCCATTGCGCGCGGGGCGCGTGTGCGCAACCGAAGTTTATGCACAAACCGCTTCAGTGCACAGGGGCGGCTGTTGATTGCTCGAGGAGCCGCCCGC
>Ga0209647_1003052_pt1 | contig 13209 bp, 12 predicted proteins | sample GraSoi_2013_60cm_FD_185827 | JGI IMG/M metagenome (GOLD analysis project Ga0209647, IMG submission 185827) | Grasslands soil microbial communities from the Angelo Coastal Reserve, California, USA - Sample 9_17_2013_60cm (SPAdes) (version 2) | ecosystem: Environmental > Terrestrial > Soil >... | reverse complement strand
CGCCTCACTAGCCCCACCACTGTCACCGGTAAAGGAAGTGCCTTTGAGGGGATTATCGGCAAAGTGGTTATCCTTGACCACCTCTACACGGATATTGGTCATGCCAACGCTACAGGTCCTACCGGCAACAATGCCGCGTTTACGGTGAGTGTGACCTATACCTCGACCTTCAAAACCGGTAGCCAGGAAGGTCTCGTGGCGCTCTTCTCTTACAGTGCCGCCAACAGCGCTATCTCAGGAGCTGTCATTGTGAAAGAAATGTTGAGCTAATCATTTACCCGGGACAATGGGAGTGTTTGTAGTCACACTGCGAACGCTCCCATGGCATTGCAGTAACTACTTGATCGCTATCAGCACATCGCGTTTCTTAATCACGCGGTCCACCGTATGCGCTAACTGCGTGTATGGTGGATCGTTGCGTACCTTCAAGGAAGTATGCCGTTCTACTAACTCAATCATATTAGTTCGCTCGATGCGCGTAGCATTCCATGCCAGTGCTAGCGTTCCTCCTGGCAAAAGCAGTTGCTCCCATGCGGATAGCGCCTTTTGCAGCAGGCTGGCGATTTCACCAAAGTGTTGTATGCCATAGGGCAGGTCACCTACCACGGCATGCATGCGTGGGCCGCCAGGAACTTCCTGCATATGCAGGCGCGCCTGCGCCGTATCTCCATGCGCCAGCACCAACGTCCGTGTCTCTTTTTTTGTGCCGATCTCGAACTGGTAGCGGCGGCCAGCCTTTCGTCCGCGTTCATCCAACTCTTTGAAAGGTATGTGCTCGCTATGTAAATATTGTCGGATGAAGACCGCGGTTGTCTCGATATCCTGCCGTTCCAACTCGATCCCAAAGGCGTCGTGGCCAGCCGCTACCGCCAGGAAGAGAGTTGTGCCTCCCCCTGCCAGCGGATCAAGTATTCTCAGCCGACTGGTAAATTCCTGTGCATATGCACCCGCGAAGATTGCTACGTTGAGCAGTACCTGGCTAAAGATCTCATTGGTTTTCCCTCTATAGCGCCGCGCCTCCGTCATCTCCAGTGGTATAAATGGCCTGAACTGCGGTTCCAGTGGTCGTAACAGTGGTCCCTCTATCTCGCCCAGGCGTGCAAAATATTGGTAAACTTCGCTTGTCGCTCCCAGGCGCGAAAGCGTGGGAAGCATCTCCTGGATGCTTCTAATCTCTCCTGGGTCCTCTGTTTCCCCTGTTTTGAGCGTGGCTAACAGGTAACCCTGACCCGCCAGTGTGACCGGTGTAACTTCTTGTATTGCCATACCCACCGGACTGGCCAATAATTCCGGTATTGCCAGCGTCTCAACCATGTTGGTATACTGTGTACTGCGTTGTGGTCTAATCTTCAGTGCGATTTTCATGGCGCAAGTATATCACACCCGCCTTCCCTCTTCCCACATTTCTTTCCACGCATTACAATTAGAGCAGGGAAAGAAAGCATAAAATGAACGCAGCAACACTGCGGAGAGAAGGAAGCATGCATATTGTAACCGTTGATGAGATGCGTGACCTGGAAGCACGCGCCGAGCGCGAATATGGGCTTACCTCACAAATCTTAATGGAAAACGCTGGTAAAAGCGCGGCCGAAATCCTGGCTGATTATATACGCCAGCGTCAGGCTATCAGTGAACTTGAAGTGTTGGTCCTCGTTGGTCCAGGCAATAACGGTGGTGACGGCCTGGTCATGGCCCGTCATTTGCAAGCGTGGGGAGCGCACATCAGCCTCTATCACTGGAAAGAAAACCGGCTGATCACTGCAAATTCTACACGCGAGGTTCCAGCAGATGAGACATCAGCAGAATTGGAGGCCGCTATTCGACGTACCGACTATGTTCTGGATGCCTTGCTCGGTACGGGACGCTCACGACCTCTTCCTGAGAGCATGCGGACCCTCCTGGGGCGTGTCCAGCAGGAACGCCAGCGGCGCTCAACCTTTCACCTGGTTGCCGTTGACTTGCCTACAGGCATGAACGCCGATACGGGTGAAGTTGACCCCGCTACGCCTCATGTTGATCTCACCATTACCCTTGCCTGTCCCAAACAGGGCTTTTTCTTCTTCCCTGGACGAGAATATCTTGGCGAATTGTATGTAGGATCGATAGGCTTGCCTCCCGAATTGGAGCGTAATCTCTCTACCGAGATGCTCACTGGCGAACTCATCAATGAGCTTGTGCCTCATCGGCCCTTGAATAGCAACAAAGGCACTTTTGGTAAAGTCATGCTTTTTTGCGGTTCACCTCCCTATCCAGGCTCGGCTTACCTGGCAGGTGCTGCTGCCTTGCGCATTGGTGCAGGTCTGCTTACCCTGGCGGTTTCCGAGCAGATGCAACCCATCTATGCCGGCGCCCTGCACGAAGCCACCTTTGCTCTCCTCCCCGCAGAAGGCGCTGGCAGCTTTGAACGAGCCAATGCTCTTATGCAAAGTCTCTCGGGTTACCGTGCTTTACTGGTCGGACCAGGGTTGGGGCAGTCGCCGTATATTCGCGAAGTCATTCTTGAACTTCTTGAGTCTTTACGCTCAATGCCGGATGATGAGCGCCCCCACCTGGTGATTGATGCCGATGGTCTCAACAATCTCTCTGCCCTTGAACAATGGTGGACCCTGCTTCCCCGTGGTACAGTCATTACGCCTCATCCCGGTGAAATGAGTCGTCTTTGTAAAGGACTCAAAGTCTCAGGTGGCAGTATTGATCGCCTGGAATTAGCTCGCCGTAAGGCGCACGAGTGGCAAGTCATGCTTGTTCTTAAAGGAGCCTGCACCATCATTGTCAACCCAGATGGGCACACACGTATAAATTGGACAGTTAACCCTGCCCTTGCCACCGCCGGTACCGGCGATGTTCTCGCCGGAATGGTCGTTGGCCTGTTAGCCCAAAAGCTCGACCCTTTCGATGCCGCCAGCACCGCTGTCTACCTTCACACCGCCGCATCCGAACTGGTCAGCAAGGACATCGGTCACGCAGGTCTCCTGGCCTCCGATCTCCTACCCCAGATTCCCCGTGCTCTGTTTAATATTCAAAAATAACCCGGCTGCTCGCTGTTGTATGACATGAGCTATCCCGCATTTTTGAAACTCATGTTCGATTGTGATGAAGGCCCTCATAGAGGGCCTTCATCACAATCGAACATCTACACAAAGATGCCTACCCCGGTATAAAAAAGAAGACAATGCACGAGATTATATAGATAGCTACCAGTTGTATGCCGGGAAACCAGGAGGACTCACCATCCAGGCTAATAAAGGCAAAGAGGATAGCGGCCAGGCCGAGGATAGCCAGTTCCAGGGGCGGAAAAACCATATTCAGATGGGTAGGAAAGAAAAGGCTGATCAGCACCAGGAGCGGCGCAACAAGTGTCGCTACTTGAATGGACGAACCGGCGGCAATCGCCATGCTCAAATCTATCCGGTCTTTGTACGCCGCATATATTGCGCTGGAATGTTCGGCTGCGTTCCCAATGATAGGGATGAGTACCAGGCCGATAAATACCTCTGACCAGCCAAGTTGTGCCGTGACAGGTTTGATCGCACCTACCAACAACTGGCTATTCCAGGCCGTGCCGATAGTCGCTACCAGCAATACCAATATGATCAGCCATGGTTTAGGAGGAGTTGCCGGTGCCTCTACTTTGTGGGGATCGACATTACCGGTCACGGCTGCTACTTCTGCTTCTTCCGCTTCCTCTTCGGGTGATGGTGGAGGTGACGAGACATGTTTTCTGCGCAACTCGGGATTGCGGCGACTTGAACGTAGGTGGAAGACATGGGCGGCAAGATACATGACATATACTATCAGAATTACCACCGCGACCGCTACACTAAGCGATTGTATGCGCTGCTCGTCTCGTATGAGCAAGGTAGCAGTTAAAGGAATGAGCAGACTGGCGACCGCCAGTATCATCATCGCTGAGTATTGTCCGGCATCATGAGCACTAAAATACTGCTTACCCCAGCGCCAGCCTCCTATCATCAAGGAACTGCCCAGCACCAGCAGCACATTACTGATGATCGAACCTGCAATGGAAGCTTTGACAACAGAAATAAGCCCTGCGTGCAGGGCAAAGATACCAATAATCATCTCAGGAGCATTGCCAAAAGTTGCATTTAGCAGACCACCAGCTACTGGACCAACATAATACTCTAAGTCTTCTGTCGCTCGCCCAATAAGCGCAGCTAGCGGAACCAGGCTAATAGCCGCGCAAATAAAAATGGCCATTTCCTGTTGCTCGCCCCATATGAGGCTAATAAGAGGTGCAACGATGGCCATTAAGAGTAAATAGTAAATCCAACGTGGCATAGCAAGCGTCTCCTGAGCGTAAGCAGGCCTGCTGCCATTTGTCGCCTCTCTCCTGACGATAGTTTGCCAGGCACCGCCCTGCCTATTTACTCTGCGGTCGCGCTTTCTGCGTTACCAACCACATTGACAGTGATTGTTGGTTCCAATTTTGGGGCAACCTTTACCGGGACGGTGAACGTACCAGTGGCACGAATTGGATTTGGTAATTCAATCATGCGACGATCAATCGAAATACCTTCGGCGTCGCGTAGGCCTGCCGCGATATCCTGGCTAGTGATCGATCCATAGAGACGGCCCTGACTGCCCACACGCGCTTTAAAGGTAAGTGTTACCTGGGCTATACGTTCAGCCTGCTGGCGACTAAGCTCAGCCTGTTTCTCGAGTTTACGCTGTTCAGCGGCTATGCGCTGCTTGCGATTGGCTACCAACGATGGGGTCGCGCCAGCCGCGATTTGGCGAGGCAAAAGGTAGTTGCGAGCGTAGCCATTAGCTACTTCTTTTAAATCGCCAGCCTTACCCAGGCCCTCAACATCTTGTAATAGAATTACTTTCATACAAAAAAAGCTCCTCATAGAGGGAACGGACTGCCCGTCTTCCTCCTCACGCAATAATACGGCCCCAAGTGTAGCACACAATAGTCTTTCCTGCAAGCTCGGTGCCTGGTCGTACTGGACTAGCTTTTCAAGAGTGTTTAAGTACCTTTGTGTGTGGAAGCGTCGTGCGTGATTTCGCCTGGATTTTCCTTGCTCGTCAATACTATTTCTTTTGCTTTGCTTGAGTTATTAAATTTTAGCAGGTGTTTCACTCTGGTCGCAGCGACCTGACCCACGCCATAATGAGCTGATGGGAAAGACTGAGGGGCGCTGGTAGTTCTGGCAGCGCGTCAACATGAAACCAGGCAGCATCGTCAAGCTCCTGTCGATCGGGCTGTAATTCACCTGCCACGTAACGCGCCTGAAATCCAACCATAAGCTGGGTAGGATAGGGCCAGGACTGGCTGCCGCTATAGGTCACATCGGCTATCTCGATGCCAACTTCTTCGGCAACTTCGCGGCGCACACAATCCTCTAACGACTCACCGGGCTCAACAAAGCCGGCGAGGATACCGTTTTCCCCAACCAGGCTGGTGTGCGAGCAGTACATGCTCTCCGTCATGTACCAGGGCGAGTACAGCCGGGATCACGGGGGGATAACCGATATGGTGACACTGCGTACAGGAGCGCCCCCAGCTCTCAGAGAGCGGCCCATTCAATCCTCCACAGGCAGGACAGTACCGGCTGTTGCGTTGCCAATGCAGGATCTGGGAAGCATAGCCTGCCGCGCTATAGGCAGCATCGTCAAGTTGACCGAAAAGCATGCGCAGGCCGAGGGCCCGCCATCCCTGGGGGAGAGGTTGATCCGCTTTCACTTCACAGGTCTTACAGGCAATGCCATCGATGGTTCCCATATAGAGGGTGCTTTGCGGCTGCACAGTGGCTATGCCCTCCTCATCGGTGTATAAGAGAGCAGTACCCTGCTCATTTTCCTGGACGATGAGCTCATTCTCGCGAAAAGGGAACCAGAACGCTGGACCAGGCGAAGGAAGAGCCGGAGGATAAGCGCGTTGAAACGTAGACGCCATACAATGAATTCTCCAATGATTTGTGTGCTCTCAGTATACAGGAAATGGTATTGAACCTAGCCATGGGCAATGCCAGGCGTTACACAACACTATTGTATGATATGCCAGCTCTTTTTTCACTGCCTTGAGAAGAAGCATTGATCCTTCAGGCGGCTGAAGAGGTACTACTGGAAGCTAAGCCCTGTTTAGAGTATTTAGGGATGTGTAGCAAAAATGAAGAGGCAAAAGACACATTGTGACTTGTCGAAGCATGTGGCCCCCAGCTTTAGCTGTGGGGAGTTGTCACGCTAAGAGTTTTCCCACCATGTGGAGGAAGTCATCGAGCTCTAATGGTTTGTTCAAGACGATTAATTTTCGGCTTTCAGCCTCGCTGTTCAGTTGCTTGGCTGTGTTCGCGGTTAACAAAATCGCAGGAATAGTAGATACCCCATCTATGGCCTGAAGTTGGTCGTATAGTTCGATGCCATTTATGCCTGGAAGATGATAGTCCAGCAGCAATAGGTCTGGCCGGCACTCCTTGATATGCTGCAACGCCTGATTACCATTGGGCAGAAGCAAAGGAAGATATGGTGTCTCGGTTCGGATGGCCGTCGTAAGAAAATATCCGATGGCTTCATCATCTTCAATAATTAAAATAGTTTTGCGCGTTGGCTGTTCTTGCCTTGAAGAGTATTCCGGAGATGTCATATTTCTTCTCCACCCACAAGGAATAAATCTACGAAATAAAGCCAAACTTTTCTTGCGGCTTAGTATAGCAGATAACACATAGAGGCGCTAGAGGTAAGGCAGGCAAATTTCCTCTTGCCACTTCATCTCCTCTCCTTTATAATGTGAGAAATGAGTACACAATGCAAAGGATTCATTTATGGATATTGAAGGAACATATACATTACAAGCCTCACCCGAAGACGTTTGGCACTGTTTGCTGGATCAGCAGGTGCTACGCCATGCTATTCCTGGCGTAGAAAAACTGGAGTCTCTCGGCCAGCATGAGTATGGGATTACCCTCCAAATTCGCCAGCCCCCCCTTATAGGTGTCTATCACGGGCGCGTCATGCTTACCGACCAGCATTATCCTTACCACTATAGTATCGCCATTGAAGGTGAAGGACGCCAGAGTACAATAAGTGGTCACGGCGTTATTCATTTAAGTGGACGCGGAGAAAATACGGTGGTAGCCTACAAAGGGACAGTCAATATCGGTAAATTAGGCACGCTATTGCCTGCTCCAGTGGTCAAGGGAGTGGCCCGCCTCTTGCTCAATCAATTCTTCACCTCCCTGGCAGATCACCTGCGTACACTTCGTCCGGTAGCGGCAGGTCCGGCAGGTTTCGATCATACTTCTACCTTAACCGGACCAACTCTGCCAGCAGGACAATATGCTTTTCCCGTCAGTACTCCTGCTCGATCTACCTTTCTTCGCTCGGTTGTGCATATCTTGCGCCTGGGTGAAGGGGAGCCTGCCCTGGAGGAGCTATGGGTACATCGTATTAGACGTGCGGGTCTGATATGCGGATTTCTTCTTCTCGTGTGGGTTGGTACACGCCTGCCCCGCCGGCCTGCTTAATTCTCTTACGTGGGATACACTTGAGGGACACCACACGTGGTGTCCCTCAAGTGTATCCCACGTAATTATTCGCCTAACAATGCACGCAGACGCGCTTTCCATTCGTCGTCATCGGAGGAAGGGCTTTCACCAATTGTCCAACTGCGTACGCCATCTACGCCCCTGACTGGGGGTGGAGATGGTGCGCGCGTCTCTTTACCACTCAATGCGCGCAGCGCTGTTTGTGCTGCCTTGCGTACATCTTGAACGGGATCTTGCAATAACGGCTCGATCAAGCTTGCTGCCGACTTTATCCCCAGCCGTCCCAGCGCCCTGACACTCGCGGAGCGTTCATCTGAAGCAGGCGCCTGGAGCAGCGGCTCGATATCCCCAACCATCTCTATTAATGACAGATCGCTAATCAGCCGCAATAAGCGGCTGCGATGCATTGGGTGCGTTAATTTCGCCAGGGCCGCTCGACAATCTGCATAGATATCTGCATCAGTCGTGATAATTCCCAGCGCTTTCGCCTCTGCCACCGCTACATCAGGCGAAACATTTGCGCTTCCACGTAGAAATGGCCCAATCCAGGCGGCTACGGGTTCCAGTTGATTAGTATACTCATGGAGCTTCAATGCCCAGCTATAATGTTCATTCAGCCATTGATAGAGCGCCAGCGTCATTTCAGCATCACGAGCCGCATAGGCCACCATTGCAGGTGGCAGTGGTCGACGCGCCCAGTCCGTGCGCTGTAAACTTTTATCCAGGCGAATATTAAATGCCCGCAGCAACATAGCTGCCAATGACGATTCATGCTGGCCAAAGATCGAGCGGCTGGCCGCTTCTAAATCATAGTAGTGGGCCACGTTCAGACCGCGCTCAGACATCACGCGCATATCGGCTCCCGCGCCATGCAGCAAGATGATAATCTCAGGATCGGCGATCACAGCCGTCAGAGGAGAAAGATCGTTCAGGCGTAACGTATCCACCACAAAACAGTGTTGTTCAACGGAGAGTTGGAGCAGGGCCATACGATGTGAGGGCGTCTGAGTATCACCCTGGATATGTGAGCGCACCTGCGAAAATTCTGCGTCAACCGCCACAATTTTCGCTTGCTTAAGTATATCGACTGCATGTCGCAATTGTTCTGGGCGATCAATCCACGCACGTTCGCCTCGCGTCGGAGCCTTGCCCGGTGGAGCGCTTTTCCCGAGGTAGCCTGGCTGTGAGTTATTTACATTTTCCGCTTCTGTTGGCTGTCCTTTGTCGTTCATGCTGCTGCCATTCTACCCCACATGAAAAAAGACATAACGATGTGTACCAACTATACCAGATTTTAATGTAAAGGTACAGCCCTACTCCCGCTTGATACTTCAACCTTGTATGTCCTTTATGCCTATGCTAAACTGAGTCCAGGCAATTTATTGCAAACAATACACATACATGAGTAGGAAAGATCGTCATATGACACAGAATACACCTATTACAGTTGCATATGGGGATGGCATTGGGCCCGAGATTATGGCCGCCACCCTGCATATTATCCAGTCCGCGGGCGCGCGCATCGATATCGAGCAGATCGAGGTCGGCGAAAAAGTTTATCTGAAAGGCATAAATGCTGGTATCGAACCCAGTGCCTGGGAATCGCTTCGTCGTACCAAAGTCTTTCTTAAAGCTCCCATCACCACACCCCAGGGTGGAGGCTACAAGAGTCTTAATGTTATGGTCCGCGCCACCTTTGGCCTGTACGCCAACGTCCGTCCCAGCGTGGCCTATTATCCCTTTGTGAAGACCAAGCACCCTAAGATGGATGTAGTCATCATTCGTGAGAACGAGGAAGACCTCTACACGGGTATTGAGTATCGCCAGACCCACGATATGATGGAGAGCCTCAAGCTCATTAGCCGCTCGGGTAGCGAGAAAATTGTGCGTTATGCTTTCGAGTATGCCAGGAGTCATAACCGCAAAAAAGTCACCTGCTTCATGAAAGACAACATCATGAAGCTCACGGATGGCCTTTTCCACCGTGTCTTTAACGAAATCGCCATGCAATATCCCGACATCGCTAACGAAACGTGGATCGTCGATATTGGCGCAGCCAAGATGGCTGATACTCCCGAGGCTTTCGACGTGATCGTTTTACCAAATCTGTATGGTGACATTCTTTCCGACGTGGCGGCCCAGATCGCTGGTTCGGTAGGCCTGGCAGGGTCCGCCAACATTGGTGATCAGTGCGCCATGTTTGAGGCCATCCATGGCTCTGCTCCTCGTCGCGCGGGCCAGAACGTGGCCAATCCTTCTGGTCTGTTGCTGGGTGCTGTTATGATGCTCGTCCATATCAATCAGCCAGACGTTGCCACGGCCGTGCATAATGCCTGGCTCCGTACCCTGGAAGACGGCATCCATACCTATGACATATACGATGAGCATATCAGCAAACAGAAAGTTGGCACGAAAGAGTTCGCTGATGCTATCATCGCTCGTCTTGGGCAGCAGCCTCAAACCCTCAAGCCTGTCAGCTATGTCTCATCTCCGGCCCATGCTTTGCAAGAACATGCCGCCATTACCAGCAGGCCAGAACAGAAGGACCTCATGGGCGTTGATGTCTTCCTTGAGTGGCGCGATGGCACACCCGATGATCTTGGGGCAGCACTGCAAAAGACCCATGGCGGCGGACTCGACCTGACTATGATCACCAATCGCGGCGCTAAAGTCTGGCCACAGGGGATGGCTGAGACCTTCTGCACCGATCACTGGCGCGCTCGTTTCATGTCCACCACGCAAGGTGAATCGATCAACCACACCCAGATCATTTCCCTGCTGCAGCGTATCGCCGAGGCCAGGTTCGACTTTATCAAGACCGAGAATCTGTATAACTTCGATGGCAAAGTTGCCTACTCCCTCGGTCAGGGTGAGTAGCTTGTAGGATGGAAGATGGTGCCGGTGGCGCAGCTACCGGCACCATCTTCCATCCTACAAAGAAAAGGAATTCACGCTAATGAGAGTTGATGATATTCTAGCGTATAATGAGCGCTTTACGCAGCAGACTCACCTCTCCAGCATTGGACATGCACCACGCAGAAATTTGGCCGTGGTAACGTGCATGGATTGCCGCCTGGTGCAAATGTTTGAGCAGGCCCTTGGCCTGGAACGCGGCGATGTATTAGAACTGCGTACCGCGGGCGCAACTATCTCCGAGCCAGAGCGACCAGGGGCCGCCTCCGACCTGATCCGTTCTCTTGCTGGCGGTATCTATCTGCTTGGCGTGCGTGAAGTCGTCGTCGTTGGGCATACCCAATGTGGCCTGGCACATGCCAACCCGGCAGCTCTCGTGGCCGCCATGCAAGCCCTGGGTGTAGATCCCCAACAACTAATCGAACAACAAAAGCTAGTCGATATTCAGGGCCTTGTGCGCTGGCTTGGGGCCTTTAACGACGTGCATGTCAATGTACGCGAAGTCGTTAACGTCATTCGTAATAGTCCCTATCTACCCAAACTCCCGGTTCATGGGCTGGTCATCGATATCAATACCGGTAAACTCGAAGTGGTTGAAAGGGCTGCCTGAACCTGACATGGGTCACGGAACCTTTCGTTGGGGCAGGCGTAAACCTGCCCTTGTCTATTATTTAGGAGAAAACCCATGTGTGATACAATATGACACAACTATATTGTCCTGGCTACATTTAAATAGAAATTAATATATCATGGATAGACGTATAAAGGCCCTACCATTGTCACTCTCTGGTTTCATGGCGCTGCTGGTTATGTTCATCTTTTCCGCCTGCATGCCAGGAGGAACCACTGGTAACACGCCAACTTCCCTTTCTCCAACATCCAAATTACCGTCAATTGCTCGTCAACAACCCCTTACCGGATCGATTACTTATGTCGCCCTAGGCGCTTCAGATGCTGTGGGCGTTGGCAGCAACCAGCCTGGCTCGCAGGGTTATGTCCCTTTAATCGCGACCCACTTGCCCAAAGGTTCGCATCTCGTGAACCTGGGCATTAGTGGTATTCGGGTGCATGAAGCGCTCACGGAGGAACTGCCTATCGCCCTTGCTACCTCACCTAATCTCATTACGATCTGGTTGGTCGCCAATGATTTTGTAGGTGGCGTCTCCTATACGGACTATATTCACGACCTGAACACATTGCTTGCGCAACTGCGGGCAAGCACTCATGCATCGCTGTTCCTGGCCGATCTCCCCGATTTAACTCGTCTGCCTGCTTTTAGCAGCCTGAATGCGACTCAGAAAGCGCGCGTGCTGCAACAAATACAACGCTGGAACGCTGGCATTGCTACGCTAGCGAGCCAGTATAATGTCACCCTGGTTGACCTCTACAGTCACGGTAGCCAGTTAACCGCGCACCCTGAATACATTAGCGGCGATGGCTTTCACCCCAGTCCTGCTGGCTACGTTCAGCTTGCCAACATTTTCTGGCAAGCTATCAATCGGTAATAGCCGGTAATAGAATGAACGGATAGAACGAGAGACGTGGCTGGACCCGCTTCTCTCGTTCTATCCGTAATATCGTACTCATCATACGACTGTTTTAATATACTGGCTGACTTTATGTGCCAGGCCCATAATCGAGAGCATTGGATTGACACCGGAAGCGGCGGGGAAGAGACTTCCATCACACACAAACAGCCCCTTGATACCATGGACCTGTCCATTGGCATCGGTGACCGACTTAGTGGGATCAGCACCCATGCGACACGTGCCCATTTGATGCGCGGTGAACATCATCACACGATTGGCTCCCATACCGTGCCGCTCTAATTTCCGGTCAAACTCCCGGAACTGCTGTTCGCTAATCGTACCGCCCTTGGGCTTATCCAGCCGTGTACGTTTGTTATGTAGCGAGAGCACCCCTGTCGCACCCGCGGCAAAATGAGCGCGGGCAGCCTGCCGCAATCCATGCTGCAAATGGTTACGATCATACACACAGACTTCATAATTTATTACCGGCTCGCCGTAGCGGTCGATGCTAATCGAACCTTCCCCTTTGTCGCGCGTGAGCACAATAAACGTCGCCACGTAAGGAGCCTGGAGCATCTGCTCGCGATATTCCCGCGCAGAATACCAGGGTGTGGCCAGGCCAAGCAGACCTGGATGAGCTGGAGGCACCTCTAACTTGTAACCGTAGTTTCCATCAAGATGCGCGAACTCGTCGCTATAAGCCGACTGCATAACCCCTTGCCACGAGTAGACTTTCTCGGGATAGATTCCTGCAATAGTAGTCGTGGGATGAAACTTTAAATGCTGACCAATGTGTTTGTTTTCCAGGCCTGATCTCAGTAAGATGGCAGGCGAGTTAATTGCACCTGCCGCCACAATTACGGTCCTGGCATAGATAGTTACACTATACGTCTTGCCCGTCTCTGCGTCGGTTACACTGGCTCTAACACCCACAACATGGCTATTCTCAACAAGTATCTTGTCTGCACTACAACGTACAATGATACGTGCGCGATGATCAAAGGCATCTTGCAGATAGGTCTTCATCGTGGATTGCTTGGCGCCATACCGGCAGCCAAAACCACAAGTACCACAGCGCTGCTCGCAGTCTATGGCATTGCGGCGTATTACCTCGCTATGATAGCCAAGAGCGTTACAACCATCTACCAGTAGTTGGTTCTGTTTATTATGCGCGCTATTCTCAAGGTTGACATTGATGCGTTTCTCAACAGCCGCGAAGCTATCTTGCAAAGCGGAACCGGTGAAGTCTTCCAGGCCAG